>Ga0256839_1004081_pt1 | contig 14518 bp, 15 predicted proteins | sample 354166metaG_FD_185968 | JGI IMG/M metagenome (GOLD analysis project Ga0256839, IMG submission 185968) | Hydrothermal vent microbial communities from Mid Atlantic Ridge, Atlantic Ocean - 354-166 | ecosystem: Environmental > Aquatic > Marine > Hydrothermal vents | place: Atlantic Ocean: Mid... | reverse complement strand
ATGGCATTAAAGTCGTATAAACCGACCACGCCAGGCCAACGCGGGTTGGTTCTGATCGACCGTTCGGAGCTTTGGAAAGGCCGCCCGGTCAAATCCCTCACTGAGGGTTTGACCAAAAATGGCGGACGGAACAATACCGGGCGGATAACCATGCGTCGCAAAGGCGGGGGGGCGAAACGCCTGTACCGCATTGTCGATTTCAAGCGCAACAAGCTGGACATGCCAGCAACTGTTGAACGCATTGAGTATGACCCCAACCGCACGGCGTTTATCGCCCTGATCAAATACGAGGACGGCACCCAGACCTATATTCTGGCGCCTCAGCGTTTGGCGATCGGCGACAAGGTTATCGCGTCAGCAAAATGCGACGTGAAACCGGGCAACGCGATGCCTTTTTCGGGCATGCCAATTGGCACAATCATCCACAACATCGAGATGAAGCAAGGCAAAGGCGGCCAAATTGCTCGTGCTGCCGGCACTTATGCTCAGTTTGTTGGCCGTGATGGTGGCTATGCGCAAATTCGTCTGAAATCGGGTGAATTACGTCTGGTGCGTCAAGAATGTATGGCAACTGTTGGTGCGGTTTCAAACCCGGATCACGGCAACCAGAACCTTGGTAAAGCTGGCCGTAACCGTCATAAGGGCATTCGCCCCTCGGTTCGCGGTGTAGTTATGAACCCGGTCGATCACCCCCATGGTGGTGGCGAAGGTCGAACGTCGGGTGGTCGTCACCCGGTTTCGCCTTGGGGCAAACCAACCAAAGGTGCGAAAACCCGTTCCAACAAAGAGACCGACAAGTATATCTTGCGCTCTCGCCACGCCAAAAAGAAGGGACGTTAAGCAATGGCTCGTTCTATATGGAAAGGCCCGTTTGTTGATGGCTATGTGCTTAAAAAAGCCGAAGCATCACGCGAATCCGGTCGTAATGAAGTTATCAAAATCTGGTCGCGTCGTTCAACAATTCTACCACAATTTGTCGGTTTGACTTTCGGTGTTTATAACGGCCGCAAGCACATTCCGGTAAATGTAACCGAAGAAATGATCGGCCAGAAATTTGGCGAATACTCCCCGACACGGACCTTTTACGGTCACGCCGCGGATAAAAAAGCGAAGCGAGGCTAGATCATGTCAAAGACAAAAAATCCTCGCCGCGTAGGCGAAAAAGAAGCCATGGCGAAAACCAAAATGATGCGCACATCCGGCATCAAGCTGAACTTGGTTGCCGCAATGATTCGCAACAAACCCGTTGACAAAGCTCTGACAGACTTGACGTTTTCCAAAAAACGTATCTCTGGCGATGTTAAAAAATGCCTGCAATCGGCGATTGCCAATGCGGAAAACAACCATGGTCTCGACGTTGACGATCTGGTGGTTGCCGAAGCATGGGTTGGCAAAAACATGACGTTGAAACGTGGGCGTCCACGTGCGCGTGGCCGGTTCGGCAAAATTCTGAAACCGTTTTCAGAGCTGACAATCATCGTGCGTGAAACATCCAAGGAGCAAGCATAATGGGACATAAGATTAACCCAATTGGCCTGCGCCTGCAGATCAACCGCACATGGGAAAGCCGCTGGTATGCGGAAGGCAAGGAATACGGCAAATTGCTGCACGAAGACCTTGCCATCCGTGGCTATGTGAAAAAGCATGCAGTCCAAGCCGGCATCAGCCGCGTGATTATTGAACGCCCGCACCGCAAGTGCCGCGTGACAATCCACGCAGCCCGCCCCGGTGTGATCATCGGCAAAAAAGGCGCCGATATCGAAACCCTGCGCAAGAAACTGGCATCGTTTACCGACAGCGACCTGCACCTGAACATTGTTGAGGTCCGCAAGCCTGACATGGACGCAGCTTTGGTTGCCGAAAACATCGCACAGCAGTTGGAGCGTCGTGTTTCCTTTCGCCGTGCCATGAAACGTTCGGTTCAAAACGCAATGCGTATGGGCGCGCTTGGTATTCGTATCAACATCGCCGGTCGTTTGGGTGGCGCAGAGATCGCGCGTACCGAATGGTATGCCGAGGGCCGCGTTCCGCGCCATACCCTTCGTGCTGATATTGACTATGCACACGCCGAGAGCATGACCGCTTATGGTATCATTGGTATCAAGGTCTGGATCTTCAAGGGTGAAATTATGGAGCACGATCCAGGTGCCCGTGATCGCCGTATCGCCGAAATGCAAGAAGGTGGTGGCCGTCCGCAGCGTCGCTGAGGGTAGCCCACTTTTTAGGAGATTAGAAAATGCTTTTACCAAAGCGTACAAAACACCGCAAACAATTCAAAGGCCGTATCCACGGCAAAGCGAAGGGCGGAACTGACCTGAATTTTGGCACTTACGGGCTGAAATCAACCGAACCTGAACGCGTAACCGCGCGCCAGATCGAATCTGCACGTCGTGCCATGACCCGTCACATGAAACGTCAAGGCCGTGTCTGGATCCGGATTTTTCCTGACGTGCCTGTAACCGCCAAACCCATCGAAGTTCGTATGGGTAAAGGTAAAGGTTCGATCGACCGTTGGGTTTGCAAAGTAAAACCCGGCCGCGTGATGTTCGAAATCGACGGCGTGACCGAGGCTGTTGCCAAAGAAGCGTTACGTTTGGCTGCGATGAAATTGCCGGTGAAATGTCGCGTGATTACGCGGGAAGACTGGTAGGTCGGCGGCCGAAAGGTCTGTTGATTTGAAAATTTAGCCCTTGGCGGAAACGTCGGGGGCTTTACTGTTTTGAAAGAACGCCTTTGTTGCGATAGAAAAAGGCTTATATCCCCCAAACCCGAAAGTTTTTGAGGGGCATTCGGAAGTTGTCAGTGACCTGACTTTGGGTCAGCCATTTTTAAAATCTGCCAGTTTTGGCTTTGTGCATTCGGTGTTCTCAGCAAGATGCGTATCGGCAGATAGGTCCTTGATACCAGTCTCGATCTGATAAGGGGCGGCGATCTGTTTCAGGCCTTCTTGGGGGGGTGGCATCGGTTACCTCTATAGCAATGTCGACATCAATCTTGATGATGGTTCGGGATATTGCATCTGGGATTTGAAAGCAGTGCTTTCAGACGGTGACGAAGTAACCCGCATGGATTTGAACGTCTGAAAAGTCGGCAGTTGGCGGGTTTACTGAAAATTCTGGCCAGCCTATACAGAGCCGGTCTTTTAGCTTGGTGGTGAAATAACCGCACAATCCGATTGCAGGGCTTGCAACCGTGCGCATGCTTTTTGGGCTGACCCAAGGCTCATCCCGACAAAGCGCGCCTGAAACATTGAAACACCCTGAACGGTTGTCGGTGAAATGCTGCGTAATGCGCCGCTAAAGGAATCCAGGTCAACCAGTGCTGTTTGGATCAACAGTCTTTCTGCCTGATCGCGGCTGCGAAACGCCCCGACTTGCACCGCATAATCGCCGGTTGCATCCAGTGCGGTTGCCCGAACCGGCGCAGGGGATGCCTGTTCTTCCTCAACCGAGGCCAGTGCAAATGATGTGCCCGTTTCAACGCGCCTGACGGGGGGTGTCATTACCGTTGTTTCAGCACCCGGCGGGCGCACAAACATTGGCCCCGGGCTGATCGGTGTGCCAACCGTGGCCGCAGCAATGGCAGCCGCAATGGCGGCGGACTGGGCTTCGTTGTCAAAATCCCTTGCCATGGAAACCGCAACCGGCGCACCGCGCGCGGCGGGGCGAACTGCAACCGTAACCAGACCTGTTTCCGGTGTGGCCGCCGGATGGCCGCCATCCAGATGAATACGTGGCAAGGCCACAACCATTGCCGTGCTTGGTGCGCGGTTAAAGCCCATATTCATCAATTCGGCAACGCGCGCGTTGCGCTGCGCGGTGGATGTGCCGCCAAACATCGAAACAATAATCCGTTCCTGCCCGCGCCGTGCCGATGCCACCAGATTAAAGCCGGCCGCATTGGTATAGCCGGTTTTGATGCCGTCAGCGCCCTCATAGGCATTCAGAAACCGACGGTTTGTGTGGTTGATGGTACGCCCCGCAGCGGTGGTTCGGGTGCGGCTGAACAGATTATAATATTCGGGATGGTCGTAAAACAACCGCTGCCCCATCAGCGCCATGTCGCGTGCGGTTGAATAATGCCCGGATTGTGTTAACCCGTGGGCGTTGCGAAACTGGGTATTGTTCATACCCATGGCCCGCGCCGTGCGGGTCATATAACGGGTGAACTCTGCCTCTGATCCTGAAACGGCCTCGCCCAGTGCGGTGGCGGCGTCATTGGCTGATTTTACTGCAGCTGCACGGATAAGATCCCGCACACTAACCCGAGATCCCGCAGAAACCCCCAGCTTTGAGGGCGGTTCTGCGGCGGCATTACGCGAAATAGTTACCATTTGGTCCAGCGACATGCGTCCGGCCTTGATTTCGGCAAACACAATATACAGGGTCATCATTTTGGTCAGGGATGCGGGATGCAGGCGGGTATCTGCATTTCTTGCATGCAAAACCTCGCCGGTGCGGGCATCCATTACCAGCGCCGCATAGGGTGCTGCCTGCGCAACAGCCGTGCTTAACACCATAAAGATCACGAGCGTAAGCCCGTGGAAAAAAGATTTAGTCATCGGAATTCTGCTCACCGATTATGAAATGCCTCTGGCCCGATTTTTCGGTGCCTTATAATTGCGCCAACCCTAACACGAGACGAACCGCAAAGAAAACAGTTTATTTTCAACTGCCAACATGGCGTGGTTAATGTGTTTGAAAACAATTTTGCTGCACTGCACAAAAATTCTCTTGACGCAGTGCAGCATGCTACCTATATGCTGTTTCAGGAAAACAAATCTATGTCTGGAGACACTTATAATGGCTACGAAAACAACCGCTAAACAATCCGCAAGCAAAGCTGCCGAAGATTTCATCGCCGATGCACAAAAAACCGTTTCGGCACAATCCGAAAAATTCGGTGCCGAATTTGAAAAAGCATCCTCGTTCGGTCAGGAAACACTGGAAGCTTTGAAGGCATCCGGCGAAATTGCTGCCAAAGCAGTCGAAGGCCTTGGTGCTGAAATGACTGATTATTCGAAAAAATCTTTTGATGAAACCGTTGCCGCTGCCAAAGACATGGCTGCTTCCAAATCTGTCACTGAATTGTTTGAAAAGCAAACCGCATTTGCCACGGCTGCCTTTGAAGGTTTTGTTGCGCAAGCAACCAAATTCAACGAAACATTTGCTGCATCTGCAAAAGAAGCCTCTGCGCCGGTTTCTGCACGCTTTACCGCAGCAACCGACATGGTCAAAACCTATACTGCTTAATTGCAAGATAGCTGCTGAATTTGAAAAGGGGGCCTATGCCCCCTTTTTTATTGCGACGGGTTGGAATATATATGGCCGAAGTCAAAACAACGGAATGCAGTATGACCACCCAAACCCCCAAAAAACCCGGTCTGGCCGGCAATGATGACAATGGTCATGACGAAGATGTTGATCTGCTAACCCGTCCAAAAGAAAAAACCGAACGCCCGCCCATGTATAAGGTGTTGCTGCTAAATGATGATTACACCCCGATGGAATTTGTTGTGCATGTGCTGGAACGGTTTTTCGGCCTTGGGCTGGATGCGGCCAATGGCATTATGTTGACTGTGCATATGAAAGGTCTGGCGGTGGTCGGGGTGTTTTCCCGTGAAATTGCCGAAACCAAAGTCACCCAGGTTATGGATTACGCAAGACGCAACCAGCATCCGCTGCAATGCACAATGGAAAAAGAATAACCGATGAACGATCCTCGATTTTTGCTGCCCTTTGAACAGGGGCTGGTTGATATGCCATCTGAAAATGTGTTGGTCATGCGGCCTGTTGACAGTTTTGGTTTGCATATTTTTCCGACCGGAACGGTATTGGAACAAGGGTTCAAACCCACCCGTGATGCGCTTTTGCAATCGGGTTTTGCGCTAGAACCCCGGGTTGAACAGCAGTTCAATCTTGCGCTTGTGCATCTGACCCGCAGCAAGGTTGAAAGCCTTGGAAATATTGCGCGCGCTGCGCGGATGACCGATGGAACCGTGCTGGTAAACGGGGCAAAAACCGACGGGATCGAAAGTGTTTTGAAGCACTTGAAAAAGGTGGTGGCGATTGATGGCGTGATCTCCAAATCCCACGGCAAGGTATTCTGGTTCAAGGGCGGTAGCCTTCCCGATTGGGAAAAAGCTGCGGGGATGTGTCAAAATTCAGCCGGCTTTATAACCGCTGCAGGTATGTTTTCGTCGGAAAAAACTGATCAGGGCAGCGCGCTGTTATGGCCGCATATTAAAGACCTGAAAGGCACGGGTGCAGATCTGGGCGCGGGCTGGGGATGGCTGTCAAAACAGCTGCTTGGCTTGGCGGACATCACTGAATTGAACCTGTATGAGGCCGATTTTCAGGCGCTGGAGGCAGCAAAGAAAAACGCCGCCGACCCGCGCGCGGTTTTTCACTGGGCTGATGTTACAACACTGGCAAAACCGCACGAACCGTTTGATTTTGTGGTTTCCAACCCGCCTTTTCATCAATCCCGCAAGGCCGATCCTGAAATCGGCAAGGCTTTTATCAAAACCGCTGCGACAATATTGAAACCTGGGGGGCGCTTTTTGATGGTTGCCAACCGGCAATTGCCCTATGAAGCCACGTTGGAGCAATATTTCAAACGCTGGCAAATGCTGGAGCAAACCGGCCAGTTCAAGGTTTTTGAGGCAACACGCCCAAGGAAATAACCGGTTTTGAACGGTTTTGCTCGAAAACCGCCGGCGAATCCGTTAACAATACTACTTCTATCTATAGGGGGCCAAAATGGCTGGAACAATTGCCAGAAAAACCGTGATCGTGACAGGGGCCGCAAACGGGGTTGGTCTGGCCATTGCACGGCGGTTTGTTGAATCGGGGGCAAATGTATTGCTGGCCGATATGGACGAAGACAAACTGGCTGAAGAGGTCAAATTATTGGCCGGCCTTGATGGCAAAGCCGAATCTTTTGCCGGAGATTTGCGTGAAAAACTAACCGTAAACAACCTGCTTGCGGCCACGCTGGATGCGTTTGATACGGTTGATATTCTGATCAATGCCAGCCGGCAGGTCATGGCCGGAGACCCGCTGGGAGAGCAGGATTGTTTTGAGCAAATGATGCACCAGAATGTCACCGTGAATATGCGGCTGTGTCAGGCCGTGGCCAAACGCATGATCCATCAGGCTGAAAAAGGCACCACCGAAGAAATTGGCTCTATTGTTAATTTAAGCTCGGTTGCGGCGCGTCAAACCCAGTGCGATCTGGTTTCTTATTCGGTGGCCAGCGCGGCACTAAACCAGCTAACCCGGTCTTTGGCTGTGTCGTTTGGCCCTTATGGCATTCGGGTTAATGCGGTTGCGCTGGGCAGCGTCATGAGCGGCAGTTTACAAAACGCATTGGTGCTGGATGACAGTTTGCGCGACAGGGTGATTGATGCCACACCGCTGGGCCGCATCGGCGAAGCCGCCGAGGCCGCCGAAGCAGCATTTTTTCTGGCGTCACCGGATGCCAGTTTCATCACCGGCCAGATATTGGTGGTGGATGGCGGGCGTTCCTTGCTGGACCGGATGGACCAGCTTTCGCACTAGGGTCTTCTGACCCTAGCGCAACCGTTCCAGCAGGCTGGAGGATGCAAACCCGTCAGCCGCGAGACCAAGGCTGCGTTGATAGGCAATGATGGCCGATCGGGTGTTGGCACCGGCAACGCCATCGACGCCTTTGGTTGAAAACCCGTGATTGGTCAAAAGCTGTTGCAATTCAGCGATTTGCGCCTGGGTCAAAGAAAAACTGTTCCGGTCCCAGGGTTGCACAAACGGCCCGCCGCCCATGATCCGGTCAGACAGGTGCCCCACCGAAAGCGCATAGGATACCGCATTATTATACCGCAAAATCATCCCGAAATTATGATAGGTGGCAAAAATAGGGTCATTGCCCCCCGCAGGCAAAAGCAATGCCATAGTGCCATAATCGGGCAATTGCTCGCCAGATGCGGTGCGCACGCCAAGACGGTTCCAATAGGCAACCGGCTGTTTATTTTTGACATCGGCAATCGCAAAATCAAACCCGTCGGGCAAAACCACTTCTAATCCCCATGGGTCGCCGTTGCGCCAGCCATGCTCGCTTAGGTAATTGGCGGCCGAGGCCAGCGCATCGGCTGGATTATTGGCCCAGATATTGCGTTTTCCGTCATTGGTCCAGTCTACCGCATAAGCCTGATAGCTGGTGGGGATAAACTGGGTATGGCCCATTGCCCCTGCCCATGAACCAGTCATGTCATCCACGGAAATGTCCCCGGATTGCAGGATTTTCAGTGCTGCGATCAACTGGCTTTCGCCATATCTGCTGCGGCGGCCCTCAAAAGCCAAAGTCGCCAAGGCCTCGATCACCGAAAAACTGCCGCGGTTCTGGCCGTAATTGCTTTCAAGCCCCCAAATAGCAGTAAGAATTTCGGGCTGCACGCCGTATCTTTGTGAAATCCGGTTTATCAGGTTACGTTTGGCGCGGAGATTCTGCTGGCCATCACGGATGCGGGTGTCAGATACGGTTGAATCCATATATTCCCAGATCGGCTTGGTGAATTCGGGTTGGTATTGGTCATGGCCAATCACCCGCAAATTCAGGTTCACATCGCGAAACGCCCGATCAAAAACCCGGCTTTGAATGCCGGCTGACATGGCACGGGGCTTGAACCCCGCCACCCAGGCGTCAAAGGCGCGGGCCTGTGCCGCGCTGGGCGTGTTATCTTGGCCAAATGTAGAAACCGGTATCAGCGATAGAAAAACAGCTGTCCAGAATGCAAAAATAATTTTCATGATAATCCCGTATCTGTGTAATTCCGGACGTATTAGAATGGATAACGCGATGTTGATAGGGGTTTGGGCGAATATTGTCACAGAGAGATAGAAATTGAGCGGCGAAACGCCTAATGTTAAAGAAACCGAATGTATACATTGGAGAGTGGATAGATGATTTCGCGTAGAAACTTTATGAAAACAACAGCAGCAGGGTTGTTTTTACCCGCCTTGGTCGGGCGCGCAACGGCTGCCGAACCGGGTGCGGCGCTGACCATTCCCGATGTGATCGATACCCGTGGTGGCGGGCTGGAAAGCCTTGATGCCATTACTGGTAAATCATCAATTCTACAAGGGGCTGAGACCCCGACCATTGGCTATTCGCAATCCTATCTTGGGCCGGTCATTCGTGCCAATCGCGGGGAAACCACGCGCATGACCCTTGGCAACCGGCTGGACGAAAATATCAGTGTGCATTGGCATGGCTTACATATCGAGGGCGCACAGGATGGTGGCCCGCACAGCATGGTCGCGCCCGATGAAACCATGGATGCAGTGTTGGATATCGACCAGCCCGAGGCAACCCTTTGGTATCATTCGCATATCCATGAACGCACTGGTCCCCATGTCTGGTATGGTCTGGCAGGGATGATGATCATTGATGATCCCGATGCCGCCAATAACGGCTTGCCGGACACCTACGGGGTTGATGATATTCCGCTGGTTGTTCAAGACCGGAATTTCGAGCGCAACGGCAACATGACCTATGCCCCCCGAGGGCCAAACCTGATGATGGGCTATCGGGGTAATGAAATTCTGGTAAATGGCGCAATCCGGCCAGAGGCATCGGTGCCTGCCGGATTGGTGCGGTTTCGTATTCTGAACGGGTCAAATGCACGAATCTATCATTTCCGGTTTGACGATGGCCGGAATTTCCAGCAAATCGCCAGTGATGGCGGGTTGTTACAAGCGCCGGTTATGATGAACAAGCTGACCCTTGCGCCTGCCGAAAGAGTGGAGATCGTGGTTGATTTCTCTGACGGAAAAGCCGCGCAATTGCTGTCATTACAAGACAATAATCTGGAAATGCAGATGATGGCGCGGATGATCCCGGCACCAACAGCCATTGCAGATGATGGCGCTTTTGAGGTTATGCGCTTTAGCGTTGATATGGCAAAGCCTGCCATTGTTACGCCGTTACCGGCAGTTTTTGCAGGCACACCGGACCCTGATTTTGGCGAACCGGTTCGTCGGCGGATCTTTAGCCTGGATATGATGGCAAGCGGTGGTGGTGGCGGTATGATGGGCGGCGGCATGGGTGGCGGCGGTGGTATGATGGGCGGTGGTGGTCATGCCACAGCCATCAACGGCGTTTCCATGGATATGGCCGTGATCAACGAAGAAGTAAAGCTGGGCGAAACCGAAATCTGGGAGGTTCACGCCGCAGGTATGGCGCACCCGTTCCATGTTCACGGCACTTCTTTCAAAGTGCTGACCGATAATGGCCGCGCAGTCGATTATGCCACAACCGGCATGAAAGATGTGGTTCTGGTCAGCGGGATCACCGAAATTCTAGTGCGTTTTGACCGCAAAGCCGATGCGGACATACCCTATATGTATCACTGCCATATTCTGGAACACGAAGATCTGGGCATGATGGGCCAATTCACGGTTACATAAACCCCGTAGGGTGCGTGGTTTCCACGCACCGCCGCCAGTCCGACTAATTTAACTTCGTTTGGCTTTTTTCACCATACGGCTGCGTTTGATCTTGCTGCGGGCCTTGCCGCGCGGCGCAGTGCGTTTGCCTTTGCCTTTTGCGCCCGATGGCAGGGGTTTGCCGTCTATTTCCAGCAATTCAAACATTAAACCGCCGGTCAGGGGGTCTGCCTCGGAAAGGCGCACCTTGGCGCGCAGGCCTGATCGTAACACCCGCTTTGAATGCTCGCCGGTCAGGGTGCGGTTATCCTCATTAAAATTAAAATATTCGCGCCCCAGTCGTGAAACGGGAATAAGCCCGTCAGCGCCGGTTTCATCCAGTTTTACAAATATGCCAAACCGCGCCACGCCTGATACAACACCGGCAAAATCCGCACCGATTTTCTCAGCCAGAAACGCCGATAAATACCGATCGGTTGTATCCCGTTCGGCCAGCATTGAACGCCGTTCGGTCTGGCTGATATGCTCAGCGGTTTTTTCCAGATTTTCAATTTCAGCTGCGCTCAGCCCGTCAGAACCCCAGCCATGGGCGGCAATCAAGGCCCGATGCACAATCAGGTCTGAATAACGTCGTATCGGTGATGTGAAATGCGCATAGCGTTTCAGGTTCAGCCCGAAATGCCCCATGTTTTTGGGGCTGTAATAGGCTTGGGTCAGGGACCGCAGCACTGTCATATTGATCATTTCCGCATATTCACTGCCCGCCGCGCCGTCCAGCAGCTGGTTTAACTGCGCGGTGGTCAGCCGTTGGCCTTTGGCCAGCACCATGCCAACCGATTGCACCACCTCGTGCAGGGCGGTCAGTTTTTCGGGGTTGGGCGGTTCATGCACACGGTATAACAGATCGGATTTTTTGGTCTCCAGCGTTTCGGCGGCACAGACATTGGCCAGCACCATGAATTCCTCAACCAGCTTATGGGCGTCAAACCTGTCGCGGAACGAAACCGAGGTGACCTCGCCCGCGTCTGACAGAATAATCTGGCGTTCGGGCAGGTCCAGATGCAGGGGCTGGCGTTTTTGGTTGGCCTTTTTGGCACTGCCATACGCGGCCCAAAGCGGTTTTAATCCGGTTTCCAGAATGGGCGCGGAAACATCATCCGGCGCGCCGTCAATGGCCTGCTGGGCCTGCAAATAAGACAATGCAGCAGGGGAGCGCATCAACCCGCGCGTAAACCGGTGTGACAGTTTTTGGCCGTTACGATCCAGCACAATGCGCAACGCCATACAGGGGCGTTCCACCCCGCCATGCAACGAACACAGATCCCCCGACAGATTATCAGGCAGCATCGGCACAACACGGTCGGGAAAATAACTGGAATTGCCGCGTTTTTTGGCCTCTATGTCCAGCGCAGTGCCGGGGCGCACATAATGGGCCACATCGGCAATCGCCACCCAGACAATATGGCCGCCCTTGTTGGCGGGATCATCATCAGGCATGGCGCAAATGGCATCGTCACGGTCGCGCGCATCGGGGGGGTCAATGGTAAACAGGGGCAGGTGGCGCAGATCTTCGCGTTTGCCCAAGGCAACAGGTTTGGCCTCTGCGGCCTCGGCCAGAACATTTTCGGGGAACTGATCCGGAATGCCGTGTTGATGAATGGCAATCAGCGATACCGATTTGGCCGCTGACGGATCCCCAAGGCGGGCAATGATTTTGGCGCGATATAATCCCTTGGCGCGGCCCCCGAATTGTTCAGCTTCGACAAGTTCGCCGTCGCGCGCGCCGTTGCGGTTGTTGGGGTCCACCTGATATTCACGGTCGGATTTTTTATCAACCGGCAGGATACGCCCGCCAAAATCACCGCGCTGGTAAATGCCGACAATTTTTTCAGCAGCCTGCCCGATACGCCGGATCAGCCGTGCCTGAAAGGCCGGATCATCACCGGATTTTTCAATCCGGCATAAAATACGATCGCCGATGGCCAATGCCGGATCACCCTTTTTGGCAATAAACAAAACCTTTGGCGCAGGGCTGTCGCCCTTCCAGTTCAGAGGTTCCGCAATCAGGTCTCCGTCACGGTCTTTGGCCGTGATATGCAGCATTTCCACCGGCGACAGGCTTTCTTTGTCGCGATAGGTTTTGCGGTCTTTGGAAAGATGGCCCTCGGAATACAGTTCTCGCAATAGGCGTTTCAACTCTATGCGGGCTTGGCCCTTGATGCCAAAAGCCCGCGCGATGTCGCGTTTGTTGGTTTGGGTGGGGTTGTCGCGCACCCAGTCAAGGATGGTTTGTTTCGAGGGGAAATGTTTCATAACGCCGCTTAACGCCTAAGCCCGCATGGCGCAAACAAAAAACCGTCACTTGTTTTTGCGAAAGAACTTTTTATTGGCTTTTACAAACTGGTCGATCAACCTTGCCAAGCCGACAAACCACCTGCTGCGCAGATAAAAATATCCTGCCAAACCGGCAATCATGGCACCAGCAAAATTAACGATCAGATCCCACATGGTATCATCAAGACCGGATTTTTGCATGTTCATACCGAAAATCTGGTCCATCAGATATTCAAAAATTTCCCAAATGGCACCGATGGCCATGGCGATAAAAAATGTCAGAACCGCCAGTGCCATAGGGGGAGCGGCGTATCTATCGCCCTCGAACAGCATAAAAACCATGACAAACCCGATCAGGCCAATGCCAATTGCCGCGCCACTGTGCAACAGCACATCCCACCACCAATAGCGTTCGTAAAAATTGCCGATTTCCCCCAAAAACAATGTGGCAAACAGAAACAAAACAATCATGGCACCGGCAAAAATCGGGATATGGATTTTGAACCGTTCCTCAAACAGATATGGCAGAAATGTCAGCCCCAGTATCATCACCGCTACAAATGCCTCGTTCCATTGCTGTAGCCATGCGGAAACAAGGGCTTCCAGCAAAAGAATAGCCCAGATCAGATAAACCAGCCGGCTTTGTTTCGGGATCTTCATTTAACAGCCTTTTTCAAGACGGGTGCAGATGCAACACCTGCACCTAATAATCAACACTTGCACCCCCTATATATACAACAGGAGGCCAAAATGCCATTGCGTGTTGCAAGTTATAATATTCGAAAATCCGTCGGTCGTGATTTCAAGCGCGATCCGATGCGGGTGCTGAAAGTCATGGAAAACCTGAATGCCGATATTATCGCGCTTCAGGAGGTCGACCGGCGTTTTGGCAGCAAAGAATCCAGTATTTCGCGACAAATGTTTGTTGATCACAGCCGGTTCGGGCTTGTTGAATTCTCGGTGCGACCCCAAAGCGTGGGCTGGCACGGCAATGCGATTTTGCTGGGCAAGGATATCGACATTCTGGACCGCAACAAGCTGACCCTGCCAGGGCTGGAACCACGCGGCGCAATTGTGGTTGATCTGGCCAAAGACAGCACCGCGTTGCGGGTAATCGGCCTGCATCTTGGGCTTTTCAAGCGCGATCGCAAAAAACAATTGGCGGAAATAACCGGGTTTCTGGAATCCCTAACGCCTTTGCCAACCGTGATTATGGGCGACTTTAACGAATGGTCCCGCCGCGAGCGCAATCTGGGGGCGTTACAGCAGGGGTTTTCGGTGCATTCCCCCGGCCACAGCTTTCCCAGCTCCAAACCAATGGCCAAGCTGGATAAAATTGCAATATCGCCGGAACTTTTGATGACAGATAAGGGCGTGCATCATTGCAAAGACTCAAAAATGGCGTCGGATCATTTGCCGGTCTGGGCCGATATTGCCACAGGCCAGACCTAGAATTTAAGTCCGGCGCGAATTTGAACCGATTGCAGCGCGGCATTAAAATCAGCGCTGGTATCCTCGTTAAGGTCACGAAAAAGATATTCGGCCCCGACAAAAAACCTGTCATTTAGTAAATAATCAACCCCGACCCCCAGATTGATGCCGCTGGTGGATAAATCACCAGCGCCGCCATCATCCCATGTTGCCAATGTCCAGCCTGCCACACCAAAAACCATGGTATCGCCCAGCCCGACCCCAACCCTTGCTTTCAGGTCCAGCATGTCGGTGAATTGATTGGTTTCGCAACATTCCTGCTGAAGCGA
>Ga0256839_1004080_pt1 | contig 14519 bp, 10 predicted proteins | sample 354166metaG_FD_185968 | JGI IMG/M metagenome (GOLD analysis project Ga0256839, IMG submission 185968) | Hydrothermal vent microbial communities from Mid Atlantic Ridge, Atlantic Ocean - 354-166 | ecosystem: Environmental > Aquatic > Marine > Hydrothermal vents | place: Atlantic Ocean: Mid... | reverse complement strand
AAAAGAGAAGCGCCTTGCGCTGCATTGCACTATTATTCCAGCGCCCTCCCAGAAAGCAAGCCTCTCTTACTCTCAGGATTGGTTCTCCCTATACGCGAAAGCTTCCCCTGATCTTCAGCGCGACACGGCAGTCAGACGGCAGGCCGGCGCGCATCTCTACAGGTTTTTCCTCTCCAGAAAGCCGTTTGCTTACCTCAGAGGCCCAGTGTCTGGCAGGTGATTGGTGCAGAAGAGCACGCAGCGACTTTTCGATCCGTTATAAGGCCGTTATAGAGATGCATCGGAAAAACTGCCTGCCGGCAGCCGCATTGCTCAACCCTTCACTGCCTGGCCAGACCTCCTCCTGAGAACCACTATCTGCAAGCGCCAATAAACGAGCTTGTGTTCTTGCGTTTACGGGGCTCTCGTCACTCCCGGTCGCTCCGAGAAGCGCCTGTCCCTTAGTCCCAGATCGGCCAGTAGACGCCAAAGCGTAAGCGGCGAGCTGGCAGCGGATAGACGGGCACCAGCAACACCCCAGGCTGCAGCGCTGTGTCGCTGGTGATGTTTTCCCAGACAAGAAACAGCTTGGCCGTGCGCAGGGTGGCTTCCATATAGAGGTCCAGCGTACCCGCTGGTCCAAAACGGCGCGCATTGGATTCAGGAAGGGCAAGCAGTCCGGTTGGCGCATGGAGCATACGGCTCCGGAAAGCTGTCCAGTATCGTCCCAGTAGATACAGATCCGTATGCAGTTCCTGAAACAGAAGCAATCGCACCCCTACGCGTGTCTGTAGCAGCAGATGGGGCAGCGCTTCGGCCATTCGGCGATGCAGGATCGAGGCGTTTGCGTTATAGGTCTGAAACGCCGTTGCCTGCACGCCGGCATAGAGGCCCCGTTGGACTGTATGGCGCCAGTCTATGCCAAACGTCAGGCCTCCCTGCATGACCGGTGAGGCAGGCGTTTGCACCTGTACCGTATCGCCTGCCCCCACAATGTAGAGATCGGGCACAGCCTCCAGGCGTGCCGCAAACCCTTCAAGTTTTCCCGTAAAAGCACCAGCAGTTCCCAGAAGGCCAAGCCGTAGTCGCACGATGCGTCCCCCTCGGCACTTCGTACACGGCTGCAGAAGTCCTCCCCATCCGGTTTGAAACACCCAGGGAATTTCGGGCTGATGCAAGCCCAGTTGCAATGCAGGTCGCAGGTGTCCCTCCGATCGCCCCAGCGTCAGCGTCGCGTCCATTCCTCCCCGTCCTTCTTGCCAGAACAGCTGGCCGCTCAGGCCAAGGTGCCAGGTGCGCCAGTACAACGTGTCGGTAGCCAGCAATCGGATGCGTGCACGTCCATGCCCGGTAGTCACGGTATCAGCCCAGGCATTAGTCTGACGCAGGTGATCCCATGTACCCTCCAACCGCCAGATGATGCCAATCAGCGGTTGCTCCAGGTAAAAGCCATAGCGGTTGGTCTTGGCAACAAGGGTATCTAGTTCGGGATTGCGATAACGAAATGTCTGTGCCGTCCAGTAGGCCGAGGCCGTCAGTGGCGCTTCGGATAGACCGGTACGTAGGCGCAGCGTCAGCGCCAGATCATTGCGGATAGTCTGGCGTCGGGCTGTTGGATAGCGGACCGAGGCCCCAAAAGGTTCATAAATGGTTTCAAAGGGCCCTCCCGGATGTGGGAGCACGCCGCCATGCGCTCCTACCCGAGTGCGATTATGCAGGTTCATCAGTTCCAGGGCCCATTCGTACTGCTGATAACGCAGCCGTAGCAGTACCTGGCGTCCTCGTCGCAGGCGGCTCCCCGGATAGGCGCCCGCCATGGCATGGCCGCCATAGCCGAAAAGCAGTTGCAACACGCCTGCCCGTCCTCGAAACGACAGGCTTCGGTTCTGCACATGAAGTGCCATGATGCTCTGCAGCCCATCCCCTCCGGTGCGATAGCGCAGCTCAGTCAGTGGGCGCGGTGTACCGTAAGGGCGTAATGCTGCATAAACAGCCATCGGTGCATGATCAATAGCAGGTCCGGTACGGATGGGCCTCAGAAAAAAAAGCGGCAGCAGTTCATAGACCGGACGAGCAGTGACGGGATCATTGAAAGGGCGACCATTCAAGCGCAAGCCAATCAGATGAGGGGGCAGGCCGTCTGGACTCCATCCCTCAGGCCACCCCAATAGCCGAAAGGCATAGGTAAAAGTGCCCGCCTGGCGGCTCAGCAGATCCGTCACATGCAGCAGGGCCTGACGCGCCGGCAGCGTATCGCTCAGGACGGTTCCCCAGGGCACCCATCCAAAGCCCACAGGCAACCGTCCGTTGGTCGTATCAGCCGGTGCCTGCGCCAACGCCGGCAATACCATCAGCGCCAGTCCGATCCATGACAACCCCTTACTCATCAGGGAACAGTCCAAACAAACGGCTCTCTACGCGCCGGATTACTTCGCGGCGATCCTCCTCGGAGTTCACAAAATCCAGCTCATCTACGTCGATGATCATTTTGGGTCCCAGATCATAACGGGCGATCCAGTCCTCATAGTGTCGGTTGAGTCGCTCCAGGTATTCGATGCGAATGGCCGTTTCGTAGGGCCGCCCGCGTGCCTGGATGTGTCGCACCAGTGTGGGGACCGAAGCCCGTAGATAAATCAATAAATGTGGTGGTTTCAAAAACGATGTCATGATCTCAAACAGCGCCACGTAGTTTTCGTAGTCACGTTGTGACATCAGCCCCATTTCATACAGGTTGCGGGCAAAGATCTCGGCATCTTCATAAATCGATCGATCCTGCACGACGGAATGGGGCAATGCCTCAATCTGGCGCTGCTGGCGAAAGCGACTGGATAGGAAAAAAATCTGAAGATTAAAGGACCAGCGTCGCATGTCATTGTAAAAATCGGCTAGATACGGATTGTCATCGACGCGCTCATAGACAGCTTTCCACTGAAAGTACTCGCTCAGCACTCGGGTCAGTGAGCTTTTTCCGGCTCCGATATTGCCAGCAATCGCTATGTGCTTTTTGCGGGAAGAACCCACGCGTTCACTCATCTTGTCTTATAAGGAGTGTTTGTCGCACGGCGTATTCGCACAATCGGCCTCAAGATACAAAGGACCGCCGTACCACGCGCCTTGTTCAACGCGCCGCCCCATGGCTCCACTGGATCTTCTCAAGCTGGCTGAGCTCATCGACCTTGTGACTTACAGGGAAGGGTTGCCGTTGTTGTTTCGGTGATTCTTGAAGTGACCCATGGCTACGACACCATCCCGCTCGCGGAAAGATACGTTCTATGCGCAGACATGATCGCCACGGAATCGCCTTACATCGGGCGAAAGGCTATGCTTAACCCTTTAGCTCTGCCTGTGCAGACCTCACCGGATTGATCTACTGGCTGTAGCGCCCCTGGCTTCAGGAGCTGCGACGCACGTAAGCGATCGTCTCCGGCGTAAAAGCCACTTCCGGCACGTCGAAGTCCCGATAAAAGGCCGATGGATCACATGTGTTGCCCTCAATCAGCATGGCCAGTTGCTCCGGCGTGACAGGCAGCAACCCGATACGTCCCAGGGTACCGACCAGTAAGCGTACCGGTGCAAGGGGCAGATGCAGTTTAGGCTTGGTGCGGCCATAGAGCGCCCGGGCGATCACGTCCAGAATTTCGTCGTAGGTAAGCGGTGTTGGACCGGCTACGCAATAGGTCTGGCCATGCGCTTCCGCTTTCGTCAGGGCCTGCGCAAAGGCGGCCGCCACCACCTCGACGGCCACTGGCTGCAGGCGATATTGTCCGTTCCCGAATACCGGAAGGATCGGGAACGGACGAACCAGGCGACGGGCCAGTTGGGAGACAAATTCCAGGGGTGCACCTCTGGGGTCTCCGAAGATGATCGACGGTCGAAAGATGGTCCAGTGCGTAAAGCCGGCCTGCCGCACAATCTCCTCAGCAGCCCACTTGCTGGTCTGATAGGCTGTCGTGCCATCGGGGCGAGCCCCGTTGGCACTCATATGGATAAAGCGCTCAATGCCAGCCTGCCGGGCCGCTTCCACAATGTGGAGCGTTCCGCGGCGGTGTACAGCGTCAAACGTAACACCCTGCCGGGGTTTTTCAGCGATGATCCCCACCAGATGCACAACGGCCTCGCAGCCATCGAGCGTGCCGGCGAACGTCTCAGGTTGGAGCAGGTCCCCGGCGACCTTTTCTATCCCCGGGTCTTCCAGGGGAAGGTTTTGATCGGGCCGCCGTACCAGACAGCGCACCTGATGATCGGCGGCTCGCAGTGCCTGCAACAGGTAGCGACCGACGAATCCTGTAGCTCCGGTTAGATAGACTTTCATAGGGCAGCACCTGCTTGTCAAGGTTGCTCGGTCAGGCCAGCGGTGTTGTTGGCTGAGTGCCCTTCAACGGCGAGGCCAGCGTACGAACACCCAGCGAAGTACCCACGGCCAGTGCAGCGCCCAGCATAGGGGCATCAAGCGGCACGGTGCGGGTACGTCCGGCCACCTCGGCCAGCGGCACGACGGTCAGCCGGCCTTCGCGGAGCGCTACCATGCATCCGTATCGTTCAGCCTGCACCAGGGCGGCTGCATAGGCGCCGAAAGCCGAAGCCAGGTTGCGGTCGTAGGCCGTAGGCGTACCTCCTCGTTGCACATGGCCCAGCACGGTCGTGCGCACTTCGCTGCGCAGTCGTGCCCGAAGCGCGCGTTCCAGCTCGTAACCGATCCCCCCCAGCCGGATGGGGTCAGGGCTTTCGGGCACGTGTTCTCGCACATGGAGCGTCCCGCCTTCAGGTCGTGCGCCTTCGGCCACTACGATGATCGTGAAGCGGCGGCCGTCACTTTCTCGCTCGCGGCAGACTTCGGCTACTATCTCTACATCGAAAGGCAGCTCTGGGATCAGGATTACGTCAGCACCCGCTGCCACGCCTGCATAGAGGGCAATCCAGCCCGCATAGCGTCCCATCGTCTCGCAGATCATCACACGGTGATGGCTCTGTGCTGTCGTGTGCAGCCGGTCGATAGCTGCGGCAGCAATATGCACAGCCGTATCGAATCCAAAGGTACGCTCCGTACCCCAGAGGTCGTTGTCGATCGTTTTGGGCACGCCGATAAAGCGCAGGCCTCGCTCTGAAAGGCCATGAGCAATGGTCATGGTGCCATCGCCCCCAATGGCCACAATACCGTCCAGCTCCAGTTCCCGATATAGCGCGATCACTTCAGCGGATACATCTGCTTCCGCCCGGCGATAATAGCGGAAAGGATTGGCCCGATTGCTCGTACCGAGAATCGTTCCCCCGCGTGTCAGAATGCCACTGACGTCTTGAAACTCAAGGGGCCGGAACCGTCCCTCAATCAGTCCCTCATAGCCGTCTTCAAAACCGATGACTTCGGCGTTTGCCTGCAGGATCAGGCTTTTGGTGACAGCCCGAATAACGGCGTTGATTCCTGGACAATCGCCGCCGCCCGTTAACAGACCGATCCGTAAACGTCGAGGCATAACAACATAGGGCCGGATGGTTGGTTATGTCCTGGCTGTCAACCCCATTTGACAGCGGAAGGGTCCACGCCTATCTTTTCAAACGAGTAACGTATCTTCTACCAGACCGCCGCTCCGTCGGCGCGCTTCCATGAAGAGGCGGGTGCGTGTTTTGATGCAGACCATATGGCTGGTGTTCTGCCTGCAGGCGGGCACCGTGCGGGCGCAGTTGCAGACGCTCTGGAGCGGCAAACGCCTGCTGGCCGAACAGCGGGCCAACCTGTTTGCTCGCTGGCAGGGCGAGTCCCCCTTCTATGGGGTGTTGATAGAAGTGCCACCTGACTGGTCCGTGCATCGCGCCTGGGCCCTGCGTTTCGGTCATTCTCCTATGGCGCTTCAGATCGACACGCTGGTAGCTGGCCGCTTTGCCCTACAACCTGCCCGTCCGATTACCGACCCGCTGGTGCTTTGCATTGAGGTAACGCCGGGAAATCCAGGTGTGGTATTCTGGCAGCTTGCTCCCCTCGAACCAGCCAACGCGGCTGCAACCCCTACCCCTTCTTACACGGACCGGACGCAGCGCCTGCCCCTCCTTGTACAGCCAGCCGACCTGGAAAACCCGCAAAATCACGTGCTGGCCGTGCGACACAGTACCTGGACGCTTCCCATAGCCGATACGTTGCGGCGCTGGCTGGATCTACAGCATCCGTTCACGCTGGCTCTCTGGCTTAAGAGCACGGCCCGCGATGCCGTAGTGCTCTCTACGTGGAGCGGTGAGGAACTACAGAGTTACCCGCTGGAACTTGTACTGGACGAGGCCGGCTTCTTGCGTGTCTATCGGGGGCGCCCCGGCCTGCACCAGGCCCTGATCACCCCGCATCCGATTGCCGACGGAAGCTGGCACCATGTGACGCTCACGTACGATCCTGTCTCAGGCTGGAGCCGCCTTTATCTTGATGGTCAGCGCGTTGACTCGCTTTTTTCACCAGAGCACACGCCGATCGATCCCCCCGAAGCACTGGTTCTCGGAGGGCGACCTGCATCTTCTATCACGTCTGTCGGCTTCGAAGGCTACGTGGACGTGCTCGTGCTGGACCGCCGCGTCTGGTCGCCTGCACAGATTCGTCGCCGCTTTCGCCAGGCCGATCCACCGACCGACGGGTTCCGATTTGACTTTGAATCCCCCTTGCCTCACTTGCCTCAAGGACTACAACGTCGCCGGGCCGATCTTTTTTTCTTTGAACCCCTGCAACACCTGAGGGTGCTACGCGCCGACAATGGGTACGTCTTGCTGAACTGGACCTGCACCGATCGCCAGACCCGTGCGTTTTTGGTCGAGCGTTCTACCAATGGCCGTGATTTTACGGCTATTGCCCGCTTGCCGGCTCGCTGTGAAGGGCTTCCTTACACATTCCAGGATCCGTCGCCGCCAGAAGTACCTGTGCTTTACTATCGCATTCAACAGGTGCTCGAAGGCAACGTGCTCTACCCTTCCACCGTATTCAAGCTGGGATTGGCTCCTATCCAGACGGGCCGCGCGCTGCTGCTGGGCAACTTTCCCAATCCCTTCCAGGGCCGTACCACTATTCAGTACGAGCTCCACACATCAATGCCCATTCGCCTGTCAATCTGGGACCTTTCGGGCCACGAGGTGCGCGTGCTGATCGACGCGGTGCAGGCTGCCGGGCAATACACGCTTACCTTCGAGGCTGAAGATTTACCCAGCGGTACGTATTTTCTCCGTCTGAAAACGCCCGAAGGCGTGCAGACCCACAAAATGATACTGATCCGTTAAGCGTATGGAGCGTCCCGTTTCTGTTTCAACCGGTCCTTACATTCCGCCTGAACAGTCGCTATCGGAAATTACCGTTAAAGCCCTGATCCTGGGCGTAGTGCTGGCGGCCGTACTGGCGGCGGCCAATGCCTATCTGGGCCTCAAGGTAGGCATGACCGTATCGGCTTCCATTCCAGCAGCCGTCATCTCGATGGGCGTGTTGCGGCTGTTTCGTCGCACAAATATTCTGGAAAACAACATCGTGCAGACGGCTGCCTCGGCTGGCGAATCGCTGGCAGCCGGCGTGATCTTTACGCTGCCTGCGCTAATTCTGCTGGGCTACTGGCGCGGTTTTCCCTATCTCGACACGCTGGCCGTGGCAGCAGCCGGTGGTGTGCTGGGCGTGCTGTTTACCATCCCGCTGCGTCGGGCGCTCATCATTGAAGGACGGCTTCGCTTTCCTGAAGGGATCGCCACCGCCGAGGTGCTCATTGCGGGTGACGAAGGCGGCCGGGGTGTACGCTATATTGCGATTGCTGCCGTCGCAGGTGGCCTGGTCAAGCTGGCCCAGACGGGCTTTCGGGTGCTGGCAGGGACCGTGGACGGCGCCGTACAGATGGGCCGGGCTCTGTTCGGCTTTGGCAGTGAGCTGGGCGTGGCCCTACTGGGCGTGGGCTACATCGTTGGCCTGCGCATTGCAACGCTCGTCTTCGCCGGCGGCTTGATCTCATGGCTTTTCGGTATTCCTATCTACACGGCCCTGCACGGGCTGCCCGAAGGGAATGAGGGCTACGAAGCAGCGCTGCAGATCTGGAGTACCAAGATCCGCTACCTGGGCGTAGGCGCTATGGCGGTCGGTGGCCTGTGGGCGTTGCTATCGCTTATGCGTCCGATCCGTGATGGCGTGCGCGCTTCCTGGCAGGCCGTCCGCGAAGCTCGGCAGGGCCATCAGGTAGCCATTCCTCGTACCGAGCGCGATACGCCTATCCACTTCGTGCTGGCCGGTACGCTGGCCATGGCCCTGCCGCTGGTGTTCGTCTTCCTGCACGTGATCGATCAGCCCCACCTGGGCGCTTCAGACGGCACCTACGTGGCCACCATAGCGTTTGGGGTACTGTTTGCACTCGTCGCGGGTTTTCTGTTTGCGTCGGTAGCCGGCTACATGGCGGGTCTGGTGGGCTCCTCAAACAACCCGATCTCCGGCGTGACGATTGCTACGATCCTGACCGCTTCGCTGCTTCTGCTGGTGTTGCTGGGTGGGCAGATCGACTTTCAGGTAAACGCTGAGCGCGCCACGGCCGCGGCCGCTACGGCCATCCTGATCGGAGCAGTCGTATGCAGCGCAGCCGCCATCGCCGGCGACAACATGCAGGACCTTAAAACCGGTCACCTGGTCGGGGCCACCCCTTACAAGCAACAGATCATGCAGATGGTGGGCGTGCTGACCGGTGCGCTGGTGCTGGCCCCTGTACTGGAGTTGCTGTTCAATGCCTATGGCCTGGGCGGCGTCTTTCCACGCGAGGGCATGGATCCGTCGCAGATGCTGGCCGCTCCCCAGGCCAGCCTCATGCAATCGGTGGCGGAAGGCGTCTTTGCCCGTAGCCTGGACTGGACGATCATTGGCATCGGCGCGTTGATCGCCGTCGCCATCATCGTGGCAGACCAGGTGCTCAAAGCACGGGGCAGCAGCTTCCGAATGCCGGTACTGGCCGTGGCCGTAGGCATCTACCTTCCGCTGGAGCTATCGGTGCCGATCTTTGTGGGCGGGCTTGTGTCGTATGCGGCCGGCCGGGCCCTGGGAGGCCGCCAGGAATCATCACGAGGCCTGCTGTTCGCCTCTGGCTTGATCACCGGCGAAGCGCTCGTAGGCATTTTGCTGGCCATCCCATTTGCACTGGCCCAGAGCACCGACGTGCTGCGTCTGGCACCTGATAGCTTCGCCCCCGTGGCTCACGTGCTGGGCGTGCTCGTTTTCCTCGGCTTCGTGTACTGGCTCTATCGCGTAGCCCGCTCGTAGCCCAGCGTTATCCCTCGTAGCCGGATTGTAACAAGCCGGCCAGACCTTCAGGCTGGCAAAAAATATGATCTGCGTGTTTATTAAAATGAAAACATTTTGGGCATCAACCCAACCAGAAGAATCGCCATGAAGCTCACCTACTTCGGACATTCGGCCTTCCAGATTGAGACGAACGGCACAACGCTGCTTTTTGACCCCTTCATTACAGGCAATCCACACACGCAGGGTGTTGTTACGGCCGACCAGTTGCACCCTGACGTGATCCTGCTCACGCATGCTCACGGGGACCACTGGGGCGACACGTTAGCCATCGCTCGTCGCACCAACGCTCTGCTGATTGCCAACTTTGAGATCACCCAGTACGCCCAGCAGCACGGACACAACAACGTGCATCCTATGAACACCGGCGGCTCCTGGCAATTTCCCTGGGGACGCGTCACGCAGACCTACGCCCGCCATTCGTCGTCTTTCCCGGATGGTACCTATGGCGGTAATCCAAACGGCTACCTTCTCGAAATCGAAGACAAGGTGATCTATGACCTGGGCGATACCTGTCCCTTTGCTGAAATGGCCTGGTATGGCGAAGACTACAAGATAGATGTGGCGCTCATGCCGGTAGGCGATCTCTTCACAATGGGGGTTGAAGGCGCCGTTCGAGCAGCCAAAATGCTTAAACCTGGCCTGATCATTCCAATCCATTACAATACCTTTCCTCCCATCCAGATCGACATTGAACAATGCCGTAAACGCCTGGAGCAGGAAGGGTTCAAGGTGCAGATCCTTCAGCCAGGTGAAAGCCTGACCCTTTAAGGGACTGGATTTTTTGCAAATTATTTGTAAGTTTGTAGATTAAGAGAAGGTACGGTCCGATCCCGTACCTTCGTCACTTTCACCATACATTCCCCCACCATGCGAGGCGCAGGTTTCCGGACGCTGCGTCGGATTGCTTGCGCTGGCAGCGCGCTATTGCTGCTGGGCAGTGGTCTGGGCGCATCAAGCAGGGCGCAGGTACCCGCCCAGCTCAACGATGGACTTTATCAGAGCGAAACCGCCCATCGCAGCTTCTTCGATGGGTATGCAGTAAGCACCGAGCTGTTCTGCTGCGCCCGTCTCAATCAGGAGAGCGGTCCGGCCAGCAGCGGTCTGTTTGGCCTTCCGGTAGGCCTGCGCTTTCACCTGAGCTATGCGCTGAGCGACCAGCTTGACCTGGGTATCGTCCTCAACGCCAGCGGTGGCACTACCGGCCGCACGCTGACCGCCGACTGGATCCTGCTCAAGTTCTATCAGGCTTCAGAAAGCGATAGTTATGCCTTTCGCCTGGCCGTTGATCCGGCTGCAGACGGTACCCTGGGCTTTCCGCAGATCGACGTCGCCCTGCTCACCTCATCGCTCCTGTCCCCCTTCGTAGTGGCCAACTACGCCGTCGGACTGCGTCGTGTCCGCACCGGCTACGAACGCTGGACACCGCTGGAAGAAACCCAGGCCTCCCCGAATACTGCGCTGGCCCCTGCCGACCCCCCTCCCCGCTTCGAAATCACCTATCAGCAGGTCTTCGGATGGGAATTGCACCTGTTAATGAGCTATGCACTGCTGCTCAACCCGGCCCGTAGCAACATTTTTATAGGCCTGACCGGTACTGCGCGTTACTACAACCTGATGGAATCAGCCCGAGAGACGCGGACCGTTACCGAGGGGGCTGGCAAGCGCGGTACCGAGGAAGCCGCTACATGGGAACGCACCTATAATGGGGGCATCATTTGGGCACAGGGTGGGTTAGAATACAATCGGCCCTCCTATCAACTATCCCCCTTCGTGGGGCTGCCGCTACTATTCTGGTCTTCTGAAGCCGAAGAGACAGCTCCACGGATACAGGCTGGCCTGCGCCTGACGCTTCGCTGAACCTCTGGCGTCTCCGCGCACGTCTTTGATGCGAATCGCTGGCGCCGTATCTTCTCTGCCAGTCGGTGAGAGGTGTACTACTGTGCGGCTTTATGATTCTGGGCATTCTTTCTGACACGCATGGCTTTTGGCACCCGGCCCTGCCCGAAGCATTCACCGGCGTGGATCTGATTCTACATGCCGGCGATGTGGGATCGCTTGAGGTGCTTCATAACCTGGAGACACTGGCACCTGTTCATGCCGTCTATGGTAATATCGATGGCCCCGAGCTACGTCAGCGGCTTCCAGCAGACCTCTGGCTGACGGTGGAAGGGGTGCGTATCTGGATGACGCACATCGGCGGCCGCCCGGGCCGATGGGCACCCCGCATCGCCGCCCGGCTACGCCAGCAACGACCGGACGTATTCATCTGCGGCCACAGCCACATCCTCCGCATTGAGCGGGTTTCCGCACTGAACGGGATGCTGTACGTGAACCCAGGGGCGGCTGGACGCGAAGGGGTACACCGGGTCAAAACCTGCGTGCGCCTACATCTGAAAGAGGGACGTCCCCGTCAGGCCGAGGTTATACACCTGGATGAAATCCCGGCAGCTTCCACACCATGAACGATCTATCGACGGGCAGAGCTACCGACCGCTTTGACCTCCGGGCTCTGTACGAAGCAAGCCGGCTGCTGAGCACCTCAGATGACCGTGCGGCCGTCATCCGTAACTTGCTGCTTTCGACCCTGAGCAAACTGTTGGTCACCCGGGGGGCCGTGCTGCTGTTCGATCCACTGACGCAACGCTTCCGGGTAGCCGACGTGCGGGGCCCGATAGACCTGAAACCCGATACGATCCTGGAGTTGCCCCTGCCTGCTTCAGATCAAGTGCTCCACAATGCCGAGGTGCCCGAAGCACTCCGCGCATACGGCCTATGGCTGGCCGTTCCCCTGATGTTTCGGCATCGGTTGCTGGGCCTGCTCGCGCTGGGCCGCAAAGCCACCGGCCAACCCTTCGCCAGACGTGAGCTGGAGTTTGTCCAGGCACTGGCCACGCTCTCAGCAGCCGCCCTGCACAACGCCCTGCTCATCGAAGAGCTACAACAGGCCAATCGAGACCTGGATCTGCGTCTGCAGCAACTCGACACGTTGTTCGAACTGGCCCAGGAGTTCAACGCAACCATCGACCGCGGCCGACTGGCTCACTTGCTTTCACTGGCCCTGATGGGCCAGCTCCTGATCAACCGCTATCTGCTGCTGGTGCGCGTCGAGACAGCCGATGGTGCCGCCACCTTTGAAGTGCTTGCCAGCCGCGGCTTGCCGTCTACGCTGCCTCGCAGACGCATCGAACAGCTCGGCCAGCTCGAACAGCCATTGCTACTGAATGAAGCCACAGACGACTGGGACTGGTTACGGGCCTTTCAACTCCACCTGCTACTGCCCATCCGACAACAGGGAACGACGCAGGCCGTGCTGGGCCTGGGCCAGCGCATTAACGGCGCGCCCTACGGCCCTGCCGAAATCGAGTTCCTCTACGCTCTCGGTACGCTGGCTGCCTCGGCCATTCGCAACACGTTCCTCATCGAAGCCCAGATTGAACATCAACAGTTGGAGCGTGAGCTGCAACGGGCCCGCCAGATCCAGCAGCGTCTGTTACCGCAACGCTTGCCTGAAGCTCCGGGTGTGGAATTAGCCGCCTACGCCTTACCCAGTCAGGAAGTCGGCGGTGACTACTACGATGTGCTCTGTGAACCTGACGGTAGCCTGCGCCTGGCCATTGCCGACGTGGCCGGCAAAGGCATGGCCGCCGCCCTGCTCATGGCCAACCTGCAGGCCTGCCTGCACGTGCTTGTGCCCCTCGAAAGCACGCTCGAACAGAGTACCGCCCAGATTAACCGAATCATCTGCGAAAATACCGAAGCTGACCGCTTCATCACCTTCTTCCAGGCACGCTACACCCCCTCCACCTGTCAGCTCACCTACGTGAATGCGGGCCACATTCCTCCGATTTTGCTACGCGCTTCCGGCGAAGCAGAACGACTCAGCCATAGCGACCTGCTTCTGGGCGTCCTTCCCGACGCTTGCTACAAAAGCAAACAACTGTCGCTTGCTCCAGGTGATGTGCTCGTGCTCTTTACGGACGGCGTTACCGAAGCATTAGGTCCCGGCGATGAGCCCTTCGGTGAAGATCGACTCCTGACCTGCCTGCGGACCCACCATCACCGGCCAGCCCAGACTATCGTAAAAGCTGTGCAACAAGCCATCGAGCAGTTCACCGGCCAGCCAGCCAACAGGGACGACGACTTCACACTGCTCATCCTGAAAGTGCTGCCATCCTGACATATGCCGAAACTTCTTTCAAAAGCCCCCTGTGGCCATAAGCCCCCCTAAATCCTAAAACCTGTAGCGAAACCCTCAAAGCGCTTATCACGCCACTGAACCCAACGGTTCACTGCACGCACAAAATTTGAACGTAGCGTGCCTGCGGAAAACGACAGACTGAATGAATTGAATCAACCGGGCCAAGCGCATCGCCGCATCAACAATATGATGAGGCCAGGCTGGATAGCCTCTCCAGAAAAACAGCCAAGCCAGCCCCTCATGCTGGCACCCTATCGGAAGGGAAACACCCTGCTATGACTACGCGACAACTCCTGCAAAGTGGAGAGCGAATCATCTGATTTCCAGCAGAATGGCCCGCTCCAGCGCAGGTATCGAGCAGCAAGGTTACGGGTATCTGTGGGTTTCCCTTTCCGAAGGGTACTACCATCACCGTCGCCGTCGTCCCGTTCGTCAGCGCTTTGTTCGGGATGGATCCCCCTCAGTCCTTCGGACAGCTCCCCCTACAAGGGGGAGCAAAACTTTTGGGTCTCCATGGCAAAGCACACCCCAACACCTACGCTAAAAACCAGCCAAAGCTTTTCTCCTTAAGTCCCCCTTCCCCACCAAGAAGGAGGACAGGGGTGGGGCTCCAACCCATCTCGCTAACCCAAACGCTGCGCTGTTTCGGAGCGCAACACTGTTCTCAACCGACACCCCCTCAGGCCCTTCGGGCCAGCTCCCCCTACAAGAGGGAGCAAACTTCTGGTTTGCAGACCTTTGCTGGATTCAGGGGAGGCGTCGAAGTGTAGACTAACGTGTATCCCTGACTCCCCCCTCCCCTCTGGGGAGGGGGACAGGGGGAGGGGACCTTCAACCACCAACGCCCGATCAGGCTAACCGCTTTGCCTTCACCACAACGCTGCCTCCAACAGACACCCCCTCAGGCCCTTCGGGCCAGCTCCCCCTACAAGAGGGAGCAAACTTCTGGTTTCTGGACCGCTGGCAGATCGGGCGCGGCCGCTGAAAAACAGGCATGCAGGTATAAGTCCCCCTCCCCTCCGGGGAGGGGGACAGGGAGAGGGCCAACTAACTTATGCC
>Ga0256839_1004079_pt1 | contig 14520 bp, 15 predicted proteins | sample 354166metaG_FD_185968 | JGI IMG/M metagenome (GOLD analysis project Ga0256839, IMG submission 185968) | Hydrothermal vent microbial communities from Mid Atlantic Ridge, Atlantic Ocean - 354-166 | ecosystem: Environmental > Aquatic > Marine > Hydrothermal vents | place: Atlantic Ocean: Mid... | reverse complement strand
AGAAATCCGCTTTGTGTACGGTGCGCGATTATTAGCCAGGAATTTTGGGGCGTTACGCGCCAGCATTAAAGGACGGTTTGACCAGTAAACACAAGGAGGTAGGCAATGCCCCCCATTGAATCGTTATTTACGGCACTAAACATTAGTGCCAGCGGGTTAAGTGCCCAACGTAAAAAACTGGATGCCATTGCTTCTAATATTGCCAATGCCAACACCACCCGCACCCCGGAAGGGAGGCCTTACCAGAAAAAAATAGCGGTGTTTGAAGCACGTCAGATTCCTGCTTTTGAAAAGGTGTTACGGGAAAGCCGCACAAAGTTAGAAATAACTGACCGGCGTCACTTCCCCTTTAAAAAGATGGTCCGCGTGTTTAGCAACAATACGGAAGGTGTACGTGCCGAAATTCAAAATGAAGCTACCGAATACCGGCGGGTGTATGACCCGCAACATCCCGATGCGGATGCAGAAGGGTATGTGTATTATCCCAATATCAATATGGTGTCGGAAATGGTAGAAATGATTTCAGCATCCCGGAGCTACGAAGCCAATTTAACCAGTATTGAAACAGCCAAACGGATTGCCAACGAAGCATTGAATATTTAGTAAGGAGTAACGGAAATGAAAATCCAGGAAAGTGTGCATCGGGTTTACCAGGGGGCAGCCCCCACACGCCCGGCAGTGCAACGGCCAGAACAAGCCCCATCGGCAACCAGGCAACCAGCTGCCCCTACGGGGCGGAAACAAATTCCCCGCAACTTTCAGCCTAAAGTAGGCTTGAACCAGAAAGAACAGGCTTTTTTTACCCGATTATTTCCTGCACAAAAACGCCAGATTGCTGCCTATGTGCAGCAGCAAAATAAAACCGTTCCACAAAAAGGCCAGATTATTGATATGAAGGGGTAAGATGATGATTGGAAAAATTGATTTTGAAAAACAATTCCCTGGAATTTCGCCATCCACCAATTCTCGCACAGAAAGCGACCCATCATTTAAAGACACGCTGAAAGAGGCTATTCAACAAATCAATACCCTGCAAGAAGAAGCAGGGGAGATGACACGTCAATTTGTTACCGGAGAAGTAACCGATTTGCACCAGGTGATGGTGGCCACAGAAAAAGCACGAGTGGCGCTGGAGTTAATGCTGGAAATCCGTAATAAAATGGTGGATGCTTACAAAGAAATTATGCGTATGCAGGTATAAGGGGACTTAAGGACAAACTAACAGGGATGTGATCCCATGGGAGAAGCATTGAACCGCCTTAAATTTCAAATCCAGACATTTTTGGCCAACCTGAATACCAGTCAAAAAATCATGTTAATTGGTGCCATCAGCGTGGCACTGGCCTTAATTATTGTGGTTTTGGTGTGGACCAGCAAGCCCTCGTACGATGTGCTGTTTGCGGATCTCTCTAAAAAAGACGCTGCTCAAATTATAGAAAAACTGCGGGAAAAAAAGATTGAGTTTAAACTGCAAGATGGCGGGAATACCATTCTGGTACCGGCCGGGAAGGTATATGAACTCCGGCTGGAATTTGCCAGCCTGGGATTGCCAGAAGACGGTGTAATTGGTTATGAAATATTTGATAAAACCAATATCGGCATGACCGACTTCCTCCAGAAACTCAATTATCGACGGGCATTGGAAGGGGAGTTAACGCGCACCATTGAGCAAATTGATGCAGTCGAAAAAGCACGGGTTCATATCGTTATCCCCGAAACCCGCCTATTTCAGGAAGATCAACAACAACCCTCTGCCTCGGTTATTTTAAAATTGAATGGTGCACGAACACTAAATCCCACTCAGATTAATGGAATTGCCCATTTGATTGCCAGTAGTGTGGAAGGGCTGCAGCCAGAAAATGTGACCATTGTGGATACACGCGGACGCATTCTATCAAACAATAATAATCCCAACGACCTGTTAACCCTCAGTGCTACGCAGCTGGATTTTCGCAAAAAAGTTGAAGATTATCTTACCCAAAAAGCACAGAGCATGCTGGACCGCGTTTTTGGTCCTGGTAATACCATTGTTCGTGTCAGTGCTGAGCTGGACTTTACCCAGGTGCATAAAACCATTGAAGAATACGACCCGGATAACACTGTTGTGCGCAGCGAAGAAATTAATGAACAAGTATCCCCCAGCGGAAATCAGGCCAATGGACAAAATGGTACAGCTGTTGCTGCTAAATCTACCAACACCATTACCAATTACGAAATCAACCGAACCGTACAACAAGTCGTAGAAAGCGTAGGTAATGTGGAACGGTTAACGGTTGCTGTATTGGTGAACAATAAACAGGAAAAAGTGGAAAGTGATGATGGCGAAGAAACGGTGCAATCGGTGCCACGCGATCCGCAGGAGTTAACCATTGTGGAAGATATAGTGAAACGCGCTGTGGGATTTAAGGAAGAACGTGGCGATGAAATTACGGTGAATAATGTGGATTTTCGCTTACCAACCATGGATGAGGAATTGTACAATCTGGACCAGGAAACCCCCTGGAGTTTGCCCAATATTCTGGAAAAAGTTTTCATTTTTATAGCGATACTGGCCGCAATGGTGATTATGCACTCCCTATTTAAGCAGGTCAAAGAGCGGAATGAAGCCATTCAAACGCAATTGCGAATATTGAAAGGGGAACCAGAGCCGTTAGCCGCATTGGCCGCCGGGGGAACAGGGGAACTAACAGAAGGTGAAGTTTCCGGTGCCTTACCTTCGGGCGAACGGGGTGTGGTACCCGCAGAAGAAGATCAGCTCATCAGCGCAGATGATTTCTTTAAAGATGTCCATAAAGTCAATGAATTTAACGAAAAAATACGCGCCTACATTAAGGAAAACCCGGAAACGGCCACCAATTTGTTGAAAATTTGGTTAATGGAGGATCTTGAATAATGGCAACACCTGCCGTAGTAAACGAAGTTGGCTCATTGGCACAAATTACCGATGTCAGGCAATTAACCGGCCGTCAAAAGGCAGCTATTTTAATGGTTTCGCTGGATGTGGAGACAGCTGCAGAAATTTTTAAAAACCTGAATAAAAATGAGATAGAAAAAATTAGTCTGGAAATTGCCAAACTGGATGTTATTCGGTCCAGTTTAATAGACAATGTTATTGAAGAATTTTATAAGCTCATTCAAGCACAGGAGTATGTTGCCAGTGGAGGGGTTGAATTTGCGGAAAGTGTATTGGAAAAGGCTTTTGGCCCCAGTGTGGCCAAAGAATTGATCGAAAAAATCCGCAATAGTATGAAGGTGAGCGGGTTTGTTACCCTGCAAAAAGCAGATTCCAATCAATTGGTCAATTTCTTAATCAAAGAACATCCGCAAACCATTGCCTTAATTTTATCATACCTGACCCCGGAACAAACAGCAGATGTACTGGCGGAGTTCCCGGAAGAACTGCGGGTGGATGTTGCTTACCGCATTGCTACCTTAGGGAAGGTTTCGCCTAATTTGTTAAAGGATATTGAAGAGGTAGTAGAACAGTTAGCCGAAAGTGTCATTTCTGAAGATATGAGCAAGACCGGTGGGGCTTCTGCCCTGGCAGAAATTTTAAATAAAGCCAATAAAATGACGGAACGCTCCATTCTATCCAAGCTGGAGGAAATTGACCCCGAGCTGGCTTCTGAAGTTAAAAGCCAGATGTTTGTGTTTGAAGATCTGGTGTTGCTGGACGATCGGGGAATTCAGCGCGTACTCAAGAATGTGGACAAGAAAGATCTGGCGCTGGCCCTCAAAGCCGCCGACGAAGAAATCAAAGAAAAAATCTTCAAAAATATGTCCGAACGGGCCGCACAATTGTTACGTGAAGACCTGGAAGTTATGGGCCCGGTGCGCCTGAAAGAAGTGGAAGAAGCGCAGCGCCGCATCATCGAAGTGGTGAAACAGCTGGAAGAAGAAGGCGAAATTATAATCGCTGGTCGAGGAGACGAGGATGCCATCGTCGTATAAAACGATTATTAAAGTACGTAAACCCATCAAACAGGTGGTGCGCATTCCCGTGGAAGCGGAAACCATACCGCTTACCCCAGAAGAACCTGAACCTCCGGCAAGTGCGGATGCCTCCCCAGAAGCGCCTTCATCGCCCCAGGAACCACAAGAAGAGGTGCTACAACTTACCCAGAGCGAGTTCCAGCAGGAACTGGATTTTGCCTATAACAAAGGGCTGGAAGAAGGACGCCTGGAAGGGTATCGGGCAGCGGAGGCAGAACTGGGAAAAACCATGGAAATGTTGCAACAGGTGGTACAGGAAGTCCAGCAACAGCGGGATCGCCTGCTTCGGGAACCTGAACAATGGTTATTGCAATTGGTGTTTAAAATTAGTGAACGCATTGTGGGACCTTTAGCCCAACAGCAAAAAGATTTGATTCAAAACACTTTAAATAAAATTTTACAGGAAGCTCAGGTAAGTGGCCGCATCAAATTGTTTGTTCATCCCGATGATTTAAATACCCTGCAATCTATTGAGCCTGAATTGCGGAAAAGTTTTCCCGATTTGAAAGAAATTGGCTTTGTACCGGATGAGCTGATGACTCGAGGTGGGTGTTTGGTAGAAACTGAAATGGGGAAACTGGATGCCCGAATTGAAACCCAGGTCAGTGAGTTAATTAAGCAGCTTCAGAAATTAGCGGATGCACTATGAATTTCAATGAAAAACTGCAGTATTTAACCAATGCAGTGGATGGTATCCACGTTGTCCGCGCCTATGGTAAAGTTGTGCAGGTGGTGGGTTTGTTGATTGAGTCTATTGGACCTTCTGCAGCTATTGGGGATGTGTGTCGGGTGTATCCGCGCAATATGGCGCATCCGTATTTAACGGAAGTTGTTGGTTTTAAGGATGATCGTGTTTTGACCATGCCATTGGGAGAAATGACGGGTATTGCCCCGGGGAGTGATGTTGAAGCCACCGGCGAGCAATTCCAGGTACAGGTGAGTACTGAAATGTTGGGCCGAATAGTGGATGGCCTGGGCAATCCGATTGATGGTCTGGGGGGATTTTCACAGGTACTGTTTTATCCTGCCTTTCGGGAACCACCTCATCCGCTGGAACGCACCCGCATTACGGAGCCCATATCCACGGGTATTCGCGCCATTGATGGATTATTAACACTGGGTAAAGGCCAACGGGTGGGAATTTTTGCCGGCAGCGGTGTGGGAAAATCCACTTTAATGGGAATGATTGCCCGTAATACAACAGCGGACGTTAACGTGATTGCCCTGGTGGGCGAACGGGGGCGAGAGGTGCGTGATTTTATTGAAAAAGAACTGGGAGATACCGGGCGTTCCCGCTCAGTGGTGGTTGTTGCCACCTCCGATAAACCGGCATTGGTACGCGTTAAAGCTGCTCTGGTTGCCACTTCCATCGCTGAATTTTTCCGCGACCAGGGAATGGATGTCATGTTAATGATGGACTCCCTTACGCGTGTGGCAATGGCATTGCGGGAAATTGGGCTGACCGTTGGTGAACCCCCAACTACCCGCGGGTATACCCCTTCTGTTTTTGCATTTTTACCCAAATTACTGGAGCGGGCTGGTACAGCGGCCAGAGGCAGTATTACGGGATTATATACGGTGTTGGTGGAAGGGGATGATATGAACGAACCAATTGCGGATGCTGCCCGTGCCATTCTGGATGGGCATATTGTCTTATCGCGGCGACTGGCCGCTATGGGCCATTACCCTGCCATTGAAGTTCTGGAAAGTGTCAGTCGTGTACTGAACGATGTGACCGATCCCGAACATCGCGCTGCAATTCAGCAGTTCCTCGACACACTGGCAACCTATAAAGAGGCTGAAGATTTGATTAATATTGGGGCGTATGTAAAGGGGAGCAATCCCCGGGTGGACTATGCCATCAAAAAAATTCAAGAACTTCAAGCTTATCTTCGCCAGGGAATTGACGAAAGCTCTACATTAGAAGAAAGCGTAGCGAAATTAAAAGCATTGATGGCCCCATCCGGATGATGGGAAAACAACTAAAGGGAGTTGATAATGGCCAGATTCAAATTTCGTCTGGAAAAGGTACTGGAAGTTAAAGAAATTGCTTTAAAACAAGAACAACGTCGTCTTTCGGATATCAATCAAAAACGGCATCATTTACTACAAACACGCCATCAACTGGAAAGAATAATGGAAGACTGTATGCAGCAAATTAACCAGCTGGAAAATTCCCAGGTAGATTTATTAGCGTCCTATCATACTTACCTGCATCAAATAATGCAGGATATTCGGCAACTGGAACAGCAATTATTTCAACTGGATGAAGAAGAGATGAAAATCCGGCATAAATTGCAGGAAATTCAGAAAGAAAAAAAAGTGCTGGAAAATCTAAGAGACAAACGATATGCACGGTTCTTAAAAGATCAAGAGCGGCAGGAACAAAATACGTTAGATGAACTGGCGTTATTGGGAAGCCAGGCCGATTAAAAGCGCACAAGGGATAATGGGCCATGAAGAAACTTATCATATTCGGCATTCTATCCTTCATCATTGTGCAGGGTATTATGACGTATATCGTGTATGAAATGAAGAAGGATGAATTATCCGTAGCCATAGCAGATAGCCTTGCCGATAGTCTGGCCCTCGATAGTCTGGCAATAAAAGCCCGGGAAGATTCTATTCGCAAAGCACAGGAGATGCTGGCACGCCAGCGAGAAAAACAGCGTCTGGATAGCCTGGAACAACAATTGGCTATATTAAAACAGCAAAATGAAATACTCAAAAAGCAGCAGGAAAGCAAACGGCAGCAACAAATTGCGGCGCAAAATCTGGCTAAAACGGCCAAAGAAATGGCTAAGATCTATGAGAACATGGACCCTGCTCGAGCCGCCCAAATTATCTCTCGTTTGGATAAAGAAATCGCAGTGGAAGTAATTCGCAAAATGAAAAAACGCAAGGCAGCTCAAATTATGGCGGAGCTGGATCCACAAAAGGCAGTGGAATTTAGCCAATATATGGCCATGAAGAATTAAAGCTGCCGCAAAAGGTATCGATAATGTAGGGTGCAAATGTTCAGGATGAACAGAAAAAGGTGAACGGGATGTTCGCAGCTAATTTATTAACATTACTTTTTGCTACCCCTCCAGAACAGCGGGGCAATTCTCCATCGGGTGCCGTAACCACCATGTCTGCTTCCCCCTCAGGGTTTCAGCACTTATTGGAGAATATTTTTGCAGGCAAATCGGGATCATTTTCGCTGGAAAACCTCTCAATTAGGGAATTGCAGGCAAAAGCAGCAGAAGCAAAACTCATTCCACTGGCAGAACCAGTGGAATTACCTTTAAAGGGGGAAACGGTATCGCTAACGGTTAACGAATTGCAGATATATTCTACCAGGGATGACTTCAAACCTTCCACTTATTTTGTGATCCTGAAAGGTACTTTTACTGATGTTGTACCTTCCCCACATACAAAGGGTGTGGTAAAAACTCAAAGGAAAGAGAAAACCACACCGATATTCCCATCATTGCCCCAACCAGACAATCAGGCACAGGTCACTGTTTGGGTTCCGATCCAGTTGGCTCAGGGAGAGACGCCTCTGAGTAATCGGACTCAGGGCACTGCGGCAACAAATTCCCCATTTCCCTTAGCAATTCGGGTTGAGGTGGGTAATGGGGAATGGTTGCCCGTTTTCTCTTCGCAACAATCCTGGGCGGTAAACCCGGGGATTGTTGGTGCTCTTCTCCAGGTGGCTGGGGAAGGTGTAGAGCTTAACGCAAAGGGTATGGTAAACGACCATTCTTTGGGGGGAACGTCCGTTTTGCCACAGCAGCAAAATGGCGGTTTTCAGGCAGGTGGTGTATCCCCCCAAGGTGCCTTACGGCCATGGGATGTGAGTTCCCGTGTTGCGACAGCAAATAAAATTACGCCTGCTGTGGCAAAAATGGTAAATCCACCCGAGATAATGAACACCCTTATGGACAATGCAATGCCGGGGGAATCCAATGGTGCTACTTTAGCAAACGCTTCCTCAATGTTGCAGATAGAAGCCAACCCCGCATCCGCCCCAAAAGGGGCATGGCAAGCTGGCCAAGGCAATGTAAGTAAAGGAAATCTACGGCTTCGAGGTGTTTCCGGCTTTCTGGATGCGCAATTAGAAATGCCATCTGGTGCAAAAAGGAATGCAGGGAAGGTATTAACGTCTGATCAAATTCCTCAATCGCAACAACCACAACGCCTGGAGTGGTCCCCTCAGGGACGGAAATTATTGCAGCAACTTGTTGCTCGAGTATTTCAGGAATTCCATGTTCCAACCAATGCAGCAACGGCACAACCCGCTGAACCCCCAGCATTATTTTCGCAAGGTGGGCATGGCGATGCTGTTCATACAGTTGTTCAGTCCTCGAAGACACCAATGGGGGTGTCATCGGTGAAAATGGGTGATATTCCCGCTGTCCCGGGTAAAGCATTCCTGTTACATCCATTGACTGTAGGTGATATAACAGCAACCACTGGTAACAATCAGGAAACCCAACCGGTGGTAGTGAGGCCACAGCGGTTTGATTCTCTGCCAGTGCGACCGATTGTAAGGCCGTATGGGAAGTTGGTTGCAAAGGGCGTGTTAAAAATACAAACCCAGATGGCTGGGGGCACAGCAAATATTTTGGTGGAGGTGCCTTCTGAAGTTCCGCCGGAGGGTTTACGCCCTGCGGTTCCAATATTCACGCAAGCAAAACCAATGGTTAGCGGGAGTGGCGGCAATGACCAGCTTCCGGGGGAATCCTTACCCTTATGGTCGCCGGCAAGGAAGGGAAGCAATTTTGCTGCCCAACAGCCCCATCAGAAAAATGCAGAATATGCCAGTAATTTATGGGAAAATGGAAACTCAATGCACGAAGCGAGCATTACCCGCTGGGCCGGTGAATCATTCCGGCATGTATTCCATAAAGGTTTACAGGGGGCTATGGCGGGGGCTGGAAAGGCTATCGGTAAAGGAATGATGCAGGTGCCCATGGTACAGCGGATTGAAGATCTGGTGGCGTTGATGGGGAAATGGGTCGAGCGGGTGCGCTATCAGAACCAACCGGGATACCAAACCATGCAAATTCAGCTGCAGCCAGAATCCCTGGGGATGGTGCGCATGATGATTAGCATGAAGGAGAACAAGCTTCAGGCACATATTGAAACCCAGCGGCCGGAAGCTGCAGCATTAATTCAACAACATAGCCAGCAACTTATTTCGCGGTTGCAGGAATTGAATGTACAGGTGCAACAGTTTGATGTACAAACACAAAGTGATTGGAACGCATTTCATGCCCAGGCCGAAGGACGCCAACAGTCCTCAAAAGAACAGCAGAGATATGCTGCTGCGCCGGAGGGAGGAATTCCGGAGGAAGAGGGTCGGCGTCCGCGGTGGGTAGGATATAACACCATTGACGTATTTGCATGAAAGGAGGTGAGCTTGTGCAACTAAACCAGATAACCCCTTTTGCCAGTGTGGCCTCCGGTGTAAAGGGCAATGCAGCCCCTACATCGGAAAAAGTCATGGGGAAAGATGATTTCTTAAAGATGCTGATTACCCAGCTAAAATATCAGGATCCGTTAAATCCCCTTCAGGGGACAGAATTTAGCGCCCAGCTGGCTCAGTTTAGTTCGGTAGAACAGCTGGCCAATATTAACAAAACGCTAATGGATAGTATTGATGGAAATTATCTGCTATCCACATCCATCAACAACACCCTGGCCTCCACAGTAATTGGCCGGGATGTAAAAGCCTATGGCAATCAGGTGTACTGGGGCGGCAACGGGTCCATTCCACTGTCGTTTGAGCTTCTTGGCGAGGCCTCAACGGTAACCGTTGAAGTGCTGGACGCCAATGGACAGGTGGTACGCCGCCTGGATCTGGATGATCCGGGGAAAGGGCTACAAGAAGTAGTGTGGGATGGGAAGAACCAGGATGGCGATTCCCTGCCAGAAGGCGTGTACACCTTCCGCGTAGAAGCGAAGGATGACGAAGGGAATGCCGTTGCCGCTACCACGTTCACCAGTGGCACCATTACCGGCGTGCGGTATACCAGCCGGGGGGCGGTGCTCATGCTGGGCAGTATAGAAATTGCTTTATCCGATGTTTATGAAATTCGCATGAAGGAAACGGCACCAGGAGGCAGTAGCCATGCCGGCTAAAATTGAAGGCGTTAAGGTACCATTCATTCCCATCGGTGGCTTTGAAGGATTACCTTCACAGCAACCGGTACCAACAAAAGGGCCTTCACCCTTTGAAGAAATATTAAAAGAAAAGCTGGGTGAAGAGGCCGGGATTAAGTTCTCAGCCCATGCCCGCACCCGGATTGAAAGCCGGAATATTGCGCTGGACAGTGAACGCGTTCAAAAGTTAGCGGCGGCAGTAGAACAGGCTGCCAATAAAGGTGCCCGGGAATCCCTAATTTTAATGGAAGATGCTGCCTTTATTGTGAGCGTAGAAAACCGTACCGTTATTACAGCAGTAGACCGTGCCGGATTGAAGGAAAATGTGTTTACCAATATCGATTCGGCAGTAATTGTGGATTAAAAATAATTAATAGGGCCGGACCTTCCTGTTTAGCCGCAGAAGGGGGCCCTGAAGCCTCGCTGACCGACCGATGCGAGGTGACATCATCAAGGATGATTTAAAAAAATTAAGGAGGATGTATCATGGGACTACTCCGTTCGTTATATGCCGGGGTTTCAGGGTTACGGAACCATCAGGTAATGCTGGACGTCATCGGTAACAATATTGCCAATGTCAACACCATTGGGTTTAAAGTCGGCCGGGTAACGTTTAGCGAAACGTTTGCCCAGACCCTTCGGGGAACAACACAGCCACTGGCCAACCTGGGTGGTACCAACCCCATTCAGGTGGGGCTGGGCATGTCACTCAACACCATCGACACTTTGTTTAGCCAGGGGAACATCGAAACGACCGGACAAGTAACCGACCTGGCGCTGCAGGGCGATGGTTTTTTCATTTTAAGCGATGGTGAAAAACGGGTATTCACCCGGGCAGGTGGCTTTCAGTTTGATGCCGACGGTTATTTAATTCAACCCAGCAATGGCTTGAGGGTGCAGGGGTTTCTGGCCAATGATGGCAAAATTGAAGCCGGCAGCCCAATCGGTGATTTGCGATTGCCGCTGGATAAAAAGATTGCTCCCAAAGCGACCAGTCGCGTAGACCTCGGCGGGAATCTGGATGCCAGTGCACAACCACTGGGAACTATTCTGCGTTCGGCACGACTGTATGCTGTGGAAAAAGCAGGAGATAGCAGCAACGTGGAAGGCTTATTTGCCAAAGGCAATGCCAATGAAGTGATTTCGGGGATGATTCCCAATAGCACCACCATTACCATTACCGATAGTGTAGTGGGTACCCGCACTTATAAATATGTTGCGGCTGATACTGCTGTGGGCAATGGTGCTTTCCATTCCCTGGACGACCTGGTAGCGGAAATTAACAATGATTTTGGGAGTACCTCATTTACTGTTAGCATTAATGCCAGTGGTGCACTGGAATTTACCGATATTAGCGGTGCCAGTAATATTCTGAGTATTGAAAGTAACAATCCCATCTTAAACAAAGCGTTGTACACGGCCAATGGCGATATCAATGCAGCAACCCGTACCACCGATGAATTTTCCCACATTGCCAACGAAAATGATTTATTGGTAGATTTGCGCGACGAAAAAGGCAATAGCCTGGGGTTACAGGCCGGGGATGAAATTACCATTAACGCCTTGGTAGGTGGCAATGCCATTACCCCGGCAGCGTTTACCATTGCTGCAACTACCACTTATAAAGACTTTACCAGTCAATTATACAACGCCCTGGGGTTAACCAACGAAAAAGGGGTAGAAATTTCGCTGGATGATGGATCGTTAATTATTAATGGAGATGGTGGCACTGCATACGAAATTACCAATCTGGATATCCGTGCAGACGATACCCCCGGCCCTGGTGGTAATGCCCGCACGGTGTTTAATGGCATTTTTGATAGTACCCCCGGGAATTATATCGAAGTCCAAACAGCAGAAGATATAAAACAGGCAGCGTCCATTACTGTGTACGATTCGCAGGGACGAGCGTTTGATTTAACCATTGTTTATATCAAAGACGTTACCCAACCCAACCGCTGGCGGTGGGAAGTTCAAGTGCCGGATAACGTAACCGCTACCGGTGGGGATAGTGGTTATATTGAATTCAATCCTGATGGGTCCCTAAAAGCTTTTCGCTATGACGATGGTTCTTCCTCCCTGCAACTGGCAACAGGTGACCGCGGCAGTAACCTCATAAGCATTGAGCTGAACCCTGGGCAATTAGGTACCTTCGATGGCATGACGCAATTTAGCGGTTCCAGCAGCAATGTGATGATTGTGAATCAGGATGGGTATGGCATGGGTGTATTAGACCGGCTCAGCATAGATGAATCCGGAAAAATACAGGGGATTTTTTCCAATGGCATTGTCCAACTATTGGGCCAAATTGCCCTGGCGAAGTTCAGCAATCCGGGTGGCCTCATCCGCACGGAAGATAATATCTTTTTGGCTTCTGGTAACAGTGGCGATCCCGTATTAACCACTGCCGGCGATGGCATTAATGCCACCATTGTATCGGGAGCACTGGAACAAAGTAATGTAGACCTGGCAGAAGAATTTACTAAAATGATTGTGGCTCAGCGTGGATTTCAAGCCAATGCCCGGGTTATTACCACCAGCGATGATTTGCTCAGTGAAGTTACCAACCTTAAACGGTAGGTTTAAATAGATAAGCCAGAAGACAGGTAGGATGCCTGCCTTCTGGCATTTTTTGTAAATTTTTTCATGAAAATCACCGATTATCCTGAAGGAAACAATAAAGAAGGCATTATGATAACCGTAACGCGCATTAACAATCAACCCATTACCATTAATGCGGACTTGATTGAGTTTGTGGAATCAACGCCCGATACCATTATTTCCACCATTACCGGTAAAAAAATTCTGGTGAAGGATAGTGTGGAAGAAGTGATTGAGAAGGTGATTGCCTATCGCCAAAAGTGTTTTGAAAAAATTCGTATTGAAGTGGAAAAAAAATGAATTGATTGGCCATGAAAAGGGTACTGGACATTGCAACGCTGGCAGGCCTTCTGGTTGGGTCGCTATTGATTGTGGTTTCGATTATGATTAGTGGTGGGCTGGGCGCTTTTATTGATGTTCCCTCTATGCTAATTGTTGTGGGCGGAACCATAGCGGCTGTCCTGGTGCAATATCCTTTAAAAGATGTATTAGGGGTAATGGGCATTGTGCGGCAAACCATTATGGCGCAGGAATCCGACCCGGCGGAAATCATAAAATTAATCGTTAAATTTGCAGAAGAAGCCCGAAGAGAAGGATTATTGGCGCTGGAAAAATATATTAAAGAAATCGATGATGCCTTTATTAAAGGTGGTTTACAGTTGGCCATTGATGGTACCGAACCTGAATTACTGCGGGATATTCTGGAAACAGAATTGGGTAATCTGGAGCAACGCCATTCCAAAGGACAGGGAATTATGGAGGCCTTTGGCACCTTTGCTCCCGCTTTTGGTATGATTGGTACGCTGATTGGTCTGGTGCTAATGTTGCAAAATATGAAGGATCCCTCGGCCATCGGGCCTTCCATGGCCGTGGCATTGATTACCACCTTTTACGGAGCAGTGTTATCGAATTTGGTATTTTTACCCCTGGCCGGGAAGTTAAAAGAGCGTTCCAAACAGGAAGTGCTGGTAAAAGAGATGATTATTGAAGGCATTTTATCCATTCAATCCGGGAACAATCCACGGATTGTGGAACAAAAACTGATGACTTTTCTACCGCCTAAAGACCGCAGTGCTGGGGAAGACGCTGGCGGAGAATAAGGAAAGTGTCGAATTTTTAACCAGTGTCGGGAAAATCGTATTTGTCTGCTGAACATACATGAAACTGTCCTTGTTTCGTAAGTGCTGAAATAACAATGTGTTACTCGCATTGATTTCCTGCCTCAAAATTCCTTAAAAATTGGCATAACTATTGCCTTTAATTCTTTGGAATTAAAGGAATTTAGGAATGGCCAAAAAGAAACAGGAAGAATGTCCACCCGGTGCTCCAGGATGGATTACCACTTTTAGCGATTTAATGTCGCTACTGCTAACCTTTTTTGTATTAATCGTGTCCTTCTCTTCCATTCAACAGGTGAAATTTCAGAAGGCACTGGGAAGTTTGAAGGCTTACCTGGGGGTATTACCCAAACAGGAATCGGCATTTTTCCAACGGCAGCTGGTAGTCCCGCAAATGACCGATGAAGGTACCCGGCGGATGAAGCGCCTGGCCAAAGAATTGAAAAAAATTATAAAAAAGCGAAATTTACAGAGCCGGATTAAATACGAATTTACCACCAAAGGGCTGCTCATCCGTATCGATTCTCCGGTATTATTTGATTTAGGAAAAGCCCAGATTAAACCAGAAGCATATCCTGTTCTGGATAAGGTGATTGAAATGACCCGTGACTGGGACAATGAAATTCGTATAGAAGGCCACACGGATGATTTACCCATT
>Ga0256839_1004078_pt1 | contig 14522 bp, 14 predicted proteins | sample 354166metaG_FD_185968 | JGI IMG/M metagenome (GOLD analysis project Ga0256839, IMG submission 185968) | Hydrothermal vent microbial communities from Mid Atlantic Ridge, Atlantic Ocean - 354-166 | ecosystem: Environmental > Aquatic > Marine > Hydrothermal vents | place: Atlantic Ocean: Mid... | reverse complement strand
GGGATGAGGGCTCCGGCGAAGAGGGCACCGACGGACACCGGGATGAATTGGGCGAGGATGATGAGGACGAGGCTGGGCGGGATGAGCTGGGCGAGGGTCCCCGAGGAGATGATGACCCCCGTCGCCAGCTTGTGGTCGTAGCCGTAGCGGACCATCACCGGGAGGGAGAGGAGCCCCATCACGATCACGGTGGCGGCGACGACCCCGGTGGCGGCGGCGAGCAGGGTGCCGACGAAGATGACGGCGATGCCCATCCCGCCCTTGAGGGGACCCATCAGCATCCCGATGGTCGTGAGGAGACGCTCGGCCAGGCCGGACTTCTCGAACACCGCCCCCATGAAGACGAAGAAGGGGATGGCGAGGAACGTGAAGTTGTTGATCGTCCCCGCGAACCAGTTGTTGAACAAGACGTTGATCACCTGGGGTCGGAGCGCGCCGATGAACCAGCCGGCCAGGTAGAAGACGATGGCGGTGCCGGCGAAGCAGAAGGCGACCGGGTACCCGACCAGCAGAAGCACCAGGAAGAGGGCGAACATGATGATGGCGAGCCACTGACCCAGCATGTGTCTCCTCGACCTCCTACCTGGTCGTCATTCGAGTCGGAGAGGAGCCTCGTGCTCCTCGTACTGCACCAGCTCGTCGTATCCACGCAGGATGGCGACGAGTTTGATCATCTCGGCGATCGCCTGGATGAGCAGCAGGGCGAAGGCCACCGGGATCATCGTCTTGATGGGCGCCCTCGGCAGGCCGCTGGGGTCGGGGGACTGCTCGTTGAGCTGCCACGACGTGATCACCTGGGGGATCGAGAGCCACAGACCCATGATGGCGAAGGGGATCAGGCCGATGAGGTTCCCGATGAAGTCGATCCAGGCCTTGCGCTTCTTCGGCAGCTTCGCGAACCAGAAGTCCACCCGCACGTTGATCTGGTGCTTGAGGATGTAGGCGAAGCCGAAGAGGAAGATCAGCGAGTACAGATACCACTGGGCTTCGATGAGTCCGTTGTTGGTGAGACGCACGCCGACGAACCGGCCGATGTAGCGGAGGAGCACGTTGACGAACCCCATCACCACGGTGGGGATCACCATCCACTTGGAGATCCACCCGGTCACTTCGGCGAAGCCGTCGGCCCAACGTTCGTAGGCGAAGGCGAGGCGCCACGCCCGGTTGAGGTCCTGCTGGGAGGCGGGTTCGGCTCGGGTCGTCATCTCCGGATGCTGGTCGCCATGGGCGGGGAGAGTACAACCTTTTTCGGGCGCGTGGCGCCAACGTCCGGACATGGCATCCTGGTGGGGTGCCGCACGTGGTCTGGGATTGGAACGGGACGCTGTTCGACGACTTCGAACAGGTGGTGAGCGCGGTGAACGAAGGTCTGGCCCCCTACGGGCTGGGTCCGATCACCGCCACCCACTACCGGGACCACTACACGCGCCCCGTCAAGCGGTTCTACGACTCGTTGTTCGGTCGGGAGGTCGCCGACGCCGAGTGGGCGGATCTGGATCGCCGGTTCCACGAGGCCTATCGGCGCCTCTTGCCGACGGCCCGGCCCGCCGCCGGGGCCGAGGAGGTGTTGGAGACGCTGGCGGGGCGGGGCGTCACCCAGTCACTGCTGTCGATGTATCCCCACGACGAGTTGGTGGTGCTGGTTCGCCGATTCGGGCTTCATCCCTGGTTCGTGGCGACCGACGGGCTGCGGGGACGGCCGGGTGATCGGAAGGCGGCCCATCTGGCGGCCCACCTCGACCGCATCGGCGTGGATGCGGCGTCGGTGCTGGTGGTCGGTGACGCCCTCGACGACGCCGAGGCGGCCGCGGCGGTGGGGGCCGCCTGTGTCCTCTACGACAGCGGATCCCATCATCGCGCCCATCTGGAGGAGGCCGGGGTCCCGGTGGTCGAGTCGCTGCTCGACGTGGTGACCCACCTGGCGGAGGGTCAGAGCAGCGACAGGCGCTCGTAACGGCCGCCCAGCACCTCGTCGGCGTCGGCCTGGAGCCACCGGTCGAGCACCGTCGCGTAGACGGACCGGTAGTCGACGGTGTGGGCGGGGTTCCCCGCCGGGTCGAGGCGGGCCAGGTTCGGCGGCTCTCCGTAGCGTCCGCCTCGCACGGCCGGGCCGACGACGAGGTGGGCGGCGGCGGTGCCGTGGTCCGTCCCCGACCCGTTGTCCCGGACCCGCCGACCGAACTCCGAGGTGGTGACGACCACGACCCGGTCGGCGAGGCCGCCGAGGGTCTGGAAGAAACGGTCGATCCCCTCGTCGAGCTGGGCCATGAGCTGTTCGTGGCGACCCAGCTCCCCCTGGTGGGTGTCGAAGTCCCCGAAACCGTGGACGTACACGACCCGGGGCGCCACCGTCGAGGCGATGAGTTGGGCGGCGAGGTCGAGCTGGTCGACGAGGGTGCCCCGGCGGCGGCGCCTCCTCGACGTCGCTTCCGGACCGCCGAGGGCTCCTTCGAGCTTCCCCCGGGCCGAGACGGTCGAGGCGATCGCCGTCCTGATCGGCGTGAGGTCGATCGCCGTCGGGTCTTCGGCGGCGAAGCCTTCCCACATCGACATGAGCTCGTCGGTGGTGTCGATCCACGGGGGGAGGTCGGGGGTGAGGCCGGAGGCGTCGGCGATCGCGACCACGTAGGAGGCGTTGCCCAACATGGCGCGGGAGGGTCCCGGACCGATCGTGATTCCCGCCAGCGGCTCTTCGTAGCCGACGCTGCCGTCGAGGAAACGTCCCAGCCAGCCGGACTCGTCGGCGCCGCCGGGTCGTGCCGTCCACCAGGTCTCCATGGAGACGAAGTGCGACAGGTCCGGCTCGGGGACGCCGACGCCTTCCACGATGGCGACCTGGCCCTGGACGTACCGCTCGGCCAGCCGGGGGAGGGAGGGATGGAGACCGATCTCGCCGTCGAGGTCGATCGGGTCGGCGATGCGAATCGTGCGCCGAAGGTCGTGGTAGCGGCGGTCGGCGTGGGGCACGACCATGTTGAGGCCGTCGTTCCCACCGCCCATCTCGACGACGACGAGGGTGCGATCGGCGGCACCGCCCAGACTGCCAGGGGGTGGTGCCGAGCCGGGATCCACGGTGGGGCTGGTGGGATCGGGTCGGTACACGGCGACCGTCTGACCGTTGCAGGCGGTGAGCAGCACCGTGGCACCCAGCCCGACGAGGAAGCGTCGGCGGGTGACGAAGGGACAGGTCTCGGGGGTTTCGGGGATGTTCATGTCAGCGCGTACTCCGGTGAGTTGAAGGCGAGGGCGACGCGGGTCGGACCGTCGGGTGCCCGGTCGAGGACCGTGCGCGTCGGCGATGAGACGTCGGCGAGGCCCAGCCGGGCGAGGACCGCTGCGGTGGAGAGCTCGGGGGGTGTGGGGATCGCCCGGAGCAGGTCGAAGAGGTGGGTGAGTTGGTAGGGGCCGAGCAGGCTGCGTCCCCGCGGGAACCCGGCCGGGTTGGGAGGGTTGAAGGGCAGATAGGCGAGGCGGTGGAGGACGAGCACGGCTTCGGCGGCGACGTCGCCGCCGGGGGCGAACCCCTGGAGGAGGCCGACGAGCCGTTCGACCGGGGTCCGGATCTTCGCCCTCACCGCTTCGTCGGAGAGGAAGGCGGGGGTCGAGACGATCTCCTCCGCGAGGGCCGTCACCGAATACTCGTCTCGGAACCGGGCGGCGAGGGCGGTGAGGGTCGGAGGGTCCGGCTCCAGGCCGACGAGCTCGACGAAGAGTTTGCGGGCGACGAAGGTGGCGGTGGCGGGCTGTTCGAGGATCACGTCGAGGGCCTCGGGCAGGTCGAAGGGTCCGCTGCGGCCGAGCAGCGTCTTCGTCCCGGCGTCGTGGCGTTGGGGGACGAAGAACGACGCCCACGGAGGCGTATCCCCCGCGACCCGGCGGATCCGCCGGATGTAGGGGATGTGCACCACCCATCCGGTGAAGGCCCGGGCGGCTTCGGTGACGTCGGTCTGGGTGTAGGTGCCGGGGCCCATGGTGTGGAGCTCCATCACCTCCCGGGCGTAGTTCTCGTTGGGGGCGTCGCCGGCGTTGTGGATGCCGTCCAGGTAGAGGAGCATGGCTCCGTCGGTGGCGGTGGCGTGGAGCAGGTCGCGGAAGGACCCGGTGGCGAGACGTCGGATCGTGAGGTGCTGGCGCCACATGAGGTACGGCACCCGGACCTTGCGGAGCGCGGTGGCGAAATGGTCGTGCCAGAACCAGATGAGTCGCTCTTCGAGAGGCCGGGACGTCGTCACCATCTGGGAGAGCCACCACCGGAGGACGTCGGCGATCTGGGCGGGATCCTGGGCGTCGTCCCGTTCGAGGGGGGCGTCCATCGTCGGTGGGGTCGGCGCCGGGCCGGACGGGTCGAGGGCCCGGGCGATCGCCTCCTCCGGGTCGGCCACCGTCGCCGCCAGGTCCGGGTGGGGACCCATCCCGAGGCGTCGGAACACGTGGAAGATCTTCTCCTGCACGCCTCCCATCCTCGGCCCAGGTTGTGAGGAGACTGTGAAGCCGCTGGGAAAGGACGGGAAGGTCCGGGTCAGTCGAGGGTGGTGACCCCGATCTCACGCAGCTTGCGGAAGTTGTGGTAGGCGTCCATGTACCGGATCGAGCCGGTGCGCGACCGCATCATCACCGAATGGGTGACGGCGGAGTCGGCCCGGAACTGGACTCCTCGGAGGAACTCGCCGGTGGTCACGCCCGTCGCCGCGAAGAACACGTTGTCGCCGCCGACGAGGTCCTCGGTGTCCATCACCTGGTCGAGGTCGAGGCCGTTGTCGCGGGCCCATTGGCGCTCGGAGTCGTCGCGTGGCCACAGACGACATTGGATCTCCCCGTCCATGCAGCGGAGGGCGGCCGCGGCCAGGACCGCCTCGGGGGAACCTCCGATACCCAGCATCAGGTCGATCTCCGAGTCGGGACGGGCGGTGGCGATCGCCGCCGACACGTCACCGTCCTGGATGAGGCGGATCCGGGCGCCGGCGGCCCGCACCGCCGTGATGTAGTGCTCGTTGCGGGGACGGTCCAAGATGATGACGGTGAGGTCGTTGACGTCCGCTCCCTTCGCCTTGGCGACCCGTGCCAGGTTCCGGTCGATGGGGGCGTCGAGGTCGATCATGCCGGCGGCCTCCGGACCGACGGCGATCTTGTCCATGTACACGAGGCTGCCGGGGGCGTACATGGTGCCGCGCTCGGAGACGGCGATCACCGACAGGGCTCCGGGGAGGCCGAGGGCGGTCAGGCGGGTTCCGTCGATCGGGTCGACGGCGATGTCCACCTTCGGTCCGCTGCCCGTCCCGACCCGTTCCCCGTTGAACAGCATCGGGGCGTCGTCCTTCTCCCCTTCACCGATCACGACCACGCCGTCGAGGTCGATGGTGGTGAGGTGGGCCCGCATCCCGTCGACGGCGGCCTGGTCGGCCGCGTCCTTGTCGCCCCGGCCCTGCCAGCGGGCGGCGGCCATCGCCGCCGTCTCGGTGACCCGGACCAGGTCGAGCCCGAAGTTGCGGTCGGGGACCTCGGTCATGCGGGAACCTCCAGGATCAGGGCGTCACCCTGACCGCCGCCGCCGCACAGGGTCACCGCCCCGACCCCGCCGCCGCGGTGGCGGAGGGCGTTGACGAGGGTGACGACGAGGCGGGCCCCGGTGGCGCCGATCGGATGACCGAGGGCGACGGCTCCACCGTGGACGTTCACCTTCTCGTCGGGGAGGTCGAGCATCCGAGCCGACCACAGCGACACCGCGGCGAACGCCTCGTTGATCTCGACGAGGTCGAGATCCTTCACCGACATGCCGGCTCGTTTCAGCGCCACCCGGAGCGCCTCGGCGGGCCGCTCGTGGAGGGTGGCGTCGACCCCTCCGATCTGGCCGTAGGCGAGGATCCGGGCGAGGACGGGGGCGCCGGCCGCTTCGGCGGCCTGGGCGTCGGCGACGACGACGGCGGCCGCCCCGTCGGAGATCTGGGAGGCGTTGCCGGCGGTGATGGTGCCGTCGGCGGTGAAGGCGGGGCGGAGCCGGGCGAGGGATTCCACGGTCGTGTCGGGGCGGATGCCTTCGTCGTCGGTGATCTCCCGTGGCTCTCCCTTTCGTTGGGGTACGGTGACGGGGACGATCTCGTCGGCGAAGATCCCGGCGTCCCGGGCGGCGAGCGCCCGTGCGTGGCTGCGGGCCGCCCACTCGTCCTGGGTCGCCCGGTCGATGCCGAGTTGGGAGTTCTTGGCATCCGAGGATTCGCCCATCGTGCAGTGGTCGAAGGCGCAGAAGAGGCCGTCGTGCAGCATGACGTCCACCAGCGTGGCGTCGCCCATGCGGGCACCCCACCGCACCTCACGGACGACGTGGGGGGCGTTCGACATCGACTCCATCCCTCCGGCCATCACGAACGTGGCCTCGCCGAGGCGGACCGACCGGGCGGCCAGTCCGATGGCGGCGAGCCCCGACAGGCACACCTTGTTGATGGTGACGGCGGGGACGGTCATGGGGATGCCGCCGCGGACGGCCGCCTGCCGGGCGGTGATCTGGCCTTCACCCGCCTGGAGGACCTGACCGAACACGACTTCGTCCACCAGGTCCGGCTCGATGCGGGAGCGTCGCAGGGCTCCGGCGATGGCGGTCCCTCCGAGCTCGACGGCGCGTACGGAGGCGAGCGCGCCCCCGTACCGTCCGATGGGGGTCCGGGCGATCCCGGTGATCACGGGTTCCATCTCGACACCTCCTGGCCCAAGCCTACCGGCACGCCGCCGTCCCTTCCCCGGGGGGTAACCTGGCCGTCCCCGGTACGGTCAGAAGGGGGACGTCATGAAACTCCTGAACCTCGACCATGTGGCCATCGCGGTGTGGAATCTCGACGCCGCCGTCGCCGGATACCGGGATCGGTACGGGGTGGAGCCGCTGTGGCGGGAGGTCGTCGAGTCCCAGGGGGTGGAGGAGGCGATGATCCCGGTGGGAGGATCGTTCGTGCAGCTTCTCCAACCCCTCGACCCGGACACGCCGGTGGGTCGGTTCCTGGATCGACGGGGCGAGGGTCTGCATCACGTCGCCTTCGCCGTCCCCGACATCGAGGTGGCGTTGGATCATCTCCGGGCGGAGGGGGCCCGACTGATCGACGAGACCCCCAGACTCGGTGGGCGAGGCGCCCGGATCGCGTTCGTGCATCCGGCCGACCTGGCGGGGACGCTGATCGAGCTGGTGGAGCTGCCCGATGCCTGAGCGGTTTCAGATCCGGGGAGGAGCCGGACCGTACGAGGCGGCCGCCATCGTGACGGTCATCGTCGAGCACGAGGCGACGGAGCGTCGCCGCCGGTCCCGTCCGGATCGATCGAACCTGCTCCCGGCGTGGGTGCGGGCCGCACGGCCCACCGTGCCGACGAGGTTCGTCCCTCCCGTCACCCCGGAGCCGGGCCTCCACGCCCCCTGACCGGCAGAGGGAGGGCGACGGCCCGCCCGAGCAGGGCATAGGTGGCGAGGGCGACCAGCCCACCGACCGCCAGGGCCGCCGGTGAGGTCGGCGCCACCCCTGCACCCCCCATCGCCCAGACCGTGAACCACGCGGCGAGCCCGGCGGCTGCGGTGACCAGCGGCGTCTTCCACAGGGCGTCTCCCAACCGCGGTCCGGGTTCGGCCCGGTGCCACCCGATGGCGATGGCGAGGGTGTAGACCGCCACCGCCCCGCTCGAGGTGAGGGCGACGCCCGCCGCGCCGAGCCGGAGGGCGGCGACGAAGAAGACCGGGACGGAGACCAGGGTGACGGCGGTGCCGATGCCGACCGGTACCCACATCTTCCGCCGGGCGTAGAACGCCCGGGTGTAGACCTGATGAGCCGCCCAGAAGGGGATCGACAACCCGTAGAGGGCGAGGAGCGGTGCGACCGCGGCGGTGTCGGCGGCGTCGAAGCTCCCCCACTGGTAGGCGGTGCGGACGATCGGTCCGGCGAGGGCGACGACCACCGCCGTGGCCGCGCCGGCGACGGCGAGGGTCGCCCGTGCCGAGCGGACCACCGTCGCCCGGAGCTCGTCCCTGCGGCCTTCGGCGGCGAGGCGGGCCAGGAACGGGTAGGCGGCGACACCGGCGGCCTGGGCGATCACGCCGACGGGCAGCATGTTGAGTTGACGGGCACCGTAGAGCCCGGCCGTCGCACCCTCCCCGACGAGCTGGCCGAACAGTCGAGGCCACTGCTCGTCCAACGCCACGACGGACTGGCCGATCATGAGGGGCAGCGCCATCACCAGGTACTCGCCGACCGCCGGATGCCGCCAGGGCACCCCGCGTACGAGGACCATGCCCGTCCGGCGCGCTCCCCAGGCCTGAAGCGCGAAGTTGCCGATCGCCGCTCCCGCCAGGCCACCCCAGACGAACGCCTCCGGCGACGGGTCACCGACGAAGGCCCCGACCAGCCCACCGACGATGATCCCGAGGTTGTAGACGAGGGGAGCCAAGGTGGGGATGACGAAACGCTGCCGGGCGTACTGGGCGGCCATGAGCAGGGTCCCCATGCCGAAGAACACCTGGGAGGTGAGGGCGATCCGGGTGAGGTTCGTCAGTCGGGCCGAGTCTTCGATCCGGGGGAACACCGTCTCGACGAGGGGACGGGCGAACACGATCAGCACCAGGGTGAGGGCGACGAGGGCGACGGTCACCACCCGGAACACGGCCGTGAACGACCGTCGGGCCTCCTCGTCGTCTCCGTCGGCGTGATGTCGGGAGAGGATGGGGACGAGGGTGATCGAGAGGTAGCCCCCGGCCATGAGGAAGAACAGGTAGTCGGGGATCGTGAAGGCGTCGACGTAGAGGTCGGTGGCGACGTCCCGTCCGAGGAGCGCATAGAGGAGGACGTTGCGGCCGAACCCGAGGAGACGGGAGGCGAGGATCCCGCCGGACACGACCAGGGCTGCCCGGCCGAGGCGGTCGCGGATCATGCTCGGTCTGCCAGCACCCCGAGGACGTCGTCGGGGACGTGGAGGTCCCCCTGTCCGATCCCGAGCCGGATGTCGGCCTTGTACGTGCCGTGGTAGTCGGACCCACCGGAGGCGAGGAGGCCGTGACGTCGGGCCATCTCGGTGAGGTGGGTTCGCTGGTCGGGGCCGTAGGTGGAGTAGATCGACTCGACGCCGACCAGCCCCAGCTCGGCGAGCTCCCCGAGGAGACGGTCGAGCTCGGAGTCGGTGAGTTCCAGGGTGTGCGGGTGGGCGAGGATGGGAACCCCGCCGGACCGTCGGGCGAGGTGGATGGCTTCGGCCGGGGTGAGGCGGGGACGGGGATGGTAGGCGGGGCCGCCTTCTTTCAGGTAGCGGTCGAAGGCGGCGGTGATGTCGGGAACGTACCCCTTCCGGACCATGACGGCGGCGATGTGGGGTCGCCCGACGCTGCCGTCCCCTGCCTCTGCCTGGACCTCCTCGATGGTGATGTCCATGTCGAATCCTCGGAGGCTCTCGACGATCCGTTCGTTCCGCCGTTTCCGTCCCGCCTGGAGCTCCCCGAGGCGGTCCTGTAGCGGACCTTCGCCGGGTTCGAGGAAGAGGACGAGGAGATGCATCCCCCGGTGTTCCAGGGAGAGTTCGACGCCGGGGATCAGCTCGATCCCGGCGTGTGCAGCCGCCTCCCGGGCTTCGGCGATCCCTTCCTGGGTGTCGTGGTCGGTGAGGGCCACGGCGGAGAGCCCGATCTGGGCGGCCCGGCGGACCAGGTCGGCGGGCGTGTCCGAGCCATCGGAGGCCGTGCTGTGGGTGTGCAGATCCACGGCCATCGCCGCCGCAGGCTAGCGCTTCTCGCATCCCCCTGGCCTTCTTCCCCCTCTCTGAGGGGGAAGTACCCGCCGACGAAGGAGGCGGGGGATGGGGGTGCGGTGGTGTGCGGCCTGTGGCGCGTGGGGAGGGCTGAGGGGGAAGTACCCGCCGACGAAGGAGGCGGGGGATGGGGGTGCGGCGGTGCGCGGCCTGCCCTCCCTCCCCCTCGCTTCGCTCGGGGACTCTCCTCGCAGGCGGGGGGAGAAGGCGTCAGCCGCCGGAGATCTCGACGTCGATCGACTCGATGTAGATCGCCTCGAGGGGGCGGCTCTCCTCCACCGTGCCGGGTTGACGGGCGGTGGGCACGGCGAGGATCTTCTCGATGGTGTCGAAGCCGTCGACGACGCGTCCGAGGATGTTGAACCGGGGTGGGAGGACGTCGGCCTGGGAGCCCACCACGATGAAGAACTGGGAGCCGGTGGTACCGGGACCCGAGTTCGCCATGGCGACCACCCCGGGCTCGAAGGCGAAATCCTCGGGTGGGAACTCGTCGGCGATGGTGTATCCGGGGCCTCCGGTGCCGTCGGCTCCGGGGTCTCCGGCCTGGATGACGAAATCCTTCACGACCCGGTGGATGACGGTTCCGTCGTAGAACCCCTGGCGGGCGAGGAACACGAAACTGTTGGAGGTCTCGGGGTGGTCGGCGACGGCGAGCTCGATCGCGATCGGCCCGCACGACGTTCGGAGGGTGACGGTGACCTCCGCCCCCGTCGGGATCTGTCCGGGCTCGGGCGCATCGAAGGTCATCGGCTGGTAGGGCTCGGGGGCGGCTGCCCCGCAGGCCACCGGTCGGTCTCGGAACTCCTCGTAGGTTCCGGGGAGCTGTGAGGTTCCACTGCGGGAGGCGAAGATGAGGGCGACGGCGATCACGAGGCCGAAGCCGAGGCCGGTGGTGAGTCGGCGAACCAGCTCTCGGCGGGCGGCCGCCTTGCGTTCTGCCTCGAGGCGTCTCGCCCGCTGCTCCTTCTTCCTTTGGCGGCGATCAGAGGACATGGTGGGCGAGAACCTACCGGGCCCGGACGCGTTGGGAAACTCGGTCGTGTTCCGTCGGTACACTCCGGGTTCCGCCACAGCTCGATTCTCCATGGCCCTGGTCGTTCAGAAATATGGGGGGACCTCGGTGGGGTCCCCCGACCGTATCTCCCGTGTCGCCGACCGGATCGTCGCCACCCGCGCCGCCGGCAACGACGTGGTGGTGGTGGTGTCGGCGATGGGTTCCACCACCGACGAGCTGGTGGCGCTTGCCGAGGCGGTGAATCCGCGGCCACCAGCCCGGGAGATGGACATGCTCCTCTCCGCCGGGGAGCGAATCTCGATGGCGCTGTGCGCGATGGCGATCGCCGCCCGCGGGGTGGAGGCGGTCAGCTTCACCGGCTCTCAGGCGGGGATCATCACCGATGCCGCTCACGGTCGGGCGAAGATCCAGGAGATCCGCGGCACCCGGGTACGGGAGGCCCTCGCCGAGGGGAAGGTCGCCATCGTCGCCGGGTTCCAGGGAGTGAACCCCGACAGTCGGGACGTCACCACTCTGGGTCGGGGAGGTTCCGATGCCACCGCCGTCGCCCTGGCGGCCGCCCTGGACGCCGACGTCTGCGAGATCTACACGGACGTGGAGGGGGTGTTCACCGCCGACCCCCGGATCGTCCCCGAAGCCCGGAAGCTCGACGAGCTCTCCTTCGACGAGATGTTGGAGCTCTCGGCGGGTGGAGCCGGGGTGTTGATGACCCGCTCGGTGGAGTTCGGTCGCCGCTACGGGATTCCGATCCACGTCCGCTCATCGTTTGTCGACTCGGAAGGAACTTGGGTGAGGGAAACCACCATGGAACAGGCCATCATCAGCGGGATCGCCCACGACGTGTCCGAGGCGAAGGTCACCGTGTGGGCCGTGCCGGATCGTCCCGGCGTGGCGGCGCGGTTGTTCGAGCCGATGGCCGAGGCGGGGATCAACGTGGACATGATCGTCCAGAACGTCTCTCGGGAGGGCACCACCGACATCAGCTTCACCGTGCCCAAGGCGACGGTCGAGACCGCCCGGGAGATCGCCGAGCGCGCGGCGGGCGAGCTCGGGGCCGCAGGTGTGGAGGTGGACGCCGACGTCGCCAAGGTGTCGTTGGTGGGTGCGGGGATGAAATCCCATCCGGGCGTGGCCGCCGGGGTGTTTCGGGCGTTGGCGGAGGCGGGGATCAACATCGAGATGATCTCCACGTCGACGATCAGGATCAGTTGCGTGGTGCGGGGCGACCAGGTGGAGGATGCGGTGCGGGCGCTCCATCGGGCCTTCAGCCCGCCGATGGTCGAGGCCGAGGTGGGGGCGTGAGCGGGGTTCGGGTCGGCGTGGTCGGGGCCACCGGTGCGGTGGGTCGGACGATGGTGGCGATCCTGGAGGAGCGGGACTTCCCGGTCGCCGAGCTGCGGCTGATGGCGTCGTCCCGTTCGGCGGGCACCAAGGTGGCGACCCGATGGGGGGAGGTGGAGGTCGAAGACCTGGCCGTCGCCGATCCGGCGGGGCTCGACATCGCCCTGTTCAGCGCCGGGGGGGACCGCTCCCGTGAGCATGCGCCCCGTTTCGCCGCCGCCGGGGCGGTGGTGGTCGACAACTCGTCGGCGTTCCGGCGGGATCCGGATGTCCCGCTCGTGGTCGCCGGAGTGAACGACCATGCGGTGGCCGATCGGCCGCGGGGGATCGTCGCCAATCCGAACTGCACGACGATGGGCCTGATGATGGCGGCGGCTCCGCTGCACCGGGCTGCCGGGTTGACGTCGATGGTGGCGTCGTCGTATCAGTCGGTCTCGGGGTCGGGTCAGCGGGGGATGGACGAGCTGGTCGCCCAGACCCGTTTCTTCCTGGATCGGGGTTCCGAGCCGTTGGTGGATGGTGGCTGGGAGGATCCGGGGGGGTCGGTGTATCCGCGTCCGATCGGTTTCAACGTCATCCCCTTCGCCGGGTCCGAGGCGGAGGGAGGCTACACCGACGAGGAGTGGAAGCTCGTCCACGAGTCCCGCAAGATCCTGGAAGCCCCCGATCTCCGGGTGGAACCGACGTGCGTGCGGGTTCCGGTGATGGTGGGCCACGGGATCGCCGCCACCCTGCGGTTCGGTCGTCCGGTCGGCCGGGACGAGGCGTTGGAGGTGTTGGCGGAGGCGCCCGGCGTCCAGGTCTGGGAGGACCGCGTCCCGACCCCCCTCGATTCGGCGGGGATGGACGACGTGTTGGTCGGTCGGGTGCGGGAGACGCTCGGGGAGGAAGGCGGAATCAACCTGTGGGTGGTGGGTGACAACCTCCGCAAGGGTGCCGCCCTCAACGCCGTCCAGATCGCCGAGCTGCTGATCTGATTCCCGGCGCCGGGACCCTTGCGGTTGGGTTTCGTGTGGCGCGCAGGTTGCCGCATCCGTGACCGATGGGTTGAACGGAGTTTGCTCAGCAGGTTCCCGCCGCTGGTCTTCCCCGACGATCGGGACGCCGCCGGGCGGGTTCGGGTGGCGGCCCTGGCCGCCGCCGACGCCGCGACGCTGCCCGATCGGGCATCGGTGGCGATCGTCACCTACTCGGCGGCCGTCCTGGAGGCCTCCCGGGAGCTCGTCGCCGCCGGGGTCGAACCCGACGCGACGCGAGCCCGCCTCATCGAGCCGTTCCGCCGGTCGGCGGGCGGCGCCTGGGTGGGGCGGGGGACCCGCTGGATGGTCCGCACGATGGGCGCCCGTCGGTTCGTGCGGGCGATGGGGGGAGAACGGACCCGACGGACCTACGGGTCGCTCTTCGTCTTCGACGAGGAGGAGGTGCCGGGTGCGCATCGGCAATGGGTTCGCCGCTGCGGCTTCTACGACGACCTGGCACGCCACGGCGTCCCCGAACTCACGACGGTGTTCTGCGCGTGGGACTGCTGTGGGCCGACGAGGCCAACCGGGTGGACCGGGGTGTCAGGTTCGAGCGTCCGGTGACGATCGCGGACGGTTCCGACGCCTGCCTCTTCGAGTTCCGGTTCACCGGAGATGGAGGTGCTTCGACGACGAGGACCGCCCCGCGGGGCGGCCCTCGATCTCCGGGTCGGGACGGCCGGATTTGAACCGGCGACCTCAGCGTCCCGAACGCTGCGCGCTACCAAACTGCGCCACGTCCCGGTGCCCCGGCATCTTACCGGTGCACATGCTTCCAGGGGAACCCCGGTCAGGGTCGATCCGTTCCCGGTGGCGCTGATGGCGCCGCCTCGTCGGTGGAGACGTCCACCCGGATCCGGTCGATGCGCCGTCGATCCATCTTCAGGACGGTGAGGCGTACCCCGTCGACCTGGGTGCGGTCACCGACATCGGGGACCCGTCCGGTGACGGCGAGGAAGAGCCCCCCGACCGTGGCGTAGGGTCCTTCGGGGAGTTCGACTCCGATCTCCTTGGCGAGGTCCTCCACCGGGACCCGGCCTTCCGCCACCCACGAACCGGGCCCGAGTCGGACGATGGTGGGTTCGCGCGGGTCGTACTCGTCCTGGATCTCGCCGACCAGCTCGGCGATGAGGTCCTTGATCGTGACGACGCCGTCGACGCCGCCGTGCTCGTCGAGCACGAGGGCGAAGCCGAGCCGCCGCCGACGCATGTGCTGGAGCGCCGTCAGCACGGACATGCTCTCGGGCAGGTAGTGGGGTTCCCGGACGAACTCCTCGACGGGACGGTCGGCGTCGATGCCGCCGATGAGATCCTTCACGTAGAGGATGCCGACGATGTCGTCGAGGCTGCCTCCGGGGGTGATCACCGGGAACCGGGAGTGACGG
>Ga0256839_1004077_pt1 | contig 14523 bp, 11 predicted proteins | sample 354166metaG_FD_185968 | JGI IMG/M metagenome (GOLD analysis project Ga0256839, IMG submission 185968) | Hydrothermal vent microbial communities from Mid Atlantic Ridge, Atlantic Ocean - 354-166 | ecosystem: Environmental > Aquatic > Marine > Hydrothermal vents | place: Atlantic Ocean: Mid... | reverse complement strand
CGGTGATATTCATTACGGTGGTAGCGAAAATGTGTATCAAGGTGAGTTAGAATTGGTGTACGAAGTTAATGAATTGACTGCGTTAAAAGCCGGTTGGCAACAAGGTAAGCGCAAGTTTAGTTATGAGGCCAATAGTGTGCATAATAATAATGCTTGGCTGGGTGTTGAGTTTCACTTTTAATATTAAACTAAAACCTGCACCAGCTATTTTTTATCTGGTGCAGGTTGCGGATTTGATTAGAATGTAACGATCATATCCATTGCAATGGCGATTTGGTCGTTATCCGCACCGCCGTTAAAGACATTTTCATCAGCCCAGTCATAACGAACTTCCGGGCGAACTTTAAACCAACTTACTGGTGAGTAATTAATACCTACTGATGCCGCCAGGTAGTTTGCACCTCTGACGCTAACACGCGCATTGGCTTTGTCATTGAACCATTCTGCACGCAAGCCAACAGAAAGTTTGTCGTTTAGGTCGTAGGTGAAATATTGGTTAATGCCGAACCAGTTGTCGCTGTCACCATTGGCATATTTTTGCGTGCCAAAGTCATGTTGCAGCAAGTAATGAAAGCTGTCAGTGAAATCATGGGTGGCCACGATACTGTACATGGTGGTGTTGCCATTTTCTGTGTCACTTTGGTTACCGCTAATCAATTGAACGGTAACAGAGCTTGCTTGACTGTCACTGGTCCAGCTTGCGCCTCCTAAAAAGCTCCATGCGCCTGCATTCTCGGTCATATTATCCCAGCCCATGACCGCACCCCCATTGATAGAGAAGTTATCATTAATATCATAACTGAATAATGCACCAGTATGGGTGAATGGTTCTGCATATAGCATGGTATAGGCATGTGAATAGAAGAAATTATCGGGCGAAGTCACCACTTCATTGCCGATAGTAGTGTAAAAGTGCCCTAATTTTGCAGTAATACCGTTACCGATAGGAGCAAAAATTTCCACATATAACTGTGGCATGGCGATATCGTAGTAGCCGCCTTTATTATGGTTGTTCCATTTATTATCCCAGCCTGAAGCTTGGGTAAAGCGTGCGTCAGTTCCGTACATAAAATCCATGCGCCCCCCGATATCCCAGCTATCGCCTTCGGTGTTGACTGCGCGTTCAATAAAGAAGTTTAGCTGGTTGAGGTTGAATTCATTGACTTTATCATTAAATAATACAGGGTCATTTGAATTTCCGTTTGAGTTGCCACTTACACCTGCTGATGCCCAAAGGCCAACAGTAAAGCCTGTTTCTTGCATAAAAGATGACTCATTAATATTGAAGCCGCTTAATGCTTCAATGGCGCCGGGGTCTTCGGATGCGCTAGCTTGCATGCTGAGTGAGAGGATGGCACTGCTAAGCAGTGTGCGTTTTAGATTGAGTCTTTTATTCATAAGTATTTCCAATGTTTTAGGTATTGATATTTATAGTGTGATAAATTTTTTTATTACAGAGATTGCCGAAGTCTCTGGTGATGGAATTTTAAGAGTGATTTTTCTTATTATTTATTAGTCTCTTTGATTCATTATTGTGCGTTTGGATTAAAAGCATAATGCGTGCCATATCTATAAGATGTTGAAATGGAATTGAAATTATTGATGAGGCCATCAGTAATTTTTATTAAATGCACCTAATTAGTGCGGATGGGGGTGCGCTTGCGCTAGAGTGGTGCAAAAATAAAGGCTATTATATTTAAGGTCTTACAAAACAAAGAGCTATGTTTTGGCATGCCGTGTGCTTGTTATTTTGTCGAACTTAAATTAAGTAATGGAGAGTTAAATGAAGTTAATCACAGCGATTGTTAAACCATTTAAATTAGATGATGTGCGTGAGGCTTTATCTGATATTGGTTTAGCAGGTGTTACGGTCACTGAAGTAAAAGGCTTTGGCAGACAAAAAGGGCACACCGAATTATACAGAGGGGCTGAATACGTCGTTGATTTTTTACCAAAAGCAAAAATTGAGGCAGCCGTGTCTGATGAATTAGTTGATAAAGCAGTCGAGGCAATTGCCAATGCGGCTAATACGGGCAAAATTGGCGATGGTAAGATTTTTGTGACCAACTTAGAGCAAGTCATTCGTATTCGTACGGGTGAAACAGGTGATGAAGCAATATAAGTATGTGAATTTTTAACTGACGCTTTTGAGGTTTTTTTATTTACCTTCGTTATTAAAAATAATGTTATCCGAGTGATGTGCCTGTGCTCATATCACCGAAAAGATGAATAAATATTTTGCAGCAAATGCGTGAGTTATTGTATTCCCATCCATAATAAAAATAATATGAGGTATTACAGTGGATAAGTTAATTGAATTGAGTTATGCGTTAGATACGTTTTACTTTCTCATTAGTGGGGCGTTTGTCATGTGGATGGCAGCGGGCTTTGCAATGTTGGAAGCTGGGTTGGTTCGAGCTAAGAACACAACTGAGATTTTAACCAAAAATGTGGCATTGTTTGCGATTGCCTGCATCATGTATATGATTTGTGGGTATAATTTTATGTACCCTGCTGAGGCGGTAAATAGTGTCTGGCCAGGCATGAGCTTTTTATTAGGCGAAGATAATGCGGCGGCTGATGTATTAAAGAGTAATGGCGAAACCTATTATTCAACAATGGCCGATTTCTTTTTCCAAGTGGTCTTTGTGGCAACAGCGATGTCTATTGTGTCGGGTGCGGTGGCAGAGCGCATGAAATTATGGGCTTTTTTAGCATTTGCTGTGGTGATGACTGGCTTTATTTACCCTATTCAAGGCTATTGGAAGTGGGGCGGTGGTTTTCTTGACGGTCTGGGCTTTTTAGATTTTGCAGGCTCGGGTGTTGTGCATCTTTGTGGAGCAACCGCTGCATTGGCCGGTGTAATTTTATTAGGTGCTCGTAAAGGCAAGTACGGTGAAAATGGTGAAATTTATCCTATTCCGGGTTGTAACATGCCATTAGCGACGCTCGGTATGTTTATTCTATGGATGGGTTGGTTTGGGTTCAATGGTGGTTCTGAATTAAAAATTTCTGATATTGGTGAAGCGAATGCGGTTGCCTTAGTGTTTGTTAATACGAATGCGGCAGCGGCGGCGGGTGTAGTTTCGGCATTATTTACTGCACATTTATTATTCGGTAAAGCTGATTTGTCTATGTCTCTTAATGGTGCATTAGCAGGTTTGGTTGCGATTACTGCTGAGCCACTAACACCCACTCCGGGGCTGGCATCATTGATTGGTGCTGCGGCAGGTATATTGGTTGTTTTCTCAATTATTATGTTGGATAAGTTAAAGATTGATGACCCGGTTGGTGCGATTTCCGTACATGGTGTTGTGGGTATTTGGGGACTGATCGCGGTTTGTTTTTCTAATGAAGATGCAAGCATTGTGGCGCAGTTAACGGGTATTGTTACTATCTTTGCCTTTGTCTTTATTTGCAGCTTTATTGCTTGGTATCTTATCAAAATGATAATGGGTATTCGGGTAACGGAAGAAGAAGAGTATCAAGGTGTAGACTATTCTGAATGCGGTATGGAAGCGTATCCTGAATTTACTAACTCAGGTAAATAGTTTTATCATCGTTCGGCCTTAAATGGGTGAAAAAGGCGGGGTAATATCTTTGGGTATTACCCCTTTTTTTTGGAAAAAATTTTATATACGCTTGAAACTTAATATGTTATTGGCATAGGTTTTGAAAATATTAAATTTTTTGTTTTAAGCTCTGGGGGCTGAGAATTTTATGATTTAGTATCGAGAAATGCATCACATATCATGTTATAGTTGAAATTAAGTATCCATTTATCGAGGAGTATAGTATGAATTCTTGGTTCAAAAAAATACAGGTCATAGTGACTTTAGGCCTATTGTTTAATGGGACGGCCGCTATGGCTATTGATTGTAGTACGGTGCAATATTTGAAAAATAAAAGCCCGGGTACGCAAGTTTTAAGCAATGATTGTATTGGTATGCAAACACTGTCTATCGGGAGTGAGCTTGAGCTTGCAGCAGGGGCTAGGCTTTGGTTAAAGTCTGTTTATAATGCTACAACCAATCAACAGTTAATTTGCCAAAATCGTAGTGTAGTACCTGTGCGTATTAATATTGTCAACTTAACGAACCCTTGGATTAAAGTGGCTAATGTTGGTCATTGTCAGCAGTGGGTTAATAATCGCTTAAATTGCTCGGTTGCTAATGGGCAAAAATTCTTTTGTGTCAGTTCGATTATTAAAAAGCCAAGATACACTGCGGCTAAACCGGAAAGAACCACTTCTGTGCAAATGCGGGCTATTTCTATTAGTAAGCCGGAAAATATTGCCAAAGCAGAAAGTTATATTGATACGGCCGTGCATAATATGCAGGCTGAAATTAATTTATGCCGCAATTTACTCAATTCTCAAGAACCGGTAGAGCTGATTTGGAATGTTAAGCTAACAGGTGAAGTAGATGATGTATCTATTTTGTCAGAAGGAAATTACGAATTAAGTTCTTGTATTCGTGATGTGGTTCTTAGTTATAAATATCCTAAACCTAAAGAAATGCTTACTTTTGTGTATAAATTTTAATGTATTAACGTCTTTAGTTTTCGCAGATTGGCTTGGAAATTAGGCAATTTATGTTGCATGACTTTCCTTTAACGGCGCATAAAACCTTATTTTTTGTACTGGCCTGTGTGGTTGGGATATTGCTTGATGCGCAGTTAAAAACGCGTGTGGATTTTTGGATACATGATGCCGCTGTGGTCTATCAAAAGCGTTTGCAATGGCCACATATAGGGATTGTTGCACTAGATAATGGCATCCCCATTAATGTGGGGCGTAAGCAAGCGTTGCCCTTGTATGCCAAAGCCGCTGAACGCTTAATTGCAGCCGGTGCGAAAGGCATTTTTTTAGATGCACGGGTCTTTAAAGGCATGGAAGGCCGCATGCCATTTGCTTTATGTATTTATGATGATGGGCGTGCGCAATGGTCAGATCCGCAGTGCTCTCCCATTAAACAAGGACAATGTGTTGTCGTGCCGAGTCATGCAGGCAATGCACCTCTTAAAATGAATGCGCAGACGATGGCGCGTTTTAGTATCGCACCTTATATTAACCCAGAAGAGCAGGATTTCTTATTGTATGACTGGGATGCGGTGATGGATATGCCTACGGAAGGCATTACTGCTAGTGATCGTCTGGTGACTAGGCATTCCCCTATTGCGCGTTGGTTGGATTTAAGTGCCGATCATGCTGTGCGCCGCTTGGCTAATTTTGTAGACAAAGAGCTTGTGCAAGCGTCTTTAGCCAGTTCACAAGATGATGAGATGTGTGATGCACAGCACTTGTGCCGTAGAGTACGTTTAAGTAAGCCTTTGTATCAGCTCGATATTGACGGAGAGCGATTACTTGCCCCTTTAAGTGTACTGGCTTCCTGTGATGCCGCTAAGGCTATGCAAATGGCACAAAAATTTAAGGGCAAAGCGGTGATTATGCAAGTGACGGGGCCGCAGGAGTCAACCGATATATTGGTTTCACCGATGACCACAGCTTTGTTTGGGCCAAAATTGATGACGCCGGGCGCACAGTTTATTGCAGATGAAGTGGAAACCTTGTTAAATCAAGATCATCCGCGTGTACCTGCGCAAATGGTCAAATATGCCTTATTTATTGCTGTCGCTTTATTTTCGGTTTTAGCGGGTGCTTTATTAGTGCAGTATATACTATGGATAGGTGGAATATGTATTTTTATCTTTTTGATACTATTGTGCTTTTTAAATCCCGTATTGCAATTATGGCCTGTTGCAGCGACCATGGCGACATTTTTTACCGGGGCAATTTTAACGACAGCGGCGCATTTATTGCTTGGGTTTAAATTAGGGCAATTAGTGCATAATTATATGCCGGCACCTATACGCCAATTACTAATGATGTTGCCGCCCGGTATTTCATTTCACAACCATAGTTGTCAGGCTGTTGTATTAATGAGTGATTTGGCCGGCTATACGACGGTTACAGGCTTGTTAAAAGAGCCGCCGCATGTCATGGAGTTAATGAATGATTATTTGGATGAAACCTCCATTGTATTAGAAGACAAATATCAAGGGTGGTTAGAGGCTTATGTTGGTGATTTGGTGTGCTATTACTGGCCTTATTGTGACTCTGCGCCGGCATCAAAGCAAAAAAATGCCTTAGGTGCTGCCTTGGATAAGGTGATTTTATCTCAAGAGCAAGCCTATCATCATATATTGGCGGGTGCGCTGGAATTGTCTGTTTTGCAACATCAGTTTTTTTCAACCTTATCTGAGCGGTATCGCGGTAAGATTGATGACCAAGCATTGGATAAAATTAGTCAGATTATTAATGCTGGGGTGGGAATAACCAGTGGTACTGTTGTGATGGGAGCTTTAGGGCCTGAAGTGCAAGGCAAGGGGGTTAAGAAGTTTGGTATACTCGGCGACCCTTTGAATTTGGCATCAAGAATAGAAGGGCTGACGCGCTTTTTTAATACGGAAGTGATTATGACAGAGGAATTGTTGTCTGAAGCCGTACAAGCTGGCTTTGCAACGCGTCGCTTGGGCAAAATGAGTGTTAAAGGCCGCGATATGCCGGCAACTATTTTTGCCTTAGGTTATTGTGATGATGTGCGTTTTAGCCAAGAAAATATCAGTGCGTGGGATAGTTGGCTAACTGAAATAGAAACGCTGGGACAAAGCGAAAAGTATTGTCCTGAATTATTTGCGCAAGATAAAAATAGCATTCTGAGCTGGTTGGAAAGAGGCTTGTTAAGTGAGCACGCTATTTGGCATTTAGATCAGAAATAGTATATTAGTGTGTTATGATTTAACTTTATTTTAAGCGATGAAAATAACGATGCATACTCATAAAAATAACAAAATGATTCTCCGTTTGCTTGCCTTGTCGATAGCAAGCACTTTTTTAGTGGCTTGTGATAGTCAAAAGTCCAATAAACCTACCATTAAGGTGCCTGTACAAAAATACAAGCAAGCAAAAGCACTACAAATATCAGTTGTGGATGCAAAAGGATCTATTGCAGAAGCTAAGATTAAAGTAACAGATGATTCCGGTCATATGATTGTGCAAGCAGATTTGGATAATAACAAATATGTAAGCGTTGAAGTGCCGGCCGGTACTGAATTGCCGCTTATTTTGCATGCAAAATTAAAAGGAAGTAACGAGAAACTGCAAGCGGTTATTATTTCAACCGCCATATCAAAATATGAAATCAACCCTCTGACCACGAGTATTGCAAAGGAAGCGAAAAAGCTAGGTGGCTATACCTATGGCAATATGGTGATCGCGGCCGGTAATACGGTGGGTGTGCCGGATGCCAATAAAACATCAACCGGTTTTCGCGGTGACCCTACTAAACAATATGGTGGCTGGCATTAGTCTTTACGTTTAAGTAGTGCTCGTTGAGCACTACTTTGAGTTTGTTGTCGCCAGATTATTTTAGAACCATTTGACTCTTTTGGGGAGTTGATATTTTTCTAAAAGCCCATTGTTAAGCATTGTGTCTAATTTCTGTTCGTGTTGTAACTCTCTATCTTTGACTTGATATAAAGAGCCTTTTTCGGCTTGTTGTTGCCCTAGGGGGATCCCTTGGGAAAATTTATCCATTAGTTCCGTATACACACTAGCACTATCTCGCACAGCCCGCCAAAATAAAGTGAGTTCATCATCGGTCGCTTTAATTTCCGGTGATATATGGGCAATTAATTTACCGGTATCGATACCTTCGTTAATAAAGTGCAAAGTGCAACCAACTTGGTCTGGTTCGTTATTATAGAGTGCCCAAAACGTACAATCGGCGCCTCGATAATGCGGTGATAAGCCTCCATGTAAATTAACCATGCCGTATTTACCCATTTTGAGCAACGAGCCTTTAATGAGCGATGTGCCAAAGACCGCGATCACATCCGGTTGTGTTTCTTCTGCTAATTTTACGACATCGGGGTGATTGATATGTGGGACATTAATAACGAGTTGAGGTTGATCGAGTTGTGCAGGATTTTCGCCAAAGAAAAAATGTGCTTCTTGGTTGCCTGTATAGCGTTTCCTATCTCTTATCCAGCGCCATGCTTTACGATAAAAATTAACCGGCTTTAAAAGTTTGATGACTTTTTTTAGAGTCCACTGCGTACCTGTTTCTTGCACAATGGCAATTGGTTTACCTGCTTTGCATAAGGCATTGGCGATGTATAGGTGGCGAGGGGAGCTGCCGCATAAAATAAGAATGGATAGGTTTGACATAGTGTTGGTCTTATTGGTTTATGTGGTCAATAATAAGTGCGTCAGCAAAAAACTTAGCTGCCCAATTTGGATACTCAAACATTGAATAACGTCCCCATATTGGAAATGAGCCGGCGATAGCACCATCATACACACTACTATCATTTGTAATCCTTTGTTTTTGTTTTAAAAAGCTTAATGCTTTATCAATATTTGGCTGCAGTGCTACCTGTTTGGCTTGGGTAAGTCGTGACCAGATGATACTGGTTTGTGCTAGCCCTGTTAGACAGACATAATAAGCATGCGTTTGCCAGTTTTGATCGTAAGTTCCGGCAAGTGAACCATCTGCTTTTTGTAAGGATGCCAGTGCGTTGGCAGCTTTGACAGCTGATGCAATATAGGTTTCATTATTAAGTAATAACCCGCTCTCAAGAATCCCTCTGATAACATAAGCAATAGTGTGTGTGAAGGGTTCTGCATCTGTGGTAAAGGCATTATTTTTAAACCAACCATTATCTAATTGTTGTCCTAAAGCCCAGTCAAGGTTTTTAGTTGCCGCATCAATGAGCTCTTGATTTTTGGCTAATAGCCCAGTTTGTAATAAGGCCCAAGTCGCACGCGTATTATAAGTATGGATAATACCATTATGGGTACTGCGCCGCCAACAACCATCGGCATCTTGTTGTGCAATTAACCATTTGCCTGCATTGATAGCGGCTTCTAAACACTCGGTTCGTTGTAGTTCGCTATAACCACAATTTAAACCGTGCATAATTTGTCCGGTATTAAAAATAACGGGTTGACTCCCTGCTTCACCAAAATGTCCAGGAAAAGAGCCGTCTTTATTTTGAATAGATAGCTCCCAATCGAGTATTTTATTGGCACGTTCTAGGAGTTCCGGTTTGTTTAATAGTGGAGAGGCGGCTACAAACGTTTCAACAATATAACCACTGGTTTCAGGGTAGCTGGGGAGCCAGCTATCTTCAAAGCTCCAGCCAGCTGCTACACCGCCGCTATCTGTTTTCCCTTCTCGAATATCTTGTGCACGGCAGAGCCAATTGATAGCGGCATTAAGGTGAGTTGAGTGCTCATGTTCGGCTTGCTTGGGGTTGATGAAATCATTGGCTATTAATCGAATGTGCAGTGGTTTCCATATTTTATAGCGGAAGGGTAAGCTAATAAATTTTGTTAGAGACATGATGGCGGCTATTTTTGTATGATTTGATAAGGTGGTGCTGGCTTTTATTGGCCTACATTTGACAATGAGGTACTGAAGAAAACTTGCATGGGTCAGTGGTAAAAGCTATTTGGATTATAATTTAAATGATTTATTTTTCAAAGTTTAAAAACTGGTGGGTAATGCAACATGACTCACAACATAGCGGTGTTTGCCTGATTTTTCCGGAAGAATTGAGTTCAGTATATTCACAGTAATATTAATTTTTCCAAGACGTTGTTGTAAGGGTGCAATAATCTGTGCTTCATTATTGTGCCAGAGCGCGTTAGGCACGACTTGTACTTCCATTTCTTGGAGGGTGTGCTGAATGATTTTGAAGGATTCGACACCTTCAACGGCGCGTAATACATAAATAACAGCCAGCGCATGTAAAATGGTGCCATCTTGTTTAATAATAAAATCAGTGGAGCGACCAACGACTTCGCCGAGGACATGTAAACCGCGGCCTTCTCTGCATACGGCATCGCTAGCCGTAATCATATCTCCTGTACGATAGCGGATAAAGGGCTGAGCCTGAGAGCATAAACCGGTAATAACGGCTTCACCTGTTTCTCCCGCTGCAACAGCTTGTCCTTCACTGTCCAGAATTTCCAGAATATGGCTTTCGCTCATCAGTAGTATTTGTCCTGATGGTGTTTCGTGAGCAGTAAAGCCTATATCACGACTACCAAACTCATTAGCCACGGGAACTTGAAAGACCTCTTGAATGAGTTGACGTTGATCAGGGTAGAGTGGCTCACCTGTGGTAAAGATGACTTTAAGTTGAGGGAGGCTTATTTTTGCCTGACTATTTTGTGCAAATTGGGCTAATAAAGCTAAGCTACTTGCATAGCCATACATACATTTAGGTTGGTATTTTTGGATGGTTTGTAAATACTCCTGCATGGTGGCAGGCGACATATCAAAGGCATTGAGCAAGACTTGATTCATTAGCCTATCTCTAATTTGTTTGATTTTATCTGTTTTGTTTAACTCGACCGGCGCACCCCAAAGATAGACTTCTTTATCGCCAATATCAATTCCCCACCAACGCCGCGCACGTATTCTGCCGGCGGCATCAGACGCTTGGCGCCATTTTCCAAAATAGAAATTCAGTGGTGTACCACTAGAGCCACCGGTTGTATATTGATAAGCTCCCCCTGGTACACCTAACCACGTCATGTCTGCTCCCTGTAATTGAGCATCTTGTTTACTCATAGTGGGAATCTTGCTTAAATCTTTGAGTGATAATAAATAATTATCTGATAAATCTAAGTTGGCCGCCAATATCCGCTCTCTATGCCAAGGGCAATGTGCAACGGCTAAATTCAGTAGTTGTCGTAATTTTTTGCGTTGTAATAACTCAATGCCTTCACGGTCAAGCCATTGCGATTTTTGTAAGTCGTTAGCGTAGCGAATTGTGGGCCGTTTAAGTAGCTTTTCATGTAATGGAAAGCTGATATTTTTTACGATGGAAGAGTGCATTATGTATGATGATATCTTTTGCGGTGAGAAAAAACTAAGTTGTTAACTGGAGCTAGGCTTTAAACTTAGTTGTTTTTGATTTCCGGCAGGGTTATTTTTATTGGTCTCTTGGGTTTTGAAGCTATGAATGGCGGCAATTAATAGAGAGACCGCATTCGATTGGCCAAGGTTATCCAATGAAAAGCCACCGGTTTGAGAAGCATAGAGTAGTGTCATCGGCTGGCGCGCACTAAAAAGTAACTTTAATGAATCACTTAATTGATGCGTGATAGGGTTTGCGATAAGGGTATCATTATAAAGTAAAGCATAGGCGACCAGCATAGGAGGATTGTCTTTACTCAGTATGTGGATAGCCAAGTCAGGGTATTCGGGAAGATAAATAACCCCTTGACTGGTTAAACTGTGGCCATAAGAGAGAGCAAGTTCGGCATGGTGGTAAAGACGTTTATGGTCATAGGCACGCGCCGCAAACAAGCGTACCTTTTCATAGTGTTCATTTTGATAATCACGCTCAAACCAATCCGTACTACCAAAAATATCCATTCCCCATGTTTTATTACGATGAGAGGGCTGTGAATTAAACTGCTTGAGTGTAGTGGCTATATTTGCGACGGATTTTCCATCTATAACAGTCGCACTCATGTAGCTGTGAATAATGGTCGGCACTAGAGCCAAAATTGTGATGATGATAACCGGGATTAAATAACGCGTAGCAATCATGATGTTATTTCTTCTTCAAGAGGGGGTTGTCCTATGTGAAAAATAATAGGTAAAGCGATAATGAACGTTAATAAACCGGATATTTCATGTGCGGCGGTTGCCAAAATATCTAACCCAAACCAATGTACCAGCAAGGTGAGTATAAAGACTCGGATAACATTAACACTGATTGCCAGTGGAATGGCAATGCATAAAATGATTATTCTACGTATAACGCTAGGGCAAAAATAAGCAGTTAGAATGGCAACGGTCACGGTCGCATATAAGGTTGAGAAACCGCTACAGGCATCGGCTACCTGTAAGGAGCCATTAGGTAATTCAATCACCGTGCCTGATACAAAATGAGGGATACTTGTTTGCTTCAGTAGCCAACTGGTACCATCGGCTGCAATATGACGTAAGGCTAAATGAATAGATTCTGTAAATGCCAGTGGAATAGGTAAGGTAAACAGTAGCATGGAGAGAGGGAATAATATCAATTTAGTGCGCTCGATCCCTAGAAATAATAAGGATAAACCAGGGAGTGCTAAAAAAAATGCGGCGGCTCCTAATAGTTGGGTATGCATGCCTGCATCTAGCATATGGAGCAAGAAAGCGGGTATCAGTATAGCAAACCCCCAAGGTGTAATGGTTTGTGGCAATTCGCTATTATTTTTGAGTTCTTTCCATACTAAATAGATAACCACCGCTGTAATAAGAATGCCGTGGCCATTATGCCAAACCCCCATTGTCCAACGCTCAAATAGCCAAATAATTGTTGGGACAAAAAGCAGGACAAGTAAGATGAAGGTTGTCCAGAGTAGTTTGTTGTCTTTATTTTCAGAATGGGAATTTAGGGCTTGTGTTGTATTTTCCATAAAATATCAATTTTAGTGACTTAAAGTGGGTGTTGTTTCATCTTCATTTGTAGGTTGTATCAGGTCGTGGTAACCGAATTTCTTTAAAATTTAAAAATTTATTTTTTTAGGATGTTTCAGTGTTCAATGACTCCTTCAAAGGGGAGTTATCGTATTTTGTTCACAATGACTGACGTGTTATATTGCATACAGTATCGGTGCGTTAAGAAGGTACAAGGGCAGTTAGACAGGTTTGGCAATAGACGATCTTAATTTAACGTACGGATAAATATCCTTTATGTCTCTTTGGCTAAGCTATAATGTTAGTGCTTGGGGTTAGGTATGTCAATGTCTGTTGGTTTGAATGCTATTGAAAAGAAACAATTATAGTTTAAGGATGGATGCTAAGTGAGCTTGATAAGGTATGAAGAGTTTATATGGCGGTATCGCCGATTGATTTCACTGCTGTTAGTGGTTGTCATTGTGCAATTTTTTGAATTGCTTTTATTGCATTATAAATACAATATATTCTCCGGCGGTTTTTTACAGCCAATTTCTTATCTAACAATTTATGACCGCTTAGCTTTTATTGGTTTCTCACTCTGGTTTGATAGTGTTTTTTTTGGAGCTATTGCCATTGTTTGGTTTGCTATCGTTGACCGCCTAGATAAGCATGGTATTTATATCTATTATATTTTCTCAGTACTGACCTTATTGATTATGGGGGGCTGGCTGGGGTTTAAGTTTAAAGTGCTCTCATACTTTAATGACACGGTTAATTTTTTAATTTTACAAAATTTAGGAGGAGGCAGTTTAAAAGACGCATTACTCTATGCCGGCAGTGAAATCACATTTTTTGTGGGTTTGGCAGGTGTTTTAATTGCTTTTTTTATTGCTAGTTCCAAATTTCTAACACGCTATCGTTATGTTAAGCAATTTCCGACTAATAAACGGCAGCATACTATTTTTTTGTGGAGTTTTATTGTTGCTTTGTTGCTTACGCCAATCTTGACAAGAATTGTTGTGGATAATTCTGTCTTAATGTATGGCTTACAGAAAAAGACATCCTTTCATCTTATTAGCAAGGCTTTCGATAAACTATCCGATGTTGATTTTGATGGTTATGGTAGTTTTGCATTTCCTCGTGATCCGGAAATTTTTAATGCGCATGTATTTCCGGGGGCTTTAGATATTCCTGGTAACGGCATTGATGAAGATGGTTTTTTAGGTGATGCGATAGAGCCTGTGCAAAGTGTGGATCGTTTTGTGCAGATTGCACCGCAGAAAGGTAAGCATATTATTCTTATCGTCTTAGAAAGTGCACGTGTCGATTTATTGGATAAAAAAGTGAATGGCCGCTTTGTCGCACCGATGCTGAGAAAGATAGCTAAACAAGGGACGGTAATAAAGAATGCTTATAGTCATACGGGTTATACAACAACTTCATTAAAAGCCATCTTTAATAGAAATTTAATTGGCAAGACCCGTGATAATTTATTAGGGTTTTTACAAAAATCCGGCTACCAAATATCGATTATTTCCGGACAAGATGAATCCTTTGGCGATGTTGCCAATTTAGTCGGTATGAAGTCTAAAAATGTCAGCTATTTTGATGCACGTACCGCTATCGAGGATCGCGTATACAGTAGTAAAGATTCCGGTAGTTTAAGGTTAAGTGAAGAGCGTGTGATTGAGCAGTTTCACTTGCGTATTAAACAAATTGATTTTAATCAGCCTCAATTTATGTATTTAAATTTTCAGGCGGCGCATTTTCCTTATTCTCATCCACAAATGACCAAGCGTATCATTGATACCTTTATTCCGCGTTCCGACATTAATATAAAAAATAAACAAGCTGTGATGGCAACTTACTGGAATGCGATTGCAAATGCAGATTGGGCGACCGAGCAGGTATGGGAGCAACTGGATAAGCTGGGTATTTTAGATGAGAGTGTTATTGTCATACTCGGTGATCATGGCGAGTCTCTGTTTGAGGATGGTTTTTTAGGGCATGGGCATGCGATTAATGATTCACAAACTAAGATACCTCTTATTTT
>Ga0256839_1004076_pt1 | contig 14525 bp, 13 predicted proteins | sample 354166metaG_FD_185968 | JGI IMG/M metagenome (GOLD analysis project Ga0256839, IMG submission 185968) | Hydrothermal vent microbial communities from Mid Atlantic Ridge, Atlantic Ocean - 354-166 | ecosystem: Environmental > Aquatic > Marine > Hydrothermal vents | place: Atlantic Ocean: Mid... | reverse complement strand
TTTCGTTGTTGTGGCGCAGGGCGCGGCTGGCCAGGCTGTTGAAGGCGTGGTTCAGCTGTACCCGGTCGGCCCGCTGGCTGGCCAGTTTCTCCGCGTGGCTGCGCCGTTCCAGTTGCAGGGTGATGCCCAGCTCGGCGTTGCGCTCTTTCAGGGCGGTGATGATGCGTTGGTTTCGCCACTGGGCCAGCAGGGCGCCAAATCCGATCAGCAGCAGGCAGAGGAACAACAGCAGCAGCCAGGCGGCGGCATCGTCGGCATAGGAGACGATGAAATTGATCAGATAGTGCGACGGGCTGGTTTCGGTCGGGTTCACGACAGGTTCAGTACGGGTTTTCCGGTGGTGGAGGGGAGTCCGATGTGGGTCAGGATCTCCTGTGGTGAGTTGATCATTCCGTCCGCACCCCACTGGTCAGGCCGGTCCTGTTCGCCGATATAGCCGAACAGGGCTACCAGGGTTTTCATTCCGGCGGCACGGCCTGCCTCGATGTCCCGTTGCGCATCGCCGATATAGATGCATTCGGCAGGGGTGCTGCCGGTCTGGCGGCAGGCGTGGAGCATGGGGGCGGGATGAGGTTTACTCTGGGGCAGCGTGTCTCCGCTGATGATGCAGCCGGCGCGTTGTTCAAGTTGTAGCTGCTGCATCAGGGGAGTAGTGAGCCAGCCGGGTTTGTTGGTTACCACCCCCCAGCAGATGTTGCTCTGTTCCAGCCTGTTCAGCAGCTGTTCCATACCGGGAAACAGGCGGGTGTGGGTGGTAAGATTCTGTTGATAGAGCGCCAGAAAGCGTTGCCGCAGCGGTTCAAATTCCGCTTCCCCTGGCTGGCGGTCGAAACCCAGCCGGATAAGTGCCGTTCCGCCGTGGGAGACCTGCGGGCGGATCTGCGCGAAAGGCAGTGGCCTTAGCCCCATCTCCTCGCGCAGCAGGTTGAGGGCCAGGGCCAGATCGGGGGCGGTGTCCACCAGGGTTCCGTCCAGGTCGAACAGTATGGTACGCAGTCTCTCAGCCATTGTGGGTGGTTTAGGAATGGATTCTTCTGTCATGTCTTTTTGTCACCGGCTTTGGCATAATATCGGGTTCAGGGTCGTGAGTCGAACCTGCCGTCTACACCATTTATTCAGTACAGGGAAAACGCCAATGTTCAGTAAAGATATGACCATCTCCGGATATGATGACGTGCTGTGGAGCGCGATGGAAAACGAGCGTAAACGGCAGGAGGAACATATCGAGCTGATCGCGTCCGAGAACTACGCCAGTCCGCGGGTGATGGAGGCGCAGGGCTCGGTGCTGACCAACAAGTACGCCGAGGGTTATCCCGGCAAGCGCTACTATGGCGGCTGTGAGTATGTGGATGTTGCCGAGCAGCTGGCCATTGATCGGCTCAAGGAGCTGTTCAGGGCGGACTACGCCAACGTGCAGCCGCACTCCGGCTCACAGGCCAACGCGGCGGTCTACATGGCGCTGCTGCAGCCGGGTGATACCGTGCTGGGGATGAGCCTGGCCGATGGCGGACATCTCACTCATGGGGCGAAGGTGAACTTCTCCGGCAAGATCTATCACGCAGTGCAGTACGGGCTGGACCCGCAGAGCGGCGAAATCGACTACGAGCAGGTAGAGACACTGGCGCTTGAACACAAGCCGAAAATGATTGTTGCCGGTTTTTCCGCCTACTCACGGGTGGTGGATTGGCAGCGGTTCCGGGAGATTGCGGACAAGGTTGGAGCCTGGTTCATGGTGGACATGGCCCATGTGGCCGGCCTGATCGCTGCAGGTGTCTATCCCAGCCCGGTGAATATTGCCGATGTCACCACCTCCACCACCCACAAGACGTTGCGCGGGCCGCGTGGTGGTTTCATTCTCGCCAAAGCCAACCCGGATCTGGAAAAGAAGCTCAACTCGGTGGTATTTCCCGGCATCCAGGGCGGGCCGCTGATGCATGTGATTGCGGCCAAGGCAGTGGCGTTCAAGGAGGCGCTTGAGCCTGCCTTTGCCAGCTATCAGCAACAAGTGGTGGAGAATGCACGGGCTATGGCGAAGGTATTTATCGAGCGCGGTTTCAATATCGTATCGGGCGGTACCGACAACCATCTTTTCCTGGTGGATCTGATCGACAAGGGGATCACCGGCAAGGCAGCGGACGCGGCGCTGGATGCGGCCAACATTACCGTCAACAAGAACGCGGTGCCCAATGACCCGCAGTCACCCTTTGTTACCAGTGGGATCCGGGTCGGTACGCCGGCAATTACTACTCGCGGTTTTTCGCAACAGGATGCCGCCAATCTGGCTGGCTGGATGTGCGATATCCTGGATGATATCGACAATCAGCAGGTGATCGAGCGGGTCAGGGGAGAGGTGCTGGCGATCTGCGCCAAACGGCCGGTATATGCTGGCTGATTAATTCCTGTTATGCACTGTCCATTCTGCTCCGATCCCGAGACTAAAGTGGTCGACTCCCGGCTTGCCGAAGAGGGAGCCGCCGTGCGCCGCCGCCGCGAGTGTCTCAAATGTGGTGAGCGTTTTACCACCTATGAAACAGCAGAACTGACCCTGCCCAGCGTGGTCAAGCGCGACGGCCGACGGGAGGATTTCGACGTGGCCAAGCTGCGTGCCAGCCTGATGAAGGCGCTGGAGAAACGGCCGGTGGGGGTGGAGACTGTCGAAAGCGCCCTCAACCGAATCAAGCGCTGGGCCCGGACCAGAGGCGAGCGGGAGATCAGCTCGGTGGAGCTGGGCGAACGGGTGATGGAGGAGCTGCGCCGTATGGATGAGGTGGCCTATGTCCGTTTCGCCTCGGTCTATCGCAGCTTCCAGGATGTCAACGCTTTTCGTGAAGAGATCGAGCGTCTGGAGAAAAAGCTGGCGCCGAAGCGTTGAGATGGTGGCTGATTCCGAGTTTGATCTGATTCGGGAGTTTTTTTCCTTTTCCAGCAGTTCCGGTGAAGGGGTGGTGCTGGGGGGCGGCGACGACTGCGCTCTGCTGGAGGTTTCCGCCGGGATGGAGCTGGCGGTCTCCATGGATACCCTGCTGGAAGGAGTTCATTTTCCCGACTCCACTGATGCCTCTGATATTGGCTACAAGGCGCTCGCCGTTGGTCTGAGTGATCTGGCGTCGATGGGGGCGAAGCCGGTCTGGGCCACCCTGGCTCTGACCTTGCCGGGGATCGACCGCGCATGGCTGCGCGGATTCTCGGAAGGTTTTTTCTCTCTGGCCAGGGAGCAGGGTGTGGCGCTGGTGGGAGGGGATACCACCCGTGGGCCGTTGACTGTCATCACTGTGCAGGTCCATGGTCTGGTGCCACAGGGACGGGCCCTGCGCCGGGCAGGCGCACGCTGTGGTGATCTCATCTATGTTACCGGTTCGCTGGGCGATGCGGCGCTGGCGTTGTACCTCATGCAGCAGGGAACTTCCGTTGCCGGGTGGCTGCAACGGCGGTTGAACCGACCGGCGGCGCGTGTCGAACAGGGTGCTGCCTTGCGGGGGCTGGCCAGTGCCTGCATCGATATCTCCGACGGGGTGCTGGCCGATCTGGGTCACATCCTCGAGGCAAGCGGGGCAGGCGCCCGGCTGGAGCTGGAGCGGATTCCTCTGTCGGAGCACTACCTAGCCTGTGAGAATGCCCTGCGGGAGCGCTATCAGTTGGCGCTTGCCGGCGGGGATGACTACGAACTCTGTTTCACCATCCCGGCAGAAAAAAAGGCGCAGCTGGAGCGGCTGTTCACCCGACAAGGGTGGCCCTGCAGTTGTATCGGTGTGATCGAGTCACAACCGGGGCTGCGCTGTTTCCTCGATGATGGCAGCCGGTATCATCCCCACAGCAAAGGATACGACCATTTTGCCCAAGGCTGACAAGCGGATTCCTCCCCGGCTGCTGCTGAACCCGGTTCACCTGCTCTCGCTCGGTTTCGGCAGCGGGCTGGTGCCTCTGGCGCCGGGAACAGCGGGCACACTGGTTGCCATACCGCTCTATCTGCTGGCCGAGCCGCTGGGCTTGTCCGCTTACCTGCTGCTGGTTGCAGTGATGCTGCTGGCCGGGATCGGGTTGTGCTCCCACACCAGCCGTGTGCTCGGTGTTCATGATCACGGCGGTATCGTCTGGGACGAGATTGTCGGTTATTTCATCGCCATGATTGCTGCCCCGGCCGGGTGGGCCTGGGTGGTCGCCGGTTTTCTGCTGTTCCGCCTGTTCGACATCTGGAAACCGTGGCCCATCAACCTGCTGGACAGGAGAGTGTCCGGCGGTACGGGCATCATGCTCGATGATGTCGTTGCCGGAATCTATGCCCTGCTGGTAATCCAGCTTGCGGCGCTAATTTTTTAACGCAATATTTCACGAATCACTTGTTGTAGAACTGATCCGCCAGCTGCCACAGGCGATTGGCCCGCTCGTTGATATCCTTCGCCTCTTCAGCCATCTGCCGGACGTTACCAGAGACCGACTCGGCTCCCTCCCGAATCATGGAGACGTTCTCGCTGACCTCTGCTGCGACTGCACTCTGCTCCTCGACCGCGCTGGCTATCATGGTGTTCATGTCACTGATGGAGGCGACCATGCCGTTGATCTCGTCCAGCAGTTCACCGGCCTTGTTCACCTGTTCGACCCCCTGTTGGGCCTGGCTGCGGCCGTTTTCCATCTCCCGTACCGCATTCTGACTCCCTTCCTGGAGCCGCTCGATCATGGATTGAATCTCCTGGGTAGACTGTTGGGTGCGGTTGGCCAGTGAGCGGACTTCGTCGGCTACCACGGCAAATCCCCGGCCCTGCTCTCCCGCACGTGCGGCTTCGATGGCTGCGTTGAGTGCCAGCAGGTTGGTCTGCTCGGCGATGTCGCGGATGACATCCAGAATCTTGCCGATATTTTCCGTTTCCTGCTGCAGCCCCAGCAGTACGCCGGAGGCGTTTTCCACCGTTTTGGAGATGTGATCGATATTGGTGATGGTCTGATCCACCACCTGCTTGCCACAACTGGCCCGCTCGCTGGCCTGCTGTGCGGAACTGGCGGCTTCACTGGTGTTCTGTGCCACCTCCTGAATGGCGGAGACCATCTGCGCCATTGCGGTTGCAACCTGTTCCGTCTCATGGAACTGCGCAGAGACACTTTCGCCGGAGGAGGCTGCCTTCTGTTGCAGCTCTTCCGCGGCCTTGTGCATCGTCTGGGCGGAGTCTGCTATCCGGCCGACGATACCACCTGCCTCTGATTCGAGCATCTTCAGGCTCAGCATCAGCTGTCCTGCCTCATCGTTGCGACCAGTGTAGATATACTGCATCAAGGGATTGTCGACCAGTGCCCTGGCCTTGCTGATGGCCACGTCGATAGGCTGCAACAGCAGGTGGATGGCTGCAGCGCCGATGCCCATCGATATCAGACCGGCAACCGCCATTGCGGGCAGACTGGCAGGGGCGAACAGTGCGGCCGCCAGCAACGGCAGCAGAGCGATTCCGAAGCCTGCCAACAGTTTGATGTTCAGACCGAGAGTGCGCTGTTTTGCCTTTTTGGGAAGTTTGCCTTCGCGCAGGGAGGCGTAGAGCTTCTCTGCCCGCTCAACCAGGCTGCGCTCCGGTTTTCTGCGTACCGACTGGTATTCTGCAATCTGGCCGTTCTCATGAATGGGTGTTACATAAGCGTCGACCCAGTAGTGATCTCCGTTGCTGCAGCGGTTTTTGACAATACCCATCCAGGAGCGGCCCTTTTTGACATTGGCCCACAGGTCCTCGAATGCTGCCGGAGGCATATCGGGATGACGCACCACGTTGTGGCTTTTGCCCAACAGTTCTGCTTCCTCAAACCCGCTGATGTTGATGAAGTCATCATTTATGTAGGTAATAATTCCTTTCGGATCCGTTGTGGAAAGGATGTTGCTGCTGGCTGGAAAATCGAGCTCTTTTCCTGTTACCGGGTAGTTCTTTTTCATTATCTTTTTCCTGACTTAATCACATGTCGCAGGGGGTGGCTGCTACGTAACGGCTATACTTGTGATTAGTTATCGGGGAACGCCGGAAATCCTTTAATTTTTGTGACATATTTTTCACATCGCAATATTATGAAAACCTTATTTATTTTGTCTTTTGGTGGACGTGCTTATCCGATTGAATCCTGAATTTGTTGCTTTGATGGAACATCAGGCTTGAGCAGTGCCGATTCTGTTAAGTCAGCGCGTCGCAATATGCGCTGAACTACCCTATAGTTTTTGTAACTACTCAGCTTGCTCCCGAAAACGTGCCACCTCTGCGTTGGAAAATGGTCATTTACCTTTGTAAACCCATATTTTCCACCTTGAACTGGCCTGTCTCGGGAGCAAGCTGAGAGATTACTCGGCATGTGGTTCCTCAAGGAAAAAGATATGGCTGTAACAAGGCTCCGGCTGATCGCGCTTCTCCTGCTCCTGGTGCTGGCCGCCGTGGTGCTGGCCGCCTGGCTGGGTTACAGCAAGCCGGTCCGGGTGGCGGTCAAGACCGCAGGGTATGGGCTGGTGCAGGATACGGTGGCCAACACCCGGGCCGGAACGGTCAAGGCGTGCCACCGTGCCGGTCTGTCGCCGCCCATCGGCGGGCAGGTTGCCCGGCTGCCGGTGCAGGAGGGGGATCGGGTGGCGCAGGGGCAGGTGCTGATGGAGTTCTGGAACGAGGATCGGGCCGCGGAGGTGGCGCTGGCCCGCAGCGAGGTGGTAGCCGCCCGGGCGCGCGCCCGGCAGAGCTGTGTGATGGCGGAGCTGGCACAGCGGGAGGCGCAGCGTCTGCGCCGGTTGCGCAGGTCGGAGCTGGTTTCGGAGGAGGCGGTGGACAAGGCGGACAGTGATGCCCGCGGTCAGCAGGCCGCCTGCCGGGCGGCGCAGGCCTCCATTGGCGTCGCCCAGGGGCGGCTGAAGGTGGCAGAGGCGGTGCTGGAGCGCACCCGGCTCACCGCGCCCTTCGCCGGTATCGTGGCGGAGGTGAACGGCGAACTGGGCGAGTTCGTGACGCCGTCGCCGGTGGGTGTCCCCACGCCGCCGGCGGTGGACCTGGTGGATATCGGCTGCCTCTATGTGTCGGCCCCCATCGACGAGGTGGATGCACCGCGGATCCGCGTGGGCATGAGCGCCAGCATCGCCCTGGATGCCTTTCCCGGCAAGCGCTTTGCCGGCCGGGTGCGGCGCACCGCCCCCTATGTGCTGGATGTGGAGAAACAGGCGCGCACCGTGGATGTGGAGGTGGAGTTCCTCCATGCCGCAGATACGACAAACATGCTGCCCGGCTACAGCGCGGATATCGAGGTGATCCTGGCGCGGCGGGACAAGGCGCTGCGTATCCCCACCGAGGCGCTCCTGGAGGGGAACAGGGTGCTGGTGCTGGGGGCGGACGGGGTGCTGCAGCAGCGCCAGGTCGAAACCGGCCTGGGCAACTGGGTCTGGACCGAGGTCACCAGCGGCCTGCAGGCGGGCGATGAGGTGGTGGTCTCCCTGGATCGGGAGGGGGTGGCAGCCGGAGCGCGCGCCGAGCGGGATGATTGAGCTCTCCCATATCCACCGCAACTTTCAGGTGGGGGAGCAGACGGTTCACGCGCTGGATGATGTGAATCTGACCGTCGAGGCGGGGGAGTATCTCTCCATCATGGGGCCCTCCGGCTCCGGCAAATCCACCCTGCTCAACCTGATCGGTCTGCTGGACCGCCCCACCTCCGGCATCTACCGGCTGGATGGCCAGGATGTCACTGCGCTGAGCGACCGGGAGCAGGCCGAGGTGCGCAACCGGCGCATCGGTTTCGTATTCCAGGCGTTCCATCTGGTGCCGCGGCTGACCGCGGCGGAGAATGTGGAGCTGCCGCTGATCCTGGCGGGGATCCCCCCGGCGCAGCGCCGGGAGCGGGTGGCGCAGGCGCTGGCGGCGCTGGATCTCTCCGATCGCAGCCAGCACAAGCCGGAACAGCTCTCCGGCGGACAGCGCCAGCGGGTTGCCATCGCCCGGGCCACGGTGATGCAGCCGGCGCTGCTGCTGGCCGATGAGCCCACCGGCAATCTGGACCACAGCTCGGGGCAGGGGGTGGTGCGCATCCTGGAGCGGCTCAACAATGCCGGCATCACCCTGATCGTGGTCACCCATGACCCGGAGATCGGGCAGCGGGCGCGCCGCCGTCTGCAGATGCTGGATGGTCGGCTGGAGAGTGACAGTGGCGCCGCTTGATGTCGCCCGCTTCGGCTGGGGCGCCCTGCGCGGCTATCCCGCACGCACGGTGCTGATGCTGATCGCGATGGCCATCGGAGTGGCCGCGGTGGTGGTGCTCACCTCGCTGGGAGAGGGGGCACGCCGCTACGTGACCGGGGAGTTCGCTTCGCTGGGCACCAATCTGGTGATCGTGATCCCGGGGCGTTCCGAAACCGCCGGGATCAGCCCCACCACCCTGATGGGGGAGACGCCACGCCCCCTCACCCTGCAGGATGCGCAGGCGCTGCAGCGCAGCTACAGTGTGCGCCGCATCGCCCCGCTGAACATCGGTTCCGCCAGGGTGAGCCGCCAGGGGCGCTCCCGTGACGTGGTGATCCTGGGCTCCAGCGCGGAGCTGCTGCCGTTGCGCCACTGGAGCATGGCGCAGGGGCGGTTCCTGCCCCATACCGATCTGGAGCGCGCCGTGCCGGTTGCGGTGATCGGCAAGAAGATCCGGGACGAGCTGTTTGGCGTGCAGCCGGCCATCGGCGAATGGCTGCGCATTGGCGACCGGCGTTTTCGGGTCATCGGCATCCTGGCCACCGAGGGGCGCTCGATGGGCACCGATGTGGATGAGTCGGTCATCATCCCGGTGGCCTCCGCCCAGCAGCTGTTCAACACGCCGTCGCTGTTCCGCATCGTGGTGGAGGCCAGCAGCCGCGCCGCCATCGAGCCGGTCAGGCAGTTCATCATCAACACCCTGCAGGAGCGTCACCAGGGGAAGAGAGATGTGACGGTAATCACCCAGGATGCGGTGCTGGCTACCTTCGACCGGATCTTCGGGGCGCTGACCTGGGCGGTGGGCGGCATCGCCGCCATCAGCCTGGCGGTGGCCGGGATCCTGATCATGAACGTGATGCTGGTGGCGGTCTCCCAGCGCACCGCCGAGATCGGCCTGCTCAAGGCGCTGGGGGCCACGCCGCGGCAGATCGTGCTGCTGATCCTGGCCGAGGCGCTGCTGCTCTCCGCCTTCGGCGCCACCATCGGCTTGCTGCTGGGCGAGCTGGGCAGCCTGCTGATCCGCCGTCTGTTTCCCATCCTGCCCGCCCATGCGCCGCTGTGGGCTATTGTCACGGCACTGCTGGTGGCGCTGCTCGCCGGGCTGCTGTTCAGCCTGCTGCCGGCACGGCGGGCGGCGAGACTCGATCCGGTGCTGGCCTTGTCGCGCCGCTGAGCCATGCTGACCCGCGACCTTCTCCGTCTCACCGGCCGCTCGCTGAGCGCCCACCGGCTGCGCAGTTTTCTCACCACCCTGGGGATTGCGGTGGGTATCGCCGCCGTGGTGCTGCTCACCTCCATCGGCGAGGGGCTGCGCCAGTTCATGCTGTCCGAATTCACCCAGTTCGGCACCAACCTGGTGGCGATCAATCCCGGGCGTGCCACCACCGCCGGCACCAGTGTCGGGATCTTCGGCACGGAGCGCCCGTTGACCATCGAGGACTCCGAGGCCCTGAAGCGGCTCCCCTATGTGCGTGCGCTGGTCCCAATGGTCCAGGGAAATGCCGAGGTGGAGGCCGGCAACCGCCACCGCCGCACCACCATCTTCGGCGTAGGAACCCAGATGCCCGAGGCGTTCAGCATGGCGGTGGGACTGGGGCGCTTTCTGCCGGACGACAACCCGGTAGCGCCGCGCGCCTTTGCCGTGCTGGGCAGCAAGATGCGTCAGGAGCTGTTTGGCGAGGCCAACCCGCTGGGGCAGCGGATCACCATCAGCGGCAGCCGCTACCGGGTGATCGGCGTGATGGAGTCGAAGGGGACGGTGCTCGGCTTCGACCTTGACGACACGGTCTACATCCCGGCCGCCCGGGCTCTGAGCCTGTTCAACCGCGACAGCCTGCTGGAGATCGACGTGCTGTACAGCGAACAGACCCCGGTGGAGCGGGTGGTGGAGGGGATCAGGCGAACCCTCGAGGCGCGCCACGGCAGGGAGGATTTCACCATCACCACCCAGCAGCAGATGCTGGACGTGCTCGGCTCCATCCTGAACGTGCTGACCATCTCGGTGGCGGCGATTGGCGGCATCTCCCTGCTGGTGGGGGCTATCGGTATCGTCACCATCATGACCATCGCGGTCAACGAACGCACCAGCGAGATCGGCCTGCTGCGTGCCCTTGGGGCAAGGCGATCGCAGGTGCTGGGGCTGTTCCTCGGCGAGGCGGTGGCGGTGGCGGCCATCGGCGGCCTGAGCGGCCTCGCCCTGGGGATGGGCATCGCTTGGCTGCTGCACCTGTTCCTGCCGGCGCTGCCGGTCCACACACCGCTGAGCTACGTGGTGCTGGCGGAGCTGATCGCGGTCGGCATCGGCCTGCTGGCCGGCGTGCTTCCCGCCCGGCGGGCGGCGCAGCTGGATCCGGTGGAGGCGTTGCGGGCGGAGTAGAGTATCAAGCGCCGGGATTGCAGGTTAGACTATCTCTCCATGAATCGGACACTTTTTTCAATGCTGGCTGCCAGCATGGGGCTGCTTCTCCATCTGTTGCTGTTTCAGACGGGAGCCTTGAACCCTGATGGTGGTCTTTCGCTTCCCGTGTTGACGCTGCTTTTTGTCAGCGAGTTTGGTTTTTTCCTGACTGCTATCGGTGCGGTCGTGGCGGGGCGGAGTTTATTGAGGCAGGGATTGAAAACGGTTCCTCTGCTTGTTGTTCTCAGCTGTACCGGTTTTGCAGCTGGTTTTGTTATTGTGGGGATGGGGCTGTGGAAACTGATTGCCTGATCTCTTTTTCCGGATTATCTGTTGGAGGAACATGTTGTGTTCTGGAATATATTCATGCACGCCCTTATCGGCTTGTTGGGGCCTGCCTTTTTTACGCTGACCCCGCAGGGTGTTGGTCTGGCGATTCTGGTTGTCTGCGCTACCCAGGCTGTTGACCTGTTGCGTATCAAGCGCGAGATGTTGCAGGAGATTGAAGCATTGCCGGAGAAGGAGCGCAAACCCGCGCTGGAGGAGTTCAATGCAAACCTCAATACTACTTTGGCAAAGATATTTGCCAAGAACGTGGCTATGTATTCGGCTCTTGTTCTGATTGCAGCAGAGATCTCCCGGACAACGGGATTCATCCAGGGATGACTGCAGAAGGAGAAATCGATGGGCAACTCACTGTTTGATCAACTCAAGAAAACCGGCCTTGTGGATGAACGGCGGGCAAAAAAGGTCAAGAAAGAGAAGTATAAAAAAACCAGGCAGCAGCGCCAGAGCGATACGGTGGATCAGCCCCGGCTTCTTGCGCAACAGGCCCGGGCGGAGAAGGCGGAGCGTGCCCGCAAACTCAATCAGCAACGCAAGGAGGAGGCGGAATGCAAGGCGCTTGCCGCACAGGTAAAACAGCTTGTCGAGATGAACCGGGTTACCGATCGTGAGGGTGATGTCGTTTACCGTTTTACCGACGCCAATGTGGTGAAACAGATCCACGTTACCACGGAACTACAGCAGCAGCTCAGTCGAGGCCGGCTGGCCATTGTGAAGCTGGGTGAACGGTATGAACTGGTGCCATCTGCCGTTGCGGAAAAGATCCGTGAACGGGATGTGAACTGCGTGGTCTTCTGCAGCAAGGGGCAGAGCGATAGCGCAAAGGAGAAGAATGATCCTTATGCCGACTATCCGGTTCCGGATGATCTGATGTGGTGATGGATCTGACAGCAATCATCGACCAGCTGCCGGAGGAGATGCGTCCGTCGTTGCAGGATCGCGTGGACTCCTGGCAGCAGGCACGAGCAGAGCTGGGGTTGTCCCCTCTGCCGGAGAAGTTGCTCGCCTCGCTGCCTCCTGTCTGGCTCTACAGTGAGTTTGTTGCGCGCAGCTGCATTTGTGCTCCGCAGCTGCTGGATGATCTGGCGGTGAGCGGAGATCTGGATCGGGCTTATTCTCCTTCGGGTTTCGTCGAGCGCCTTGGCCGGCTTTTGGCGGATGTGGCCGATGAAACGGCGCTGATTTCCCGGCTGCGCCATTTCCGGCGCCGCGAGATGGTGCGTATTGCCTGGCGTGATCTGGCCGGCTGGGCGGATCTCGACGAGACCATGTGCGAACTCTCCTGGCTGGCCGATGCCTGTATCGGTCGGAGTCTGGAGCTACTGCACCGCTGGCTGTGCGCTGAGCTGGGCACACCCTGCAACAGCGCCGGTGAACCGCAGTCCCTGATTGTGCTGGGGATGGGAAAACTGGGCGCCCATGAGCTGAATTTTTCCTCCGATATCGACCTGATTTTCACCTATCCCGAAGCGGGCGAGACGGTTGGTGGCAATCAGGCTGTCAGTAACGAACGCTACTTTATCCGTCTCGGCCAGGCGTTGATCCGGGTGCTGAATGAACCCACCGCCGAAGGGTTTGTGTTCCGGGTCGATATGCGCCTGCGGCCGTTTGGTGACAGCAGCCCGCTGGTCTCCAGTTTCGACGAACTGGAGAACTACTACCAGATTCATGGCCGGGAGTGGGAGCGTTACGCCATGATCAAGGCACGGGTGGTGGCGGGTGACGCCGAAGCAGGGGCGCGCCTGATGGCGTTGCTGCGGCCGTTTGTCTACCGGCGCTATCTGGACTACGGGGCATTCTCCTCCCTGCGCGGCATGAAGCGGCTGATTGAGAGTGAGGTGCGCCGCAAGGGGATGGAGAACAACATCAAGCTGGGCGCTGGCGGTATTCGTGAGATTGAGTTCATCGGCCAGGCGTTCCAGCTGATCCGTGGCGGGCGCGAACCGGCCCTGCAGGAGCGCCGTATTCTGACCGTGCTGCAACTGTTGCAGCAGGGAAATCTGCTGCCGGAGTATGTGGTGCAGCAGTTGGGCGATGCCTATCTCTTTCTGCGCCGCACCGAACACCGCCTGCAGGAGTATGCCGATCAACAGACCCACAAATTGCCGCAGGATGAGGCCGGGCGCCTGCGGCTGGCGCTCAGCATGGGGTTTGACGGATGGGAGCCGTTCAAGGCGGAGCTGGATGCGCACCGCGCCAATGTACAGGAGCATTTCGAGCAGGTATTTGCAGCACCGCAGACCCGTCATGCGGAGAGTGATGAACTGGATCTGACCAGCGTCTGGCAGCAGGAGCTGGAGCCGGAGCTTGCCCTGCAGGCGCTGAGCGCTGCCGGATATGAACAGCCGGAGGTGGTGCTGCACCAGCTCGATGCCCTCTATAACGGGCGCCGTTACCAGACCCTGAGTGACAACGGCAAGCAGCTCATGGATCGGCTGATGCCGCTGCTGCTGGGGGTGGCCGGGCAGATGGAGCAACCCGATGCGGCACTGGGCCGGGTGCTCCAGCTGCTGGAGCAGATCCTGCAGCGCAGCGCCTATCTGTCGCTGTTGGTGGAGAATCCGATGGCGCTGTCGCAACTGGTCAAGCTGTGCGCCGCCAGCCCCTGGATCACCCGGCAGCTGACCCGCTACCCGGTGTTGCTGGATGAACTGCTGGATCCGCGTATGCTCTATTCGCCACCCGGTCGCGAGGAGCTGGAGGCCGAGCTTCGCCAGCGCCTGCTGCCGGTTGCCCAGGATGATCTGGAGCGGCAGATGGAGCTGCTGCGCCACTTCCGCCACAGTAATGTACTGCGGGTGGCGGCAGCGGATGTAGCTGATGCCATCCCGCTGATGGTGGTCAGCGACCATCTGACCGATATCGCCGAGGTGGTGCTTGAGCAGACCCTGGAGCTGGCCTGGAGCCATCTGCTCGAACGGCACGGTGCGCCGCCTTGTAGCGGAGACGGGAAGGGGTTCGCGATTATCGCTTATGGCAAGCTGGGTGGCATCGAGCTGAGCTACGGTTCCGATCTGGATCTGGTGTTTATTCATGACAGCGATTCGGGGGATACCGATGGGTCCAGACCGGTGGCCAGTGCCGTTTTCTATGCCCGGCTGGCGCAGCGCATCATCCATATTCTTGCCACCCGGACAGCGGCCGGAATGCTCTATGAGGTGGATACCCGGCTGCGGCCCAGTGGTGCTTCCGGGCTGCTGGTGAGCAGTTTTGAGGCCTTTGCCCGATACCAGCAGGAGAAGGCGTGGACCTGGGAACATCAGGCGCTGGTACGGGCGCGGATCGTGGCTGGCAGTGAATCGCTGGGGCAGCAGTTCTTCCGGCTGCGGCGCCAGGTTCTTTCCCGTGTTCGGGACAAGAGCTCCTTGCGCAGGGAGGTGGTTGAAATGCGCAGTAAAATGGTAGAGACCCATGCGGGGCGGGACAGGGATCTGTTCTATCTGAAACAGGACACTGGAGGTATCACTGACATTGAATTTATGGTGCAATATGCGGTACTCGCCTGGGCACATCAACACCCGGATCTGCTTGATTACACCGATAACATCCGTATTCTGGAGCGTCTCGCCCAGGCAGAACTGTTGACCGAAGCGGAGGCCGGGCTGCTG
>Ga0256839_1004075_pt1 | contig 14528 bp, 15 predicted proteins | sample 354166metaG_FD_185968 | JGI IMG/M metagenome (GOLD analysis project Ga0256839, IMG submission 185968) | Hydrothermal vent microbial communities from Mid Atlantic Ridge, Atlantic Ocean - 354-166 | ecosystem: Environmental > Aquatic > Marine > Hydrothermal vents | place: Atlantic Ocean: Mid... | reverse complement strand
GACCGGGGAAGACGATACGATCAGCTTTTAAAATCTCATCCGCTGATGATGTGATTAAAACCTTATCATTTGTGACATGCTGGAGTGCTTTGTGTACAGAATGTAAATTGCCCATGCTGTAATCAATTACTGCGATCATTGTTTAGCTGCTTACCGCTCGCACGGTGCGTTAGTTTTCGTGAGCTTCATTATACGTTTTGTTGAGGCACTATCGCAAACGTATTATTTTCTGAATTTCCTATAAAGCCGTTCGCTCATCAAAATGGCAAGTAATACCGAGTAAATAACAGGTTCACGAATATCAAGTTTAACCATCATCCAAAAGTGAATAATCGCTAGAATACTGATGAGATAAACAAGGCTATGCAGGCGCTTCCAGTTTTTGCCTAAACGTCGAATCATGCCTTTTGTGGATGTGACGGCTAAAGGTGTGAGTAATATGACTGCCACCATGCCGATGGTGATAAAAGGTCTTTCTAAAATATCGAACCAAATCTCATCCCAGTCGAAAAATTGATCAAACCAAAGATAGCCTAATAAATGCAAGATGACATAAAAATAAGCGTAAAGCCCTAACATGCGCCTTGTACGTAATAACTGAGGCCAGTTAATAATGCGCCGTAAAGGTGAAACGAGTAATGTTAGTAGTAATATCCGTAAGCCCCAGTCACCTAAGCCACGAATCACTGCTTCAAGCGGGTTTGCGCCTAAGGTGTCTTGCCAGATACCGTAGGCGTAATAGAGCGCAGGCAGTAACAGTAGAATGAATAAAACGGGTTTAAATAAACGCGTAAAGTAGGGTTCTGGTATTTGCATAATTTTTATTATTTATTTTGTTAATGTTAGGGTGATTTGACCAAAAAAAACTGACTCACCATCTTTATATTTAGTTCGCTAGAAGCGATTCTGCAGGAATACCTAAGTCCTTGTGTAGCCGTTTTATCATTGGAAGAGTTAAACTTCGCTTGCCATTCAAAACTTCATAAACACGGTTCGATTTACCTATCATCGGCACTAAATCTTTTACGGTTAAATCTTTTTGTTCCATCATAAATTTAATAGCTTCTATCGGGTCTGGAAAATCAATGGGATAATGCTTGCGTTCATAATCCTCAACCAGTGTCACTAGTACATCAAGTCGATAACCATCGACGGTATTCATTTTCGCAGTCATTAACCCCTCAATTTCTTTTAGGGTATCACGGTAAATATTTTCATTTTTAATAGGCTGTATATTCATCATTTCACCTTAAATTATTTGAGCATCTACTTTGTCATATTGTTTGTGTGTACCAATAAAACGAATGTAAATTATTCGGTACTCATAGTTAATCCAAACTATCAGACGATATTTATTACCGCTGATATTAAAGACAACGCGACCATCTTTGAGAATGCTTGCATTACCAAAATCCGCCTTAACCTTTTTAGGGGTATCCCAATCAGCTTTTAAAGCATGGTGATACCAGGCCATAGTCGACTCTTTAGAATCGAGGTCTTTTGGATCATTTTCCCAAAATATTTTTAGCGTTGAAGTTGAAAGTGCAATGATTCTCATTATATAGGCTATAGTCCCGCACCGGGACTATAGCAAGTATTTAATACTCAACTGTTGCTTATAGGAGGCGCAAACACTCTATCTGACTTCTTTCATTGAGAGTTAATTGTATTTTGATGAAAATTAGTAATGCTTTTTTAAATCCATGCCTTTATATAAAGAAGCAACTTGTTCTTCGTAGCCATTAAACATTTGGGTTTTGATTTTACGAAATTGCCCAATACGGCGCTCTTTACGTTGACTCCAACGCGGATGAGAGACCTGCGGATTCACATTGGAGAAAAAGCCATACTCATTTTTATTGGCTTTTTGCCACGAGTTTACCGGCTGAGTTTCAGTAAAGTGGATTTTAACGATACTTTTAATACTCTTAAAACCGTACTTCCAAGGGACTACCAAACGCAACGGTGCGCCGTTTTGGTTTAATAAGTCTTTGCCGTAAATACCTGTGCCCAATAAGGTGAGCGGGTTCATTGCCTCATCCATTCTTAAGCCTTCGGTGTAAGGCCAGTCGAGTACCGCACGTTTTTGCCCAGGCATTTGTTTTGGGTCGTGCAGGGTTTCAAAATAAACATATTTGGCTTTTGATGTTGGCTTCATGCGCTTGATTAAATCAGCCAGCGGAAAACCCATCCAAGGGATAACCATCGACCAGCCCTCGACACATCGAAAACGGTAAATGCGCTCTTCAATCGAGACCGGCTTGAGTAAATCTTCTAAATTGAATTGGCCAGGTTTCTCACATTCGCCTTCCACAGCTACAGTCCACGGTGAAGTGACTAAAGTGTGTGCGTTATTGGCAGGATCAGATTTGCCTGTGCCGAACTCGTAAAAATTGCAGTAGCTGGTGATGTCTTTGTAATCAGTGAGTTTTTCATCGGTAGAATACGGTGATTTTACGGCTTTAGCATTGGCTTCAATAATTGGTAAACCGGTCGCGGCGGCAATACCAACGCCGGCGGCATTTTTCATGAATTTGCGACGTTTTTGGTAAATGTCGAAATCGGTTACGTCGTTATCGGTTAAATCTTTATTTTTTAGTATGAGCATGTTGAGTCGCCTTATTTATTTATAGAGAGCTTTGCACGAGCTGGATGACAAGTGAAAATGGTTGAGTTTTCACTGTTTTTTGCCTCAACCAGTAAAATTTCACCCGATTTTAGCAAGCTTACCGTTTTGTAGTTCAAAACGGATAACTTGATTGATAGAGCTTAGTCTTTTCTTTCGCCACCACTCGTGCAAGGGCCTCTTATATTGTTATTCTAACATGTACAGCTTACCCTGTATAAACTTAGGATAAGCTGTATTAGCCTACTTCACACGCTCGATTCGAAGCATAGCACCGGGGTTGGTAAAGCGGTGTGACTCATCGAGTGCTGAGGTCATAAAACCGTCTGCATGTGTTACTACACCTTGATGAATGGCAATAAAGTTCACGTCGTCTTCCCTATTTTTATTAAAGCCTTCACCGCCGCCTGCAGGTCCAGGTATCGTATTGGCTGCTTCTGAGTTAGCTTCCGTTCCTGAGTCCCAAATAGGAATATGCATATTTAAACTAGCTCCTTTGCTTAGGTTGGCTATTTTTGTTGTTGTTTTACCTGCAAAAGCATCATTAGTGTTAACCAACATGGTTGCAACGCTAAGCATAAAATCAGCCGAGTTATTAACGGATAGTTCGATTGATTCAGAGCTTCCAGGAGGGATAATTCCTGTTCCAGATGCTTTTGCTAAAACGGCATTATTTTTGTTCGCTTGTTCTAATAGCTCTGTATTGCTACCACCTTCTGCCAGTTTCTCTAGTGCTACAGAGGCTTTATGACCAGCTTGGAATAGCTGGTAGCCAGATTTATGAATAACAAGGGTTGCAGGTGACAGTGGTTGATTGGCAGTTACATTGCTTATTGTTACCTTATACGTTTTCATGTTACTGGCGCTTGTGCTATCAGAGCCACCACATGCACTTAAAACTAAGGTGCTGAGGAGAATACTTGTGTTTAGTGGTTTTTTTAAATTTATCATGATTAGCTCCTTATTCAGTGACAGTTACAGTGATGCGAGCCACAGGGTTTAACCAACGGTGTACGCGACTATCAAAATCACTCGTTCCACCAGTGGAGTCGGTATCACCTAAGACACCGCGATGGATATGAATTTTTCGATTTGTATCAACCTCGGCGGCACCAGAACCATTCATTCCTGCGCTTCCACTAGGAGCACCTGGTACGCCTGCATTGCCTGGTGTGCCTGCATCAGCCAAGCCTAATAATTCATCATTAGCCTCAGTGCCTGCATCATAAGCTAAACCGGGCAATATGTAGGTGCCTGGAGTGCTAGGGATGCGCCAGCTGCTAACACCTACAAAGCCATCATTGGTGGGAAGTAGCATGCCGACGAGTGATAAGGTGTTATTGTCAGAATTGGTAATATCTAGCATATCGCCGGTATAGCTTTCACCTGGTGCAAGTAACGCTGTAGCGGATGTATGTACAGCGCCAGCAGCATCTAAATCAGCAATCAAGCCTTTAGTATCACCACCTTCAGCCATTGCTTGCAAATGTGCGGATGCAGCAGTAGCCGCTTGAAATAATTTGCTAGACTCGTTGTGAGCAGCGATTAATAAAGGCGTAAAATGAGAACCGTGTGTAAGATTTTGTACGGTAACACTTACTTTTTTTCCATATGCCGAGCTTGAAAATAATGAAATTGCTAGGGAGAATCCTAGTAAGATTTTCGATGCTTTATTGCTTGTAGATATCATGATACATCCTCTTTGGTTTGATTATTGATAGAGGAAGTGTATTTTTAAATACTGGGTAATGTGTAACGAGTGGCTAAACAGTCTATAAATTTTTTATGAACTTCTTTTCTTTCTTTGTATTTACGCCGTCTCGGATATGATAAGTCATTTTTAAAAAAATCACCCTCTAATTATAGAAGGTGATTAGTTTTCTAGCTATAGATTTAACTACCTACAGCATTATTTCTTTATCGTTGCCTTACAGTAACGTTAACGGTCGATTTACCAGTCTTGCCTTTGTTATCGGTAACCGTTAGTTCAAAGGTTAATTGAATGGGGGCCCCTTTAACTTTAGGTGCTTTAAATTTGGCCTTACTGCGATTTGACCTTTTAAGTCTAACGCGCTTTCCAGCTGTTTGTTTCCAGAAATATTTTACAATCGAGCCGTCAGTATCGTAAGACCTTGAGCCATTGAGTCTTACTCTTCTCTTAGATCGAACGGTAAGATCAGACCCGGTAATGGCTACGGGGGCTACGTTGGGCGTATTCCCATTTCCGCCGCCATTACTACTATCAATAACACCGCTTCTACCTTTATATACACCTGCCTGTACAGTATCCGAACCTTTGGCTCCATCATTGTCTGTAACCGTTAATGTAAAGTAAATGCGTTGATACACACGTGGCTTGTTTACATCATAGAGCGCAGTAAAAGATGGCGTGGCAGTGTTCGCATTATTTAAAACAACAGGGGTGCCAGATTCCTGCGTCCATGAATAATCAACAATACTACCATCCGGGTCGCGAGAATAAAGTCCACCGAGTGTTACTCTAGTGCCTGATGCAACATTCTGAGTACGAGATGTTATAGCTATTGGGTTTATATTGGCAAGTGGGCTACTGATAGCATCAAAAACTCCGACGACTGTTGGATTAGCGGGAGTAGATATATCTACGACACGAACCGTTGAACCAAATGCTACGTATGCATAACGTCCATTCACTACAACACTTCTAGCAAATTGAGAGGTATCCGTACCAATGATATAGGGTGCATTTTTATTGCTAATATCCCAAATTACAAGTCCATCAGTTGAGGCAATAAACGCTAAATTATTGACCGCGTAAATATCAAAAATGCTCTTATTCGTTTCGACAAAATTAGTACCTGATATTCTTAAAATGGTACTTCTTGATGAAAAAGTCGTGCCATTATTCCTAAATACTTGGTTTGATAAACTGTGAACTCTTGTAGCTGATAATACCTTGCCGTTGTGATCAAGTTGATAGTGAATAGTATTGGGGCCTGCTAGCAGTAAACTACCATCATCAGCTAATGATACCTCGCCAGATGGATTGCCGCCACGACTATCAAAACCTAAATCTATTGGATTGGTAGGGTCGCTAACATCCAAGCGGTGCATATAACCCCAAGCAGTTGAAACAAAGGCGATGTTGCCTTTGACAACGACAGAAATAACGGGTGTTTCAGTGTTAAAGTAATAGACTTTGGTATTGCTGATTAATTGTGGGTTATTAACATTCTGCACATCCCAAATTTCTAGGTCACCTTTGTCAGCCGCTATATAGAGACGTTTGGTTGCCTCGTGATAAAAAATATCCTTTACAACTCCCTGTGTTTTTATACTGTCGGTTATTAAGAGGGGGTTAGTAGGGTCGGCAACATTAATAGCAGCAACTGTACCGCTGAAACCCGCATAAACAATATTACGTGAATTATCGTGACTTAAGGGGTTAGCATGAGCGGATACGCTTAGTACAAGTGCACTAACGATATAGCTAATGGGTTTTAGTGCTTTTTTAAAGTAGTTTAGTCGAGACATGTTTAATTTCCTGTGGTTAAAGTGATAGAGGTTTATGGTCTATCTTATTTTTAACCAAAAATTAAAAAACTACATCACAAGTTCATAAACAATTTATAATGAAAGTATAAACAATTATTGATAATAATTAAGTAAAGATTCTGGGAGTTAATACTTAGATATAAGTACTGAGGGTGAAGGAAAAGTTTGTACCTTCGCCAAGCTGGCTACTTACCGATAACTTTGAATCATGTAACAACAATAAACGCTGGCTAATGGCTAAGCCTAGACCGGCTCCCATATGTTTTAATTGTTTGTCATTTGCAACACGGTAGTAAGGTTCGAATATATAGGGTAGGTGTTCTTCAGCGATGCCGGAGCCGTTATCTATAACTTGGATAAGGTGATTTTTTTCATCTATTTTCTCAGTGTGTATTACCACATTTCCATTTTTTTTACTGAAACGAATTGCATTTTCAACCAAGTTTTGAGTGACTCTTTCAATTTTTGCAATATCTGCAATGACTAATGCTTCGGGGTTTTCACATTTAACAATAAGTTTAACCCCTTGTTGTTTAGCCTTATCTTCTAAGCTTGCGTAAATGTCGCTGAGCATGTCACCGATGGCAAATTCATCTTTTGTAATTTTTATTTGATTACTTTCAAGCCTTGTTAATTCAAACAATTCGTTGATCATTCCTTCAAGCCGGTCACCGTTACTGATCGCCTTTCTTAAATAGGACTGTCGTTCTTTTGACGACATCGTTTCTTGCTTGATTTCCAGTGTTTCTAAATAAGCTTTAATTCCTGCTAGAGGGGTACGTAAGTCGTGCGAGACATACGCTAAAAATTCACAGCGTATCTCATCTTGCTTATTCAACCGTTCTAGTTGAGCAGCAATTCTTTCTTCCATTTGGTGAAAAGTACTTTTAAGCAGATTAAGTTCGCCTTTACCTGAATTACTAACATTCTCATCATCTTTTATCAGTTGTTTAGGAGTACTGCTTTCAAAGGACTGAATCTCTTTAGTGAGTCGTCTTAGTGGGCGCGTTAATGCATAGAAAAGTAATAGGGAAACCAATAACAAGAATACTAATGCGCCAAGAATCCCAATAATACTTATTTTCCATGCCTCAGTTAATTCTAGTGAGGTTGAAATGCTATCAAAATTTTCACCCCCAATAATTATATAAAGATACCCGACAAATATTTCTTCTCCTTCATTCTTAGCTAATACTTTAGCTGCAGAGAATATTTTTTGTTTGTCTAAGGAGCGCGGATCATCTCCAAACAAGGGTAACTCGACTGTTTTATTAATAAATGAAATGATGGGTTTAAGGTTAACGCTACGTTTCTTTATTTTTTCTTCTGGTGCATCATAGGTGACGAGAGAGCCATCCTTATCCAGTACGTATAGCTCTATAGCAGGCCCTAATATCATCATCTGATGAAATGCATCTTTAATCATTTTAGGGTCAAACGTACCCTGGCTAGTAATACCTAAATCTTTCACAATATTTTTTGCTAAATCGTAATGAAGATGTTGTGATGCTTCGTTGCGTGTTGCTACCGAGGCTTGTTGGAATAAGCCAAACAATAATAGCGCCATGAGGAGGAAAACGACCAATAAAACCAAGGATAAACGACTGTATAAACTTTGAAACATTAGCCTTCCTGATCAATAAATTTATAACCAACCGCCCATACAGTTTGGATAAAGTCTGGTTTATTATTGCTTCGCTTTAGTTTTTTCCGTAAGCGGTTAATGTGTGTATTGACTGTGTGCTCATAACCATCATGGGAATAACCCCAAACAGCATCTAATAATTGACTGCGTGAATATACCTGCTGTTGGTTTTGTATTAGAAAAAACATCAAATCAAATTCGCGAGCTGTTAATTCAATGGATTGATTATCTAGCGTGACGCGCCGAGATGTACGGTTTATGGTTAACTCTTCAGATGTTATTTCTGTGGCGCCATCTGCTTGGGAGTTAGCTTGGTTGTTATCAGGTTGTTTATTTAGCTCACAGCGTCTGAGTAGGGCTTTTATGCGTGCTTGGCATTCCCGCATACTAAAGGGTTTGGTTAAATAATCATCTGCACCAAGTTCTAAGCCAACGACACGATCAGCTTCACTGTCTAAAGAGGTAAGTAGCATGATCGGTACAGAAGGGCGCTCTAGCCTAAGCTCTCTACATAAATCTAGCCCACTGTAGTTTGGCAACATAATATCTAAAACGACTAAGTCATAACCTGCAGTTGTTAAGTGCTCTTTGGCTTTTAAGCCATCATCGAAATGAAGGGTTTCGTAGCCTAAGTCTTGCAAGTGATAAACGAGCATTTCAGCAATTGCGGGGTCATCTTCGACGACTACTATTTTAGGCATATCGTCCTTGACTTATTAGAGTTCTGGCTGTCAGTTATCATTCAGCGCTATGCGCCTATCATGGCATGAAAACGAGTTAACTTTATTACAATTGAATAAACTGTTTATAACAAAAGTATAAACTTTACCTGTTTACGCCATTTTAAAGAGAGCCGTTAGCTTACAAAGAGCCTTTAGTAGAAGGAATCGCATCCAGCGCACGCGGGTCAAATTCAACCGCCATGCGTAGCGCGCGACCAAATGCTTTAAACACTGTTTCGGCAATGTGATGGGCATTCTTGCCACGGATATTATCAAGGTGTAGGCTAACTTGCGCGTGATTTACGAAGCCTTGAAAAAACTCACCAAATAAATCGACATCAAAGCGACCAATCATCGCACGGCGATAATCGACTTGATCTTGCAAAGAAGGGCGGCCCGAAAAATCAATCACTACCCGAGAAAGTGCTTCATCTAATGGTACATAGGCGTGACCATAACGGCGAATGCCTTTTTTATCTCCAATCGCCTTGGCAAAGGCTTGGCCGAGTGTAATGCCAATGTCTTCTACCGTGTGGTGGTCATCAATTTCATTGTCACCGTTAGCGTCAATTTCAATATCAATCATGCCGTGCAGGGCAATTTGTTGCATCATGTGCTCTAAAAAAGGCACGTCAGTTTTAAAGCGTGCTTTACCTGTTCCGTCTAAATTGACAGTCACAGTAATTTGAGTTTCGAGGGTGTCTCGGGTAATGGTGGCAATACGGTCTTCAGTAGTCATATTTTAATGTTTGTTCGTCAACAGAGCTTAGATAATAGCATATTGTAAGGGTTTGTAACGCTTAATAGGCTATCGGGGAGCGGCCGAAATAGTTTCGTAATCTTTAATGGCAAGATCTACATCGTCGTAAATTTCTAAATGCTCACCAGTGAGCAAAATCACAACATCACTGTAGTCACGAATAGTGCCCATCGCGTGTGAAACCATAATAATGCTGGATGTTTTTCGTTTGTCTTCAAAAGCAACTTTGCATTTCTCTTGGAAGCCTTTATCACCCACGCCCATGATTTCATCAACCAGATAAACTTCAAAATCAATTGCCATACTTAGGGCAAAGGCGAGTCGTGATTGCATGCCGGAGGAATAGGTTTTGATGGGCTCATTAATATAATTGCCTAGCTCAGAAAATTCTTTTACATATTCTGTTACATACTCAATATTTGCATTGTATATACGACAAGCAAAACGTAGATTTTCAATTCCTGTTAGGTTGCCATGAAAAGAACCTGAAAAACCTAAAGGCCAAGAATAACGACCTTTACGAATTATGCGTCCTGAGTCTGGATATTCACTACCCGCAATGAGTCGAAGTAGGGTTGACTTACCTGCACCGTTAACACCAAGAACCCCGATATTCTTTTTTTCAGGGAATTTAAAGCTGACGTTATCAAGAATGGTATTTTTTTTACCTTCATTCATGTCATAACTTTTGGTGACGTTGCGAAATTCAATCATATCAATTCTATCTAGCGACCAATTTGTCGTGCACGTTTACGCATTAAACGTTCAATCAATAAGCCAATACCAAATACAGTCAAAGCAACGGTGACAGCGTACTCTTTATCAAATAAATTACTGCTAAACTCAGTATAAAAAGCATCTCGATACCATTCAATAAGATTCAATATGGGATTGTAAGCTAGAAAGGAAAGCACATCAGATGAGAAAAAATCCATGGTGAAAAATATTCCCGAACTAAAATACAAGGGCATTGATAGGGCGTTATAAATGCTTTTGTAAGAAGGAAGAAAATCAATAATAGCGGTATTAATAAAGCCGACTCCCATGGCTAATAATATAATTAGACCACTGACGGTTAGCATGTCTAAAAAATTATCAATTTTAATATCAAAACCAAAATTAAGCGCAACACCTAGAAAAATCAGCATAACTAAAAATAAAGTGGCAAATTCAAGCAACACACGCGCAAGTACGATATCCAATGGCATAACCTGTGGGTATCCAAGCAAGGCTTTATTGCCAGCGACTGCCGACATGACCGCGTTCACGGTGTTGGTGTACAACAACCAAGGCACGATCCCTGTTAATATAAATAAGCCAATGCTTTCACCAACAGGAGCAGGGCGATTAATAATCGTAAAGATCGCCATGAAAATGGTGATATGCGCAAATGGCTCAAACAGCGCCCAGAAAAACCCCAGTTTAGTATTCGCATAGCGTGAGGTTACTTCGCGTAACACTAACGCAGAAATAACTTTTCGTTGAAGACTAAATGCCTGAATTAATTCCATTGCTTTTTAAATGACTACTTAATTAGTTGTGCTTATGGTTTATGTTTCGCGTATCTGGAATACGCTAATTTGTAATGGTTTTAATCGCAACCGCAAGCTGGAAGAATATTTGTACCCAGTCTTTAAAGTTTTGACGTTGCTTAGGGTCAACTTTAGGGAATACCATCACTCGATCCCCCGGTTTGACAATCAAATTAGTACCAATATCTACTTTTCCGTTAGGGCGACGAACCACTAGCTTTTGTTGGTCAGCACGTTGTGAGAAGCCGCCTGCACGTTCGATATAATCTTTAATCGTGGCGTTATGCGCATAAACCATTGACTGCGGGATTAACACTTCGCCACTCACCGTTATTACATCGCTCTTTTGCGGGATTACAATCACATCGCCTTCTTCCAGAAGAATATTAGCGACGCGACCATTTTCACTGACTACGACTAAGCCTTCCGCCACCGTGTTTTTAGCATGTTCAATGTACTGTAACATCAGCTTTGATTCATTCGAGCGAATAATTGCCTCACCATCTGATTTTGAGGGTGTTGTTAAAATATTGCGCTCTAAGCGTTGAATGGTTTTTTGTAGGTTTTGCTGTTGCTGTTTGGCAATGCTTTTACGTTTTATGCAGATGTTTTTTATATCAGCCGTTGCTTTATCAACTTCAATATAATCGAGTATCTCCAGTAAACGGCTACCTTTTTTAATCGAGTAAAATGATTTCCCTAAGTGACTTCCTTCAATACGAATACCCATAACAGGCTCTAAGGCATCGGTGGTAAAACGAACTTTGTCACCATCCAGCAAGCGTGTGTTTAGAAATTGATTATAAGTTAAGTACGCCGACCAAGGCTTTCGATTACGCGCGCCTGATACGGCAATATGGGTAACCTTTGCTTTAGGACGCGCATATTGGATTAGCTGCCTGCCGGTCATTTGTTTGCCAAAAAACTCAAAACGGTAAGGGTTTAAACTATCGCCTGTTATGGTAACCGTAGATGCAAGTTCACCCACTACGATGGTATCACCGTTTAAAAATTTAATGTGTTTGAGCTTGCCTTGTCTTAAAAACGGGTAAAGGTCATAGCGTGCTACAAGGTGGTTGCCACGCATGACTTTTACATCACGGTAACTACCACGCACCGGGTCTATGCCGCCTGCTTTAAAAAGGTAAGAAAGCACGCTATTGGTTGATATTCCTGAGTATTGCCCTGGCTTTGCCACAGCACCAGTGACGTAAACGCTAATCGGTGTGGCGGTGAGTAAGTTAACATACACATCTTCGCCTTCTTTAAATACGGTTGCGACTTTTTGTTTAACGATGCGGGGTAAATCCGCAGAGCGAAGCCCCACAACCTTCACTTGCCCCACTTCAGGAATAAAAATATTACCTGTGGCATCAACGGTTAAAGTTTCATCAATCGTGACTTGACCCCACATATGTAAGGCAACTTTATCGCCCGGTACCAAACGATAATTAGGGTCTAAGCCATCATTACGTTGTGATTGAAAGCTACCGGTAAATAAGTTATTTCCAAAGGGTAGAACCCCTGTTTTTATCGCTGCGGGTGATTTACTCGGTGCTGGTGTTTTAGCACTCGCCATTGGGCTAAAAAATAACTGGAAGAATAATATCGCCATGAAGACAGAGGTTATTTTCAATATTTTTTGGTTACTATTTTTTTGATTGTTAGCTTGCTGATTCATTATTATCTCGAGAGTATTTTCATTTTTTATGGCGGAGTTTTACATCCAACCCGCATGATCTTTAATAGATGCAATGATTAAGCCCAAAATACCCCAGAGCAATAAACACGATAAAAACAATACAATATAATCATGTGGCTGAGAAGGCTTTGCGGCCTCCTCGGGTAATTGGGGTTGCACGATAACGGTTAGGTATCGTTGATTTTGGGTGGCACTAATTCGGGCATTTTCTAAACTTAACAAGGCAGAAGCATAAGCTTTTTCGGCAAAACCTTGTTCGGTCATGAGTGCCTCACGATTGGCAATAATGGCGCTCATGGTTTTAGCGTTCTTTTTGCTACTACCACTATGGTTGATTTTACTTTGTGCTTTGCTGATCTGGTGTTTTATGGCTGATACTTTATTGGCTGCTGTGCGAACCTTGGGTGTGTTGTCATGCAGGCTTTTACGCAAGGTGTCAAGATTAGCTTCCGCTGAGGCAAGTTCACCTTGTAAGCTGGCAACTAAGGATAATGAGGCTTCTACATTTTTTTCAGGGTTGAGTGCTTTTTCTGTATCAACAAAGCCAAGTAACTTCTGGCGTGCCTGCTTGAGTTTATCTTCTGCTCGGCTAAGTTCTGCACGGGCGAATTTTAAACTATCTTGACGAGACTTTTCAGACAGGCTATTAACTAAGTCTTCACTTTCTTTAAGAATCGCTTTAATAATTTTTAAGGTATCTTGTGGCTCAAAAGCCATTACGCTTAAGGTCGCGATACCGGAAGTGCTTTCAAATTCAATATTAACTTTTTCTTTCCAGTAAGCGATTAAATCTTCAATACTGGCATTCGTCTCTAAACGAGAGAAAAAGTCTTTGTCTTCGCGCGCATAAATCTCACGTAAATCAAGCTCGTCTTTAGTGCGCTCAATCACTTCGCGTGACTCAATAAAGTCTTTAATAATCAACGCATCACGGGTGGATGAGGTGGGCCCTGCAATACCGGTTAAAAAACCTAGCGGGCTAGAAGAAGCTTGTCCGGTTTTTTCAATCGTAAAATGAGCGCTTGCCTCATACTGAGGGCTGGCAATGGACGAATAGTAATAAATGCCCAATGCCATTGGGATAACAAAAAATAACCAAAACTGAAGTGATTTAATTAAACGCATGTTAATTCACCGAAAAGACAGGGCTGGCAGTGTACCAACGCTTGCCTATTTTACACGCCGAATTAGGTGTATTTGTTTGGCTGGTGATTTTTCGGCATTCATAACCACTCGCAGAAAAGTAGCGTTTACCCAGTTTAACCCGAGTGATTTTCTTGTTTGACTGTCTAAAATTAGCACGATCACCTTGTTTTAAACGATCAAGCTGTTGCGAGAACTGCTTATCAACAACCGCTCTTTTAGGGGCTTTAAAGCCATAAGCAAAAGCCTTTTGTGGCTTTTCTTGGGTTTGCGGCTCAGCCTGAGAAAAAGGCATCCGCGAATGAGAGCAGGCTGTTAAAGAAATCAATAAGCCTAACAAGACAAAAAGTCTCATATTAAATCCAGTTATTATCACGCAGCGGAGTATAGCATTGCTTACTGATTAGACAAAAACTGCTTTCTAAAAGTTATGGGCTAAAATGAAGTTCAGAGATAAATCGTGGGTTACTGATTAACTCGCGGAAGGTTGTTAAGGATTCTTCGGATGAGTCTACTTCTAAGTTATGGTTCACATCCCCAGATGTATCATCGAAATTATCATTCCAATAGGCAATGGCATCAAACTTAATATAGTCTTGGTTTAAGACAGTGTTAATCATATCTCGATACCATGCTGACTTGCCGGGAGTTTTATTATTTTCGAAAGCACCAAATTCAAGTAAAGCAAGTGGCTTTTTTTCGCTAATTTCATTAATCAAATGATATTTCTGAGAAATTCGAGAAGAAAACAAACTGGCGTTATTAGAAGTTTCATTTGATGAGCCATAAATGGTTGTTCCTAGCCAGTCGATATAATCATCACCAGGGTAATAATTCTTTGGATGATTCCAGTCTTGTGTATAG
>Ga0256839_1004074_pt1 | contig 14530 bp, 19 predicted proteins | sample 354166metaG_FD_185968 | JGI IMG/M metagenome (GOLD analysis project Ga0256839, IMG submission 185968) | Hydrothermal vent microbial communities from Mid Atlantic Ridge, Atlantic Ocean - 354-166 | ecosystem: Environmental > Aquatic > Marine > Hydrothermal vents | place: Atlantic Ocean: Mid... | reverse complement strand
AAGAAAAGGTTTTGATATATTGCCGGAGATAAAAGGGCCCAACTCGGAAGCTCTATACATACTTAAAAAAGATATACCAGAGAATAAATTAATAGCAGGCACAAGAAAAGAGCTTGAAGAATACTCAAAAAGTATTGTAAAAATAAGCGCTGACACCTTAAATTTGTTTTTGCCTATAAAAAGCGACAGAACTTATTTTGCAAGAATACGACATAGGGGTGAAAAGGTAAAGTGCAAAGCAAAGATTGCAGGCTCTGAGCTTGTTGTATATCCAAAGGCCGGAGTATTTGCTCCGGCTGAAGGGCAGTTTATAGCGCTCTATGATAAAGATATTCTTGTTGCAAGCGCTAAGATAAAAAATATAGAGTCAAAAATGTTATAATTTTTGCATGCATATTTTTGTACAAAAAATGGACGGATCTGTCGAACCCTTTGAAAGAGTAAAACTTTTAAACTCTTTATTGTCAGCCGGCGCAAGTTCAAAAGTTGCAGAAGACATAACAAAGCACATAGAAGAAGAGATAGCGGAGCGAAAAGATATAGTAAGCACGCAAGAGATATACTCACACGCTTTTGAGATTCTCAAACACTTTGAGAAAAAGCCGGTAGCTGCAAGATATTCTTTAAAAAGAGCGATACTTGATTTGGGGCCGTCCGGCTTTCCGTTTGAGAAATTTGTTGCATCTTTGCTTGTAAATTTGGGATACAAAAATGTAAAAAACGGAGTTCATCTTCAAGGAAAATGCACGTCGCACGAAGTTGATGTGTATGCGGAAAAGGATGGTAAAAAAATAGCGGCGGAGCTAAAATTTCATAATACCGCAGGCTTTAAGACTGATTTAAAGGTTGCTCTTTATGTGCACGCGCGTTTTAGTGATCTTATAAAGGCAGAGCATACAATAGATGAAGGTTGGCTTATAACAAATACGCGTTTTACTAATAACGCAAAAAAATATGCGCGTTGCGCAAACTTGAATTTACTTGGCTGGGATTATCCGCAAGGCAACAGCTTGTCAGAGATCATAGAGAAAGCTTCTGTTCACCCTATAACAGCTCTTACAAGCATAAACTCTAACGAAAAAGAGATGTTGATAGATAATGGTTTTATGCTTTGCAAGGAAGTTTTAGAATTTACAAAAGAACATGGCCAGTTACCTGTAAAAGTTAAAAATCAAAAAGAAGTTCTTGCAGAAATAAGAGAGTTGTGTGCAAAGTAGATTGAAGTATTTATAGCCAGCCATTTTGAGAAACAAAAGTTCTGGTGTATAATTGCATTAATTAAATTATTAAGAAGGTAAAAATAAAATATAGTGCGTATGGTAGATAAGATTAAGAAATATTCAACACAGATTATTGCTTTTGTTTTAGGTTTTACAATTGCATTTTTGATAGGAACTGATTTTAAAAAAAGCAAAACAGAAGAGTCGGTATCACAACTAGCAAAAAAAGAAGAGCTTAAAATACAACAAGAGGAAAAAGCACAACAAAAGGCGCAAAAAAAGATCTCAGAAAAACTTGAAGCGTCAAAGAAACAACTTTTAGGCAAGGATGCTTTGTCAAGCTCTAGTGATATATTGGATTACTTGAAAGTTAGCGATCAAAAGGCCGGCAAAATGGTAAATGTAGCGTTTGTAAAGACAGATGAGCCTGTATGGGTCGTGGTTCATATGGAAAAAGATGGCAAAATATGGAACGCTCTTGGCGCGCGTTTGGTAAGAGAGACAAGCTCGGGAGTTGAAGTTCCTCTTCTTGTAAGCACAAAAGTTGACAAAAGATACTGGGTTGCGCTTTATAAAGACAATGGGGATGGAAAATTTAGCTTAGATAAAGATCAGCCGTTAAAATTAAAAGAGCAATTTGTTATACTACCGTTTAAGACTCTTAAATAATTTTTATGGATTTGCTTGCTGTCTTTATAAAACTTGGTATAGCTTCGGTCTTGGGCTTGCTTTTGGGAGCGGAGCGTTCGCTGGCTGGAAAAACAGCAGGAATGAGAACATACGCTCTGGTATCTTTGGCATCCGCTCTGTTTGTTGTAATATCTCTTGAAGTTACAAACGTGTATATGGGCAAGACACCGTTTGACCCTATGCGTACCATGGCGGCCGTTATAAGTGGTATAGGTTTTATAGGGGCGGGACTAATTATTTTTAGGGAGAATGCTCTCAAAGGCCTTACAACGGCGGCAGGACTATGGGTAACCGCGGCGGTAGGAGCTGCAACTGGTTTCGGACTCATTGAGATAGCAATATTTGCAACATTTCTGACACTTATAGTTTTTACTCTTGTGTGGTTTGTAGAAAATAAGCTAAAAAACTGGTGGAATTCTTAGTCAAGCATGAATTACAAAAGAAAATCAAAAGATTATCTTTACGGCGGAAGTCGTTGGAAGCTTTCTCGTTCAAAGATAGATTTGTTTTTAGAATGTCCGCGTTGTTTTTATTTGGATAATGTTTTGGGTGTTGCACGCCCGAAAGGTTTTCCATTTAATCTTAATTCTGCGGTTGATGCGCTTTTGAAAAAAGAATTTGATATTCACCGCGCAAAAGGGAGTAAACACCCGCTTATGGAGCGCTACAGGGTAGATGCAGTACCGTTTGAGCATGAAAAAATGAACGAGTGGCGAGAGAATTTCAAAGGTGTCACTTTCCGGCATCCTGAGCACGGTTTTGTTATCTCAGGTGCGGTAGATGATATTTGGGTAAACTCAAAAGGGGAGCTCATCGTAGTGGACTACAAATCAACCAGTAAAGACAAAAAGATAGAATCACTTGATGAGAACTGGCATGAAGGCTACAAAAGACAAATGGAGGTCTATCAGTGGCTCTTGCGACAAAATGGCTTTGCAGTTTCTGATACAGGCTACTTTGTCTATGCCAACGCAAGCAAAGAAGAAAAAGCCTTTGACGGCAAGCTCATTTTTGATGTAACGCTAATTGTATATGAAGGGAGCGATGCTTGGATAGAGCCGACACTCAAACAAATAAAACAAGTTCTTGATGACCCACGCGTTCCGCTCCCGAGTAAAACTTGTGAGTATTGTGAATATAGGCAAAACGCTGGCCTTGCTCTCCAAGGTGCGCAAAATAAAAAATAATTGCTTTTCTCTTTTTGCTGTGTAGAATAGTAAAATATGAATTTAAATGAAGTAAGACAAAAATATTTGGATTTTTTCAAAGCGCGAGAACACAAAGAGATTCCAAGCGCATCTCTTTTGCCAGAAAATGACCCTACAACTCTTTTTGTAGGCTCCGGAATGCAGCCACTTTTGCCGTATTTGTTAGGCGAAAAACACCCACTTGGAACACGGCTTTGTAACTCGCAAAAATGTTTTCGCGCAGAAGATATAGATGAGGTGGGTGACAACAGACACACAACTTTTTTTGAGATGCTTGGCAACTGGTCGCTTGGGGATTATTTTAAAGCTGAGCAATTACCTTGGATATTTTCATTTTTGACAGATGAGCTCGGAATTGACCCTAAAAGGCTCTACGTAAGCGTCTTTGCAGGGGAAGAAAAGCTTGGTATTCCGGAGGATAACGAGGCGGTGCAGATTTGGCAAAAACTTTTTGCGGAAAAGGGGATTGATGCAAAAGTCGCGCATATCGGAAGTGAAGAAGAAGGCTACAAGCGCGGGATAAAAGAAGGTGAGCGTATATTTTACTACGATAGCAAAAAGAACTGGTGGAGTAGAGCCGGGGTGCCCGAGAAGCAACCCGTAGGCGAGCCCGGCGGTCCTGATAGTGAGATATTTTTTGATTTTGGTGTAGAGCATAATAAAAGCTTTGGTGAAAACTGCCACATAAATTGCGACTGCGGACGATTTATGGAGATTGGAAATTCCGTTTTTATGATGTACAAAAAGCAAGATGACGGAAGCTTCATAGAGCTTGACCAGAAAAATATAGATTTTGGAGGAGGATTGGAGCGCATAGTCGCCGCTGTTAAAAATGAACCGGACATTTTTCGCGCTGTTGATGTTTTCTCTCAAATGACACAAAAGATAGAACAAGAAACCAACAAGAGTTATGAGGAAAACAAAAAGGAATTTCGCGTTATTTTAGACCATGTGCGAGCGGCGGTATTTATCATTGCAGACGGGGTTGAGCCGTCAAATTTGGAACAAGGATATTTTGCGCGTCGGCTTATTCGTCGTTCGGTTTTGTTTGGTGATAAGCTCAAGGAAGGTTTTGATCCGAGTTTTTTGGCAGACGTAGTTATAGACTTATATGGTGGACATTATCAAAATCTAACAGAGCAAAAAGAACATATTAAAGAAAGCATACAAAAAGAAGTAGTGCGTTTCAGAAACACACTCAAAAAAGGCTTGCGCGAGTTTGAAAAGCGCGCGCAGAAAGGCTCACTTGATACAGAAGATGTGTTTGCGTTGGTTACAACATACGGCTTCCCGTTTGAGTTGATAGAGGAGCTTGCGCAAGAGAAAGGTTTTTGTTTGAATAAAGCCGCTTTTGAGCGAAAGATGAAGGAGCATAAAGAACAATCGCGCAAAGGTGCAGAGCAAAAATTTAAAGGCGGACTTGCAGACACAGCTGAGAAAACCATAGCTTTTCATACCGCAACACACCTTATGCTTGCCAGCTTACGCAAGTATCTGGGAGAGCATGTACATCAGAAAGGCTCAAACATTACCCAAGAGCGAACACGCTTTGACTTTACTCATCCTGAAAAGGTTTCTCGTGAGATTTTAGACAAGGTAGAGCAGTATGTAAACGATGCGATTGATGCGGAAGCGGATATGATCATAGAAGAGATGCCAAAAGAGCAAGCGCAAAATGATCCGAGCGTTGAAGGTTCTTTTTGGGACAAATATCCGGAAGTGGTAAAAGTTTGGACACTTAAAGATAAAGAAGGAAAGGTGTGGTCTCGCGAACTCTGCGGGGGTCCTCATGTTAAAAATACTCGCGAGATTGCAAAGTTTGGAAAATTTAAGATTGTAAAAGAACAAGCTGTCGGATCTGGAGTCAGGAGAGTCAAAGGGGTGTTTGAATAAAACAAAAGTATGGAAAAAATAGAACATATAGATTTTAAGGGTAACAAAATTTATGTACTTGACTCTAGAGAATTTTTTGCAACACCTGAACATATGAGGTCTGCAAATAAGGCGCCGCGTTTTAACAATTTCCATCTATTGTTTGCCACGGAAAAAGATGGTTTGTATAACTCAAAATTGCAAAACAAAAAATTAAAACATATTTTGGAACAATTTAAAAAGCTGAACTCTGAATCTTATACAATCATAAATCATCATGTAGAATGTTACAGGAAATATCCCAATTGGTGGCAAGACATAGAGCAACAGCTGTATTATGCATACGTATTTTTTAGATTGTATGGCGCAACGGATGAGGAACTGTTTATTTAACTCGTTTAAACATGTTATAATATGTTTACATGTTTAACTCAAAAAAGGTTGATTTGGTTTTGGAAGTATACAGAGGCGGAATATTTTTGCATGTTGATTTGAAAAAAGAGCCTGAAGTTTTTTATAAAAATTTACCGTCAAATATTGCAAAAGACACATCTTTCAAAAATGTATTAAAAGATGCTGTATTGTCTTTGCTTGATCAATTTTCTAAAAAACACTCAGTCAAGGTGGCTAAAATATTTGTTTTTGTCCATGGAGATTTGTATAAAGTAAAAAGCAAAGAGATTTTTATAAAGCATGATAACGGAATAAAAATAAATGATTCTTTATTGAAGAGTGTTGTTAAAAAAGAGTTTGACAAAGAAGCGTTTAAAAATTACACGCTTGAAGATTATTCAATAAGCTCAAAAGTTGCATACAACATATCTCCCGGTTTTTTTAATATACCTCACCAATCTAGGGTAGCAAAAGATATATCCTTGTCTTTATTGCAGTTGCAGATTAAAAAAGATGCAAAAGATGCTATTTTAGAAGCGACGAGTCAGTATTTACAATCCGATGAGCATTTACATTTTTTGCCGGCATCAGCTATTTTTCTAAGTTTTCTTCCAAATGTTTTGGATATGCGGGCTGTTTTGCTTTTTGATCTCAGTGTGGAGACTTCGCGCGTATTCTTTACATACAATAAGCATATATTATCCAGTTTTACTTTCAAAAACAATTACAATTCATTGATTGGAAAAATAAACCAAAAATTAGACTACGGATTTGAGTTGTCTGTATCAGAGTTGGAACTCTATCTTGAAGGTAAATGCAAATCTGAAACTTGCGATATTATAAAGCGTGAGCTTGAAGTGTTTAAGAAAGAGTTGACACGGGAATTTGAGCAGATAAATTACAAAAACATGCTTGTAAGCTCGGTATTTGTATTATCCAACTCTGTAATACCGGATGTTTTTGCGGTGTGGATGAAAGATTTTTTGGCGGAGTTATTCCACAGCAATGCATATTTTGCAAATAATTATGCAAGTTTTAAAAGTAAGGATAATATCTTGGGCGGCTCATTGTCGTCTCTGCTTTTGCAAAATAAAGATAAGTTATACTTAGATGATAATATAGTCATTATAAGCCAAAGTTGATATGTTATAATAAAAAATATGGACAGAAGTATAAGAAATATAAAATTAAACAAAACGAATAAACGAATGGCTTCCCGCTTGGAAACTAAGTCGCGAGTTGACAAGCAGAATCCAGAAAAATACAAAAAGAGGAAATCGGTATTTAGCCTTCCTGTTATTATATCCTCATCGGTCACTTTGTTTTTGTTGTTTATTATATATATTCTTGTATCTCCCGCAAAGGCTGATGTTGCGCTTAAAATAAAAGAAAGGCTCATAACTTTAAGTGATGGCATTGTGCACATAGCCTACAAAGAAGGTGATGATGAGATGGCTGACTTATATTATCAAGTAAAAAATACAGAGTTATCAGCATCTTTGGCGCTTGATGCTGATAAGGAGGAGTATGAGGAAACTCGCGCAAAAGGGACTATAACAGTGTATAATGAATTTTCTCATAATCCGCAAAGAATAATTACAAACACAAGATTTGAAACGAATGATGGCAAAATATACAGAGTAAGACATTCATTTGTTATTCCCGGCTACAAAAGAAAAGGAGGGGAAATAGAGCCGGGCAAAGTTGATATAGTCGTATATGCGGATGATGTTGGTTCCGACTATAATATTTCAAAAGGGACAAGATTTACTCTTCCCGGGCTTTCGAACGATAAAGGTAGGTATAACAAAATATACGCTATTGCCAAGACAGATATAAAAGGTGGTTTCAAAGGCAAAAGAAAAACAATATCACAAGAGAGAAAAAGTGAAGCGATAGAGTCCCTCAAAAAAGAGATTGTAGACAAAGCGTTTGAATCTGTTAAGGCATCATATGAAAACGCGCTTGTGTTCAAGGACGCTGTTTTAGCGGATTTCAAAGATCCTGATATAAGTGTTGAAAATGACAAGGTTAAAATAACTCTAAACGCAAAAGTCGCAACTATCCTCTTTGATAAGTTTGATTTTGCAAAGTATTTACTTGAAAATAACTCAAATGATACTCTAGATACAGACGAGAAAGTGTATATAGTGAATACCGATGACTTGAAATTCAAACTTGTAAACAAAGAGGACGTGGACCTTGAAACAGATACGATTGTAAAATTTACAATTGCCGGCAAGGCTAGAATTGTGTGGTTTTTTGATGAAGAATCTTTCAAAAAAGACCTGACAGGAAAGAGCTCGGTTATTGTCCCTCAAATTGCGGAAAGTTACAAAGCGATAGATGGTGAGCCAAATGTGTCTCTAGCTCCATATTGGGCGGACACTCTCCCTGAGGATATTGAAAAGATAAATATAATTTACACGAATAAGGACTTGCCAAATCAATAATCTTTTGTTAATATAGCGTGGCTCTTATGAATAATGAGTTAAACAAGGATGAGCACAAGGAAGGTGTGGTAATAGAAGCCTTGCCAAATACGATGTTTAGGGTAGAATACGAAGATGGTTCAGAGCATATTGCCTATTTATCAGGCAAAATGCGAAAAAATAGAATACGCGTTTTGGTTGGAGATAAGGTTTTAGTAAAGATAGACCCATACGGTGGCAAGGGTAGAATAGTAAGAAGAATTTAATATTTTCATATGAAGGTAAAAAGTTCTGTAAAAAAGCGGTGTCCAAAATGTAAAACTGTGCGCAGAAAGGGACGTGTTTATGTTATATGTGAGAAAGCGCGCCATAAACAAAGGCAGGGTTAATTAAAAGTTTAAGAATTTTTTATGAGGATAGCAGGTGTTACAATCCCAGATGAAAAACGTCTAGAAATAGGTCTTACAGCTATTTTTGGTATAGGTAGAAGCAGAGCGCGTGATATTCTTGACAATGTGGGAATTGACTATGGAAAAAAAGCGAAGGAATTAAGCCCGGAGGAAGAGGCAAAATTAAGCAAAGTGGTGCAAGAGTATAAAATAGAAGGTGAGCTCAGAAGGGAGATTGCCGCTAACATAAAAAGACTTAAAGATATAGGTGCTTATCGTGGTATAAGACATTCATTGAGATTGCCTGTGCGTGGTCAAAGAACAAAAACCAATTCAAGAACCGTTCGTGGCAACGTAAGAAAGACAATGACCTCCGGTAAGAGGAAGATAGAGAAGAAGTAATAATTAATTTGGTGGATTATGGGTAAAAAAAGAATAGTTAAAAAACAGGGAAAGGTGGTTGACCAAGGTGTAAGGTCAAGACTTTTGGCCAAGTTGCCAAAGAAAAAATTGGCGAAAGGGATTTTGTACGTTGAATCATCTTTCAACAATACCAAAGTCACTTTAACAGATCCTGAAGGAAATGTAATAATGTGGGCTAGCGCCGGCTCACTGGGCTTCTCAGGAGCTAAAAAAGGGACCCCGTTTGCGGCCGCAAAGGTAGGTGAGCTCTTGGGTGATAAGGCGGTGCAAATAGGTGTCAAAGAGATAGACGCGGTGATAAAAGGTATCGGGGCCGGAAGGGAGTCTGCGCTTCGCTCGTTCATATCCAAGGGTATTGCTATATCAAGCATACAAGACAAAACTCCTATACCTTTTAATGGGCCAAGAAGGCCAAGACCTAAGAGAAATTAGTAAGTAAAATAAGTATATGTTAAGCAAGCCAAAATATAAGTTGTGCAAGAGATTGGGTGGCATTTATGAAAAATGCCAGAGTCAAAGCTATGCAATATCTGAAGCAAAGTATAGAAAGCGAGTAAGAAGAAGGCCAGCATCAGATTATGGAAAGCAACTTTTGGAAAAGCAAAAACTACGCTTTGCATACGGCATTACCGAAAAGCAGCTAAGAAGATACGTATACGAGGCAATGAAAGCGCAAGATACCGCGCAAGCTTTGCATGAAGTTTTAGAGACAAGGCTTGATAACATTGTTTACAAACTTGGTTTTGCTCCAACAAGAAGAGCGGCAAGGCAAATGGTCACCCACGGGCATATAATAGTAAACGACAGGAAAGTCAAGATACCTTCTTTTAAGGTTTCTGTTGGCGATAAAGTGGCTGTAAGGGAGCAAAGCAAAGCGCGCACAATGTTTGCGCAACTCATGGAAACTATCAAAAAATATAAAACGCCTGAATGGCTTAAGCTTGATGATAAAAAATTAGAGGGTGAATTAAAATCAAAGCCGGTCTATGACCCTGCGCAAAGTATGTTTGATTTATCCTTGGTCTTCGAGTTCTATACTCGTTAACAGTTAATAATTAGTGAGCCTATGTATACACAAATAACCTTGCCCAGCGCAATAAAAACAATAATGGAAGAGGGAAACACAGGAGTATATGAGGTTGAAAACCTATATCCGGGTTACGGCCATACTCTGGGAAATTCTTTAAGGCGTATAATATTGTCATCTTTACCGGGAGTTGCCATAGTGCAGGTGAAAATAGATGGCGCAGATCATGAATTTTCAACACTTGATGGAATAAAAGAGGATGTTATAACCATACTTTTACATCTTAAAAAGGTAAGGTTTAAGTTGCTAACCGATGAACCCCAAATCGTTACGCTAAGCGTTAAAGGTCCCAAGAAAGTGTATGCAAAAGACTTTGATTTGCCGGGTCAAGTGGAGCTTTTGACGGAAGATGAATATATAACTGAGATAACGTCTGACAGAGAGTTGAAGATGGAGTTAAAACTTGAGAAAGGTCTAGGTTTTTTGCCAAAGGAGGTTTTGCAAAAAGATAAAGTTGAAATCGGAACAATCATACCTGATGCAACATTTTCTCCAATAAGGAGGGTGAACTATGAGGTTGAGAATATGCGTGTTGAAGACAGAACTGATTTTAATAGATTAAGAATATTTATTGAGACTGACGGGACACTTGCTCCGAGGCAAGCCTTGGAAGAGTCTGTACAAATAATGATATCACAGCTAAAATCTCTACTTGACGAAAATGAAGCACCAAACAGCAATTCCGAGGCTGGTAAAGACAACACGGAGATTTTCAAAATCCCAACAGAAGAACTTGAATTATCTTCAAGAATAAAGAAGGCTCTTGAAGATGCTGGAATAAGAACAGTGGGCGGTCTTGTAAAAAAGAGCAAAGAGGAGTTGTTGGATTTGCCAGGGCTGGGTGAAAAGGCTGTAGATGAGATAAAAGAAGCTTTGCAAAAGATTAATCTTGATTTGAGTTAGTTGCATTTTTGAAAATGCATGGTAAATTAACAGCTTATGAAGCATCATAAAAAAGGAAGAAAGCTGGGCAGAGTAAGGAAAGTAAGAATGGCTCTTATAAGGAGTTTAGCGCGAGCTTTAGTTTTGAATGGTCGGATAGAGACCAGTGTTGCAAAGGCAAAAGAATTAAGGCCATTTATAGAAAAACTTATAACATTGGCCAGAAGGGATTCTGTGCATTCTAGAAGAATAGTATTGTCAAGAATGGGTAATGATAAAGAGGTAACAGAAAAATTACACAAAGAAATAGCTCCAAAATTTAAGGAAAGACCCGGAGGATACACAAGAATAATAAAGTTGGGAAAGGCGTCGGATAAAACTCATGACAAGGCGATAATTGAATTTGTAAGCAAATAGCATATGACAAAGCAAATAAAAATAGATGCAAGCGGGCAAAAACTGGGCAGGCTAGCAAGCCGGATAGCAAAGACATTAATGGGCAAAGACAGGCCTGATTATGCACCAAACAAAGTAGTGGATGTTGAGGTTTTGGTCGAAAATGTGGATAAATTGGATATAAATGACAAAAAACTTGATAATGAAACTCATGAGAGATATTCAGGATATCCGGGTGGACGCAAAGTTTTCTCTTGGAGAGAAGTTGCGGAAAAGAAAGGTTATTTTGAGCTTTTGCGTGTTGCGGTAAAGGGCATGTTGCCGAACAATAAATTAAAAGATAAAAGAATGAAAAGGCTAAAAGAGTTAAAAGTTGAAAATAAATAATTGGATAGGCTATGGCACAGGACAAAAAATATACGGAAGGTATAGGCAGAAGAAAAACAGCGGTGGCACGCGTGAGGATTTTTGAGGTCGGCAAATCAAGCTTTGAAGTAAACGATAAAGCTCTTGATGAGTATTTTAAAACCGAAGAGCAGGTCAAAACTGCAAAAGAAGCGCTTGAAGTTACAACTACAAAGTTCAAGGTAACCGTAAAAGTAAAAGGTTCCAGTTTACATTCACAAGCAGAGGCCATAAGACATGGCTTGGCAAGAGCGCTTGCAAAGTATGATCCGACTTTAAGATCTGAGTTGAAAGACAAGGGTTACTTAAAACGTGATCCGCGCAAGAAAGAGCGAAAGAAGTTTGGTCTTAAAAAAGCGCGCAGGGCTCCGCAGTGGAGCAAGCGTTAGACTATCCCGCGCCGAAGGCGCGGTTTTTATTTTGCCTTATGTCGAATTTTCAATATTTGACCAAAATTTGGAATAAGGAGTACGAATCCAAGCAGATAATGACCGGTGATAGGCCTCAAAAATCTTTTCTGAATTTTATAAAATTCTTAAAAAAGGAAAAAAATTTGCGAGGTCTAGATCTTCCTTTTAAAAGTTTTCGTGCGCTTGATTTGGGTGCAGGTGAATGTAAAAATGCGGCATTTTTGGCTGAGCGAGGCGCAAAGGTTTTCGCGGTTGATATAAGCTCCAGATCACTGAAAAAAGCCGAGGGTTTGTATAAACATCTTGATATAGAATTTATAAATAGTGATATGCTAACGATGTTATCAACTACGCAAGATGATTATTTTGATTTGGCAACAGATATTATGAGTTCGCATCTACTCTCGTCAAAAGAAAGAGAAAAGCTTTTAAAAGACTTAAACAGGGTTTTAAAAAACAAAGCCTTTTTGTTTGTAAGGACCTTTCTTTTGGATGGGGATAAAAATGCAAAATACCTGATCAAAAAATATCCTGGCAAAGAAAATAACACATATATTTTGCCAAATTTTGGCATGCAGGAAAAGGTGTTTACAATTAAGGAATTCAAAGAACTCTATCTTAGATATTTTGATATTATAACTTTAAAAAGAGAAACGCATTACAGCAAATTTAACAGCAAATCATATAAGAGAAATTATATTGTTGCATATTTGAAAAACAGGAAGTAAAATAGCGCTTATGACATGGATAATTTTGGCGTTGGCGGGAGCAGTTATGGCGGCGCTTGTTGCCATATTTGGCAAGATTGGTATGCAAAACATGGACAGCACTTTTGCAACCACGATAAGAGCTATTGTAATGGCGATATTTTTAATTATCACATCCGCATTTTTGGGAAAGCTCAACTTTGAACAACTGGCTTTAAATAAAGAATTTTTTTGGATTGTATTGTCCGCAATAGCCGGTGCCTTGTCTTGGGTTTTTATGTTTGCGGCGTTAAAGCTCGGACCTGCAAGCGCTGTATCTGCGATAGATAGGTTAAGTATCGTTTTTGTTGTGCTCTTGGCAGCGCTGTTTTTGGGTGAGGCTTTGACAATTAAAAGTATATTGGGGACAATCTTGATTGTTGCCGGAGCCTTACTTGTTACAATGTAGTAATGCGCGCACAAGAAGGCTCTGATGCGCAAGCAAAAAATTTTTGCTATCATTTACAAGTGTTTTCAAAGTTTCCAATATATAAAGTAGACGATAATATAACGTGTGGATTGTTTCAAAATTCCCCACAACCTCCTAAGCAACTTTTTGCACGTGGCGCTTTTCCTGATTTTAAAGATAAGATTGTTTTAACTGTTGTAGGCTCAAGAGCTCTGTCTTCAAACTCAAAAAAGATTCTCGATCTTCTTTTTTCTCAAATTGCAGGAGCTAGAAATTTAATCATTGTATCAGGCTTGGCACTTGGTGCGGACGCTTTGGCTCACAGCTTGGCTTTAAAATATAATATAGCAACAATTGCCATTCCGGGTTCCGGTTTGGATGAGCGAGTTTTATATCCGCGTTCAAACACCGCTTTGGCTTTAAGAATTTTGGAAAACAAAGGGGCTTTATTGTCCGAGTTTGCGCCTGAGCAAAAAGCGACATCATGGACGTTCCCGGCAAGAAACAGACTCATGGCGGCAATTGCTCACAAAGTCTTGGTTTTGGAGGCCAAAAAGAGGTCGGGCACAATGATCACAGCGCGCCTTGCGATAGATTATAACAAAGATTTACTTGTTGTAGATCACGGCTTTTTTGATGATTATGCAAGTGGTAACAAATATTTAATCAAAGAAGGGGCTATTCCAATTTTGAACAAAGGTGACCTTGCAAAAGAATTGGGCATAGAGAAAAGCGCAAAAAAAGAAGATTTTAACTTGGATGATGCGGAGAGCTTGATACTTAATCTGCTTGACTCACCAAAAAGCAAAGATGAGCTTTTGGAGATGTCCGAGCTTTCTGCAACGGACTTTGCGATAGCATTGTCAAAGTTGGAATTAAAAGGAGCGATATCTGAGCAACTGGGAAAGATTTTTAGAAATTTTTAATTTGTTATAATTAAGTCATGGTAAAATACAAAAAGGCGCTGGAAAAATATTTTAGACTATCTTCTTACATATCTGCGGCGCAAATATTTTTAAAAGATAATTTTTTTCTTGAAAGAGCGTTGCGTAGTGAAGATATAAAAGACAGACTTTTAGGGCATTGGGGCACAACTCCCGGCATAAATTTAATATATGGAGCAGGTAATGTCGCTTTAAAAGAGTATAAAGATTTTGATTTTATCTACATCGTAGGCCCAGGCCATGGTTTTCCAGCTTATCAAGCAGGGACATTTTTAGACGGCTCAATATCCAAATTTTATCCGTATTTGCCTTACAATAAGAAGGGTTTGTCAAGACTGATCGCAAATTTTTCCGTGCCTTACGGGTTTCCGTCTCATATAAACCCTGAGGCGCCCGGGGCTATTTTGGAGGGGGGCGAGCTGGGATATTCTTTGTCCACAGCTTTTGGAGCGGTTTTAGATGAGTCAAATTTGATTGCAATAACTCTTGTAGGGGACGGGGAAGCGGAGACAGGCCCGCTCTCTGCATCTTGGTCGCTAAATAGATTTTTGAATCCTAAAAAAGACGGCGCTGTTTTGCCTGTTTTGCATCTTAATAAATACAAAATTTCAGGTCCAACAATAT
>Ga0256839_1004073_pt1 | contig 14531 bp, 11 predicted proteins | sample 354166metaG_FD_185968 | JGI IMG/M metagenome (GOLD analysis project Ga0256839, IMG submission 185968) | Hydrothermal vent microbial communities from Mid Atlantic Ridge, Atlantic Ocean - 354-166 | ecosystem: Environmental > Aquatic > Marine > Hydrothermal vents | place: Atlantic Ocean: Mid... | reverse complement strand
CTTCGAGCATGGTGAGCACATCCGTCAGGATCACGGCGGTCTGCTCGAACGTGGCGTCGTTCGGCAGCATCCGCAGCGTCACCAAGACGGCCTCGATGAGGCCCGGCCCCACCTCGACGTAGGTACGCCACAGCGCACCGGCGAACGGCTCGGAGTCGTTGTGCGGCTGCCCCGTGATGTCGCGCGGACAGCGAAATTCGTTGTCGTTGTTTCGGACGGCGTCGATCCCCAGCCAGTACTCTCCAGCGTACTCCCCGACCAGCGGGTCGTTCGTAAACGACGAGGAGAGAAAGTCGGCAAAGGTCTCGTTGAGCGCCATCGCGTCCCCGACCCGTGCATCCTTGCGTGGCCGCGGCGCGTACAGGGTAAGATCCGGTGTCTCGGCCTCGACGACCCCGTGCCCGAACTCGTGGTAGACCACGTCGCCGTCGTAGGCGAGGTCCGCGCCCGACGTCTGGCCGAACACCATCGTCATGGCACAATCGCCGCTCCAGAAGGCGTTTTCGAACGGCTCGTGCACCCCGCCGGCGCCGTAGGTGGCGTAGTTCGCCACGAGGCTGACCGCCTGACCGTTTTGGTTGCACAAAAACCCCGAAAACCCCAACGAGGTCATGTGCTGGTGGAACTTGTCAGCGTGGTAGTACATCGACACCTCGGCGAAGGTATCCGTGGGGGCGAGGTTCTCGTTCGGATCGTCCACGTTCGGCGCCGGGTATAAGAAGTCGCCGTTGGCGTCGGGCATGGCCGTCGGCGTCAAGACGCACTCGCCCGGGCTCTGCGGCGGCAGACAGTTGTAGGCCGTAAAGTACGGGCCTTCGAGCGCCTGCGCGTTCGGATCGACGTCGAACAAGGTGAACGTCGCCGCGTTGGGCGTCACCACCGGGTTCTCCTCGAAGGCCCGCACCTGGGCCGCGAAGTCCTTGCGCCCGCGCACGAACACCTCGCCCGTGACCGCATCGACGCCGTAGACGAAGTTGGCGAGCGTCCCCGGGTCGGCCGGCGGGTCGATGCGATAGGCCAGTCGGCGCACGCCGCCGTCCACCATCCACACCAGTTCGGCCGCCCGGGCGCCTCGGCTCGCCGGACGGCCGCTCGCTTCGAGCACTGCGAGGGCCCGTCCGGGGGAGAGCACCGGCCGCGCCCGCAGGCCGGCGGGGGCCGAACCGGTCCCATGGTGGGCAACGACGCGCCGAACGTTCCCGGCCGCATCGGTCAGGACCGTCGCGACGGGGCCATCGAAGGGGACACCGTCCAGCTCGGCGAACACGCTGGTCACCGCTAGGTTTCGGGTGCGATACACCGAACCGGCCTCGAGCACGACCGGAGATCGGATCCCGAGCGACGCCGCCCGGCGCATCACCTCGCTGCGCGCCCGCGCGGCCACTGGATCGGCGGCAGAGCCTCGAACGGGGAACATCATGACCATGGCGCCCGCGAGCACCCACGGAACCGCGCTGATACGAGGCCGCATGGGAACCACCATAGAACCCGGGCCGGCGACCGGCAACCGCACCGCCGCCGGCCGCCCAGGCACGCGATCGGCGCAGACAAGAGACCCGCGGCGCGGTTGCACGCCGCGGCCGCAACCGGCCGGCCAACGGCCCCGAGCCGTTTTCAACGCCCCTTCGGCACCGTAGACTCCCCCTCGTCTTGTCCGAAGATCCTCCCGTCGAGCGCCGCGTCCTGGTGACGGTCTGGCTCACGCTCTTCTTGGATCTTGCGGGCTTCGGCGTCATCTTGCCGGTCCTGCCGTACTACGCCGAGTCCTTCGGCGCCTCCCCCGCCACCGTCGCCCTGCTCGCCACGGTGTTCTCGGCCGCCCAGTTCGTGATGTCGCCCGTCCTCGGGCGCCTGAGCGACCGGGTGGGTCGCCGCCCGGTCATGCTCGGCTCCATCGGCGTGGCGGTGGCGGCGATGGTCCTGCTGGCCGCCGCCGACGCCCTGTGGATGGTGTTCGCCGCCCGCATCGTCAGCGGCATGGGCAAGGCCAACGTCTCCACCGCCAACGCCTACGTGGCCGACCGTGTCCCGCCGGAGCAACGGGCCAAGTACATGGGGATCATGGGCGCGGCGATCGGGTCGGGCTTCGTGGTGGGGCCCGCCCTCGGCGGCCTGTTGTCCACGCCCGACTGGCCGCAGCTTCCCTTCGTGGTGGCCGCCGGCCTGTCCGCGGTAAACTTCCTCATGGCCTTCGTGTGGCTGCCGGAAAGTCGGCCCGAGGCGGACCGCCCACAAGGACCGCTGTTCCCGTTCCGCCCCGCCGAGCTGCGGCGCATCGCAGGCACACAGGTGGGCTGGCTCGTGCTGCTTTCGTTCCTGTACTATCTGGCGTTTTCGGCCATGGAATCCACCCTGGCCCTGTCGGTCGAGGCGCGCTTCGGCTGGACGGCCCGCGAGACCGGCCTTTTGTTCACCGGCATCGGGGTCGTCGTGGTCGTCGTGCAAGGGGTCGCGGTCGGCCGGGCGGTGCGAAGGTTCGGGGAACGCCCCGTCCTGATCGCGGGTTTCGGCGTGCTCGCGGGCGCGCTCTACCTGGCCGGCGCCACCGACCGACCCGCGCTGCTCGCCGCCGCCGCGCTCGCCATGGCGGCCGGCAACGGCCTTTCGCTGCCGAGCCTGAGCGCCCTCGTCTCGCGCAACAGCAGCACCCTGGACCAGGGGTACAACCTGGGCCTCGGTCAATCCGCCGCGGCGCTCGCCCGGATGCTCGGCCCCGTGGCGGCCGGGCCCCTGTTCGAGGCGCTCGGACCCGGTGTGCCCATGGTCGCGGGGGCCGGCGCCGTCGGCCTGGGCGCCCTGCTGGCGGCCGCCGTGGTACGACCGCCGCCACGCCCATGACGCTCGACCGACCGATCGCCCTGCTCCTGCTGGCCGCCGCCTGCCGGACCGACCCGGCACCCGCCCCGCCTCCCTCCGGGGACCGTTCGCCGGCCTCGAATCCACTGGAGGAGGCCGCTGCACCCACGGGTCGAGCGGCGCCCGCCGCAGCGGCCGCGTTCGACACCGCGGGTCCCGAAGCGACCGAGGCGCCGGCTGGGGCGGCCCCGCCCGGCGCGCCCGCCCCAGCGCCGACCCTGCCCGACGGACGACCGATCCTCCCCTGCGGCGACGTGCCCGAGGACATGGCCTGCGTGCCCGGCGGTCCGTTCGTGCGCGGCAGCGACGACGGCCCGCCCGACACCCGGCCGAAGGAGACCGTCTACCTCCAGACCTTTTGGATCGACAAGTACGAGGTCACGGTGGCCGACTACCGCGCCTGCGTGGCCCAGCGGCGGTGCCCGAAGGCGGGGCCGCGCTACATCGGATTCGACGAGCCGTCGATGCCGATCACCGGTGTGTCGTGGTTCGACGCCCGCGCCTACTGCCGCGCCCACGGCAAGGACCTGCCCACCGAGGCCCAGTGGGAGAAGGCCGCCCGCGGCGAGCAGGGCGCCCTCTACCCGTGGGGCGATGCGCCGGCCACCTGCGAGCGCGCGATCTTGAAGGACCACCGAGGCCGCGGGTGCGGTCGCAAGAAGCCGCGCACCAAGCCGGAGAAGGGCCGGCCGTGGCCCGTGGGATCGCGCCCGCCCGGCGTCTACGGGCTCTACGACATGGTCGGAAACGCCTGGGAGTGGGTCCTCGACTGGTACACACCGAGCTACGCGGACTGCGGCGATGCCTGCCGCGGGGTGGGCCCGAAGGGCCCGTGCGACGGCGCGGTCCCCTGCAAGGGGGTGCGGCGCAAGGTGGTCCGCGGGGGTTCCTGGTACTGGCCCGCCGACCCGTACAACACCGCCATCTACCGCCGCGCCCACGTACCGAACAACGAGCCCTTCCACCACTTCGGGTTCCGCTGTGCCAAGACCCTCGACGAGCCCGCGTCCGACGGCGCGCCGGCCGTACCGACGGCAGCGCCCGCGACCGAATAGTCGAGCCCCTTTCCAACCGTGCGACGGCGGTCGCCTCGTGCCGGCCGGGGCACACGGCGGTGCCTATGCCAGCCGCGCGCCCAGATGCGCCCCGAGGGCCTCCAGCGCGTCGCGAGCCGACGGCGGGGCCTGGGCGCGCTCGACGGTCACCACCCGAAGGCGGGGGTAGACCGCCTCGATGGTGCGGACGGCCCGGTCGGCCAGGGCGGCCTCCCGCCCGAGCGCCTGCCACAGATCGAGCACCTCGTCCGGAAGCGAGGCGTCGCCCCCGTCCCGCGCAGGGCCCTGGCGGGCCGACGGCAGCGCCGGCACGGCGGGTTCCACGCGATTGAGCACGAGGGCATCGACGCCGATCCGCAGGGTGTCGAGCTCCCCGACGAACGCCAGCGCCTCCTTGATCGCGAATGCAAGCGGGGTGGTGATCACGACCGATGCGGTGCGGGGGGAACGCAGGATGCGCTCGAAGGCGCCGGCGCGCCGCTCGAACGCCGCGATGACCGACGAGAAGTTGCGCAAGAACGCCCCGAGTTGCTGCAAGAACACGCCGCCGCCCATCGACCCGAGGACCCGCGCGAGCGCACCCGCGCCGAAGCCGCCGAAGATCCGGCCGCCCACACGCCCCGACGCCCCGAGCACTCGCGACGCCGGGTTGCGGGCGATCTCGGAGATCCGATCGGGCGCGCGCAGGAAGTCCCGCGCGTTGACGGACGGCGGCGTGTCCAGGACCACCAGGTCGAAGGCCCCCGCCGACAGCCGCTGCACCTTGGCGACGGCGGCGTACTCGAGGGCCCCACCCAGGTGCCGCACCGTCGCGCGGTAGATGGGGTTTGCGACGATCTGCTCGGCCTGCGCCGGGGTCTCGGCGGCCTCGCGCACGATGCGGTCGAACACCACCGGCGGGTCGAGGACGGAGGCGTGCAACGAGCCGCCCGACGGGAAGGAGGCCACCGGCACCGGCTCGTCCCGGCCCGCGTCGCGGTCGAGCCCGAGCGCCTCGGCCAGGCGCCGCGACGGGTCGATGGTCACCACCGCGACCTTCCGGCCCGCGCGCGCCGCCGCGAGGGACAGCGCCGCGGCGCAGGTCGTCTTGCCCACGCCCCCCGGCCCGAGGCACAGGACCAGCCGGCGACCGGGCAGGAAGTCGTGCGTGGACGTCACGGGCCCCATGGATTAGTCTCTCGCGCCGTGACGCGCAAGCAGCGCCTCGTCGTCCAGATCGGCGACGTCTCCCACGAGGCCCAGGTCGCCATCGACGACGCCGGGCGGGCGACGGTCGTCGTCGCGGGGACGACCTACCACGTGACCTGCCGGGGCGACCACGTCCAGCTCGTTCGGCGTGACGGCGCGACGCACGTGGATGCGATCGCCGTGACACCGTCGCCCGCCCCCACCTTCGCCGGTGCGGGCGGCGTGGCCGTGCCCGTGCGCGTCGTGTCCCCCCACCAGGCGGCCCTCGAGGCCCTGGCCAACGCCGCGGGCGGGGGCAGCGGCCGCATCGAGGCCCCCATGCCCGGCCGCATCGTGCGCGTGCTCGTCGAAAAAGGGCAGGCCGTCGAACGCGACGCCCCCTGCGTCATCATCGAGGCCATGAAGATGGAGAACGAGCTGCGCGCGCCCGTGGCCGGTACGGTGGTGCAGGTGACGGCCGAGGTGGGCGCAGCCGTGGACGCCGGCGCGCTGCTTTGCGAGATCGAAGCCTCCGGGCCGTAGCGCCGCCCTACGGCGGGCCCACGTCGAGATCGCGCGCCCGTTCGAGCAGCACCGCGAGGTCCCCGGGCCCCTCGATCCCGCCGAAGTGCCAGCCGATGCCCACCCGTGGCGGGCGCACCGTCACGGCCTCGGCGAGGGCTTTGCGCTGGGCTCGGCCGCGCGCGCAGGCCCGCCGCGCCGCTCGGTAGACCGGTTCGAGCTCGGGCGGCACCTCGTCGGGCAGGTGACAGGCCGGCCACAGTCCGTTGACGAAGGTCGCGCCGTAGGGGATCCCCAGCCCGTCTTCGAGATCGCGCGCAAGCTCGGCCAGTTCCGACAGCGGCCAGGGCTCGGGCAGCCCCACATACACCGCGCGTGTGACCCGCTCGTCGCGCAACGACGCCTCGATCCGGCGCGCCTCCGCCGACAACACGCCGCTGGGCACGGTCTCGACGATGGCCGACGGGACCCCCAGTACGTAGCGCAAGTGACCCGTGGCGGGCCCGTCGAGGATCACGGTGTCGTAGCGCCCGCTGCGCGTGGCCTCGTGCCAGGCCTTGCCGAGGACCGCGTAGTCGTCGAGGCCGGGCAGCGCGCGCAGGAACCTGCGCACCGCACCGTTGTCGAGCACGAGCTTCGAGAGCGTGACGCCGGCCATCATGCCGCCGTACTCGACGATGCAGGTCTGGGGTTCGAAGCGCTGGATGAACAGGTTCGCCGCCGCCTCCCGGGGCTCGGCCGCAAGGGCCGGCCGACCCAGCATCCAGGCCAGGCGGTCGTCCGAGCCGGTCGTCCCCACCAGGACCCGCGCCCCGCGCCGCGCGCAGGCAAGGCCCAAAAGCGCGGCCACGGTCGTGCGCCCCACGCCCCCCTTGCCGCTGACGAGGATCAGGCGGGCGCGGGCGAGATCGTCGAAGACGGGGCGGTCGGTGGCCATCGCGGGCGGAAGGTCCCGGCCGAAGGGACGGGCGCTGCAGGGAACCGAAGCCTGCCCTACACTGCACGAGCCCTCAACCCAAGCAACCCGTGCTCTCCGCCGTCGAAATCAAGTCCCCCGAACAGATCGAGAAGATGCGCGCCACGTGCCGCCTCGCGGCGAAGGTGCTGGAGTTCATCCGCCCCCACGTGGTCCCCGGGGTGACGACCGGCCAGCTCGACAAGCTGTGCCACGATTTCATCCTCGACCACGGCGCCTACCCCGCCCCCCTCAACTACAAGGGTTTCCCGCGCTCGATCTGCACCTCCGTCAACGAGGAGGTCTGCCACGGGATCCCCGGGAACCGGGTGCTGCGCGAGGGCGACATCGTCAACCTCGACATCACGACGATCCTCGACGGGTACCACGGGGACACGTCGGACATGTTCCTCGTGGGCGAGGTCTCGGACGAGGCCCGCAAGCTGGTGGAGGTCACCCGCGAGTCCATGTGGCGCGGGATCCGGGCCGTGCGCCCCGGCGGCCGCATCGGCGACATCGGCGCGGCCATCTACGCCTTCGCCCACGGCGAGCACGGCTACGGCGTCGTCGAGGCCTACTGCGGCCACGGCATCGGCCGTGAGTTCCACATGCCGCCGCAGATCTCCCACGTGGGACAGGAAGGCCGCGGCCGGCGGCTCAAGCCCGGCATGACGTTTACCATCGAACCCATGATCAACACGGGCAGTCCGGAGTGCCGCGTGCTCGACGACGGGTGGACGGCCGTGACCATCGACGGCGGCCTTTCGGCCCAGACGGAACACACGGTCCTGGTGACCGAGGACGGGGTCGAGGTGCTCACGCTGCGCTCGGACGAGACGCCGCCGGGGCCCTGACCGGCCGCCGAGGCGTGGCACGCGGGCATGCGGCGGGTGAAGCGGCGGAAAACGTCACCGGTCCGGCCGCGTCACCCGCAGGTACGCCTCGCCCAGGTCCCGCGCGATCCGCTCCACCTCCGCCGGAGTCGTGAACCGCCCCAAGGAAAGACGCAGCGCGCCGCGGGCCTTGTGTGCCGGCAATCCCATCGCCAGGAGGACGTTCGACGCCGAAGCCTGGTGTGCGTGGCAGGCGGATCCGACCGAGGCGGCGACGGTCTCGGCCGCGGCCAGCAGGTCCACCGCGTCGCATCCGGGCACGAGGACGTGCAAGGTGTTGGGCAGGCAGGGGACGTGCTCGGGCACCGTCCGCTCGAGGTTCGGGATCCGAGCGCTGAGGCGCTGCCACAGTTGCTCCCGCAGGGACCGAACGCGCCGGGCCTCGTCGTCGAGCAACCGCGCGGCGCGACGGCAGGCGGCGCCGAACCCCACGAGCGCGGCCACGGGCTCCGTCCCCGGTCGCACGCCCCCCTCCTGCCCGCCGCCGACCATCAGGGGCACCCGCACGGCACGGCCGCGCACGTACAGGGCGCCGACGCCCTTCGGCCCGTACAGCTTGTGGGAGACGACCGTCACCAGGTCCGCATCGAGGCGCGCCACGTCCACCGGGATCTTGCCGGCGGCCTGGGCCGCGTCCACGTGCACGACCACCTCGGGGTTGGCCGCCCGCGCCAGCGCCACGAGGTCCTCGACGGGTTGCACGACGCCGACCTCGTTCTGCGCGTAGATGAGGCTGACGAGATCCGCCGGCCGTTCGAGGATCGGCCGCGCCCGCGCGAGATCCACGCGCCCGGTCTCGTCCACCGGCAGCGTGTCGTGCACCCAACCGCCCGCGGCGAGTCGGGCGGCCGCGCCCGCGACGGACGGGTGCTCCACCGCGGTCGTCACGACACGGCCCGACGCCCGCCCAAGCCCCAGCAGGGCGAGGTTGTTCGCCTCGGTCCCGCCGCTCGTGAACACGATCCGGCCCGGCTGCGCCCCGATGAGATCCGCCACCTCCCCCCGCGCGCGTTCGAGGGCCAAGGCGGCAGCGCGGCCGTACCCGTGGGTGCTCGATGGGTTGCCGAACTGGACCGTAAGGTACGGCCGCATGGCCTCGAACACCTCGGGGTCGATGGGTGTCGTCGCGTTGTAGTCGGCGTAGACGACGCTCGTCACGTGGTCGATCGTTTCGCAGGGCCCGTTTCGGTTACTCGCTCGCGCCCTGCTCGCCCAGTTCGGGGTGCGTCTCGAAGTTCCACAGGATGTACTTCCAGTCGGCCTCGATGGCGCGGGTGTCCCCAAAGGGGTACTCCGTCCGCGCGATGAACACGATGTCCTGTTTGGGGAACATGAATTGCAGGATCTCGCGCGTGGGCGTGTCGGTCGAGGTGTCCATCACGTGGAGCTTGGCGTAGATCCCCGGCTTGTTCTGGAAGCTGTGCTGATAGGAGATCTCGTCCACCCGGAACCCGGCCTGCTTGTACTGGTTCTCGAACCAGGTCACGGTACGCTCGTCGAGGGGACGGGTCTTCTTCGTGGCGTAGATCTTGAGCGCGATCGGCTCGGCCCCACTGCTCTCCTCGGCGCCGAACTCGTCTGCGTCGCTGCTCTCACCGACCGTGTGACACTCCATGACGGGGATCCAGCCGGCGTCCCCCTCCGAGGCGTGCGCAAGCTCCGTGCACTCCTTGAACACGTAGAGCGTGTCGGGCACCTCGAACGTCACGCCAAGATCCTCCCAGTACCACTTGCCGTCCGGCAGTTTCTTGGCGTTCGACGGGTCGTCGAGCCACCGGGCCATCTTCGAGGCCTTGCCCTCGCGGCCGGCGCACGACGGCACCGCAAGGCCCGCGCAAAGGCCGAAGATCGCAGCGAAAAGAGCGGAGCGGGGGAACGAACGGGCGTGCGTCATGGTGGGGACCTCCAGCGTCTTGGGTCGAGCGGCGCACACGGTACCAGATTCGCGCGCCCCCGAAAATCCCGCATCGCGTGGTGGCATCGAACTTGCTAACACCGTGGGCGGTGTCCGAGCCCGCGTCTCCCCACTGCCTGTCCGGATTCGGGACCGACCGGCCATGGCCTGCCGAAGGCTGCGGCGGCTTCGCCCTCACCGTCGGCGACCGCGCCTGCCCCGGTTGGCGAGCCCAAGCGGAGCTCGTGCGCTTCCTGCTCGACGCTCCGGGGCCCGAGCACGTGGTGCACCGCGCGGTCACGGCCCTCGGGTTGCTTCCGCAGGTGGCGTGGGCCGAGCTCGTTCGAGATGGCACCACCGCGAACGATCCCGCGGTGCGGGCCGTCTCCGTCGCGAGCCGAACGCAGGCGCACCGCCGGATCGTGGTCCGACTGGCCGAGCCCTGCGACCGGGAGGACCTCGCCTTCGTCGAGAGCCTCCTCGACCTGGTGGCTCGGATCTACACGACGGCCGAGCACCTGCGCCGCCTGTCGGACGACGCCCACACCGATCCCCTCACGGGCTTGTGGAACCGGCGGGCGTTCTTCGCCCTGTTCGACAAGGCCGTCGCCCGCCTCGACCGCGGCGGAGACGACCTGGCCCTGCTGCTGTGCGACATCGACCACTTCAAGACGATCAACGACACCCTCGGCCACGCGGCGGGAGACCGTGCCCTGCTCGCCGTGCGCGACGCCGTCGCCCGCGTGACCCGGCCCAGCGACGTGGCCGCGCGTTTGGGGGGTGACGAGATCTGCATCCTGCTCTCTGGAACCGACGTGCACGGGGCGGTGAAGGTCGCAAACCGGCTGCGCGACGCCCTGCGCGACGAGAACCCGCTTACGCCGACCCCGCTGACCCTGAGCATCGGCGCCGCCGACCCCGCCTGCGTGCCGCGCGGATCGAGTGCCCGGCACACGCGCGCGGACCTGCTGCGGGCGGCGGACGAGGCCCTGTACCGGGCCAAGGCGCGCGGGCGCGACTGCGTCGTTCCCGCCCAGGCCCCCGATCCCCTCGACCGCTGCCCGACGACCCCCATCGACGTCGAGCCGAGCGCCGCCTAGGACGACGACCGTAGGCCGCCGTCCACCGCCAGCAAGGGGCCGAGGATCGGATCGCGCTGTGCGAGCGACGCCGGCGCGACCACCTCGACGCGGGCGCTCGCGCGGGTCAGCGCCATGTACATGCGCTGCGCGTAGTTGCGCCGTGCGGCCGGGTGCGCCCCCTCGCACACCACGATCACCGGCCGCTCGAGGCCCTCGAAGCGCAGGAACGTGTCGAGCACGACGTGGTCGGGGCCGGGCGCCTCGTCGGCGGGCACCGCCGGTACGGGACCTATCGACGGGCGCCCGACGAGGGCGCTGGAGCCGCGGCCCACCAGACTCAAGACGGCGACGTTGCGGCGATCGATCCCGCGCGCCTCGAGCTCCGCGAGGACGTCGGCCACGGCGTCGCCGACGGGGCGTTCGTCCACGTGGACGCACAAGGTGCCCGCCCGTTCGGCCTGCCGCGCCGGCGCGTCCGAGGTCGCCTCCTCGCCGTACGCCCGGGCCAGGGCGGCGAGCGACGCGAGGGCCCGGCGCTGCACGGGCAGGGTGAACCGGGTCAGGCCGGACGTAAACCACGCCGGCAGCGGTGGGCGCGCCCAGAACGCCTGCTTCGGATCCCAAAACGCCCACAGGCGCTGGGACGGCTCGACGAGGCGCCCGAGCAGGGCCATGTCCGGGGCGTCGAAGCACTGCAGTTCGTCCACGAAGACCACGTCGGCGACCGCGTCTTCGGGGCGCGCACGGCCGGCCGCCCGGGCCACCAGGTCCATCCAGCCGTCGTGATCGACCGGCGGCGGCTCGCCGGGCCCTGCGACGATGGCGTGGGCCAGCCGACGCAACGTGGACGCCCGCACGCAAAGGCCCTGCCGCCGCAAATCCTCGAAGGCGCGATCGAGCCAGCGGGCGAGCGGGTCGGTAAAGCACAGGAACAGCACCCGGTCGCCGGCCCAGGCGCGCTCCTCGGCATAAAGCCGCGCAACGCTCGTCTTGCCCGTGCCGGCCCGCCCCTCCACCAGCACGCGACGGTTCTCGGCGAGGCCGCGCAACACGGCAAGCTGCGCATCGTTCATCGTCTCCCGCAGGGCCGCCAGGTGGGAAAGGCAGCGCAGCGGGTCCTGGCGCGGGTCGTAGTCCCGCCCCCACAGCTCGGTGAGCGTGTCGATCCAGCCGGGGTCGGGCGGGGCGTTGCCGGGCGTGATCCGCGCCGCGAAGGCGCGCCGCAGGGCCGGCACGGGGTCGGCCAGATCCCGGGCGAGCAGCACCGCGTCGCGCAGGTCGGCGTTCGACGGGGGCGCGTCCGCCTCCGTATCGGGAAACCACACGGCCACCGAAAACGGCACTTCCAGGCGGCGGCCCGCCGCCTCGTCGAGGAGCGTCGAGAGCCCGCGGGCGGCCCGCTGCGCCTGGTCGAGCGGCGCCGGGTCCATCGGCCGCCCGCCCTCGTAGTACCAGCGACCGCCCGACTGGGTGACGCGCCCCGCCTTGACCTCGACGACGAGGAACCCCATGGCCGGATCGGCGATCACGAAGTCGGCCTCGCCGTCGCGCCGGCCGGCGCGAAACCGCAACCCGTGCCAGGCGACCCAATCGTCGGGCAGCGCACGTGCCAGCGCCTCGTGGACCTTCTTCTCCGCCGCCCACCCGGCCCGCACCGCCCGCCCGCCCGTCGCGGGCGCCCGCGCCCGCGGCCCGTCCTGCGGATGGATCCGACCCGCCACGGGCGGTCATCGTAGCCCACCGGCGCGCGCGGGCCCAGCGGCCCCACCGCGGGGGTGGAGGCATCGGCGCCTCGGCCCGGGCCCCCGGCTACGCGGGGACCGGCTCGGTGCTCCCGAACGGCAGCGTAAACCCGCGCTCGACCACGGGGCCGTCGTAGGTGGGCGCCGTGACGTCCTCGATCTCCACGAAGGTCCACGACACCCGATCGGCGGTCACCTCGAACCGCGCGTAGCCGTAGGCCGAGGAGTTCGCGTAGCGAAAGTGCGGGTTGCGCACGGGGAGCTGCGGGTCGAACATCGGCGTGATCTCCGACAGCGAAGTGGCCGCAAGCCCCGGGTCCTCCGTAGCGAACTTGTCGAGCTGTTCCTGCAGGGAGATCGAGCTTATCCCGGTCACGGTCACCTCCACGGCGACGGCGGGACTTTGCGGATCGTCGAAGTCGATGTGCAGGCGGCTCACGTAGTTGCCGTGCAGGTCGCCGGCGATCACGAACAATCCGGGCACGTCGCCGACGGCCTCGAGGATCTCCGCCCGCTCGCTGCGAAAACCATCCCACTGGTCGAGCTTGAAGTAGAAGTCCTGGCGCAAGATCCCCGGCAGGCTGTCGTACGGCCGAAGGTCCAGGGCCATCTGCGCCATCATCAGCGCCGAGACGAGCCCCTTCCAGGTGGCCGTCGAACCCTGGATCGCGCCCACGAGCCACTGCTTCTGCTCGGCGCCGAGCATCGAGGGGCGGACCTGGGCCTCGAGCGGGTCGAAGCCCTCCTTGATCGCCAGGATGCGCGCTCCGATCGCGGTGTTCATGGTGTACTTGCCCACGTCGGGATTCGGCGGGCCCTCGTCCACCACGTGGTCGTCGCGGTAGCTGCGGCTGTCCGTCAAGAACAGCTCGAGGTGGCGCCCCCACCGGAAGGATCGATAGGTCCGGAGGTCGTCGGGGAAGGTGCGCGTCGGGTCGTACGCGAGCGACGAGGGTACGTACTCGGCCCAGGCGCGGGACGCGGCCATGCGCCGCTCGGTGTCGCGCTCGATGCCCCGCTCGCCGTCGAACTCGTTCGCCACATCCTGCCAGCAATCGTTCGTGAACTCGTGGTCGTCCCAGATGGCCACGAACGGAAAGCGCTGGTGCATCTTGCGCAGATCCGGGTCGCTGCGGTACTGGCGGTAGAGGGCGCGGTAGTCGGCGAGGGTGCGCGCCGCCAGGTTCGTGGCCGAGCCGTCGAGGGACAGGCCGTCGGGGATCGAAAGCGACCGCGGGGAGTCGAGGGGTTGAAAACGTGGGTCGGCGATCGTCTCGTAGATGTAGTCTCCGAGGAACAGCACGAAGTCGGGCTCGGCGGGGTCCTCGGCCAGCAGGCGCCAGGCGTGATACCAGCGGCCCACGTACTCCTGGCACGAGGCCACGGCGAAGCGCGCCGGCACGTCGTCGTCGGGCCCCGGCGCGGTCCTCGTGCGCCCCGTCCACGAGCGCACCCCCTCGGCCTCGAAACGGTAGTAATAGGTGCGGTAGGACGCAAGGCCCGTCACCCGGACCCGCACCGTGTGGTCGTCGTCTGCGAGCGCCTCGACCTGCGTGCGCGCGACCAACTGCTCGAAGGCCTCGTCCTCGGCCACCTCCACGCGGACCGGCACGGGGCCGTCCACCCCCTGCGGGACCGCGCGGACCCACAACGTGACGGCGTCGGGCGCCGGATCGGCAGAGGCGATGCCCTGGGGAAAGACCCGCAGGCGGTCTTCCTCGTCCTCGGATGGACCGGACGGACCGCCGGCGCAGCCGCCGGCCCCGGGAAGGCCGGCGACCATGCCCGCCGCAAGCAAGATCAGGAAACGCCGGCGCGGAAAGCCCGCGCCGACAGGGTCGGGGCCGGTGGCGTCGTTCATGGGGGTGGATTCGGCAGGATGATTGCCCAAGCCGGTCGGCCGCGCCACCCCGGCGTCGGGCGCGGCGCGGCGCATCAAGGGCACCGTGCCCGACCGGGCGACGGCAACGGGTGGTCTACGGCGCGCTGGTGGTCATGCGCAGCAAGAAGGCGTCCGACAGGTCGCCCATGCCGGGCAGGTCGATCCCCGCCACGGTCCACGGCTTCGACTCGAAGGATCCGCCGACGAGCACGTAGCTTCCGCTGCCCGCGACCACCTTGGCCTCGTCCTTGTCGGGCCCCTGGGCCGACCCCGCGAACACGACGCCCGCGCCCTCGTCGAACGCCACGGTGAACGCGTCCCGGCCCCCCGACGACACGAGGGAGAACGCCCCCGCCTCCACCGTCTCGGAGAACGACCCGGCCGCGAACACCCGGCCCGTGTCCGGCACCCTCGCCAGGTCGTAGAACTGGTCGGTCCCCGCCCCCCCGACGAGCGCCCCCGCCATCGGCGTACCGTCGGTAT
>Ga0256839_1004072_pt1 | contig 14531 bp, 16 predicted proteins | sample 354166metaG_FD_185968 | JGI IMG/M metagenome (GOLD analysis project Ga0256839, IMG submission 185968) | Hydrothermal vent microbial communities from Mid Atlantic Ridge, Atlantic Ocean - 354-166 | ecosystem: Environmental > Aquatic > Marine > Hydrothermal vents | place: Atlantic Ocean: Mid... | reverse complement strand
GCACGGTAGTGGTGATAGATAACGGAATGGTTACCGAAGGTGGTGGTAGTGTTAGTGGGTCCATGCCGGCTTTTAGTGTTGATGGAGATCAATTGTTTGCTTATCAGGGGACTCTTTCCAATCCAACCATTTTGGCCGGTTTACAAATGAACGGTGATTGGGATGCGGATGCGACCAATGCCAACACCTCAGCGCAGCCTTCGGCTATTAACGGAACAGGTGCTTTTAGTCTGGCTGTTGTGCCTGAAAAAGACAATGCTGTTTTTGTGGGGACAGTTACCGGAACACAAGCGGAAATCATAACGGCTCTCAATACTTTGAGCAATTGGACGACGAGCAATACTCGCATTGCCGACCTCTCTCAAGGAAGTTTTACTCTTCTCCCCATCACCCTCATCTCCTTTGAAGGCTGGTATCAAGGCTCCTCCGTTTTGCTGACTTGGCGCACGGCCTTGGAGCTGGAAAACGACTACATGTCGGTTGAGCGCAGTGCCGATGGATGGACCTACGAATCCATAGGCAGGGTGCCTGGGCAGGGAACCACCTATGAGGAACACAGCTACACCTTTGTCGATGAGTAACCTCTGCCGGGGGCAAACTACTACAGGCTTTGCCAGGTGGATTTTGACGGCAGCAAGACGTACTACAGTCCGATAAGTGTGATAGCGGAAGGGAATTGGAGCATTTTTCCCTCTCCTGCAGAAGACCGCTTGCATCTTCGCTCCACTTCCCTGAGTAAGCGTTTGAAAGGGCCTTTGGACTATCGCATTTGCGATGCACAGGGCCTTGTTCGACTACAGGGTCGCTTGGACCCCGAGCTTCAAGAGATTGAAATAAACCTAAGGGATTTACCGGCCGGCCTATATGTTCTGCATTATCAGCAGTCGGGTGCCGCCGGTTTGTTGCGTTTTGTGAAAAAGTGAGTGCTTTTCTCAGCGTGCAGCTTGGTGTTTGTCGGCTCTTTTTTACCTTTGCAACATGAAAAAGTACATCCTTCTTTTTTTTACAGCAGCCTTTTTCTTTGCCCTAAGCGGTTGTGATGGAGATCGCAATACTACCGAAGCAGGGCAGACACAGCAACAGGAGCAAAGTGCAGGGCAATCGCCTTCTCAGCAGACTCAAGCCTCCAATCAGCTGGCTGCCGATGCCAGTCAAAAGACAGCTTCCGGAAAGTGGAAGGCCAATCTCGAAACCACTCAAGGCATAGAGAGCATGATGGAAATGGTAGGCAGTTTTACGGGGAAAGATGCCGATTTGAAACATTGTGCTAAATTGAAACAGGTCTTGTTGGCTACCTTCAATCGCATTTTGCAACAGTGCACCATGCAGGGACCTGCTCACGATGCCTTGCACGAATACCTCATGCCGCTCAAAGAAAAGATTGACGGCCTCTCAATAACCGATACGGAAGAGTGCCTGCAAAACGTGCGCCAGATCAGTGAATACCTGTCCACGTATTACGAGAAGTTCGAGTAGGGGTTGTGCCTTCTTTTTACGCTCATGGCAAATTGCTGTTGACGGGAGAGTACTTTGTTCTGGCCGGTGCCAGAGCTTTGGCTTTGCCGCTTCGCCTGGGGCAGCATTTGCAGGTGGAAAAAGGTGAAGAGCAGGGCGTACTTTCCTGGACGAGCCTGGATGAAAACGGTAGGCCCTGGTTTCGACTGCGTTTTGCCCTGCGAGATTTTTCCGTTTTGGAAACGAGCGATGTGGCATTTGCCGAAAGGCTACAAAGCATTTTTTTTGCCATAAAAAGACTGAGAGGGAACAAGCCCTGGCTTTCGCCAAATGAATCCCTGTGCCTGAGCACGCGTTTGGAGTTTTCCCGTAGCTGGGGTTTGGGTAGTAGTTCTACGCTTTTATCCTGCCTGGCTCGGTGGGCTGAGGTGGATCCCTGGCAATTGTCGGACATGACCTTTGGCGGTTCGGGTTACGACTTAGCTGCTGCTGTCTCTACAACCCCCTTTTTCTTTCGCAGACGAAAAGCGGAGCCCGACATATCTCCGGCTCCTTTTGACCCTCCCTTTCGGGAAAATTTGTATTTCGTTTACCTGGGGCGCAAGCAAAACAGCAGGGAAGGCATAGCTCGTTTTGAAGAGCGTCGCTCGAAGTTGAGCGATCGTCTTCTCGAACAGGTTGAAGAAATGAGTACGGCTTTTACCATTTGCCGAAAGGCAGATGATTTTCAGCGTCTCATGCGCGAACACGAGCAGTTGGTGTCCGACTTTTTGAATTTGCCTCGTTTGCAACAACAGTATTTTTCGGATTTTAAAGGAGCAGTCAAGTCTCTTGGAGCCTGGGGCGGAGATTTCGCCCTGGTCTGCAGTGAAGAATCGGAGGATTATCTGCGGGCGTATTTCAACCAAAAGGGCTTGTCTCTGTTGTTTTCTTATGATGATTTAGCTTTCGCCAAATGATGGAGTAGGTGACACTTGTCGAATTTCTTTAGCATAGACGCGGTGTAACTGCCGGTAAAACGAAATCGCTTTGGCGGAAGCATAGTGAAAAAACGAGACGTATGGCTTGGACTTGGTACGAGGGGTGTATTACCCGTATAGAGCATATCAGTGTACATACCCGGCGCTTTTGGTTGGAAGTGGAGGGCGTTGAGGATTTTGCCTTCAAAGCAGGGCAGTTCATCACAGTGGATTTGCCCATAGGGGAGAAACGAACCGAGCGTTGGCGCTCGTATTCCATAGCGAATCCTCCGCGTGGAGGGAGCGTCCTGGAGCTGTGTATTTCAGATCAAGGCGGGCCGGCTTCCCGCTATTTTTTTGATGAGGTAAAGGAAGGAACGGGCTTGCGCTTTAAAGGCCCTTCAGGAGTTTTTGTGTTGCCCAAAGACTTACCTGAAGAAATTGTGATGGTCTGTACGGGTACGGGGGTAGCGCCCTTTCGCAGCATGATATGGCTTTTGTACGACAGCGGTTATGAAGGCAGGGTTCACCTCATCTTTGGTACTCGTTTTGCTTGGGATATTCTCTATCGCAGGGAGTTTGAGGTTTTGCAAGAGGACTGGCCTCAATTTAAATACGATGTGGTTTTGTCCCGCGATGAGCAATGGACCGGCCGTAAGGGTTATGTTCATCAGGTGTATTTGGAGGCTTACGGAGAGGTTGCACCGAATCGCCTTTTCATGCTTTGTGGTTGGAGGCCTATGGTTGATGAAGCCAAAAAGCATTTGCTCGAAGAGTTGGGTTACCAAGCGGAGCAAATCAAAGTGGAATTGTACGGGTAGATGCCCGACTTGAGAGAACCTACCCGCACTTTTTTAGTAATTGTTGTCCACCACTTCCCAGTAATTGCCTGAGGACCCCATGTTTTCGATGATGTTGAGGCTGGTTGCGTGTTGATTGAGCATGATGTTTTGCATGGTGTTAAACATCATGTCGTTGAGCTGCAGCTTGGTTTGCATTTGTTGGAGGGCTTCCTGTGCAGAGGGGGAAGGGTTAGAGCCGTAAGTATTTTGCGGATTGCTGTAGTAGGATGAGTAATCTTGGGTATAGCCCTGTTGATAGCCGTTGTTTTGCAGCAGTTGGGCTGCCCATTGCTGGCGTTCAGCGGGAGAAAGTTGGGCGTAGAGGCTGCGTAGGTATTCGTTGAGGGTGGCCATGATGCAGATGGATGCCTTGGTTTGTGGATCGGCCGTGTTAAACAGCTCGCCCAGGTATTGAGCGTAAGCCATGCGATCCTCTTGGGTGAATTGCATGGGTTGCCCGGCCAGTTCGGCATAGAACTGCACCACGCCCATGAAGCCGTCCACATCGCGCCAACTGAGAAGCAGGCCGGTGGTGGGGTCGAGCTGAATGGCCGGTGCATAGCTCTGCATGAGTTGGTAAAAATAGGGCTTTTGCGGCTGTTGTTGCATGTTTTGGTAGAGGGAGGCCAACAGCATATTGCGGCTCAGAGCGATTTGCCCTAAGTCTGACAGCTGGTAGAATTGCTGCATTTGCGAGGCCAGGTTTTCGATTTCGCTAATGCTGGCTTGGGGGTTGGCCCGGAAGTCGGCCAAGGTAGCCTGTTTAAAGGCCTCTTCATCGGCGGGAGCCAGTTTGCTGCCCAGGACAAACTCTGCAAACTGCAGAGCTGCCTGCCAATGTGCTTCGGTGAAAGTGTAGCCATTTTGGGAAGCCAAGGTTGCTCCTGAGGACATGCTTGCTGAAGACATCGTGAAAGTGTTTTGAGTAGGAGTGCTACCTTCTCTTTGCAGTTGAAAACTCTGAGGCGGATTGTCGGATTGCAGGCTCAAGCTGTTTTGCGTAAGCTGAAGAATGGTGAAAGTCTGGTTTTGTCCGTAATTGAAAGCAGCAAAGGTGATCTGATTTTGTTGCAGCCAATAACTGTTTTGGTTGCTGAAGCCATTGGGGTATTCAATGTAATATTGACCACGGCCCTGGGCATCGGTTTGGGAGAGGGTCAGGCGGACACCTTGCTCTGGCAGGAGCCAGCTGCCGGCCAGAGGAGCTTGGGCCAGCAAGCTCAATGGAAGAAAGCAGAAAATCCAAAGGATGTTTTTCATGATCTGTTTGGTTTGGTTTCAGGCCAAAAGTAGGCCTTGAACCGGCCGGCTGCCTTGTCGGTTTGAGACTTCGTTTTGCTGTTTTGTGCCATGGAGCAGAAAGCAGCAACAACAGCTTGTTGTTGGGAGAGAAAAAATTTTAAAAAAAGAAAAAAACTCTTTGAAAAGAAAAATTGTTGTATCTTTGCCCTTCCCAAAAAGGGGATTTGCCGAAAGGCAAAAACGAGAGTGCGGAGTGGAGCAGTTGGTAGCTCGTCGGGCTCATAACCCGAAGGTCGCAGGTTCAAGTCCTGCCTCCGCGTCATAGAGAAGGTCCGATAGTCGCTTGGAGCGGCATCGGGCCTTTGTCGTTTATCGTTCGACGAACAGGGGTCTCAGAAGAGCTTGGATGATGTCGGAGGAATCCGCTTGGAAGTATTCTCCCGGATACAGGCTGCTGGTGTAGAAGAAGGGAACTGTGGAGCTGCTGTCGCAGAAGACATTGATTTGTACATAGCCTTTCGGCAAATAACTCAAAGAGTCGGGCAAAATCTTGAGGGTATCGGGTTGTCCGATGCCGAGTAAGAGGCTCCACTGTTTTTCTGCCGCTGGGATTTGCCCTGCGCGAAAGCGGAAGCCGGTGGTTGTGGTTTTGGCTTGTAGCTGATGCAGCCCTTGATGGGTGATGTGGTTGCCCAGGGAGTCGAGCCAGAGGGAGTCGTGCCGAAAAGCCTGAAGTCGCAGGCCTGTGGTATCGCTTAGGGCTACATAGCTGACCTTTTGCCAGGAAAAGGGCAGCATTTTTTTGTAGAGATAGTTTCCCGGAGGTTCCCAGCAAGCCTGGTGTTCTCCTTCGTGAATCAGGAAGATTTCCGAGCCGCTTTGTTGCTGCAGATAAGCCCGGGCATAAACGTCATCTTCTTTGGGAGGCCAGAGGGAAAAGGCAGCCAGTTGTCGCTTGCCCTGGTAAAAGCGAAAGCGAAAGGCCTTATCCTCATCGAAAAGTGCTTTGTCGGTGCTTTTTGCAGCTATGCTGTCGCTGACAAATCGACTGCAGGCGGCCAACAGATGCTCGACCTTTCCTGACTCGGGCTGCACTGTAGCCGAACCGTTGGATAGCAGCCAGTGTTCGCCTTCCCGCTTAAAAATCCATTCTTCCGTTTGACCGGCTTGCACAACGCTAAACCAGTCGATGAGAGCCGTATCCAGGGCGACCAACTCCAGCTCGAAAGGCTGGTTTTGCTGTCGGTCATACCAGCGATAAGCCAAATAGGCCGAAGAAAAAAGGAGCAAAAGCAAAAACCAAAATTTCCAGCGCATGGTTGTTTTCCTGCTGTTGTTGGGGGCAGAGGCAAAGGTAGAGAAATTTCAGCAGGGAATGACTTTGCTCCGGTGAAATGGGTTAACCGGTGAGTAGGGGAAATGGATTCCACGCTATAGAGGTGCACAAATTGTGCGTCTGTGCGGCCGTGCATTTGATATGCGTTACGATGATTGCGCTGATTACGTCCGTTACGTCCACCTACTAGGTTATCCAAAAGATTCCGTGTAGGATTTATCCCCTCCCTAAATGACGTCTGTGTGACAAAGCAGATAAAACGTCTAAAAAAACACTGGTTTTGTTTGTTTGTTTGTTTGTTTGCGCTTGTTGAAATGTTTTTTTAATTTTGTAAACACGGCAAGCGTGAAAAGTTTCTTTTTGAAAAGATTGGTTTTTGCTTTCATTTTGTCTCTGTTGAGCTTTCATTTTGTTTGGGGGCATACTTTTTGTTCCTGCGGTTCTTTTGCCAGTGGTGTAGTGAATTATTCCGTTGCAGGAGCTGATTGTTGTGACGACAGCCCCGTGGGTTATGGGACGATGTTGTATTACGAGCAACAGAATAATGGAGTGTGGCAGCTGACAGGTATGGACTTAATCGATGGTAGAGAAGCTCAGGGAGAGTGTTGTGCTCTCGGATGAATTCCTTTTAAGGTTTGTTTTTTGCTTTAGCACTTTAAAACAATATGATGATGAAAACTCTTACCTCTTTACCGATTTTGTTGTTTTTGGTTTTGTTCTTACAGAGTTGTTCTGAAGAGCAGATCAGTTCAGATCGCTTGGTGGCGCAAGTTGAGGCGGTGGAGCAGCCGCAGCCAGCGGGTGTTGTGCCTAGGGACCACCCCGTTTGGGCGTATTTACAGACGGACGAGCACAGTTGGAGGGAGTTGGACGCCTTCTACCGCAAGCAGATTTTGAAAGAGAGCGATAGGTCTTATGCGGAGTCTTTGAAAAAAACGGCCATATCGCTTTTGGTTGAGGCTTATCCCGACTTTTTGCAGGAAGCCTCTGCCGAGGAGCTTGCTTTTTACATTGATCAGCAACAACAGCTGGGTTTTGTTGTGCCCGATGTTTTTCTGGCTTGCTTAAAGGCCATGGAAAAGTACAGGGACAAAGGTGAGCTGGCTGCTTTAGCTGCCGAAACAGGGGAGCGGAGCATGGCGTATATTCGCAAGCAATTTGCGGATCCTCAGGCTGTGTTGGAGCGCATGGGAGCCGGCTTTGAGCAGTTGCTGGCCTACAGCGAGCTGTAAGCCGATTTTTTCGATGATGAAAAAGGGGGCGTGTTGGGGCATGCCCCTTTTTGTTTTGCCAAAAAGTTGTATCTTTGCAGCCGCTTTGAGCTGTCGGAGCGCAGATGTAGCCAAAAGTTCTATCAAATCATGGATGCCTTGCTACCGTTTTCGATTCCTGTAAGTGGCTTGAAAGAGGGCGTGCACCGCTATGCTTTTCAAGTGGACGAGGCTTTTTTTGCGGCCTTTGAGGGTTCTTTGCTGAAGAGGGCAGCTGTTGAGGTTGATCTGGAGTTGGACAAACGGCCTTCTTTGCTGCTGCTCACTTTCAGGATGCAGGGCTGGATAGAGGTGGAGTGTGATCGCTGTCTGGGGGCTTTTCAGCTGCCCCTGGAGGAAGAACACGAGCTCATGGTCAAGTATGCCGAGGAGGTTTCCGATCAGGCCGAAGTGATGTACATCCGCAGAGATGCTTTTGAGTTAAATCTGGCCAAGCAGGTGTACGATTTTCTCCACCTCAGCATTCCCATGCACACGACCCATGATTTGGTGGAACAGGCCTGTGATCCGGAAATGCTTCGTTATCTACGGGATACGGAGGAGGCGGAAGAAAAACAGACAAAGCCAAACGACATCCCTGCCGAGGGGGTGTGGGATGCTTTAAAAGACATTTTTAAGTGAAGCCTGCTTTTGCGGGCAAACATTAAAACCATAAGTTATGGCACATCCTAAGAGCAAAACCTCCAAGCAGCGCAAGCGCAAGCGCCGCACGCATTACAAGGCTTCGGCTCCGCAAATTGCCGTGTGCAAAAAGACGGGAGAAAAGCACATCTATCATCACGCTTATTCCGATGATGAGGGCAACCTCTATTATCGCGGTAAGCTTCTGGTGAAGGCAGAGGTGGAGGAGTAAGTGCAAACTCCTTTGTCTATGCGAAAGATTCACAATACCTCTGAAGCGCCTGCTCCCGTAGGGCCTTACAACCAGGCCGTATGGCACGGGGATACTTTGTATGTCTCCGGTCAGATAGCCATTGACCCGGCTTCCGGCGATTTGGTAACCGGCAGCATAGAAGCCGAAACCCGCCAAGTGTTGAATAACTTGGGAGCTATCTTGCGCTCGGCCGGATTGGGCTTTGACCAAGTGCTCAAGTGTACGGTCTTCGTCAGCGATATGAACATGTACAGCCGCATCAATGCGGTTTACGCCGAGTACTTCGCGGAAGATTGGGCGCCGGCCAGGGAACTGGTAGAGGTCTCTCATTTGCCGAAAGGCGTAAACATCGAAATCTCTGCCATAGCCGGAAAATAACGCTCCGATGGAAAAAAAACGCGTCCTTTCGGCCATTCAGCCTACCGGAGATTTGCACTACGGCAATTACTTCGGTGCCATCAGCAATTGGGTAAAACTTCAGGAAAAGTACGAATGCACCTATGGTGTGGTCGATTATCACGCCATGACCATGCCCTACGTTCCCAAAAAACTGAGGGAAAATACCTGGGATATCGTCTTTAGTCTTCTGGCCGTGGGCGTTAAGGCCGAAAACCTCTTTATCCAATCCTTGGTGCCCGAGCATGCCGAATTGAGTTGGATTTTCAATTGCTTTTGTTCTTACGGTCAGTTGTTGCGCATGACGCAGTTCAAAGACAAAAGTGCGAAGGCTGCCGAGACGGATTTCATCTCCGCCGGCCTACTCGATTATCCCGTTTTACAAGCTGCCGATATCCTGATCTACAGGGCAGATTACGTGCCGGTGGGGCAGGATCAAAAACAACATTTGGAATTGACGCGCGATATTGCACAGCGCTTCAACAAGGTTGTTGGCAAGGAGTATTTTGTCTTGCCGGAAATTCTCTACACCGAAACGCCAAAGATTCTCTCTACAGCTGATCCATCCAGAAAGATGAGCAAGAGCGCCGGAGAAAAGCACTACATCAGTGTCTTTGCAGAGGAGGCCCGCATTCGCAAGCAGATTCGTTCGGCGGTAACGGACATGGGAGAACAGCCTTCCGGCAAAATGAGTCCGGGCGTGCGGAATCTGTTTGAGTTGTTGCGCGCAGCCGGAGACCCTCAGGGCCTTTACGAAGAGCTTAAAAGCGAGTACGAATCCGGAGCTTTGAGGTATGTGCAGCTGAAAGATGCGGTGGCGGATGCCTTGGTAGCTTTGAGTAAGGTATTTAGAGAATGCAAGGCAGAGCTGCTGGAAAACAAAAAAGAGGTAAAAGGCGCCATCAAGGCCAGTTCTGCCGAAATTCGCAAGCGAGCGCAGCAGACGGTGCGAGAAGTGAAGGAATTGGCCGGCCTGTTGAATGTCAAATGTTGAGCAGAGCCGGCTCTGCAGCAACACCTATTGCTTTTGCTCATGAAAGTTATTTGCATCGGCCGAAATTATGCCGACCACGCCAAAGAACTGAACAACCCTCTGCCCGAAAAGCCGGTGGTTTTTATGAAGCCCTCTACGGCACTGTTGGTCAACAACAAGCCTTTTTTTCTCCCTGATTTTTCTCGTGAAATCCACCACGAACTGGAAGTCGTGCTGAAAATATGCCGAAACGGTCGGCATATTGAGCCTCGCTTTGCACACAAGTACTTTTCGCAGGTGGGCCTGGGCATCGATTTCACCGCTCGGGATGTACAAGCAGCATGCAAAAAGAAAGGTCACCCTTGGGAAATAGCTAAGGCTTTTGACGATTCGGCCCCTTTGGGCAAATTCTACTCCAAAGAAGAACTGGAATTGGAAGACCTGCGTTTTGAACTGTACAAAAACGGCAATCCGGTGCAACTTGGCAACACGCGGGATATGATTTTTTCCTTTGCCGAAATCATCAGCTACGTTTCCAGGTATTTCCGGCTCTTGCAAGGCGATTTGATTTTTACCGGTACGCCGGCGGGGGTGGGGCCGGTGCAACGCGGAGATGTGCTTGAAGCTTTTTTATACCTGAAAGACGGTCGCAGGGAATCCGTTTTGCGCACCAAAGTTTTGTGATATACCCAAACCAAAATGGTTCGGGATAGCTAAAACTCGCAAACAGGCAAAAGATAGGGAGTTGGGGGGCGTTAGCCTCCCAAACCACTTCGCCATGAGTATAGCACGGCTTGGAGTGCTCCCGGAGGGCTGTTTGATGTAGCAGCCTTTGCTGGAATCTCTAGCCCTTCCCTTGTTTGTCAATTTTTCTTGTCTTAAAGCCCTCGGGTTTGGATAGAAATGCCCTATTTTTGCCTCCGATTTTTTAAGGAGTTGGCGGGGAATGCCTGAGGAGGGCTGCCCGACACCACATAAAACACATACTCATGCCTTACCTCTTTACCTCCGAATCCGTTTCGGAAGGACATCCCGATAAAGTAGCCGATCAAATTTCGGATGCCTTGGTGGATCATTTTTTGGCTTTCGACCCCAGCTCTAAAGTAGCTTGTGAAACCTTAGTTACCACCGGGCAGGTGGTCTTGGCAGGGGAGGTGAAGTCCGGTACTTATCTGGATGTTCAACAAATAGCTCGAGATGTGATTCGGGACATCGGCTATACCCGCTCGGAATACATGTTTGAAGCCAATTCTTGCGGGGTCTTTTCCGCCATACACGAGCAATCGCCCGATATCAACCAGGGCGTTGAGCGCGAGAAGCCTGAAGACCAGGGGGCCGGAGATCAAGGCATGATGTTCGGTTATGCCACCAACGAAACACAGAACTACATGCCTTTGGCTTTGGATCTCTCGCACAAGCTGTTGCGGGAATTGGCAGCTATCCGCAAAGCCGGCGAGATGATGACTTATTTGCGCCCTGACGCAAAATCTCAGGTTACCATTGAGTATTCCGACGACCATCGCCCTATGCGCATAGATACCATTGTGTTGTCCACCCAGCACGATGATTTCGATGAAGACGACAAGATGTTGCGCGCCATTCGCGAAGACGTGATCAACATCCTTATCCCGCGCGTGATGGAGCAGTGCTCTCCCGAAATTCGCAAACTCTTTAACGAAGAAATCACCTACCACGTCAACCCCACGGGCAAATTCGTCATAGGCGGGCCGCACGGAGATACCGGCTTAACAGGTCGAAAAATCATCGTGGATACCTACGGAGGAAAAGGCGCGCATGGGGGAGGGGCTTTTTCAGGCAAAGACCCTTCTAAGGTGGACCGTTCGGCGGCCTATGCCACCCGTCACATCGCCAAAAATCTGGTGGCGGCAGGGGTGTGCAGTGAAGTACTGGTGCAGGTATCTTATGCCATTGGCGTGGCAGAGCCTACCAACATTTTTATCAATACTTACGGAACCTCTAAGGTACAGCTTTCCGATGCCGAAATCGGGCGTCGCGTGCAAGAGTTGTTCGACATGCGCCCTTATGCCATTGAGCAACGCCTGAAGTTGCGCAACCCCATCTACCGCGAAACAGCGGCTTACGGCCACATGGGGCGTCAGCCGGAAACCAAAATCTTCACTTTCCGCGATGGCTCGGGCCGGGAGAAGAGCTTTCAGGTGGAAACCTTCACCTGGGAAAAACTCGATATGGTGGAGGAGGTCAAAAAGGCCTTTGGTCTGTAAGGCCTGCCTTTTTATCGAAAAAAAGTCTTTGCCTCTCTCGTAGGGCCTACCTTGGTGCTCACATGTAAAACCGGCTTATGCACCTCATCTCCGTTCGCGATATCAAGAAGACTTATGTGATGGGCAAGACCGTCGTTCACGCCTTGCGTTCCATTACGCTGGATATTCAGGCCAATGAATACGTGGCTCTGATGGGCCCTTCCGGTTCCGGCAAATCTACCCTGATGAATATTCTGGGGTGCCTGGATACTCCCACAGCAGGCACCTACCTGCTGAAAGGGAAAGACGTAAGCCGTTTGGATGATGATGAGTTGGCGCACATTCGCAACAAGGAAATAGGCTTTGTCTTTCAGACTTTTAACTTATTGCCCCGCCTGACGGCCCTGGAAAATGTCGCCTTGCCTTTGGTGTATGCGGGTGTTTCGCGTTCGGAGCGCGAAGCTCGAGCTATCGAGGTCTTGGAAGCTGTCGGTTTGGTCGATCGCATGACGCACAAGCCCAATGAATTGTCGGGAGGGCAGCGGCAGCGCGTGGCCGTGGCTCGGGCCTTGGTCAACAAGCCCAGCATCATTTTGGCCGATGAGCCTACCGGCAATCTAGATACCAAAACTTCCGTGGAAATCATGCAGCTCTTTGATGAGATTCACCAACAGGGCAACACCGTCATTCTGGTAACTCACGAGCCGGATATAGCAGAACACGCCAAACGCGTCGTCTATCTGCGAGATGGCTTGATTGAGCGCGAGGCGCTCTCGCAGGAAGTGGAGGAATCTGCCTGAATGCTTTTGCCTTTAATTCCATACCATGGCTTTTAAAATTTACACCAAGACCGGCGACAAAGGTAGTACGGCCCTCTTTGGCGGGGCACGCCGCTCTAAAGCGGATTTGCGCATAGAGACCTATGGCACAGTGGATGAACTCAACGCGCATTTGGGGCTGCTGGCCGATTGGTCCCCTGCTGCTGAAATTTCTGCCTTGCGGCAAATCCAAAACGAGCTGTTCGTGTTGGGCGCCATGTTGGCCACAGCTCCGGGCAAATCGTTGAACATGGAGCCCCTTTCCGATAAATCGGTTTTGCGTTTGGAACAAGGAATTGACAAAATGGAGGAGCAATTGTCTCCTTTGAAGCACTTCATTTTGCCTGGAGGCGCTGCTGTCATTTCCCAGGCGCACATTGCGCGCTGCGTGTGCCGGCGGGCTGAGCGCTTGTGCGTGGCTTTGTCTGAGCGCGAAGAAGTTGATCCTGTAGCTATCCGCTATCTGAATCGCCTGTCGGATTATCTCTTCGTCTATGCCCGTCATTTGGCCAGGCAAAAGGGCGTTTCGGAAATCCCCTGGAAGCCTTGATGTCAGAGCCTGCCGGTTCTGTCTTCCCTTCCTTGTTTAACTCCGGATTCGGACAGACGTCGTGCTTTGATTTGGCAGAGGGGCTGGGCTTAAAGATATTTCTCTACATTTGTAGTGCATTTGTCTTTTCACTTTAAAAATCATCGCTATGAGGTATATCACCTTTTTATGGGCACTGACTTTTTTCCTGACTGCTTGTGGCAGCAAGGAAGAGAGCAAACAGCAGGATGAAAACTCCAAAAATCAGCAAGTTGAGCAAAAGTGTACCTGGAGGTACGACGATGCTTCCACGGTCGAAGTGCATTGGACAGTCTATAAAACGACGGCTCGTGTACCTGTTAACGGACAATTCAGAGAGGTCAAACTCGTAACAGGTCCTCCCAAGGAGAGCTTTGCCGAGTACCTCAAAAGCGTTAAGTTTGAAATTCCGGTGGCAGGTACCATTACAGGGGATGCGGCTCGTGATGCCAAGATCATCAAGTTCTTTTTTGAAAGTATGGCTGAAACGCAAAGCATCATAGGCTCTGCTCAGACTGTATCGGGTGATGACCGTTCCGGTACGGCCAATTTCACCGTAAGTATGAATGGGGTCACCAAAGAGGTGCCCTTGTCTTATACCTTTAACAACGGACAGCTTCTCATGAAGGGCAAACTCAATGTGGACGATTGGAATGGCCAGACGGCTATGAAAACCCTCAATGAGGCTTGTAAGGAAAAGCACACCGGCGAAGACGGCAAAACCTATGTAGCTTCAGAGGTGGATTTGCAGATTGTTGCCCAGCTGAAGTGTGAAAAGTAAGAATAGAAAACGGGAGGTTTCACCCTCCCGTTTTTTTGTATATCCGGAGCGAAATGGATTGGGAGATGTCAGCCTGTCAAACTCCTTGTCTTTCGTTCACTTGCGAGCTGGGAATATTTCAAACCTCTTCGGTGTGGATATGCGTTAAACCTTGTTCTCAGAGTAAAAGTCTAAATGGGAAAACTTTACCCATGAAGTATTCCTTAGCTTTATCCATTTTCCTTGGCTGTTTTTTTGTTTCCGTTCCCAGCTTTTTTGCCCAATCTCCTCCGGCACAGTCTTTTTTTGCCATTCATTGTGATCCGGGGTATGCCACCAATTTGCATTTCAATCGCTTGCGCCAAATGGTGGATACGGCTACGGCTCATGAAGTGCCCCTAACCTTGCAATTCTCACCTCAGTGGGTAGATATGATTTTGGCTGATACGCAAAAATTAGCTCTGCTGCGTTCCTGGCAAGCCTGGGGGCATGAGGTCGCTGCTCACCACCACAGCATTTATCACTGTTACTGGGACAGCCTGACCAATTACCCCCCGGATTCCATTGCCTTTCACCAGCCCATCAGCAGCAATTGCCCCGAGGGTCTTTATCAGGGAAGTATGCAAAGTTTTTGGGATGCGCTGGATGTTTTGGCGGGAGATTCTCTTCTACTCACCTGGTCTTCCAGTGACGAACACCCCGCTGTGGATATGTATCCGAATGTCCCTTATCGAACGGATGGTGGTAGAGATGAACCGCAACAGGGCTTTTCCAACCCTTATGTGAAAACCCATGGGCCTACGACCTTGGATGGG
>Ga0256839_1004071_pt1 | contig 14531 bp, 11 predicted proteins | sample 354166metaG_FD_185968 | JGI IMG/M metagenome (GOLD analysis project Ga0256839, IMG submission 185968) | Hydrothermal vent microbial communities from Mid Atlantic Ridge, Atlantic Ocean - 354-166 | ecosystem: Environmental > Aquatic > Marine > Hydrothermal vents | place: Atlantic Ocean: Mid... | reverse complement strand
GAGTTCACCATGTAAATGAATGACCCGGGTAGAGCCACCCCGTTCGTGCAGGTTATCTACATTTTGGGTAATAATCGTCACCTCAAAATAGGCCTCCAACTGAGCTAACAGCTTATGTGCCAGGTTAGGCCGGGCCTTGTTGGCGGCCTTTCTGCGTTGGTTATAAAACGCCAGCACCAGTTCAGGGTCGGCCTCCCAGCCTTCGGGCGAGGCCACTTGCATTATGTCATAACCTTCCCATAGGCCATCGGCCCCGCGAAAGGTTGCTAAGCCGCTTTCGGCACTTATACCGGCCCCGGTGAGGACTACAAGGTTCTTTTTAGCAGGCATTTTCTTTTCATTCTGGTACAATAATTGTCATTATCCTATTATATTAATTTGATTTTTTAAAAATAACATAACCAGGAATAAAATGAGAGGGGTAAGTTTGATCATCGTATTGCTTTTCCTTGGGCTGGGGGTGATGGCCCAGGAGAGCAAAGCAGACAGGAAAGCAGAGAAGAAGGCCCGCAAGGAGGCTAAACGGCAAGAAGCCAAAGAGAATACTGCCCGGCTTATCGGGATCGTGGAGAGCCGGCAGTTTGTACTGCAGGCCACCACCTTATATGATAGGTATGGTAATAGCCTGGTACTTAACTCTAACCTTAATTTCGTAGGTTTTGATGGTGAATATTCTACCATTCAATTATCCTTTGCCGGCCTGGTAGGCTGGAACGGTGTTGGCGGGGTAACCATCGATGGCAGGATCACGAAAATGGAGGTGAGAACCAAAGCCGAAGATATAGGGTTTACTATAAATGCGGCCGTACAGAACAAGGGCGGAGGCCTTACCACCATGCTCTTCCGGGTAAACGCTGATGGTAATGCCCGGGTGGACATGAATGGTAATTTCGGGGAGAAATTATCATTTCAGGGGTTTATTGTGCCACTCAACGAAAGTACAATATATAAAGGTACGCCCCGGTACTGAGGTTAACCTTAATTTACAAGTATAAAATACCGGTATTTTTTTACCCTATATATGTTAAAAAAACTAAAAATATTTATTAATAGGGTAAAAAATAACCCATATTCTTGTTGAAATGATATAAAAAAGCATAGCTTTGGGTCAAAATTAACCCTAACCCCTCAAAAAACATGGCATATTTACGATTCAAGGCCTTAGAGCAAGTGCAAAACAGGCCGGAAGTAAGGGTGGAGGCCCCGGCAAAGAAGATCTCCGAATTTTTTGGTGAAAACTCATTTGATCTGGACAAGATGCGTGCTGCCCTTAGTCCGGATGTATATGAAAAAGTAAAGTTCGCCATTGACAACGGTACTAAAATAGGGCCCGATGCAGCCGATGCCGTAGCCTCGGCCGCCAAAGCCTGGGCCATTGAAAAAGGCATTACCCATTATACCCACTGGTTTCAACCCCTTACCGGGGCCACAGCCGAAAAGCACGATTCCTTTTTTGATGCTGCCTCGGGGATTGAAAAATTAAAAGGCAGTACCCTGGTACAGCAGGAGCCGGATGCCTCTTCGTTCCCCAATGGCGGTATCCGTAGCACTTTCGAGGCCCGGGGGTACACCGCCTGGGACCCCAGCTCGCCCATCTTTATCCTTGGCCGTACCTTGTGTATCCCCACGGTGTTTGTGTCGTACACCGGGGAGGCGCTGGACTATAAGGCGCCCTTGCTTAAGGCTGTGGAAGCCGTTGACCGGGCAGCCGTGAAAGTGTGCCAGCTTTTCGACCGCAATGTTACCCGGGTAACGCCTTCGTTGGGCTGTGAGCAGGAATACTTTGTAATCGACAGGGCCCTGCATGATGCCAGGCCCGACCTGGTGATGAGCGGCCGTACCGTATTTGGCCACAATCCGGCCCGCGGCCAGCAGTTGGATGACCACTACTTTGGCGCTATCCCCAACCGCGTTTACGATTTCATGAAAGATTTTGAGATCGAAGCCCTGAAACTCGGCATCCCGGTGAGTACGCGGCATAATGAGGTAGCCCCCGGCCAGTTTGAGGTGGCCCCATTGTTTGAGGAAATCAATAAAGCTACCGACCACAACCAGTTGTTAATGGAGGTAATGAACCGGGTTGCCGTGAAACACCGCCTGAAGGTGCTTTTTCACGAAAAACCCTTTGCCGGCCTCAACGGTAGTGGCAAGCATAATAACTGGTCGTTAATCACCAATACGGGCATTAACCTCTTCCAGCCCAGCAGCAGTGCCCGGGAAAACCTGCAGTTCTTAACGTTCTTTGTTTGTACGATCAAGGCAATATATGAGCATGCCGGCCTGCTCAGGGCCAGTATTGCTTCAGCCGGCAACGACCACCGCCTCGGTGCCAACGAGGCCCCTCCGGCTATTATGTCGGTATTTATTGGCTCGCAACTTACCGAGGTGCTCAACGAGATTGAAACCAATGGTAATGTCAAGGTGGGCAAAGGGGACAATATGTACATGAAACTGGGTATCGACAAGATCCCGGAAATTATCCTGGATAATACCGATCGTAACCGCACATCCCCGTTCGCCTTTACCGGCAATAAATTTGAGTTGCGGGCTGTTGGTTCTGATGAAAATGTTGGCGCCCCGATGACGGTACTTAACCTCATTGTGGCCGATGTGCTGCATGAGTTTCATGCCCTGGTGGAGAAAGAAATGCAGAAAGGCACCGATAAAAAACTGGCCATCGTGAATATACTGCGCAAGTTTATCAAGGAATCGAAGAAAGTCCGTTTTGAAGGGGACGGATATTCCGCAGCCTGGGTGAAAGAAGCTAAAAAGCGCGGCCTGCCCAACATTACCGATACCCCGCGGGCGCTGGATGCCTTCCTGGATAAGAAAACAGTAGCCCTGTATGAGAAATATAATGTGCTGTCGAAGCTTGAACTTGAAGCCCGCAACGAAATAAAGTTGGAAAACTACATCATGAAGGTGCAGATTGAGGCCCGTTCAATGGGTGACCTGGCGCACAACCACATTATCCCTACGGCCATTAAATACCAGAATAAGCTGATTGAAAATGCCAATGGTTTGCAGGCCCTGAAACTGAATAATACACATGTTTTACAAACCATCGCCAGGGTAAGCGAGCACCTGAATGTGGTGATGACCGAGGTGGAGAAAATGATTGCCGAGCGCAAGCGGGTTAATAAAATAACCGACACCCGCAAGCGGGCTATTGCTTATTGCGATGACATCAAGGGGAAATATTTTGATAAAATCCGCTATGCCGTGGACCACCTCGAATTGTTGATTGATGATGAGGACTGGCCCTTGCCCAAGTACCGGGAGATGTTGTTTATAAAATAACACCCAGGCTTAACCCGAAAAATTCATATGAATTTTTCGCCCGCAGGGCCGATGAACTGCAAAATAGTGTAAAACAACATGTTATGCACAAAATACAGGATGAGCCAAAGATTAAGCATGACCCAAATTTGAGGGTAAAATATTTTGCCCTCATCAGGTCCTTAGACTCCGCTGAATCGAAGTCTAAGGACCTGATGTAATCAACTGACAAACAATCGTTTGCAGTTGATTTACATCATTATTCACGATTTTCGTGAATAATCCGGGTTAAGGCTCAATTGGTAAATTATACACCAGCCTCAGGTTGGCTAGTAAGCCGTCTTTTATATCAACATTTTTACGTGTCCGGTTATCGCCAATGTTGATGGCAATTATCCGCAGGCCTATTTTGTCAGCTTCGGCATACTGCTCGTATTGCCGGTCAATGGTGAAGCCTACCCGGCCTTCTATGTGTATATTGCCAATAAGCCGTTGGCGGAGGAATAAAGTAAGGTCAACCCCCGACCGCTCAAGGTAATCGTTGCGGTAGGCCCAATTACCCAGGCGATAGGTGGTTGTCAGGCCAAAATAGCTGAGGCCGGCAACTGTGTTTTCGGCCGCCTGATAATTTATTTTCGTATAGATTGGCAGCAGGCCAACAATACGCCATCTAGGGGCAAACTGCCAGTCTATGTGCACCAGGGGGGTAATTATGGGCCCGAACAGTTCCTGGTTATACAATGCCCCAAAGCGCATCATGAGCTTTTCATGGTAACGCCTTTCAAACAGAACAATACCCCCAAGTTGCCAGTTTTTATGGTTTACATCGGCAAAATCGGTCATGAACCGGGGCACAAGAAGGATTTGCAGGGAGGTGCTGGCCGACAATTTTTTAACCAATCCGGTTTGCAGGATAAAACCGTGCACAAGTATTGGGTTGGCGATGCCTTCGGGCATAGTTTCGTTGTTAAAAACGGTAACCGGGTTGTAAAGCAGATCGTTGTACCAGAGGGTGTTTTCGGTTAAAACAAGGGGTAGTTTAACATTCACCAGGCCGCTGACCTCGGTGGCTTTGCCGGTAAAGGTGTGGTCGTAACGGGCAGGAAAACCATAACGGCCGGATAGGGTAATGACATCAAGGCTTTGTTGCGCGAAAGAAGAGAAAACCAGTAAAACAAGGCTTCCGGCCAGGGGTAATTTCATGCCCTAAAACTAAAGAAAAACAGGCATTAACGATAAGAAATAGGTGATAATCGGTTTACTTTGTCAGCTAATTTTAGCCTATGCTGCTACTTGCTACCGAAGCCGGGGAATTGATACGGTTTGAGCCGTCCACGCATCACCATGAGGTGCTGTTTAAGTCGAGCGTAAAGGATGCGTTTATGGGAATTGCCGGGCACGCAGGCTTTCTCTTCCTGGCCAGCCTCAACAAGCTGTATAAGCTCGATTGCCAGTCGTGGCGGCCGGTGGTTGAAACATCTGCCTACAGCCCGTCACCCGATTTCCATCAAATGCAGGTATATGACAACAGGCTCTATACCACCATTACCAAGCGCAACCAGATTTGGGTGTACGATATGAACTTAAACCTGCTTACAACGCACGTTATTGCTCCACCGTTCCCGGATAAAAAGGTGGCGTATAAGAAAAACTATAACCATATCAACAATATCATCAAGCATGCGGGAAAATTTTACGTGAACCTGAACTGGTTTACTTCCACACCCTACGCCAGGAGTGGGGTAGCGGTGTTAGATGAACAGTTTCGGCTCCTGGAAAAGTTTGCCTTTGGCTGGGAATCACATGACTTTCAATTTATCGGTAACAACCGGGTGGCGTTGGTAGCCAGTTCCAGTAAGCGTAAAAAAATCATGCACCCGTACAAGGCCGGGCTGATGGTAAATAATGAACTGGTATTTGCCCACGACCCTGATTATGCTTTTTGCAAAGGCCTGGCCTATGACGACCGCTATATTTATCTCTGTGGGGGCAGGAAGAAGTCCCGCCTGTTACGCAGGTCGGCCAATGGGGTGATCTATATTCTTGACCGCCACGACTACCATCTGGTCGAAATGTATGAATCGAGCCAGATCAATGCCATTAAAGGTTGTTTGCAGATGGATTAGACAACTATATTGACAATCTTTTGCGGTACAAAAATTATCTTTTTGGGTTTCTTGCCGCCTAACCATTTCTGAATCGTTTCATCGGCCAATACGGCAGCTTGCAGCGCATCAGGCGGCATGGCCAGCGGAAAGGTCATTCTATGGCGCATTTTGCCATTTACCATGACCGGGTAAGCAAAGCTATCTTCCTGCAAATATTCTTCCTTGTATTCCGGGTAGCGGGCAAAGGTTATCGATTCCTTATTGCCCAGTACCTGCCAGAGTTCTTCGGCTATATGCGGGGCAAAGGGCGAAATTATCAGGCATAAATCGGTGAGGATTTCCCGTTTGTTACACTTCAGGGCCGACAGTTCGTTCACACAAATCATAAAACTGCTTACCGAGGTGTTTAACGACAGGTTATCAATGTCTTCTTTGGTCTTTTTAATGGCCCGGTGCAGTGCTTTGTACTCTGCAGGCGTGGGTTGTTCGTCACTGATGGTAATGTTACCCTGGTCATCGTGGTAGAGGCGCCAAAGTTTTTTCAGAAATTTATGCACCCCGTCAATGCCATTGGTATTCCAGGGTTTAAACTGCTCTAAGGGCCCCAAAAACATTTCATACAGCCGCAGGGTATCGGCCCCGTATTGGGCAATCATGTCATCGGGGTTAACTACATTATATTTTGATTTCGACATTTTTTCCACTTCAAACCCGCAGATATAATCGCCACTTCTTTCCGGGATAATAATGGCATCCTGCAGGTCGGGCCGCCAGTTTCTGAAGGCCTCCACATCCAGGATATCGTTGTGCACCAGGTTTACGTCCACATGCAGGGCTGAAATGGCCTTCAGGTCCATTTTTTCAATGGTCAGGTTCATGCCGGGGTGGGTCTGGTTCAGCTTGTCAATTTCATATTCAATAATGCTTTCGGCATACTCCCGGTCTTCAACACTTAGGATATCTTCCAGTGCCTGGTCGCGCAGGCCTTTGGAAACAAAAATTTCGGGCAGATGAACATGCTGGTAATCCGGATGCACATCACTGAAAGTAATCCGCAACGCATAAACAAAATTAGAACGCCCCTGTATCATGCCCTGGTTGACCAGTTTTTTGAAAGGCTCATCTACGGTTACATAGCCCATGTCGTAGAGGAACTTAGTCCAGAAACGGCTGTAAAGCAGGTGGCCGGTGGCATGCTCTGAGCCGCCAATGTATAGATCAACGTTTTGCCAGTATTCCTGGGCTTCTTTACACACAAACTCTTCTTCATTGTGCGGATCCATGTAGCGGAAGAAGTACCAACTGGAGCCCGCCCAGCCGGGCATGGTGCTTAGCTCATAGGCATACTTTCCCTGGTACAGCCAGTTCTTAGCCCGGCCCAGGGGTGGTTCCCCGCTTTCAGTGGGCTTGTAGGCGTCCACTTCCGGCAACTCAAGGGGGAGTTCCTCCGGGGAAAGGGGGGTGGCAATACCCTCCTTATAATAAACCGGGAAAGGCTCGCCCCAGTAACGCTGACGGGCATAAATGGCATCGCGCATTTTGTACTGCACCTTGGCCTTGCCAATACCCATTTCTTCTAATTTTTTAATAGCCGCTGCCGTGGCCTCCTTGTAGTTCATGCCATTGAGGAAACCTGAGTTTATCAGCTTGCCGTCCTTAACCGGCCTGGCTTCTTTACTGATGTCTTCACCGGCAAAAATTGGCGGAATGGGCAGGTTGAAATGCCTGGAGAAATCATAATCGCGCTGGTCACCGGCCGGTACGGCCATTACCGCCCCGGTGCCATAGCCGGCCAGCACATAGTCGGCAACCCATATAGGAAGTTTTTCCCGGGTGAAAGGGTGAAGGGCATAGCTACCGGTAAATACTCCTGAGATGGTTTTCACATTACTCATGCGTTCCCGCTCCGACCGGTTTTTGGCGGTTTCAACATAGGCTTCTACCTCGGCAGCCTTTTCAGGCGTGGTAAGCCTGGCCACCAGTTCACTTTCGGGGGCCAGGGCTACATAGGTTACCCCGAAGATGGTATCAATGCGGGTGGTAAACACACTTATCTTTTCCGCATGGCCTTCTACGTCAAAATAAAATTCAGCCCCTACCGACTTGCCGATCCAGTTGCGTTGCATCTCTTTCATCGGGGCCGGCCAGTCAAGGGTCTCTAACCCTTGCAGCAGGCGCTCGGCATAGGCGGTAATGCGCATCATCCATTGCGGCATAACTTTCCTTTCTACCGGATATCCGCCACGTTCCGAAAACCCATCCTTAACCTCATCATTAGAGAGTACGGTACCTAATTCGGGGCACCAGTTCACCATGGTGTCGGCCAGATAGGCCAGGCGGTATTTGAGCAGAAAGTCGGCCTTGCTTTTCGCATCAAAGGCGTTCCAGTCGTTGGCGCTGATTTCCGGGGTGTCTTCATCGCAGGCAGCATTAATATCCCGATTGCCCCGTTTTTCCAGAAGGCACACCAACTCACTGATGGAGCGGGCCTGTTCCCGGTCGTTATCGTACCACGATTCAAAGAGCTGGATAGTAATCCACTGGGTCCATTTATAGTATTTCGGGTCGCAGGTTTGTACTTCCTTGTCCCAATCAAAGGAGAAGCCGATATTTTGCAATTGTTCTTTGTAGCGGGCTATATTCTGGTAGGTGGTTATGGCCGGGTGTTGACCGGTTTGAATAGCGTATTGTTCTGCCGGCAGGCCAAAGGCATCGAAGCCCATGGGATGCAGCACATTATAGCCCTCAAGGCGCTTGAAGCGCGACACAATATCCGTAGCAATATAGCCCAGCGGGTGGCCTACGTGCAGGCCCGAGCCGGAAGGGTAGGGGAACATGTCGAGGGCATAATACTTGGGTTTGCCGGGGTCTATACCGACCTTGAAAAGCTCCTTTTCAGCCCAATACTGTTGCCATTTTTTTTCAATTTCCGCGAAATTATAAGCTGCCATCTGTATTTCTCCTTAGCCTGATTTAAGGCAGCAAAATTAGCGCTTTCTTGTGTAAACGGAATTGGAATAAATAACTATTTGCCTCTGCTAACCACCCTGGCGCAGGAAGGCGTTGACGATAACGATCTCGTAGCTTAACTTAAACCATTCGGTGTAGTTTTCCGGGTGGGCTTTTACATCGGTGATGATGTCATCGGTGGACATAAACTTCCACTCCATAACTTCCGCAGGGTCGGGGCTGGGGCTGCCGTTGAAAGTGCCGAGATAGACGTGGTCAAGCTCATGTTCAATCAGGCCATTGGCAAACTCGGTGCGGTAGGTAAAATGGTAGATATGTTCCAGCGAGGCGGCAATGCCCATTTCTTCACCCAATCTGCGTACCGCTGCCGCCATGGTGGTTTCATCGGGCCGTGGGTGGCTGCAGCAGGCGTTCGCCCACAGGCCGGCCGAGTGGTATTTGTTGTGGGCCCGCTTTTGCAGGAGAAACTCGCCCTTATCGTTAACGAGGTAAACCGAAAAAGCCCGGTGCAACACCCCCTTTTGGTGGGCCTCCATTTTCTCCATGGTACCAAGGAAATTATCATCGTTATCCACTACTATTACCTCTTCCATCATCAGCCGGTAAAGAAATCGAAAATATTGCCCAGGGTGCTGCTGTCGGCACGGTAAATCTCTGTGTAGGTGCACCGGTCGCAGGTCACCGTGGTAAATTTTTTGTTCTGCACATCAAAAATTTTGGCCAGAAAGCCTCCGGTGGCGCGAAATTCATCGGTGGTATAGGTACGGTTGCCGCATTTAGGGCACTTGTAATTGCGATGCTCCATGGGTTGAAAACTGTATGTTGTAAACTGTAAAAAAAATCATTTAAGCTGACTAATCACTATTTTCGGCTGGCTTTTTTTTGCGTTTGGCCTTGCGTAAAGCCTGGTCGATAATCCATTCGATCTGGCCGTTGGTGCTACGGAAATCATCGGCCGCCCATTTTTCAACGGCCGCCAGCATTTCGGGTGACAGGCGGAGGGCAAAAGGTTTTTTCTTGGCCAAGGTGCTAAATTTTAGTGTTAAAACGCTGCCACTCCCGGCTAAAGGCTGCTGCCACGGCTTGTGGGTTTTGGGTGCTAATAGCAATTTTCTTGCCGCTGTGTGGTTGTATGACCAGGGCATGTTGACCATTGAGAATGTACGCCCGGCTCTGCCGGGTAATCCGCCAGCCGTAGCCCCCGTAGCCGGTGATGGGTTTTACCTGCCAATCCTTAATATCGCTGAAGTGGATTGCCTTTTCCCGCATAACCGGCCCTAACCGGTAAAACACGGTTTTATCCTTGAGGGTAAGCGTTAGTTCCGTATGCAAAGCTATGCCTATCGGGGCCAGGCTGACAACCAGCGTGCTTAGCGTGGTTAGCAATAAGGCGGTATCCCCCATTGGCTTGTTACCCCAGGGTTCCCCAAGCAGTAATTGCTGATAGCAACCATAGATAAAAATAGCATTTACCGGTACAAAGGATATCCCGATAAGGGCCCACATCCATGGGTTTCTGAACTGTGGTTTTTCCTGGTAAAAGACGGCCATAGGTGTTGGTTACTTGGTTACTGATAAAGGGTGCCGGTGTTGACCACAGGGGTTACATCCTTATCGGCACATAATACAACCATTAAATTACTCACCATGGTAGCTTTACGTTCTTCATCCAGGGTGATGATCTGTTTTTCCGAAAGCTGCTCCAGCGCCATCTCCACCATGCCAACAGCACCTTCAACAATCTTTTGCCGAGCCGAGACAATGGCGGCCGCCTGTTGCCTGCGCAGCATGGCGCTGGCTATTTCCGAAGCGTAGGCCAGGTAGCCGATACGGGCTTCGATAACTTCTATACCGGCAATCTCCAGCCGGTTGCGTAACTCTTCTTCCAAGGTATGGTTAACCTCTTTCAGCCCTGAGCGCAGGGTGATTTCAGCTTCGGTGTCCTCAAAATTATCATAGGGGTACATGCCGGCCAGTTTACGCACGGCAGCATCGCTTTGAATACGCACGAAGTTCTCATAATTATCCACCTCAAAAGCCGCTTTAAACGTGTTGTCAACCCGCCAGACAAGAATAACGCCAATCTGGATGGGGTTACCTACCTTGTCGTTGACCTTGACCCGCTCACTATCAAAATTACGTGCCCGCAGTGAGATGGATGTTTTGGTGTAGAAAGGGTTAACCCAATAAAAGCCATTGGTTTTTACGGTGCCTTTATACTTACCAAAAAGGACCAGCACCCGGGAACCATTGGGGTTAACGAAGAAAAACCCCGGCATCAGCAAAACCGCCAGAACAATTACCAGGGCAAACAGGGGTAACTTAATTGCAATCAGGCCGAAAAGCCCAAGGGTCAGCAGCACAAATACCACGAAAAGCATCAGGTAGCCGGAAATCGGGGTGATTGATTTTTCTTTATTCATAATGATATTAATATGATATCACATTTACTAACGAAGAAAACACCCTGGGGTTACGGGAGGGCAGGGGGAATTATTTCAGTGGGTAGAAAAAAACCAGAGGGCATAGACCAGGATAACGATGGTAATAACCACGTAGAAGGCAAGGTCAACCTTGAAATAATCTTTATACTTAGAATAAAAGTCTTTTATCTTTCGCACAGCCCTAAAGATAAACTATATTTATCGCCAGTTGCAAGCCCAATGATCCAAGCATGGCGAAATTAGTCAGGAAATCGGCCAAATTTGGTACCGCACCGGTATTTTTTACGGCCATTTCAACCATTTTAGGAGCTATTATGTTCCTGCGGTTTGGCTATGCCGTGGGCAATACGGGGTTTCTGGGCACTTTATTGATTATTTTATTTGCCCACATGGTCACTATCCCTACGGGATTGGCCATTGCCGAGATTGCCACCAACCAGCGCGTACGGGGTGGTGGTGAATATTACATCATCTCACGATCGTTTGGTATTAATGTGGGGGCGGCCATTGGCATTGCCCTATTTCTTTCGCAAGCTATCAGTGTGGCCTTTTATCTGATTGCCTTTGCCGAGGCCTTTGACCCGGTGCTGAACTGGCTGAACGCTACCTACGGCCTGCACCTCACCGACCTGCGCATCGTCAGCCTGCCGGCTATGGCCCTGCTAGCGTTATTGCTGTTGCTCAGGGGCGCCAACCTTGGCATGAATGCCCTCTATGTGGTGGTCGCGGTTTTGGGGGTTTCCCTGATTAGTTTTTTTATGGGCTCGCCAACCGAGGCAATGGCCGGGGCCGTTTTTCATTTAACCGCCCGGGTGGATAACCACGATGAGTTTTTTAAAGTTTTTGCCATCGTTTTCCCGGCTTTTACCGGTATGACGGCCGGAGTGGGGCTCTCGGGCGACCTGAAGGACCCCAAGCGCTCGATACCCATTGGCACCCTGGCGGCTACCTTGTCGGGCATGGTAGTCTATGTATTTATAGCGTACAAGCTGGCCAGTTCGGCTACCCCGGCAGAGTTGAACAGTATTCCCCTGATTATGGCCAAAATATCGGTTTGGGGCCCTATTATCCCCATTGGCCTGGCAGCCGCCACTATTTCCTCGGCCATTGGCAGCATTTTGGTGGCCCCGCGTACCTTGCAGGCCCTGGCCAGCGACCGGGTGCTGCCTTCGGCCAGCCTGACGCGCTGGTTGTCGGCCGGTAAAGGCGAGACGAACGAGCCGTTCAACGCTACCTTGGTTACCAGCGGTATTGCCTTTGTTATTATTGCCCTCGGTAATGTTAACTCGGTGGCGCAAATCATATCGATGTTCTTTATGGTTACCTACGGGGCCATCTGCCTGATCTCCTTTTTACAGCATTTTGCCGCGGATCCGGCCTATCGTCCCGATTTCAAGTCGCGCTGGTACATTTCGCTGATCGGGTTCCTGCTCACCCTCTACCTGATGTTTAAGATGGAGCCCTTGTTTGCTTTCCTGTCGTTGGTGTTTATGACCCTCATCTATTATTCGATTACCACTACCCGTACCGACAAAGAGGGGTTATCCAAAATTTTTCAGGGCGTTATCTTCCAGATCAGCCGTAAGTTGCAGATATTCTTACAGAAGGCGGAAAAAGACAGTGATAACTGGCGCCCTTCATTTATCTGTATCTCCCGCGACTTCTTTAAACGCCCGGCTGCCTTTGACCTGCTGGCCTGGATAGCGCACCGCTCGGGCTTTGGCACCTTTATCCACCTGATTGATGGCTATTTATCCAAAGAGACCAACCGTAAAGCCCATGAGGAGCTTAACCGTATTATTAAAATTGCCGGGGTAAGTAAAAGCAATGTTTTTATTGATACCATGATCTCGCCCTCGTTTACCAGTGCCGTGGCCCAGGCCATTCAGTTGCCGAGTGTCTCGGGCAAGGATGTTAACGCCATGCTGTTTGAGTTCTCCCGCGAGCATGATGAGCACTTAGATGAAATTATCGACAATGTATCCTTAATTAAAGCCATTGAATACGACTTGTGTATCCTGGGTTCTACCGAACGGGGCTTTGGTGTGCGTTCCAGTATTCACATCTGGGTTACCCCGGGCGATCTGACCAATGCCAGCCTGATGATTTTGCTGGGCTATGTCATTATGGGCCACCCTGATTGGCACAATGCCGATATTAAGATTACGGCTGTTTTTCCCGAAAGTGAAATAGAAGACTATCAGCAACGATTGAAATCCATGATCAAGGAAGGCCGGTTGCCCATATCCGCCCATAACATTGAATTACTTGAACAAAAGCCCGAAGTGAGTGTAAAAGAGATTATCAACCAACGGTCGCAGGACGATGACCTGATCATGATAGGCCTGCGCTATGAAAAGCTGAAGCAGCAAGGCAAGGAAGTTTTTAAAGGCTATGACGATATTGGCAATATTCTTTTTGTGAATGCGGCCAAAGAACAAAAACTGGACAATGATGAAGACTAAATTTACTGTTCGTTTACCCAAAATATTCATATGAATTTTGATGAACTGAAAAAATAGTAAACCAACATGTTATATACAAAATACAGCATAACCCAAAGACTAAGCATGGCCCAAATTTGAGGGTAAAACATTTTGCCCTCATCAGGTCCTTAGACTCCGCTGAATTGTAACCTAAGGGCCTGATGCAATTAACTGACAAACAGTCGTTTGGCGGTTGATTGCATCATTGTTCACAACTTTTGTGAATAATCCGGGTTAATAACCTTTGCCGTTCCTTTGCGCACCTTGATATTCAGTACCTGCACAAACAGCGAGAAGAAAACAGCAAAATAGATATAGCCTTTGGGGATATGGTAATGCACAGCATCGAGTAATAGCATAAAGCCAATCAGGATCAAAAACGACAGGGCCAGCACCTCCAGTGAAGGGTGTTTTTTTATTACTGCGGCAATTTTATTGGCGAAGGTCATCATGATAACCATGGAAATAACCACTGCCGTAACCATCAGCACCAGCTCTTCGGTCAGGCCTACTGCGGTCAGGATAGAATCGAAAGAAAAGATGAGGTCCAGCATGATAATCTGCATGATGGTATAATAAAAGGAGTGGGCAGCCATCTTTTTTATCCCATCATCAGGGCCTTCTAACTTGTGGTTGATCTCAGAGGTGCTTTTGGCAATCAGGAACAGGCCACCGATGGCCAGGATGAGGTCGCGCCAGCTAAACGCAAAGTCGCCCAGGGTGAACAACGGGGTGGTAAGGTGGATCATATAGGAGATGCCAAAGAGCAGGGCTACCCTGAAAACCAGGGCCAGGGCAAGGCCGGTAATACGCCCTTTTGCCTGCTGGTTTACGGGCAATTTATTGGTAACAATCGAGATAAAAATAATGTTATCAACGCCCAGCACAATTTCTAACAGGGTAAGGGTAAGCAGGGCCAGCCAGGATTCGGGGTGCAGAAAAACTTCCATCTTTCAAAGAAAAGGAAATATCTGTTCAACGCTAAGGTTGGTGCTCAATATTTCGTGCCTGTTAACCCGAAAATTTCTGGTGAATTTTGCCGGCTTAGCCAGTAAGTTGTTCAAGGCTAATTGTGTTTTCCTGGTGTTTGGTTGCCTGTTTACTATGCAGGTTTTGGGTAGGTGAGGTCTTCAGGCAATTTTTAGATTAGCCTATTGTTATAACTTTGGCCGGGATTTTGCCGTATTATTGTAAAAAAACCGTGTGATGATGAAACCTATCTTGCTAACGCTGGCCGTCCTGGG
>Ga0256839_1004070_pt1 | contig 14538 bp, 21 predicted proteins | sample 354166metaG_FD_185968 | JGI IMG/M metagenome (GOLD analysis project Ga0256839, IMG submission 185968) | Hydrothermal vent microbial communities from Mid Atlantic Ridge, Atlantic Ocean - 354-166 | ecosystem: Environmental > Aquatic > Marine > Hydrothermal vents | place: Atlantic Ocean: Mid... | reverse complement strand
ACAAAGCCAACAGGATATCTCGCTATATATGAGCAGATATCATGTTGGCTTTGTTACTGAATAGGTGGTGCAATTTTAAATGCAAAAGGGGGTGCAATTTTAAATGCTTATTGACAATTTTCCTGAAAAAGAGGAGGAAGCAGATCGGGCGATAGAAGCTTTTGCATTTAACCCTGTTCCGCAAGCATGGGATGATATAAGCCCCGGCGCATGGCGCGTTTTACTTGAAAGGCAGCAACAAATTCTTGCGGTTATTGTGACGAATGAAGCCGCAGGAAGGGATAGGTTCACATTCATGCCTGTGGACCTCCCTGAAACTTATCTATTGCCCGGTTTAATGCTACTCTTGCTTCATGGTATGAAGCCCCCTTGGCCACCAGACGACCGATCAAACTTTGAATTTCCCGAAACCCCGGAAAACCTTTTGCTACACTAAATACCCGCGCACAATCTTCATCCCACTGTGCCCGCCATTCCGCCGCTGTCAGTTTTGATTTTTCAGTTTTACAGTCGTTTAACTTTGTCATGTCTACGCCGCCTCCGATTTTTGGTCTTTGCGGATGGCAGAAAACTCTCTATAGTTATGGGAAGGTTGAGGTTTAAGGCGCTGGCCGTCCTTCGAATATCGGGAGGGCCAAATGTTTTCAGGTCTCTTGCCAAGTATAGTGGAAATAGCTCTTTCGGCTTCGGCGTGAGGGTAACGAGCGGCTTTTCCCGCTGTATTATAGGCAAGACCAAATTGACGGTCGATATCAAGGTAGCAATAGCCTTTAATAGCGAGCATATATCTGATACGACTGGGTGACATATTACGGGAACGCCGTGCCATAAATTTTAACCTCACAACCGGGCTGCAACCCGGTATTTTTTGAATGTCTAATATCTCAATTGAGATAAACATAGATATTTTTGTCGTTATGTAAAGACATTTTTATCTATTTCGGAGTTAATTTCTTCGGTAAATGTGGATAATACTAGCTATGTATATGAAAAATATAGATAAAACTAAACTACGAAATAGAAATTTTTGTCTATACCTTTTTTCGGAGTTAAAGTGATGAACTCCGAAATTTTAAAATCAATTCCTAGTCGCCTTCGCGAATGCGTAAAAATAGCTGGAAGCGGCGATGAACTAGCTAGAGAGACCGGCATTAATAGGCGGACGCTTGAATATTATTTAACGGGAAAGTCTGAGCCAAAAATTTCGAAGATTGCCGATATTGCTCAGGCTACAAAGGTTTCTTTGGAGTGGTTAGTCTTTGGGGAAGGCCCTATGATGCGCGATCATTTGCTGGCGGGCGACAAGGATGGCGAACCCACGTCAACGCTCGCCCATAGCGCGATGGCCGTCTATGTGACATTGTTTGAGGCAGGCAAATTAATTGAACCTGAAAAATTCGAGGAATTGACCGTCGCCATGTGGGAACTAGACCAGCAATACGGCGGCAATGCCGAGGAAAGCCCCGATGACCCTATCGTTAAAAAGGTTCACAAGCTTTTAATGGCCGTCTTGAAATAGCAAGAATTCCAATGCTTTACTATATTTTAACCCCTACCATAGATAGTGTATGAGCTTGATCGAGCAACTTTTGATCACGGCCTCGCCCAGACGTCGGGCGGGATGATCACGCTGGGGGCATGATCAGAGCCACGAGGCATACTTGGTACCTCATCGGTATTAACCGCACCCTCACTGACGCCAGTGTAGGTGCATAATATGAGTGTGCAATTAAAATGTTGTTAATTAAAAGCAGCTTTGCCCACCGGGTTTTATGGCAGATAAATAAGCTGAAATATCTGGGAAGGTAATTATACAAAGAAAAGTCGCGCTTTTGAGATTACTGTTTGGGGAACTATTTCAAACGCTTTTTGGGGCGCGGCTTTTTACTGCAATTTCAAGTGACGCAAAACCCTGATATCAACATCTACTGCAAAAACCAAAATTTTTTCTTTGATTTAAACAATCCCTAAAAACCCCTTTAAATCCAACAACATCCCACCACATCCCACATAATCCCCCCATATCCCGTTACTGCAATAACAAGTGTCCCCTTACATACCTTGAGAGAACCTACATAAAACCTACATAATTGCTGTTTTTAAAGGTCAATTTTTTAGCCTTATAAAAACACGGGAGTGTGGTTTTGCATCTCAGACTGTCAGATAATTCCATTAAAAACATGGAAGCCGCTGTTCTTTTAAAGAAAAAAGGGCGGCATCAATGTGAAGTACGCGATTCCCGGATTGGCGGCTTCTTCATTATCATCGGAAAAAGAACCAAAAGCTTTGCCATTCAGGCAGACCTGCGGAAAGATGGCAAACGTATCAGAATAATCCGCCGGACAATTGGCCGTTTCGGCGATATCACCACCCGCCGCGCACGCCTTATCGCACAACAGGACATCCTCTCCATCAACCAGGGGATCATACAGAGGTGGTCCCAGAAAATAGGACAGTGTGTTAAGCTTTTATTTTGATCAAGAAAGGATCATATGAATGAGTAGAACACGCAAAAATTATCCGGCCTCTTTTAAAACGAAAGTGGTTGTCGCCGCGCTTCGGGACGACCGCCCGGTATCGGAGCTGGCTTCTCAATTTGGGGTGCATTCGACGGTTATTGGCCGCTGGAAACGGGAAGCACTGGCTTCCATGGAGGCTGGTTTTTCCGGCAAGCTGGATGTGCAGCAGAATAATCATGCCCTGGAAGTAAAAGACCTTCATGCCAAGATCGGTCAATTGACGGTGGAACGTGATTTTTTGTCCGAAGCCTCCAGCCGCTTGATCCCCATATAAATTTGGGGGCGGCGGAAAGAAATGGTAGTGGCCGCCAATATTAATCTGAGCATCACCGTGCAATGCCGCCTGTTGTCGATCAGCCGGTCGAGCTGGTATTATAATCTGAAAGGTGAAAGTCTGCTGAATCTGGCCTTGATGCGTCTGATTGACGAACAGTTTCTCCTGACGCCCTATTACGGCTCTCGTCAGATGGCGCGGCATTTACGAAGGCAGGGATATAGCGTTGGCCGTCACCGTATCCGCCGTTTGATGCGGATCATGGGCTTACGGGCGATTTATCAGGAGCCTCGCACCAGCGTGCCCCATCCGGAGCATAAGATATACCCCTATCTTTTGAGGAATCTTGTTGTTACCAGACCCAATCAGGTCTGGTGTACGGACATCACCTATATCCCCATCAAACGGGGATTTCTCTATCTGGTGGCGATTATTGGCCAGAGATATAATGTGGTACAGCCGCAGAGTGCTGAGCTGGCGTCTGTCCAACAGCATGGACGTGAGTTTTTGTCTGGAGGCCCTCGAAGAGGCTTTCAGCCGTCATGGCCAGCCGGAGATATTCAACACGGATCAGGGATCACAATTTACCTCCTTTGATTTTACCTCTGCGCTGAAGGACAGAGGCATTAAAATCTCCATGGACGGCAAGGGCAGATGGATGGACAATGTGTTCATTGAGCGATTGTGGCGCAGTTTGAAATATGAATGTGTATATCTTAACGCCTTTGATAATGGCCTGCAGGCCCGGCAGAATATTGGAGCCTGGCTGGTCCATTATAACCAAACCCGGCCCCATTCTACATTTAATGGACAAACTCCCGATGAGGTCTATACTCAGAAAATCGAAAATCAGGGCCATGGCCCTGACATAAGGAAAAAAGCGGCATAACATTAAACAACATAACAAAGCTTAGCATCGCCGCAAATCTGTCCAACAAAGTGGGACCACCTCTTTCAGCAGTAACTATATAATTTCTATAATTACGAATTATTGACTGTATATTTTTTTCTTTATCCATAGGTTCTAAGAATTTCGTATTTTTAATTCGGTTTAATGTTTTTTGTGTAAGTAATGAAAGAGATTGAACGTGAAGTTTAGCCAAATTAAAATCTTTTGTCATTAAAGAGATATATATCCATTTTTGAGCTTTGGGAAATCGTAGAATATACCAGCTTGGTAGAGAGTATCTGAAGTAATAAGTACCGAAATTATTTCGAAATAAGTAACGAATTTGTTGCATTTTTTGTAGTACCTTTTTGTAGTACCAACGATAACAACAAACATATATATTTCATAACACACTGTTATATATAGTTAAAATGTAAAATGGTGCCGCTGGGAAGAATTGAACTTCCGACCTCGTCATTACCAATGACGCGCTCTACCACTGAGCTACAGCGGCCCTTAAAGGATAGGCCAAACAGGGGATTAATCCTCTGTCAGAATGGCGCGGAAGATGCCACAGCTTTTGACATGGCGCAAGCCCTATTCCAGAAATATCTGTGATTCCGGAAAAATGCCCTTAAATTGTCCTAAATGCGCTATAAGAATATAAATAAATATGCAACCACGGAACCAACAACATGAATAAAGATGAGAAGAAAAAAAATAAACAGGAACGATTGGCTCAGGCCTTGCGTCATAATTTAAAGCGCCGCAAGCAGCATCCCCCCTCGGCATCAAAAGAAACCGGCACATCCAAAGATATCACCATGGGTCATAAAGAAGAATAAAATTTGCGTGCCCTATGGACTTGTGGACATCAGCATTCTGGGTTACAAAAACATAGATAAAAAACCAAGTTTAAAGAGGACCTGAAATCATATGGCGATTATGTCGGATAAATGGATTAGAGAAAAAGCCTTGAATGAAAAAATGATTGAACCTTTTGAAGATCGTCAAAAGCGGGACGGCGTTATCTCTTATGGTTTGTCGTCTTATGGTTATGATGCCCGCGTTTCCAGTGAATTCAAGATATTCACCAATGTGGATTCAGTCACCGTTGATCCCAAAAACTTTTCTCCGGCAAGTTTTGTCGACCGGCCCGGCGATACCTGTATCATTCCGCCCAACTCCTTCGCTTTGGCACGGACGGTAGAATATTTCCGCATTCCGGAGAATGTTCTGGTTATTTGCCTAGGAAAATCAACTTATGCCCGCTGCGGCATTATTGTTAATGTCACGCCGCTTGAGCCGGGCTGGGAAGGGCATGTGACATTGGAATTTTCCAATACAACGCCCCTGCCCGCCAAGATTTATGCCAACGAAGGAGCCTGCCAATTTCTGTTTTTTGAGGGGAACGAACCGTGCGAAGTGCCCTATAATGCCAGATCCGGAAAATATATGGGCCAAACCGGCGTCACCTTGCCAAAATTATAACCCGAAAATACCGTAATTAAAGAAACTATTTATATATGGAAAAAATTGTCATTGAAGGTGGCCACAGATTACAGGGCCAACTGCCCATTAGCGGGGCCAAAAATTCTGCCTTGCCGCTTATGTGCGCGGGCCTGCTGACACGCGGCGGCTTGACCCTTCATAACCTGCCCCATCTGGCGGATATTAAAACCTTGGCCAATCTGCTCTGTGAACTTGGCAGTGTGATCAATTACAGCGAAGAAGGCTGGGATATCGGCAGCGGTCAAACCGCGAATATCGTCACGGACAGCATTTCCAGTACCACGGCACCTTATGAGATGGTACGCAAAATGCGCGCGTCGATTTTAGTGCTTGGCCCTCTGCTCGCCCGGGAAGGCGAAGCGATAGTCTCTCTGCCCGGCGGTTGTGCCATTGGCAATCGTCCCATTGATTTACATTTAAAAGCCTTTGAAGATATTGGCGCCGTTGTTGAACTAAAAGACGGTTATGTGCGGGCCAGCGGCAAACTTACCGGCGGCATCGTTCATTTTCCAACGGTTTCTGTGGGGGCAACAGAGAATATTCTGATGGCCGCCTGCCTTGCGGATGGCACGACGGTTATCGAGAATGCGGCGCAGGAGCCTGAAATTTCTGACCTCGCCCATTGCCTGCTGGCCATGGGGGCAAAAATTTCAGGCATTGGCTCATCCCGCCTGGAAGTCATTGGCGTTCCAGAGCTTCACGGCGCAGAATATACCGTCATGCCGGACAGAATCGAAGCCGGAAGCTATGCGATCGCCGCCGCGATGACCGGCGGAGAATTGGAACTTATCGGCCAAAAACTGCCTTTGGTCATGACGGGAACCCTTGGAATTCTCGAACAGGCCGGCATTAAATTTACCGAAACAGATCACGGGCTGATCACGCATCTGGATTCAGATAATATCATTGGTATCAATGCGGTAACCCAGCCTTATCCCGGATTTCCAACGGACATGCAAGCGCAGCTTATGGCCATGATGACCCTGTGTGACGGCGCATCGGTCATTACGGAAACCATCTTTGAAAATCGTTTCATGCATGTGCCTGAATTATGCCGTATGGGGGCAGATATAACCGTCAATGGTGCCACCGCAACGGTCAGAGGCATCAAGCGGCTTTTGGGCGCACCTGTGATGGCCACAGACCTTCGGGCATCCATGTCACTGGTGCTCGCCGGCCTTGCCGCAGAAGGCACGACAGAAGTTAACCGGATTTATCATCTGGACCGGGGCTATGAACGTCTGGTACAAAAGTTAAGTTCTTGCGGTGCAAAAATATCCCGCCAGAAAGCGGATGGCATTTAAACCTATAGAGGGACAACCATTGGGAAAGCTGAAACTCAGAGCAGAAGACTGCACCGACATCACCATTTTATCCGCCTATCTTCAGGATGCGATCACGATGATGGGGGACATCACTTACCAACATAAAGGCCGAAGATTTGTCATGATGCTGAACCGCTATGTCTGGGAAAACAGATGTCCGGAAACCGGTGACGCTCTTTTGCGGGAAGGCCAGAATGTGAGCATGGCCTGCTGCCGTATTCGTACGGGCCTTCATTTTGATGATGTTCTGAAAATCAATAGCCAAAATATCGCCATGACAGCGAAAGACAAGCCGCTGGAACTCTTATCCATCGAAACATATGAAACGGAAACGGAAACTTTCCATGTGGATTTTATATTTTCCGGTGAGGGCATTATCAGGCTGGAATGCGAAATAATTTCCGCTCATATGCAGGATATTGGCGCGCCATGGCCCGCGAAATGTCACCCCAAACATGACATACTTGATGCCATACAAGGTGAAAATAGCTAAAACATCAAATCTATGCTGGATAGTTGACATACAATTTCGTACAACGAAGTGAATTTAGTGAATTTCAGGAGTGACGTAAAGGTGACCTCGCCAGCATCCGGCCCAGAATCCGGTCCAGAATCCGATCAGCAACCCGCCCCGGAACCTATGGTATTGGCGCTGCCCAAAGGCCGTATCCTTGAAGAGGTTATGCCCATCATAAAAGCCGCCGGGATTATTCCAGAGGCAGATTTTGACAATCCTAAATCCCGCAAGCTGACGTTCGATACCAATGATCCGATGCTTAAAATTATTCGGGTTCGCAGCTTTGATGTGGCAACCTTCGTTGCTTTTGGCGCCGCGCATCTTGGGGTGGCGGGCAATGATGTCCTGCTTGAATTTGATTATCCGGAAATATATGCGCCTCTTGATCTGAATATTGGCCATTGCCGCTTATCGGTGGCTGAATTAACATCCTTAAGTATCAATGACGACCCCAGCCGCTGGAGCCATGTTCGCGTCGCCACAAAATATCCCAACCTGACCCGCAAGCATTTTGCCAAACGCGGGGTGCAGGCCGAATGCATCAAGCTCAACGGCGCCATGGAACTGGCCCCGAGCCTTGGCCTGTGCCGGCGCATCGTGGATCTGGTCAGTACGGGTGATACCCTCAAAGCCAACGGGCTGGCAGAGATTGAGAAGATCATTGATATTACCTCACGCTTCATTGTTAATCGAACAGCCTTTAAAACACGCAATGAAGAAATCAGCCGGATATTGCACGATATCGGGGCCCGCAACGATTTAAAATGATTTCAGGTGATGACCTCATGGTGACGACTTTAAACGCCCAAGACAGTGGATTTGATCAGGATTTTGAGACATTCCTTGCCGCCCGCAGAGACAGCGACGGGGATGTTTCCGATGTTGTTCGCGCCATATTGAAAGAGGTAAAAGAACGCGGAGACGAGGCGTTATTTGATTATGGAAAGAAATTTGATAACATTGACCTTTCGGCCAAAACGCTGCGGGTCAGTGAAAAGGAAATTGCCCGGGCAAAATCACGCTGCGCCCAAGACACACTGGATGCGCTGAAACTTGCGGCCACGCGAATTGACAGTTTCCACCGCCGCCATATCCCGCAAGACGATGACTATACGGATGCGGCAGGCGTCACCTTAACGGCGCGCTGGACAGCGGTATCTGCCGCAGGAATTTATGTGCCGGGCGGCAAGGCGGCCTATCCCTCGTCTGTTCTCATGAATGCCATACCGGCCAAATGCGCCGGCGTTGATCGCATTGTCATGGTGGTTCCGGCACCAAATGGCCATTTAAACCCCCTTGTACTCGCCGCAGCAGAGCTCGCCGGCATCACAGAAATATACAAGGTCGGCGGCGCACAGGCCGTGGCGGCCTTGGCTTACGGCACAGAAACAATTCCCCCTGTTGATGTTATCGCGGGGCCGGGGAATGCCTATGTGGCCGCCGCGAAACGCGAAGTTTTTGGCACCGTCGGTATTGACATGATTGCCGGGCCATCAGAAATTCTGGTGGTCGCCGATAACTTGAATGATCCGCGCTGGATTGCCATGGATATTCTGTCACAGGCAGAACATGACGAAATGGCCCAGTCTATTCTGATCACCGATGACAGGGCCTTTGCACAGGCCACATGTGATGCCGTGGATGAACATCTGGCCAAACTTCCCCGCGCGGATATTGCCCGCAAAAGCTGGCATGATCATGGGGCCGTAATATTGGTGGATAATCTTGACGCGGCGATCCCCTTAATAAATAAACTGGCGCCGGAACATCTGGAGCTTGCCATTGAAAAGCCGCGTGCCTATGCCGACCGCATCACCAATGCCGGGTCAATATTTCTGGGCCGTTATACGCCGGAGGCTATTGGGGATTATGTTGCCGGTCCAAACCACGTGCTGCCAACAGGCCGCAGCGCACGTTTTTCATCGGGATTAAGCGTTCTTAATTTTATGAAAAGGAATACACTGATAGAATGCACACGGGAAAGCCTGACAGAAATTGGCCCCGCAGCAATAATCCTCGCCGAAGAAGAGGGCCTGCAAGCCCACGCAAGCTCCATCGGTATCCGGATCACGAATAAGGAATAGGACACAGAATAATGACGGGCAGTAATTATCGTATCTGCCATATCGAACTGGATGAGAAATCCATCATTCGCCGTAATGCGGATATCGACCATGAACGCCGCGTCGCTATCTTTGATCTGCTGGAAGATAATATTTATCAGCCCCTGGAAAATCTGCCCAATGATTACGCGGGACCTTTCCGGGTCATTCTCAGAATGGAAGAAAGCCGGCTGGCCATGGATATATATGCGGATCATGACAGGGTAATGGATGACAAGCTCTCCATCATCATTTTGCCACTGACCTTACTCAGAAAGACCATTAAAGAATATTTTCAAATCTGCGACAGCTATTTTGCCGCTATCAAGAGCGCGAGTCCCCGACAAATTGAAACCATTGATATGGCCCGGCGCGGACTGCATGATGAAGGATCCGAAATTCTGCTGGAAAGGCTTGGTGAGAAGGTTAAAATGGATTTTCCCACCGCGCGCCGCCTGTTCACCCTGATTTGCGTTCTGCAGATTAGGTAACCCTATGGCAGATATTGTCATCTCACCCCAACATGCTGTTGCAGGCCCCTTTGACGACAAGGCCGCCGCAAACCGCCTTGAAATGCCGGCCAGTATCTTGTTTATCTGTAACTTCAATGCGGTACGATCGCCCATGGCAGAAGGCCTGACCAAATTTTACTGTGGCCGCAAAATTTATGTGGAAAGCGTCGGCATAAGGCCCGAAGAAAGCGGGGCCAACCCCTTTGCGATCGCCGTCATGGAAGAAGAAGGCATTGACATATCCCGCCATAAACCTAAAAAATTTGAAGATTTGATGGACAGCTCTTTCGACCTTGTCGTGACTTTAAGCCCACAAGCGCAGCATAAAGCTATTGACCTTACCCGTACGCTGGATTGTCAGGTCATATATTGGCCAACCCTTGACCCCACGGCGGTTGCCGGTAACCGCGAAAATATCATGGCCGCTTTTCGCCAGACACGCGATATGCTCAGCCAAAATATAAAAAAACATTTTACCTCTGATTATTTCCCAACAGTCTAGAAAAACTATGTATATAACCAAGAAAATTAATCTTTTAATATTGTTTAACTTATATAAATATACGAGCGTCCTGAACTATAACAATTGAGTAAAAATGAGTATGCGTGATTTTAAAAAGTACTTTACCGTCATTATGGCTTTATTCGGCCTGAATATGATCAGTCTTCCCGCCAATGCTGTTGTGATTGATTTCGAAGAAATCAGCCAGCCCTATAGCGGTAATTCTCTTGATTCAAAAGGGTTCAACTTTTTTAATGATTGCCAGAATCAGCCCCTTTGCATTCTTCACAGAGACCCGGGCAGCCCGTATAATGCCGACCCCGGAGGCGTAACCTTCGCGCATAATGCCCCGAAATCCACCACAACCCTTACCAATATTAACGGCAACGCCTTTGATTTGATTTCCATTGATTTTGCAGATTATTTTAATTTTCTGACCTCCCAGAATATTCAACTCATCGGGACATACGCGACGGGCGGTACAATATCACAGACTATTGCACTGCAACTCATTTTCGGCCTCGAAACATTCACATTCAATTGGCTGGGCCTTACGCAAGTCTCTTGGGTGGAAACAACAGGAAATTGGCTGCAATTTGACAATGTGATTGTGCAGGCAATCGTCCCTCAGGTTAAGAGTTTAGGGATTCCGGCCCCGGCGTCCCTGGCTTTATTCGCCTTGGGGCTCTGCCTCTTAAGGCATATTACGAGAAGACAAGGACGGTGCCAGAAAAATACGTAACAGCTGTTTCCTTACTCAACCTATATGGATGAACTATTAAAACCGCCATTTTTTTCCCCCAATCAAGAAAAATGTCTTGAAAAATCTTCAGTTTCAGCTATTTATCAGCTCAAAGATGTTTAATGAGGAGCCATTATGGCGAAAGAAGAACTATTGGAAATGCGCGGCGTCGTAACTGAATTACTGCCCAACGCCATGTTCCGCGTGAAACTTGAGAATGATCATGAAATCCTTGGTCATACCGCCGGGAAAATGCGGAAAAACCGCATCCGCGTATTGGTTGGTGATGATGTATTGGTCGAAATGACGCCCTACGACCTCTCCAAAGGCCGCATTACTTATCGCTTTAAATAAGTGCGGGCCTCTTCCTGTTATACTATTATCCAGAAAATATTTCATAGAGCGATTGTGGCTTCACAAATCCGGCCCGGATCGGTTACCCTGTATCTATGACCTCCATTAAAGAAAATAAAAACAAGCTGATTTTGGCCTCTGCCTCCCCCCGCAGGAAAGAGCTTCTGGCGCAGATTGGCCTTACGCCGGATCACATAATCGCCGCAGATATTGATGAAACGCCAGAGCCACAAGAAAGCCCGCGCGCGCTGGCCAGGCGACTGGCCTCTGCCAAGGCCGCAATCATCCGAAAAGACCATCCCGACTGTTTTATTCTTGCCGCTGATACCGTGGTGGCATTGGGAAAACGCATATTGGAAAAGGCCAAGGACCCTGAAGAAGCCCGGAAATTCTTAAAGCTGCTTTCTGGACGCCGTCATAAAGTCTATAGCGGCATTTCCCTCATCACCCCGGGCGGCCATCAATATTCCCGCGTTGCCGTGACCAGCGTGGCGTTTAAACGTCTGTCTGCCCAGGATATTGAAACTTACCTTGCCCATGATGAATGGCAGGGAAAGGCCGGCGCTTATGCCATACAAGGGCACGCCGCGCGCTTTATCAAATCCCTCAATGGCTCCTATAGCAATGTTGTTGGCCTGCCTCTTTTTGAAACCACAAATATGCTGCAGGGAAACGGCTATGTCTTCTGATATTCTGATCAATTCTGCCATTGGTGAAACCCGCCTTGCCCATATGGAAAATGGCAAGCCCGTTGAAATCCGCCTGTTCCGGGATAATGACCAGAGCCTTATGGGGGCCATATATTATGGGCGGGTAACCTCCTTAAGCCAGGAATTTCAGGCGGCTTTTGTTGATCTGGGCAATGGCATAACGGGGTTTCTTCCGCTCAAGCTTTTACCCAAACGTGCGGGCAAGAAACCAGCCGACCTGACCAGCCTGCTCCATGAAGGTCAGAAAATTATCACTCAGGTCACGGCAGATGCCGTCGGCGATAAATCCGTCAAGCTCACCTGCCGCATTGAAGTCGTCAGTTCAGCGCTCATATTGCACCCCTTCCGCGAGGGAGCCTTTGTCTCCAGCCGAATTAAAGACCCGGCCCGCAGAGAAGAATTAAAAAAATTTGGCAATGGTCTGAATTTGCACGGCATGGGGCTTACCCTGCGCACCGAAGCCGAATATATTCCCCTCGAAGATTTAAAAAAAACCGCCGAACATCTGATCCGCCACTGGCGGGACGCCGCGGCGAACCGGGACAAGAAGAAAGTCCCCTTCCTCTTGTCCCAGACGCCGGACAGCCTGCGGCAAATATTACGGGAATATGGCAGCAGCAAACATGACCGCATTATATTTGACCAACCCTCCGCGCTTAAAGTTGCCCAGTCCTGGGCCAGGGAATTTGCCCCGGAGCTGCTGGGCCGCATGCAGCGGCATCAAGGCCCGTTATTTGAAGATTTCTCTGTTGAGGAAGATCTGGACCAGATTTTCGAGAAAAAAATTCCGCTGGCTTCCGGGGCATGGATCACCATTGAACAGACCGAGGCAATGGTCGTCATTGATGTCAATATGGGCAATGCAAAAGTGCATACTGACCCGCAAAAACAACGTTTTTCCGTTAATTCCGGCGCGGCGCGGGAGATTTTCCGGCAAATACGGCTGCGCGGCTTAAGCGGCCTGATCATCATTGATTTTATCAATATGTCCGGTCAAAAGGATGTCAGCCATAAAACGCCCACAAAATCAGATATCAGCAACCTGCTCGGCATCGTTGATAATCTGATACTCAAAGACCCGGCGCAAATCCAGCGCAGCAATATGTCCGCCTTCGGCCTGCTTGAATTAACCCGAAAAAGCAGCCACCGCTCCTTGAGCCGGCAAATGTTGTCAGAGACATCACCCGTTGCCACGGTTGAAACAGCGGCCCTTGCCCTTTTACGTCGATCCGCGCTGGATGCCGCCGCCAAACCGGGCGTTCCGCTATCCATAAAGGCCGCGCCAGCTGTTCGCGACTGGATTATGGCTCAGCCGCAGCTGTTAAATAGATTCACCCGCCGCACCGGCAGCAAGCTCGAAATTAAAGGGACGTAATTCATGAAAGCCGCCAACAATAATAATCTGTGCCCAATATGTGATAAAAACGCCGCCTCGTCAAAGCATCATCCTTTTTGTTCCCCACGCTGCGCCGATGTGGATTTGGGCCGCTGGCTTAAAGGCAGCTACGTGATTCCCGGAGAGAAAGAAGACGTCCCGGAAACCGAACCGGATGAAACATATTAAACCTTTGATAACGGCCGGAAAACTGCCGTTCTTACCAGCGATGCATTTTTTTAAAACGAGTGCTGGACAGGTCATGCGTTTTTTTCTATAACCCATCCACCCACTTAGGTGGCCCCCTCTATATGACCCATTATGCCCGGGTAGCTCAGGGGTAGAGCAGCGGACTGAAAATCCGCGTGTCGGTGGTTCAAATCCGCCCCCGGGCACCACACTTCTTAAAACTCGTTATTTATCAGCGCGTTAATAGCTCGCAGAACATTATGGTGCCAAGGTGGTACACTTTGGTGATACACCATATGCGCCGTTCACTCTGTTCGTCATGACCATGACGCACAATCGTTCGGGCTGAGATTTATGCCCCGTTCACTTTGTGTGCCACAGACAATTGACGCACAATCGTTCGGGCTGATTTATGCCCCGTTCACTTTGTGTGCCACAGACAATGACAAGCAAGCGTTCGGGCATATGATTATGCGAGACAGTGTCATGGCAATAGGCCAGTTTTTAATCCGTAATCGCCATAATAATATGTGGTACGGGCGTGTTATTATTCCCCTTTCCCTGCGCGCGCAATTCAACGGCAAGCGTGAATTGCGTAAATCCCTGCGAACTACAGATAAATTTCGAGCGAAAAAATCGTCACTTTCCTTCTGGGTTGACTGCCAGAGAGGATTTGACACCCTAAAGAATATGTCTAATACTGATCTTTCTTTTAGAACAGTACAGTGCTTTATAAAATTTCTATCTGGCGGTTCATGCCAAAACCATGGAAATATAATGCGTTATATTGAAACCTTTGATGCGTTGGGGCGCAAACATGTCTTTGATCTGGATAGTCCAGAGGATGAAAAGAAGCTTGCGCAGGAAATGCACCAGAATGCCAACAGGCTTCTCAATAAATTTGCCGATCAGCCGGATATTCTCGAACGGCTGTTATCACTGAACGCTGACAGTTATCAGAAACCCGCCAAACAGGTTCAGAATAATCAGCCTGAATCCACGACCCCTTTTAATGA
>Ga0256839_1004069_pt1 | contig 14539 bp, 16 predicted proteins | sample 354166metaG_FD_185968 | JGI IMG/M metagenome (GOLD analysis project Ga0256839, IMG submission 185968) | Hydrothermal vent microbial communities from Mid Atlantic Ridge, Atlantic Ocean - 354-166 | ecosystem: Environmental > Aquatic > Marine > Hydrothermal vents | place: Atlantic Ocean: Mid... | reverse complement strand
GTCTTCTGCGGGCGGTGCAAGCTTAAGCATCCCTTTCATCCTTATGCTTTCCCTCCAAATTTGCGAGCCCCCCATGACCGCCAAGACCCTTTATGACAAAATCTGGGATGCCCATCTGGTATCCAGCTCCGACGATGGCACATCGCTGCTTTATATTGACCGCCACCTTGTGCATGAGGTCACCTCCCCGCAGGCCTTTGAAGGGCTGCGCAATGCAGGCCGCAAGGTGCATGCCCCCGATAAAACCATCGCGGTGCCGGATCATAACGTGCCCACCACGCTGGATCGCCTGAAGGGCGTGGAAAACGAGGAAAGCCGCATCCAGCTCGATGCGCTGGAGAAAAACGCCCTTGATTTTGGCGTGCATTATTATCCGGTAAACGATGTGCGGCAAGGCATTGTGCATATCGTCGGCCCCGAGCAGGGCTGGACATTGCCGGGCATGACGGTGGTGTGCGGTGACAGCCACACCGCCACCCACGGCGCTTTTGGCGCGCTGGCGCATGGGATCGGCACCTCCGAGGTGGAGCATGTGCTGGCGACGCAAACGCTTATTCAGGCGAAAAGCAAAAACATGAAAGTCGAGATTGCCGGCAAGCTGCAGCCGGGCGTGACCGCCAAGGACATCACCATGCATGTGATCGGCGAGACCGGCACGGCGGGCGGCACCGGCTACGTGATCGAATATTGCGGCGAGGCGATCGAGGCGCTCTCGATGGAAGGCCGGATGACGGTGTGCAATATGGCGATTGAAGGCGGTGCGCGGGCGGGGCTGATTGCGCCTGACCAGAAAACCTTTGATTACGTCATGGGCCGCCCCCATGCGCCCAAAGCTGCGCAATGGGAAGCTGCGCTGAGCTACTGGAAAACCCTGTTTACCGACGCGGATGCGGTTTTTGACAAGGTGCTGGTGATCAAAGCCGAAGATATCCAGCCAAGCGTCACATGGGGTACCAGCCCCGAAGACGTGCTGCCGATTACCGCCACTGTGCCCGCACCTGAAGATTTCACCGAAGGCAAGGTCGAGGCTGTAAAGCGTTCGCTGGAATACATGGGCCTAACCCCCGGCATGAAGCTGACGGACATCAAGATCGACACGGTTTTCATCGGCTCCTGCACCAATGGCCGGATCGAGGATCTCCGCGAAGTGGCCCGGGTGGTGAAGGGCAGAAAGATCAAAGAAGGTATGCGGGCGATGGTGGTGCCCGGCTCCGGCCTTGTGCGCGCCCAGGCCGAGGAGGAGGGCATAGCCCAGATCCTGATCGACGCCGGCTTTGAATGGCGGTTGGCGGGCTGTTCGATGTGCCTCGCGATGAACCCCGATCAGCTCCAGCCCGGCGAGCGCTGCGCTGCGACCAGCAATCGCAATTTCGAGGGCCGCCAAGGCCGCGGCGGCCGCACCCATCTTGTCAGCCCCGCCATGGCCGCCGCCGCTGCCCTTACGGGCCATCTGACCGATATTCGTGATCTTTAAGGAGCATCACCATGGAAAAATTCACTAAAATCACCGGCGTTGCCGCCCCGATGCCTCTGATCAATATCGACACCGATATGATCATTCCGAAGCTGTTTTTGAAAACCATCAAGCGTTCGGGCCTTGGCAAAAACCTGTTTGACGAAATGCGCTATGATGACGAGGGCAAGGAGATTGCCGATTTTGTGCTCAACAAGCCGGCTTATCGCGAGGCGCAGGTGATTGTGGCGGGGGATAATTTCGGCTGTGGCTCCTCGCGCGAGCATGCGCCTTGGGCCTTGCTTGATTTTGGCATTCGTGTTGTAATATCGACCAGTTTTGCAGATATTTTTTATAGTAATTGCTTCAAAAACGGGATTTTGCCCATTATTTTACCGCAAGAAGATGTGGATAAGTTGATGGATGATGCCGGTCGCGGGGCAAATGCGGTTTTGAGTATTGATCTGGAAAGCCAGACAATAACCGGCCCGGATGGTGGCGAGATCGGCTTCGAGGTGGATGCTTTCAAAAAGCACTGCCTGCTTAACGGGCTGGACGATATCGGCTTGACGATGCAGAAATCCGACGAGATTGCTGCTTTTGAAAGCCGGAATGCCACATCGCAGCCGTGGATATAGGGCCGCAAGCAAGCGGCTTTGAAGGGGATAGATTGTGATTACACAAGCGATCGGAGCGATCATCCGCGCAGTCATTCTGGGCATTGTCATCGTTTCTCCGGCCTATATTTTGCCGGATATCCCGAATGTGGATCGCGAGCTGTCGCTGATCATTGCCGCGATCATTGCCGCCTTTGTGCTGTTTGAATACGGTTCCAAATCCCCGGGATTTGTCGATTTTCGCTTTGCGCCGCCTTATAACCGCTTCCGGGTCGGTATTCTGGCGGCCCTGGCGATCGGTCTTAGCCTTGTGGGCCGGGCCTTCGTTGATGGCGGAAACGGTTTGCTGGAGCTGGCAGAAAGATCGATGGCCTATACAATAACGCCAAATTCGCCAGTGGAATTTGCACTGGCAAAAATTGCCTCGTTCGAAACCGCCTCCGGTGAGCGTTTGCTGGCTTTGATGTTTTCTTCGGCCTTTGCCATCGGGGTGGGGCTGATGCTTTCGATGAGCCTGCTGCTATGGATATTCAAATGGCCTTTTGGCCGCTCTGAATTCAACCTGTGGGTAAATTTGCCAACATTTGCCCCCGCCGAAGTGGCGCTTACCGGGAGGCGGCTGCGTCGCGATGGCTGGCTCAATATTCTGCTTGGTTTTGGCATGTTCTATGCCGTCCCTTTTGCCTTTCCGGTGTTGCAGAACCGATTAGGACCGGATATGTTTGGCAATCTTCATTCGCTGGTCTGGATCACTACGGTCTGGGCATTTTTGCCGGCAATGCTGTTTATCCGCGGTGTCAGCGTGATCAAGATATCCCGCATTCTGGCCAAGGCCATCACCCCTAAATGATCCGGCTATGCATGGCTTTTCTGCTCTGGGCCTCGCTGGCCAGCGCGCAAAACACCCTGCGGGTTGCCAGCTATAATGTCGGGCTTGGCCGCGACGGGCCGGGGCTGTTGCTCAAGGATATCCTTCAGGAGAAGCCCGATATTCTTGCCATCGCCAGGATTATATCTACGGTAAACCCCGATATCCTGCTGCTCACCGGCTTTGACAATGATTTCGAAAATGTCGCGATTGAACGGTTTGCGGCGCTGACCGGACTGGAATACCGCTATATCTATGCGCCGCTGGGCAATGGCGGGCGGGATTCAGGGCTGGATATCAACGGCAATGGCCGCCTGCGGGACTGGAATGACAATTGGGGGTTTGGCCGCTTTGAGGGCTCCGAGGGTATGGCGCTGCTCTCGCGCTATCCCGTCACCAACAGCCGCCGCTTTGACCAGCTAAAATGGCAGGATTTCGGCCCACCGCCGCTGAAGGCCAATGGCGAGCTGTTTTTCGCGCACTGGCCCGCGCTGCGCCTCGCCGCCCATAGCTTGTGGGATGTGGAAATCACCCTGCCAAACGGGGCGCTCTCCATTCTCGCCGCCCATCCCACACCGCCGGTATTTGACGGGGAGGAGGATGCCAACGGCTTGCGAAATGCCGCTGAAATTTCCTTTCTGGAGCGCTATCTGGGCGGCGAAGCCATGCGCGACGATGCCGGCCTTGTTGCGCCGCTGGCCGATACCCCTGTTATCCTGCTGGCTGACCTGAATGCCGATCCGGCACGCGGCGAGAGCCGAAAGCCCGGATTGCGCGCGCTGCTGGCCCATCCGCGCCTGCAACCCATGCCCGCTTATGATACCGTGGATTGGGAAAGAGCCGGCAGGATGCAGGTGGATTATGTCCTGCCCGATGCGCGGCTGAAGGTGCTGGAAAGCGGGGTTTACTGGCCCGAAAACGAAGCCCTGCTGGATAGGGCAAAAACCCGCCACCGGCTTATCTGGGCCGATATAGCCCTGCCCTGAATCCTTATCCCGCCAGCTTTTTCATAACCTCCTCCAGCGCGGTGCGTTGAAAATCCGGTAATATTTCTTGCAGCTTTTCGCCATTCAGGCTGTGGGGCAGGTCCCATAAATACCGCATTTCCTGCATTTCCTTTGCCAGGCCCCAGAATGGCGACAGCATTTTCATCATCAGCCATGGAAAGGGCCTGAGGGTGAGCGGTTTGCCCGCCGCCTTGGCCAGGGCGCTGCGCAGGGCTTCGCCGGTTATCGTATGTCCGGCAAATGGCACATCCTCATAGCGGGCCAACCGGCCTCGCGCCTCGGCCAGCCCGACCGCCGCTTGCGCCATATCGGGCAGATAGGCCCATGCATGCGGCGCATCCGCCCGTCCGGGATAGATCAGCTGGCCTTTGGAGAGCTTGCTGGTGAGAAAATCGATAAAATTGCCGCTGGGTCGGCTGTCAATGAAATCGCCCGCCCGCAACAGGATCACTTGCGCGCCGGATTGCCGCAATATCCGCTCCATTTCGATCCGCGCCTTGCCTTTTCTGGTGGTGGCCCCATGGGGGGTATCCGCATCCCACACCCCGGGTTGTGCGCCATAATTATAGACATTGGCGGGCTGAAGGATGGTCGCGCCGCTGGCCGTGGCCGCCGCCGATACCTGCCGCGCGATCTTGGGCAGCTCCAGGGTCCAGCCCTTATAGTCTTTCGGGTTAAGCCCGTTAACGATCACATCCGCCCCTTTGGCTGCCGCTACCATATCCTCCTGCCCGCGTTTATAGCGCCGCACCTCCCAGCCCGCCGCCGAAAACGCCTCGTCGCAATTGCGGCCAAAGCTGCCCGATGCGCCCAGAATCAAAACCTTTTGCATAATATTCTCCTTTTGCTGTCCTATATTTACCCATCTGCCACTGAATATAAATTGCGGTTTTTCGTAGATATGCTATTCATTGTTGAATGGATAAGCTACAAACCCTTGATTGGTCACTATTGCAGGCCTTTACATGCGTTGCCCAATCCGGCTCGCTTTCGGCGGCGGCGCGCCAGCTTGGCCAAAGCCAGCCAACCCTTGGCCGCCAGATTGCCAGGGCCGAGGCCGCGCTGGGATGCGCGCTGTTTATCCGCCAGCCGCGCGGGCTGGTGCTGAACGAGGCCGGAGAGGCGCTATACCCGCTGGCGCTGGAAATGCAGGAGGCCGCCCGGACGCTGGCTTTGCTGGCCGCAGGGCAATCCCAAAGCCTGAAAGGCACGGTGCGCATCACCGCCTCCAAGGTTTTTTCCCATTACACCCTGCCGCCGATTTTGGCGGCTATCCGCCGCGCGGAGCCGGATATCCAGCTGGAATTGGCCCCGAGCGATGCCTCGGAAAACCTGCTATTTGGCGAGGCCGATATTGCCATCCGCATGTATCGCCCCACGCAGGAAGATGTGATCGCGCGCAAGCTGGGCGAGATTAAAACCGCGCTTTTTGCCCATGAAACCTATCTGGAGCTGCGCGGCACCCCCGAGAGCTTTAGCGATATATCACAGCATGATTTTATCGGGTTTGACCGAAGCCCGGCCATTATCGATGCCATGCGCGGCCATGGGGTGATCCGTAGCCGCGAGGATTTTGCCCTGCGCTGCGATGATCAGGCCACCTATTGGGAGCTGGCCAAGGCCGGCTGTGGCATCGGCGCCACCCAGATGCGGCTGGGGCTTGAAGCCAAAGGCATGGTTCAGGTATTGCCGGACCTGCCGATGCAGGCGCTGCCGGTCTGGCTGGTGGCGGCCAAGGCCTTGCGCCGCAGTCCGCGTATCCGGCGGGTATATGATCTGCTGGCCGAAGCTGTCCAGCCGCTTTGCGATGCTTGACGATACCGCTTGAAGGCGATACCCGAGAGGGGACCAATTTCAATAAAGGAACGCGCCATGAGCAACCCCTCCATTCTTATCCTCGCCGGTGACGGCATCGGCCCCGAAGTGATGGGCGAGGTGAAAAAAATCATGGGCTGGTTTGATACCGCGCGCGGCCTGAAATTCGACCTTTACGAGGATCTCGTGGGCGGCGCGGCCTATGATGCCCACGGCACCCCTTTGACCGACGAAACCATGGCCAAAGCCCAAGAGGTGGATGCGGTTTTGCTTGGTGCGGTTGGCGGTCCGGCCTATGATGATCTGGATTTCAGCATCAAGCCCGAGCGCGGGCTTTTGCGCCTGCGCAAGGAGATGGACCTGTTTGCCAATCTGCGCCCGGCGCAATGCTTTGATGCGCTGGCCGGTTTCTCCAGCCTGAAGAAAGAGCTGGTATCCGGCCTTGATATCATGATCGTGCGGGAGCTGACCTCGGGCAGCTATTTTGGCGAGCCGCGCGGCATTTTTGAAGAAAACGGCGAGCGGGTGGGGATCAACACCCAGCGCTATACCGAGAGCGAGATCGACCGCGTGGCGCGCGCCGCCTTCGAGCTGGCCCGCAAGCGCGATAACCGGCTTTGCTCGGTGGAAAAAGCCAATGTGATGGAAAGCGGCATTCTGTGGCGCGAGGTGGTGACCAAAATCGGGGCGCAGGATTATCCCGATGTCGAGCTTAGCCACATGTATGCCGATAATTGCGCCATGCAGCTGGTGCGCACCCCCAAGCAATTCGATGTGATCGTGACCGACAATCTGTTTGGCGATATTCTGTCCGATTGCGCAGCGATGCTCACGGGCAGCCTTGGTATGCTGCCTTCGGCCAGCCTCGGGGTGCCGATGGAAAATGGCCGGCCCAGGGCGATGTATGAGCCGGTGCATGGCTCTGCGCCCGATATTTCGGGGCAGGGGCTGGCCAATCCGTCGGCCTGCATTCTCAGCTTTGCCATGGCGCTGCGCTATTCCTTTGATCAGGGCGCAGAGGCCGACCGGCTGGAAGCGGCCGTGGAAAAGGTGCTGGCCGACGGCACCCGCACCGCCGATCTGATGCAAAAAGGCACCGGCAAGCCCGCCTCCACCTCTGAAATGGGCGATGCGATTATTGCCGCGCTGAACGCGAGCCTGTAAGTGGCTATCACCCTCAGCCAAGGCCTGCGGCCCGAGCACTACCCTGATGCCGCAAGGCTTTACTGGCAGGCGTTTGGGCCAAAGCTTGAAAAGCTGATGGGACCAAAGGCGCGCGGCACCGGGTTTTTTGAAGCCGGTATAAACCCCGATGCGGTGATCTCGGCGCTTGAAGGTGTCCAGCTTATGGGCATTGCCGCTTTCAAAACAGGCACGGATGGTTTCAGCAAGGGCGGGGCCTTTTGGCGGCATTACGGCATTGGCACGCTCTGGCGCTTGCCGCTGCTGGCCATGCTGGAGCGCAAGGCACCTGAAGATACATAGCAAATGGACGGTATTTGTGTCGATGCCTCCGCGCAGGGCAAAGGCGTGGGCACCTTGCTGCTCAATGCTGTTTTTGATGCCGCCAAAGCCCGCGGGCTGGCCAAGGTAACGCTGGATGTGATTGACAGCAACCCACGCGCCCGCGCGCTTTATGAGCGGGTTGGCTTCAAGGCTACCACCACCGACCACCTTGGCCCTTTGCGCCATGTTTTTGGCTTTTCCGCCGCCACAAAAATGGTGCGGGAGATCAACTGATTACTTGCTTTTGCGAAAGAACTTCTTGTTGGCCTTCACAAATTGGTCAATCATCCGCGCCAATCCGGCAAAGCCCCGCCCTTGCTGATAATGATGCCCCGCAATCGCGCCGATGCTGGCCCCGATGGTATTGACGATCAGATCCCACATCGTATCTACCAGCCCGGATTTCTGCATATTCAGGCCAAACAGGCTATCCATGGCAAATTCGAATATCTCCCAGAGCGCCCCGATGCTGACAGCGATACTGAATGCCAGAAATGCCAGCGCCAAGGGCGGCGCGGCAAAGCGGTCGCCCTGAAACAGCATGAATACCAGCACAAATCCGATCAGGCCAAAGCCGATCGCCGAGCCGCTATGCAGCAGCACATCCCACCACCAGAACCGCTCGTAGAAATCGCCGATCTCGCCGAGAAACAGCGTGGCAAACAAAAAAATCACGATCAGGGCCGCGAAGGTCATGGGCAAGCGCACCCCGAAACGCTCGGCAAAAAGTGCGGGCAGGAGTGACAGGCCAAGGGTAAAAGCGGCAACAAAAGACACGCTCCATTGAGCAAGCCATAGCGAAACCAGCGTTTCGCCTGCCAAAAATATCCAGATCAGATATACTATATAACTCTGCCGTGCGATTTTCATAAGCGCGGTCTCCTTGCCTTCAAGATAGGCAGGCTTGGGGGTGCGGGCAAGCGGCGCGGGGTTCAAAACACAGGATTTGCGCCTATATATTGACCAAAGGAGCATCCATGACCCGGATTGCAAGCTATAATATACGCAAAAGCGTGGGGCTGGATTATCGGCGCGATCCGGCGCGGGTGCTGTCGGTGTTGGCGGCTATGGATGCGGATATCGTGGCGCTGCAAGAGGTGGACCGGCGCTTTGGCAAGCGCGCCAGCAGCCTGCCGCGGGCGCTGGTGGCCGCGCATACCGATCTTGAAATCGTCGATCTGGCCGCGCGGCCCGAGAGCATCGGCTGGCATGGCAATGCGATATTGCTGCGCAAGGGCACAATGGTGGAAGCCGTGCATACGCTGGCGCTGCCGGGGCTGGAGCCGCGCGGCGCGGCGGTGGTCGATCTGGAAAATTTGCGGGTGGTGGGGTTGCATCTGAGCCTGTTGCGGCGTGACCGGCAAGCGCAGGTGGCGCGGATTGCCGGATTTCTGGCGGGGCTACCCCCGCTTCCCACCCTGATTATGGGGGATTTTAACGAGTGGAGCCGCAAGAGCCGGAACCTGTCAGCGCTGGGCGGGCAATTCAAAATCCACACGCCGGGGCATAGCTTTCCCACGCTCAGGCCGATGGTAGGGCTGGATAAAATCGCGCTTAGCCATGAGCTGACGCTGGAAAGAGGCGGGGTGCATAGCTGCGAGAACGCGCGCCGCGCCTCGGATCATATGCCGATCTGGGCCGAAATTGGCACCGTTTAGGCAGGGCGACTACATTCCCCCCTAGATAGCCAAAGGAAATTATTTGACGTGGCCATCGAGGTTTTGGCTTATATACTGGGCGCAGAATTCATGGCAATACCGGAGATAAACCCATGCAGAACCTGACCGGCCTTTCAGAGGTCGCCCCCCGATATGATGGCATCCTGTTTGATATTTACGGGGTTATCCATAATGGCGTGGCCTGCTTTCCCGGTGCGATTGACAGCCTGCAAGCGCTGAAGGATGCAGGTATTCCCTATGGGTTCCTCTCCAATATGCCGCGCCGCGCCGAGCGGGTGCGCAGCGCGCTGATCGCGCTTGGCATGCCCGAAGCGCTGGCCGTCGGGGCGTTCACCTCGGGAGAGGCGGTTTTCCGGGCGCTTGGCGGGGCGGAATACGGCAAGCGCTACTATTTCCAAGGCCCCGAGCGCACCCGCGAGATTGTGCCCGAAGGGTATCGGCCCGTGGCGCAAATCAGCGAGGCCGATTTTGTGCTGGTTACCGGCATCGGCGACGAAGAAACCCCCGACGATTACACCAGCCTGCTGCAAGCCGCCCTCGCCCGCAACCTGCCAATGATCTGTGGCAATCCGGATTTGCGGGTAGGGCACGGCGATAAAACGGTGGCCTGCGCGGGGCTGCTGGTGGATGCCTATGAGCGCATGGGCGGCGATGCCCGCTGGATGGGGAAGCCGCATAAAGCCGTATTTGCGATGGCAGGCGAAATGCTGGGCGGGCGGCTGCTGATGGTTGGCGATTCGCTTCGCACCGATATTGCCGGTGCCAGTGCCGCCGGGCTGGATACGGTATTTGTCAAAAGCGGCATTCACGCCGAAGATGCGGATCAGGCCCTGAAGGATAGCGCCGTCACCCCGAGTTTTTCGCTGCCACGGCTGGCGTGGTAGGGCGCATCCACACATCATAGCGGGTGGATTTCCCGAGTATCTGATGGCTGGGCGCGGGGAGGCCCTCGGGCAGAGCCGCCTTGCGCGGCCATTTCAGAACCACGCGGTTTTGTGCGGATTCCAGCGCCACCGCGATCAGCTCTGCCGCGTCGGGGTCTTCGCCCACGATCTCACGCAATTGCCGCATTTCCTGCTTTACCAAGGCCGAATTGCCCCGGGGCGGGTGCATCGGGTCCAGCAAAACCACCTCCGGCGCCAGCCTTGGCAGCAGGGATTTGGCATCGCCCGAAAGCAGCTCCATACGGGAGATAATATCTGCCATCTCGCCAACAGCCGCCTTTTGTAGCGCCGCCGCCAGCAGCGCGTGCATCTTTTCCGAGCGCTCGATCAGGGTGACCCGCGCGCCAAGCGAGGCCAGCAAAAACGCATCCCGCCCCAGCCCTGCCGTGGCATCGACCACATGCGGGTTCGCGCCGTTTTTCAGCCCGATCGCCTTGGGCAGATCCTGCCCGCGCCCGCCGCCAAAGCGCAGGCGGTGCTTTAATGCGCCGGAGGTGAAATCTATCTCCAGCTCACCCTTCACGCTTGGCCGCCTGCACCTCGCGCTCCAGCGCATTCAGGAAATTGGAGCGATCCGCCCTGGAAAACGGCTTGCCGCGCCCTTGGTGAAAAGGGTCGGCGGCGCGCATATCGTTCATCAGGTCGCGCATTGCGAGCTGATTGCCGATATTGGATTTGGTAAAGGAATCGCCATTATGGCGCAGCGCCCGCCCGCCCGCCTCAAGGCATTTTGCCGCCAGCGGGATATCTCCCGTTATACAAATATCACCCTTTTTCATACGGTCGGCGATCCACATATCCGCCACATCGGGGCCGTCATCGACCACCACAATATCGACCAGCGGATGCGGATTGGGCCGCAGCCCGCCATTGGACACGATATAGACCTGAAGCTTGTGCCGGTCTGCCACCCGCAGGACCTCGTCCTTCACGGGGCAGGCATCGGCATCAATATAGATAATGGTCATAGCCTGTGCAAAATCTCCGCGTGGTGCATGATATGGTCTTCCATAAAGCTGGCCACAAAGAAATACGAGTGGTCATAGCCGGGCTGCATCCGGAAGGTCCCCGCCTGCCGCTTGAGCGCCATCGCCTGTGCCAGCGCTTCGGGCTTGAGCAGGCCGAGGAATTGGTCGCTATCGCCTTGGTCGATCAGCACCGGCGTCGGAAAGCCGCTTTCGGCCATGAGCTTGCTGGCATCATGGCGCTGCCACGTGGCCTCATCCTCCCCGAGGTAGGCGCCAAGCTGCATCCGGCCCCAGTCAGAGCCAGTGGGGTTGCAAATCGGCGCGAAGGCAGAGACGGATTTATACTGTTCGGGGTGGTTAAGCGCCAAGGTTAGCGCCCCGTGGCCGCCCATCGAGTGGCCGGTAATGCCCTGCGCTTCCTCCAGCAGGTCAAAATTGCGGAAAACCAGCGTTGGCAATTCCTCGCGAATATACGTCCACATGCTAAAATGCGCCGCCCATGGGGCTTGCGTGGCATCCACATAAAACCCCGCCCCTTGGCCCAGATCATACGCCTCGTCATCCGCCACGCCTTCGCCCCGCGGCGAGGTATCCGGAAACACCAGCGCAATCCCTGCTTCAGCGGCCCAAGCCTGCGCCCCTGCCTTCACCATCGCGTTTTCATGGGTGCAGGTGAGGCCGGACAGATACCAAAGCACCGGCACCGGCCCTTCCTTGGCTTGGGGTGGCAAGTAGACCGCAAAAGTCATCTCGCAATTGCAGGCGCTCGAGGCGTGGCTATAAACGCCTTGGGTGCCGCCAAAGGCCGCGTTTTCGGACAGGGTTTTCATCTAGAACTCCACCACGGCACGAATGGATTTCCCTTCATGCATCAAGTCAAAACCTTTGTTGATGTCCTCCAGCTTCAGCTTATGGGTAATCATCGGGTCGATCTCGATTTTGCCCTCCATATACCAATCCACAATCTTGGGCACATCGGTGCGCCCGCGCGCGCCGCCAAAGGCCGTGCCGCGCCAAGAGCGGCCCGTGACCAGCTGGAAGGGGCGGGTCGAAATCTCCTGACCGGCGCCAGCAACGCCAATAATAATGCTCTCGCCCCAGCCCTTATGGGCGCTCTCAAGGGCGGCGCGCATCACGCCGACATTGCCCGTGGCATCAAAGGTGTAATCTCCGCCGCCGCCGGTTAGCTCCACAAGGTGGGCTACAAGGTCGCCCTCGATCTGGCTCGGGTTCACAAAATCTGTCATGCCGAATTGCTTGGCCATCGCGGCCTTATCGTTGTTCAAATCAACGCCGACAATCTGGTCCGCCCCCGCCAGCCGCAGCCCCTGCACCACGTTCAGGCCAATGCCGCCAAGGCCAAATACAATCGCGGTGCAGCCGATCTCGGCCTTGGCGGTGTTGATCACCGCCCCGATGCCCGTGGTCACACCGCAGCCGATATAGCACACCTTGTCAAACGGCGCGTCTTTGCGGATTTTGGCCAGCGCGATCTCGGGCAAAACCGTGTGGTTGGCAAAGGTCGAGCAGCCCATATAATGCAGGATCGGCGTGCCGTCGAGCAGGCTGAAGCGGCTGGTGCCGTCGGGCATAAGCCCTTGGCCCTGCGTGGTGCGGATGCTCTGGCACAGGTTGGTTTTGGGGTTGAGGCAATATTCGCATTCGCGGCATTCCGGCGTATAAAGCGGGATCACATGGTCGCCCGGCTTCAGGCTGGTAACGCCCGCGCCCACTTCCAGCACCACCCCTGCGCCCTCATGGCCAAGGATCGCCGGAAACAGCCCTTCGGGATCTGCTCCCGAGCGGGTGAACTCGTCGGTGTGGCATATGCCGGTGGCCTTTATCTCCACCAGAACCTCCCCTGCTTTCGGGCCTTGTAGATTAACCTCGACAATCTCCAACGGTTTGCCCGCCTCGAATGCTACAGCTGCGCGTGTTTTCATTTTTTCCTCCCGCTTGAATATGGCTTACCCTTCGGCGAAATCGCGCCAAATGCAACTTCAAAATAGGAGCGCTCCATAAGCTGGGCTTATTTTAGCGCGGTATCGATCAACTGTCCGGCGCAATCCGCCGCGGCCTTTTGCGCCAGAAGCGTGGTCAGGCGCGGGCCGTCCTCGATGGCGGCTTCGATCTTGGTCAGGTTGTCATGGGTGCCGGTGCAACTGCCAAAAGCCAGCACCTCGCCGGTTGCGATATCCACGAGGTTCATCTCGGCGCGGATCACGATGCGAAAGGCCTCGTCCAGCAGGCCCAGATTTCGGCCGCTGCTATCGGCATAGTATTCCAGCGCCACCACATCAATAACCACGCCGCTCAGCCCGCGCCGCCGGGCCAGATTGGCCACGCCCGCTGCCCGCTCATTTGCACCGGTTTCGCGCAGAGAGCCGGCATAGAATGGCCGCAAATTGGGCCGCGCACCAAATTCCGCGATCAAATAATCCGCTATGGTATTCTCGATGATCGCGCCCGGATCCACGCCTTGCGGGGTGGGGACCTCGCCTATCTTCGAGCGGGCGCGGTCATCGGCATTCAGCGTCGCCGTCACCGCCTTGCCGATCAGAAATCCGGCAATGCCGCCACCGATACCCCCACCGCCGCTCTGGGCAATGCGCCGCGAAAAGGGTGGTGGGCGCTCCACCGTGCTGGAAAGCGGCTGGCCGGCGATCCTGTCGCGCTGAAGATCCGGTGCCTGCCCTCCGGCCCCGACACAGCCCTGCAAAGCCGCCCCCAAAAGGAGAACGCCACATGTTTTGAAAATACGCGTCATCATAGTAAAAGCCCCAACTCGCCTGCCGCAATGATTACCAGTTCTGGCCAAGGCTGTCACGGGGTTAGCCGGTTTTGTTTCGCCGGTTGGTTGGATGCAGCGATTTCCCCAATATATGATCATCCGCCCCGATCACATGGCTGGCCGCCCCGACAATTTTAGGGTCAGGCAATGGCGCGTTTTCCTCATCCCGGTCCGGATAGGGGATTTGCGACAGAAAATGCCGCATCGTATTGAGGCGCGCGCGCTTTTTATCGTTGGATTTGATGATCGTCCACGGGGCATCGGCGGTGTCGGTATAGAAAAACATCGCCTCTTTGGCCTCGGTATAATCATCCCATTTATTCAGGCTTGCGCGATCTATTGGCGAGAGCTTCCATTGCTTTAGCGGGTCTTGCTCACGGCTATCAAACCGGCGCTTTTGCTCGTCACGTGTAACCGAAAACCAGTATTTGAACAGGTGAATGCCCGAGCGGGTAAACATGCGCTCCAGATCCGGTGTTTCGCGCATGAATTCCAGATATTCCTGCGGCGTGCAAAAATCCATCACCCGCTCCACCCCGGCGCGATTATACCAGGAGCGGTCAAACAATACCATTTCGCCCTTGCTGGGCAAATGCTCGATATAGCGCTGATAATACCATTGTCCGCGCTCGCGCTCTGTGGGTTTGTTCAGCGCGACGACCCGCGCGGCGCGAGGGTTGAGATGCTCCATAAAGCGCTTGATGGTGCCGCCTTTGCCCGCCGCATCGCGGCCTTCGAATAACAGCACCACCTTGGCCCCGGTAACCTCCACCCATTTTTGCACCTTGAGCAGCTCGACCTGCAAAAGCGCCTTTTGCTTTTCATAATCGGCACGGTTAATCTTGTCGGAATAGGGGTATTGCCCCTGCTCGAAGCGGCTGAGCTTGCTTG
>Ga0256839_1004068_pt1 | contig 14543 bp, 14 predicted proteins | sample 354166metaG_FD_185968 | JGI IMG/M metagenome (GOLD analysis project Ga0256839, IMG submission 185968) | Hydrothermal vent microbial communities from Mid Atlantic Ridge, Atlantic Ocean - 354-166 | ecosystem: Environmental > Aquatic > Marine > Hydrothermal vents | place: Atlantic Ocean: Mid... | reverse complement strand
AGACTTGATTGCAGATTTGGAAAAAGCACTTTCTTAAATTCTAGGGTAGACACAGAGGTCTACCCCTAATTATTTTTTAGGTAAATAATCTTTATATTTAAAGCGTGTTGGATCCCACTCATCATCAATAAAGATGGTTGGAGTTCCTGTTACCATTAAACGTTTTTTCATCGCTTTGTCAAAGGCTAATGCTTTGCTTATTGCTGGTGCATTAATCTCGTTTAGAGTAAGACTTACCCCTGTTTTTGTTTTAATTGCATTTAACACAACTTGAGGATTTCGCTCTTTTTCACTCACCAATAGATGATAACAAGCTTTGAGATTATCTATCTCTCCATGCTCTTGAAAAAGATGCATCGCTCGAGTTGTTACATCTGAAGCGGGATGAATCCGTAAAAGTGGTAAATGGTAATAGTAGAGGGCAAATGTTTCAGGATGTGCCTTAACATCGTCTATTAACACAGGGACAATCTCTTGACAATAGGGACAAAAAGGGTCAGACATGACCAAAATTTTATGTTTGGCATTAGCATTTCCTACTAATAAATGCTTCTTATCATAAGCCTCTTTAGGGACTTTAGGTTTTAATATCTTAGCATAATTTTTACCTGTGGTATCTTTCAGAGAGAAAGTTATGCGATTGCCTTTTGTAAAAGCGATTTGATTTACTTTTTTTGTTTTGTATTGCTTAGAAATTTTCATTTTTACATTTAAAGACAGAAAGTAAACTCTCCACCCACCTGTCCCCTCTATGAGATAGCTTGAAATGGTTTCAATATGCTCAACAGGGGAATTTGTTTTCTTTTCAACGTACTCTTTTACATAATGTTCCATGCTTTTTTGAGTCACAGCAAACAGTTGAACTGTTGCCAAAATAGTTAATAATAAAATTTTAATTTTCATAATAATAGCTCCTTTGCTAGATGATTTTAGCATAATAGAACTAAATAAAACTATAAAGGATATTATTTGCTTCTAAAAAAATATCAAAAAATCAAAAGTACCTATTTTCTAATAGAGTGATATGACACTAAAGTACAAATTAGATAAAATCACATCAATGAAAATAGAAACACATGTTGCCCACTTCACAAGTCCTCTGTATTTAGAGAGTGGTAGAATCTTAGAACCGTATAAAATTGCCTATGAAACCTATGGTGAGCTTAATCAAGATGCCTCTAATGTCATTTTAATTTGTCACGCCTTAACAGGTTCTGCTCATGCCGCAGGACGACATAAAAATGAAAAAAAATTTGGTTGGTGGGACGACCTTATTGGCGAAGGAAAAGCGATTGACACGTCTAAATATTTTGTCATTTCAACCAATGTCTTAGGTTCTTGCTTTGGAAGTACTTCTCCTATGGATTATGATTACCCTAAACAGACACCCTTTCGTTTAAAATTCCCTGTTTTAACCATTAAAGACATGATTAAAGCACAAAAGCAACTTCTTTCACAATTAGGTATCCACCACTTACATGCTATTATTGGTGGTTCTATGGGAGGGATGCAAGCCTTACAGTTTGCAGTCGATTACCCAAATTTTTCTGACAACATCATCTCTTTGGCATCAACCTATGCCACGCAACCTTGGACAATTGGCTTTAACAAAGTTGCCATGGAAGCGATACGCAGAGACCCAAGATTTAAAGAGGGAAACTACCATAAAGATGATTTTAAAGAAAAAGGCTTAGATGGATTGGCGATTGGTCGTATTGCAGGTCATATCTCTTACCTCTCACCCCACTCTATGAACGATAAATTTGGACGGAACTATGTCAATAATGATGGACTTTTTGAACTTTTTGGACGCTATGAGGTTGAACGCTACATGGAGTACAATACCAATAACTTTGCAAGACTTTTTGACCCCTTATCCTATCTATATATTATAAAGGCCATTAACACCTTTAATTTAAGTCGAGGCTATGACTCGCTACATGAAGCGATATTAAGAATTAAAGCTAACATTACGCTTATCTCTTTTAAGAGTGATTACCTCTTCTTTCCCAAAGAGATGGAACATATTGATAAAATGCTGACGCGAAATGGACAAAATAGTAGCTATTATGAGATTGATAGTGACTATGGACATGATGCTTTTCTTGTGGAAATAGAAAAGTTTGATACAATTATAAAAAATAAACTAGAAAACATCTAAAGGCTAAAAATGAAATCAGAAACATTTGAAGAGAAATTAGAAGCATCAAAAAAAGTATTAAATCAACTTATGAATCCTGAAATAACACTAGAAGAGAGTCTAAAGCTCTATGAAACTGGTCTAGCTCAAATTAAAGAAGCACAGAAGATGATAGAAGAGGCAAAAGTAAAGATTGAGACCATTGAGAAAAATAGTACAAAGTCCTAGACAATGTCCAATTCAGATACCTTAACCATTGCTGCACTCCAACTACCTACTTTGGGTATGCAAGCCACAAAACTTGACTTCTACCTAAGAAATGCTCATTCAAGAGGAGTAGAGCTTGTTCTTTTAGGGGAGTATGTCCTCAACCACTTTTTTAAAGAACTTTCTAATATTCCCATGAAAATGGTAGAAGAGCAAAGTAATAAACATGTTAAATTACTCAAAAATTTTGCAAGTAAATACCAAATGATTTTTATTGCTCCGCTGGTTATTATTAAAGAAGAGCACTATATTAAAACCATTGTTAAAATTACAAAAGATGACATTAAATATTATGAACAACAAATTCTAATGCCTTATGAGCATTGGAATGAAAAAGCACTATTTAATAATACAATTAAAGAGATAGAGCCACCATTGAGCTTTAAGGTAGGCAACTTTAATGTTATGGCAATGGCTGGATTTGAATTGCACTTTGACCCATTTTGGCTAGAAGTGACAAAAGAAAAAATTGATTTAGTCCTTTTACCAACAGCTTCAACCTTTGACTCCCATATTCGCTGGCGTGAAATCATCAAAACAAAAGCATTTCTACATGGATGCTATATTTTACGTGCCAATCGTTTAGGTGAGTTCAAAGAGGAGAATGTTAAATGGAAATTTTATGGTGACAGTATGTTGGTTGAACCCAGTGGTGAGATTTATATGATGTTAGAAGACAAGGAGTCTATGCTCATTGAAAGCATCTCCAAAAGTGTCATTAATGAACACAAACAAAATTGGAAATTTGAACAGGAATTAACCCTAAGAGGGGACTTGTAGGGTGCTACATGGTAGCTATATGGTAGCTATATGGTTACGATAGTAAACAATATAAAAAACAAGCAAATATCCAATTAATTTTATTAACTTTTAATCTAACTTAACGCTTAACATGTTACAATCTATGAAAATAAAAAAGGAATAGGAAAAAACATGAATAACGACTTGATGAAAATTGTGGAAGAGACTAAAAAACTTACAACACTGGTATTAGAAGATGAGCCAGAGACAAATGAGTTAATGTGTACAACACTAAAAAACTTCTTTTCTGAAGTACACTCTTCAACTGATGCTGCATCAGCAATGCAACTCTTTGAACAACATAGCCCAGATATTATCTTTATTGATATTATCTTACCAGGAAAAAGTGGTCTTGAAGTTGCCAAAGAGATTAGAGAAATTAACCCAAAACAAATTATTGTAATTGTTTCAGCAAGTAATGATATGGGTAATATCTCTGAAGCTGTTAAAATTGGTGTTAATAACTTTATTAGAAAACCTATTGATACTGATAAAATGCTTGATGTACTAAAAGATATTGTTGCTGACCTTAAAAAGCAAAAGAAAAACAGAACAAAAATCTTCTCAATTACTTTACCTCTTGACCTTTATGAACAAGTTGACCAAGATGCAAAAGGTGAAAGCATCTCTAAAAATGCCATGATTATTAGAGCGTTAAAACATTTCTATAATCTATAAGCTTTTGTAGGGTGCATTTTAATGCACCACTAATCTTTTTACATTGGTGCAATTAATTGCACCCTACAACAATCTTATTTTATGATAATCTCATTCTAACAGACGCTTCATGTGCTGTTAAGCCTTCAGTATTTGCAATCAATGCACACGCTTCACCAATCTCATTTAATCCTTTTTGTGTCATAGATATAATGGATGACTTCTTTAAAAAATGGTCAACTGATAATGGAGAGTAAAACTTAGCTGTTCCCCCTGTTGGTAAAGTATGGTTAGGTCCTGCAATATAATCTCCAATTGGTTCAGGAGTATATGCTCCTAAAAAGATGGCCCCTGCATGTTTAATTTGACCTAACAAATCCATAGGATTTTTTGTTAAGACTTCTAAATGTTCAGGTGCAATTTGATTCATTAGCTTAATTGCCTCATCCATCGTTTCAGTAATAATAATTGCACCACGCTCTTCAATAGATTTCCGAGCGATTGCTTCACGTGAAAGTGTTCCTAAAAGCTCTTCTAATTTAGTAGCTACTTTAGGAGCAAGAGAAGCATCTGTTGTAATCAAAATGGAAGATGCCATTTCATCATGTTCTGCCTGAGAAAGTAAATCAATGGCAATAAAATCTTCTCTAGCACTCTCATCGGCTAAAATACCAATCTCACTAGGACCAGCTATCATGTCAATGTTTACTTCTCCATAGACCAACTTTTTAGCTGTTGCCACAAAAATATTACCAGGGCCCGTAATCACATCTACTTTAGGGATACTCTCTGTCCCATAAGCCATCGAACCAATGGCTGAAGCACCACCAACTTTAAAGACTTTGGTCACTTTACACAAATGACAGGCAGCTAAAAGAAGTTCATTTAATTCATTATCAGGAGCAGGTGTACAGACCACTATCTCCTCTACCCCTGCCACAATCGCAGGAATGGCATTCATAAGTAATGATGAGGGATACGCTGCTTTTCCTCCAGGAATATATAGTCCAGCTGAATCTACAGCCGTTACTTTTTGCCCAAGCATATTGCCATTTTTTTCATAGTCAAACCACGATTTAGGCATAAGTTTTTGATGATAATTTTCAATTCTATCATACGCCATATGAAGTGCATCTCTAAGCGTTGCATCAATATTTTTATAGGCTTTTTCCATATCATCAATAGAAACATTTAAATCTTCATCTTCCTTAGGAGTCCAACGGTCAAATTTTGCAATATGTTCTTTGAGTGCTGAATTTCCCTCATTTTTAATCTCATCAAGAAGCCCTTTTACAATAGAAGTCACACCATCTATGTCCATCGCCCCTCGTTTTAATAACTCATCAAATTCAGTTTGAAAGTTCTCATCATTTGTACTCAATATTTTCATCATATTTCCTTTCGTATCGCTTTAACATACTCTCATTCCCTATTAATCCACCTTGATGAATATAGAGTAGTGGTGTGTTAAAAAGTTTTGGATTTTCCAACAAAGTTAGCCATCCATGTGGGTCATAGAGTAAATCAAATTCCACACCCATTTCATGGCGTAATTTTAACCAAATATTATAAGAGTCCCTATAGAGCTTTCCAAAGTGTCTTTTTTTTGAGGGTTTTATAATTTTAGGATGATACTTTTCATTGGTTTCTAGCATCAAAAATTGCTTTTTTAAATAGGCTTCATCTCCCACACAAGGGGTTGTAAAAACCGTAAGTCGGGGTATCCCTACCCCGACATTAAAAGCTTTAGACAAATAGAGAGCCGTAGTCCCCGTACCCGCAGGTAAAAAAATATTTAATTCTTCAATCTCCTGCTCTTCTTTCCAAGCTAAAATTTCATCAGCTAACATCTTTAATCCCACTTCAGCATGAATTTCTCTGCCACCCTCTTCGATGTATAAAGTACTTTCATCTTTTGTCGGGGTAGGGATACCCCGACCTACGTGTAATTTCATGCCATTTTTTAAAGCGTATTTATAATTTCCATTTGGATTTTTTTTTAAATAAGAGGCTAAATGTTCGACATAATAATCAAATTCCCACTCTTTTAACTTTGCCAATACAGACAAGCTATACATCGCGTTAGATTGAGCTGAACCATACGAGATTATTTTTTTTACTTTTGGAAAGTCATTCTCTAAATAGTAATAAAACTTACGTGCCTTATTACCAGAAAAGTCTTTTGAAAGCAAATCATCTCGTTTTATATAAAAAGTGTTATTTTGAAATTGTTTTTTTTGAACCAATATTCTTAATTTCTATCCAAGCAATTTAAATCAGAAAAAGCTTGTTCTAAACGCTTAACAATAGCATTTTCACCCTCACGTAACCATTTACGTGGGTCATAAAATTTTTTATTTGGTTTGTCATCACCTTCAGGGTTACCAATTTGAGCTTGAAGATACGCATGATACTGGTCAACATAGGCACGTACCCCATCCCAATATGCCCATTGGGTATCGGTATCAATATTCATCTTCACCACACCATAAGCAATCGCTTCTTGAATATCTGAAAGCTCTGAACCAGACCCTCCATGAAAGACAAAATCCACAGGCTTTTCAGAAGTATTAAACTTTTCTTGAATATATTTTTGAGAATTATCTAAAATACTTGGTGTCAGTGAAACATTTCCAGGCTTATAGACCCCATGAACATTACCAAATGAAGCAGCAATCGTAAACATTGGAGAGACTTTCAATAGCTCTTCATAAGCATACGCCACCTCTTCTGGTTGTGTATAAAGAAGAGAATTGTCTATCTCTGTGTTGTCCACTCCATCCTCTTCTCCACCTGTTACCCCTAATTCAATCTCAAGGGTAATCCCTATTTTAGACATACGTTCTAAATATTCTTTACAAGTTTCAATATTCTTTTCAATAGGCTCTTCAGAGAGGTCAATCATATGAGAAGAGAAGAGAGGTTTTCCAAAAGCTTCAAAATGTTTTTCAGAGGCATCTAAAAGTCCATCTATCCAAGGTAAAAGTTTACGTGCAGCGTGGTCTGTATGTAAAATAACAGGAACACCATAAGCTTCGGCTACTGTATGCACATGCTGTGCCCCTGCAATTGTTCCCAAAATGGCTCTTTTATCAGAAGGCATACCTTTTCCTGCATAAAATTCACCCCCTCCATTGGAAAACTGTATAATAACAGGAGAGTTAACTTTTGATGCTGATTCTAAAACAGCATTAACCGATGATGTTCCCACAACATTCACCGCAGGGATTGCGAATCCTTCCTCTTTTGCTATTGCAAAGAGTTCTTGAACTTCACTACCACTTAAAACACCACAGGGTAAACTATCTAGTACTTTTTTACTCATTTTTTTACCTTACTACTTCATTCATTAATTTTTTTATTATTTTACAATAATCTTTGCCGTTTTTTTCATTTTTTTACTTATTTTTTCTAATTTAAGTTTAAATCTACTATAGCGTAATGCTTTGACGATCTCATCTTTCACTGACTCATAAGGAATTAATCCTTCTGTTTTTTTATCTTCAAGATAAATAATATGGTAACCAAACTGTGTCTGGACAGCTCTTTTAGTAATGGTATTAAGCTCTAAGGCAAAAGCAGCTTGAGAGAATTCAGGTACCATCTGATCAAACATAAACCAATCCAAAGCACCTCCATTTTTAGCACTCGGTCCAATAGATTGGGTTTGGGCTAAACGTATAAAGTCCTCTTTTAAATTCACACTCTCTTCTAACTCGGCAATTAGACTAATCGCTTCATCTTCTGTTTTAAGTAAAATATGCCGTACTTTAACCGAAGCTGGTTTTAAAAAATTTTTTTGATGATTTAAATAGTATTGATGAATATCTTTCTCTGAAATACTTAAGTTTTCAACTTGTTCTTTCATCCAATAATCAAGAAGCAAGTTCTCTTGTAGTTTTTGTAAATCTCTTTGATAGGCTAAACTTTTCTCTATATGATTCTTTTGGGCATCTTCCAAAAAGAGTCTACGGTCAATCATCTGATTGATTACTTTCTCTTTTTGTTCCGCTGTTAACGAAAAAAATGTCGCACCAGGAATACTTTTAATCACAAATTCGTTAACATCTTTAGTTGTAATCTCTGCACCATTTACAATGGCTAAAGTCTCATTTGCTACTAAACCATAAGGGATAAATAGTGTCATTAGGATAAAAAATCTAAAGTTTTTTTTCAATTTCAAACCTTATTATAATATATTAGACATATATTATAACATCAATTAGTAAATGATTGGTAAATCATACTATAATATACAAAAAAATAGATAAAAAAGATATTGAACCATGGCAACAAAAAAAATAAAATCTGCAACAAAAAAAGAAATAGAGGAGATTAAAGCACTCTTTTTAGAACATTACCCCGAGTCTTTAACCGAACTAAACTACAAGAATATTTATGAACTACTTATTGCTGTAATGCTCTCAGCACAATGTACTGACAAACGGGTTAATATTATCTCTCCTGCTCTTTTTGAAGCATACCCCTCGCCCATTGAACTTGCCAATGCAGACTTAGATGAAGTAAAATCCTATCTTAATACTTGTTCATTTTTTAATAATAAAGCAAAAAATCTTATTAAGATGGCACAAGCTGTCATTGAAAACCATAATGGAGAGATTCCTCATACACGGGATGAGCTGGTCAAACTAGCAGGAGTGGGTCAAAAAACTGCCAATGTAGTGATGATAGAGTATTTTGGAGCAAACTTAATGGCTGTTGATACCCATGTTTTTAGAGTAGCTCACCGTTTAGGATTAAGTGATGATAAAACAGCCCTCAAAACAGAAGCCACTTTAAGTAAAAAGTTTAAAACCGATTTACATCTGCTTCATCAAGCAATGGTACTCTTTGGACGCTACAAATGTAAAGCTGTCAAACCTGAATGTGAAGGATGTTTTATGGAGAAACATTGTCGAACTTCTGAAACCTTTAAGGTGTAGGGTGCAATTTATTGCACCCAAAATTATTTAATGATGCATTAAAATGACACCCTACGCGTTTAGCATCTCACCAATCATAAATGAAAGCTCTAAAGCTTGACTTGCATTGAGTCTTGGGTCACATTGTGTGTGATAACGGCTACTTAAATCTTCTGCGGTAATGGCACAAGAAGCACTTCCTGTACACTCTGTCACATCATTTCCTGTCATCTCTAAGTGAATACCACCTGCCACGGTTCCCATCTCTTTATGAATGGCAAAAAACTGTTCTACTTCAGAGAGAATGTTGGCAAAATCTCTGGTTTTATAACCTGTTGAACTTTTCTCAACATTGCCGTGCATTGGGTCACAAGACCAAACCACATTTCTACCCTCATCTCTAACGCGTTTAAGTAATTTAGGGAAAAACTCTTGAATCTTAGAAGCACCCATACGAACAATAAGGTTTAATCGACCCTCTTCATTGTTTGGATTAAGTGCATCAATAAGTTCAATTAACTCATCTTCACCCATAGTAGGTCCAACTTTACATCCAATAGGATTTTCAATCCCTCTAAAGTACTCAATATGTGCTTCTGTTAGCTCTCTCGTTCTGTCACCAATCCACAACATATGAGCAGAACAATCATAATACTTTTCATCACCTTCAGAATCTTTTTTGGTTAATGCCTCTTCATAGTTAAGAAGTAATGCTTCATGCGAAGAGTAAATAGTTGTTTGATGTAGTTGGGGGACACTATCTGAAGAGAGTCCACATGCTGACATAAACTTCACAGCATTGTCTATTTTATTAGAAAGCTCTTCATATTTTTTACCCAATTCATTGTCTTTAATAAACTCTAAATTCCATTGATGTACTTTATTTAAATCGGCTAAACCACCTCTTGCAAATGCTCTTAAAAGATTTTGTGTCGCAGCAGATTGATTATAGGCACGTATCATATTATGAGGGTTGGGGATTCTAGCTTCCTCTGTAAACTCAATACCATTGATAATATCTCCACGATAAGAAGGGAGTTTAACCCCCTCTATCTCTTCAAAATCAGAACTTCTAGGTTTCGCAAACTGCCCTGCAATTCGTCCTACTTTAACCACTGGTTTACCTGTAGAGTACATCATCACCATGTTCATCTGTAACATTAATTTAAAAAAGTTTTTAATGTTTGGCGTATTAAAATCAGCAAAACTCTCTGCACAATCACCACCTTGCAGTAAAAATGCTTCTCCACGCCCTACAGCAGCTAACTTCTCTTTGAGTCTTCTCGCTTCTCCAGCAAAAATAAGAGGAGGATAGGAACTTAGCTCTGCTTCAACACTTTTAAGTGCATTTTGGTCTACATAAGTTGGTTGTTGCTTAATGGGGAAGTCTCTCCAAGAGCTTGGTGTCCAGTTCATTGTTTGTCCTTGTAAAAATTAATTCGATGATTATACCTTGAAAAAATTAAATTTTGGGCTTTAGATTTATTATAAATTTATTATGAGAAGATATAATGTTCTAAATAAATATAAAAAAGGAACGTTTGCCTATGCAAAAAAATATATTATCCATCTCGTTAATACTCTTAACATTAAATACTACAGGATGTGTACAAAGAACCATTCAAACAACAACAGAACAATCAATTCCAGTAGTTCAAAACAGACCCCTACCTCCGGTAGAAGTGCATACTCGACCAATATTTGAAAATATTCCTACAACACAACAGATACCTAGCCAAAGAGAGATAAGCAGTTATCCTCAAGAACCCATAGCTCCAACCATACAACCTAGCATTCAGCCTACTGTTACTACACATAGTACTACACACGCTACAGGTGGTGAAACACGCCAATTTAGAACCGTACAAGGAACAAGTATTGCCATTCAAAAGAGAAGCAACGGTTTCTCTTTTCCTCAATATCAAGATAAAATTATTATTTTACAAGTCTTTGGTAAACATTGTGAATACTGTTTTAAAGAGATTCCCATTATAAAAAGAATTCAAAGAAAATATGCACACAACAGTAAAATTATTGCCCTTCAAGCACAAGCTCCTATGAGTAGAGGTGAGTCATCTTCTCTTATTCAAAGATTTCAAATGAATTACCCCATCATCGATAAAAGTGAAGCGGCCTCACTCCTACTAAATATTCAAAATAACTATGAGTGGACAGGAGTACTTCCTTGTACCCTTATTATTAAAAATGGGGTAACAGAACAAGCATTTAAAGGAGAAGTCTCCTATCAAGAACTTGATGAACTTATGAGTAGCCTTTAAGCTTCTCATCTTTAAACACCTTAAAGTAACGCTTCAGATAGAACTTTATCTATACTTGATACTCCTATAATCTCAATGGACTTTTTAACTTCATTGGGAATATCTTCTAAATCACGTTCATAATTTTTTTGAGGAATTAACGCTTTGGTCACACCTGCTTTGTAGGCTGCGATTAGCTTCTCTTTCAATCCACCAATAGGCAGTACTTTCCCTGTCAATGTTAATTCACCTGTCATAGCAATGGCATTGTCTATCTTTTTATTTAACAGAATAGATGCCATAACCACTGCCATAGCAATTCCTGCACTTGGACCATCTTTAGGCGTTGCACCTTCAGGTACATGAATATGTAAATCATACTGCTTATAGGCTTCACCCTCTTTAATCTCTTGCTGCATAAAAATTTTAACCACCGAAAAAGCAATATGGGCTGACTCTTTCATCACATCCCCCAAACTACCTGTTAGTTTAATATTACCTTTACCTTTAAGCTTAATGGCTTCTATCTTTAAAACATCGCCCCCTACCGCTGTCCAAGCCAAACCATTAACTACCCCTAAAGATGGCATTTTGTCAATTGCTGAAATCTCAAATACTTTTTTATCGGCAAATTCAGGTAAGTCTTTCACCTTCACTTTAACACTACTCTGCTCTACATTAAGTAGAAGTTTTAAGGCTACTTTACGCATAACTCCTGCTATTTTTCGGCGTAAACCACGTACCCCTGGCTCTCTTGTATATTCATCAATGAGTAATTTTAATGCTTTATCGGTAATCTCAAACTCATCAGAGGCAAGGGCATGTTTTTTTAACTCTTGTGGAATCAGATAAGCTTTGGCAATTTCAAATTTTTCACTTGGAGTATAGGAGTTGACTTCAATAAACTCCATACGGTCACGCAGTGGTGCAGGGATTTGCCCCACATCATTTGCTGTTGCAATAAAAATGGCTTTACTTAAATCAAAGTCAAAGTTTAAATAGTGGTCGCGGTACTCACGGTTCTGTTCAGGGTCTAAAATCTCTAACAGTACAGCTGTTGGGTCACCTCTACCATTACGCCCTACTTTATCAATCTCATCAAGCACAATCACAGGGTCCATACTCTTAGCTGTTATAAGCCCTTGTACCAAACGTCCAGGCATTGCCCCAACATAAGTACGTCGGTGACCTCTAAGTTCATTGACATCTTCAAGTCCACCCAATGCAATACGAATAAGAGGTCGCCCTAAGGATTTGGCAATAGAGTTTGCCAAAGAGGTTTTTCCTACCCCTGGAGGGCCCGAGAAACAGAGAATAGTTCCTGCACTTCCATCAAGTGTAATGCCTCTTTTCTCTGCCAATTCACGAACAGAAAAAAATTCCACAATACGCTCTTTAGGTTTAGTTAAAGAGAAGTGATCTTTATCTAATCGCTCTTTTACCTCTGCTACCTTTAGGGTGGTCTGAGTTAATTCGCCAAAAGGCAACTCAAATACCCACTCCAAATAAGTTTGAATCTGTGCAGCATCACCAGAGTCTGGGTGCATCCGTGCAAATCTTTCAAGTTGTTTACTTATCTCATTAAAGGTATCTTCTGCAATTTTAGGTTTAAACGCTTCTAACTTTTCACGAAAAGCATTAAGCTCCTCCTCACGTCCTGCATCAGCACCCAACTCTTTGTTAATCTCTTTAAGTTGCTCTTTTAAAAAGTACTCTTTATTGGTCTGTTCTATTTTGGTATGTACTTTAGAGCGAATCTCTTTTTCAACTCTTGCCGATTCCATCTCTTCGACAATAATCTCAATAAGTTTAATCAAACACGCTTCTACATCGTCATTGCCATAAAGTGTATAGGCATCTGTTTTAGAAAGTTTTAACAAAGAAGCAACCAAATCAACAATCCGATAAGGGTCATCGGTCTCGGTAATGGTCTTTAGTAAATCAGCAGGAATACCACTGTTAATTTTAGATAATATTTTTATCTTTTCATTTAAAACACCCACCAAAGCAGTCACTTTTAGCTCATCATACTTTTTATTTTCCAAGAGATGTATCATGCCCTCTTGAAAAGAGCTTTCACCCTCTTCTACCCTATCTAGTTCACCAATTATCTCACCTCTTGCCATTCCTTGAAAGAGTATCTTTACACGACCATCAGGAATGTTAACTTTACGCATAATAGAGCCAATGACCCCTAGTCTATGAACATTTTCTGCTTCTCGTGAACCCTCTTCACCTTCTTTAGTAGTCGTCAAAAAGAGAAGTGAATTATTATCCATGGCAAAGGTAACGGCTTCAATGTCCTCTTTATTGGTTAAAAAAATAGGTGAAATCATAAAGGGATAGATAAAAAGATTATCTTCAATCACCACAGGTAGTCTGTTTGGAAATGGTTCGTAATTACTTAACTGCATATTATTCTCTATTTAAAAATGGCATCAAGAAAGCCAATCTCTGGAGCTTGAATGTCCGTCATATTCAAAGGAGAATTGGCATTTTTCTTTTTATAGATTTCAACAGCTTTCTCTTTGTCTAGTCGAGTGTAGAGTGATGCAATGTTTTCATTTAAAAGGTATTGAGACATCTGTAGGCGTACTTTTACGGTATTGACAACAGGTAAGTAGCTAGAGGCAGGATAACTTTTAACAAACTTATCAATATCTACCAAGGTATCTAACATCAATTTTTGCTCTTTGTTAACATCTTTAATTCCTAAAAATGCTGCTTTTATCTTTAAAAATTTTGCTTGTTCTACAGAAGATCCAGCTGCATATTTTTTCAAATACTCATCTAAATAATAATCAGCCATAATATAAGCTTGGTCTTCCATGTGGGCATTGGCTAAAAGCATTGTCGCCGTAGGAAGCAATGGAGAACGTGAATGTTCACTCTTAAGGGATATATATAAGTTATCAGCTTTATCCAAATTACTTGTAGCAATCTCTTTAACAATATCTTGATACCAAGTTAGTGCTGGTTTATCATACTCATTCACGGCATCTTTGTTACTACATCCAAGTAACAATAGCCCCATACTTATCGCTATAAAAAGTGATTTAATATTGATTTTCATATTTTTTATGAACCTTGTCTCTAAAATTTAAAAAAATATGATACCTCAAACTCTATTATAGTTGGCTATATTAAATAATTTTATATATTAATTAATTTTATATATTATATTTTAAATATAAATAAAAGTTTATATTAATGACTCATTAGTTAATATATTAAATTAATTTTAATATAAAGGTTTAATTTTGAATATATATATAAAAACCATTACAGTTCTTATTTTATTAATGTATACTGATAATGCTATGTGTTCTATAGATTTTGGAGATGCTCCATCTAACTACACTCATGTTAGCCATAACATAAATCAGAACTTATATCTAGGAAATTCTACTCCCGATGCAGAAAATGACCAACAGAGTTCAACTGATGCCACAGGAGATGGAGAGGATGATAGTGATGGTATAGTAGGCGTAGTTCCAA
>Ga0256839_1004067_pt1 | contig 14543 bp, 9 predicted proteins | sample 354166metaG_FD_185968 | JGI IMG/M metagenome (GOLD analysis project Ga0256839, IMG submission 185968) | Hydrothermal vent microbial communities from Mid Atlantic Ridge, Atlantic Ocean - 354-166 | ecosystem: Environmental > Aquatic > Marine > Hydrothermal vents | place: Atlantic Ocean: Mid... | reverse complement strand
ATATTCCCGCCTTGCAGGTGTTGATGAGCATGGGCTATACCTACCTGCCACCTGAGGTGGCGATGAAACAGCGCGGCGGCAATACCGGCGAGGTTTTATTGCGTGAGGTGTTGATTAGCGAACTGCGCAAGCGCCGTTTTACCTGGAAGGGCAAGGAGTACCCCCTTTCCAATAATGCCATTGATGACATTGTGCGCCAGCTTGCTTCGCCCGGTCTGGGTGAAGGGCTGCTGACAGCCAATGAGCGAATCTATGGCCGTTTGACCCTGGGTATCACCGTTACCGAGTTCATTGATGGCAAGAAGGCGCAACCCACTATCCCGATCATCGACTGGAAAAACATTGAAACCAATCAGCTCCATGTCACCGATGAGTTCGAGGTACTGAATACGGCAGGCACCGGCTTGCGCCGGCCGGATATCGTCTGTTTTGTTAATGGTATTCCCCTGGTGGTGATCGAAGCCAAACGCCCTGATCCCCACAACCCCCACAAGGATATGCTCAAGGAAGGGATCTCCCAGCACATCCGTAACCAGGGTGTGGCCGAGATTCCAAACCTGTTTGCCTATTCGCAACTGTTATTTTCAGTCAATGGGCTGGATGGCCGTTATGGCACCACCCGCACACCGGCAAAATTCTGGGCCTTGTGGCGGGAAGAAGATCTGGATGAAACGGTCTTTGACCAGCTCAAGAACACCGAGCTGGATGAGGCACAGAAAAAGGCACTTTTCGATCATCGCCCCCATTGGATGCGTCAGTATTTTGATGAGCAACGCGCCCAGGGCAAGCTGCTCCCCACGGGGCAGGATCGCCTGCTGATCAGCCTGTTGCGCCCGGATCGCTTGCTGGAATTTATCCGTTTTTTCATTTTGTTTGATAAGCGCAGCGGCAAAATTGCTGCCCGCTACCAGCAATACTTTGGCATCAAGCGCCTCATCGAACGCGTTAGCGAAAAGGATACACGAGGCGCCCGTGAAGGCGGGGTCATCTGGCACACCACCGGATCAGGCAAGTCGTTCACCATGGTTTTTATGGCCAAGGCGTTGATTCTGCATGAAGCCTTGAAACAGTGCCGCTTTGTGGTGGTGACCGACCGTATCGATCTGGAAAATCAGCTTAGCAAGGTATTCGCCAATGCCGGCGCGCTGGCGACCGCCCGTGACATTGAACGGGCCAAGGCGCGTACCGGCAAGGATCTTGCGGAACGTATTGGCAAGGGGAGTGAGCGGATTCTGTTTTCCATTATCAACAAGTTCGCCACGGCCGCCAAACAGCCGGAATGCCATAACCCCAGCTCGGATATTATCGTGCTGGTGGATGAAGGGCACCGCAGCCACGGGGGTGAAAGCCACCAGCGCATGCGCCTGGCACTACCTAATGCCGCCTTTATCGCCTTCACCGGCACGCCGCTGCTGCACAAGGACAAGACCACCAACAAATTCGGCCCTATCCTCCATGCCTACACCATGCAGCGTGCGGTGGAAGATGGCACGGTAACACCGTTGCTCTACGAGGAGCGCATCCCGGAACTGGGCACCAATGCCAAGGCCATCGACAAGTGGTTTGATCGCATTACCGAAGGGCTGACCGACCAACAGAAGGCCGATCTGAAAAAGAAATTTGCCAAAAAAGGCGCTGTGTACCAATCGGAAAGCCGTATTGAACTGATTGCTCATGATATTTCCGATCACTTTATCAAGAACATTCCCGATGGCATGAAAGGGCAACTGGCAACGGACAGCAAGCTCTCGGCCATCCGTTATAAAAAATATCTGGATGAAATTGGACTGTTGTCCACCGCTGTGGTGATCTCCCCGCCCGATACCCGTGAAGGACATGCCGAGGTTGACGAAAGTCAGTTGCCGGCATTGCAGCAGTGGTGGCAGGACAATGTGGGTAATCAGAGCGATGAAGCCTACACAAAAGACATCGTACGCCGGTTTGGCGAGGAAGAAGACCCGCAACTCCTCATTGTGGTGGATAAACTGCTCACCGGCTTTGATGAACCGCGCAATGCAGTGCTCTACATCGACAAGCCACTGAAAGATCACAACCTCATCCAGGCCATTGCCCGTATCAACCGCCTGCATGATCAGAAACAGTTTGGCCTGCTCATCGACTATCGCGGCATTCTGAAAGAGCTGGATACCGCACTCGAAGCCTATCAGGAGCTGGAAGAACGTACTCAGGGTGGCTTCGATATCGACGATCTTGCCGGACTCTACCGGCAGACAAGCACGGAATATAAAAAACTGCCCATGCTGCATGAATCATTGTGGGCACTGTTCAATGAGGTGAAAAACCGGGGTGATCTCGAACAGTTCCGGCAGGTGCTTATTCCCCAATACGAAAAAGATGAGACGGGCGCATTATATGACATGCGTCAGAAAATTCGGGATGATTTTTATGAAGCACTGAAAGACTTTAGCCTTTGTCTGGAAGTCGCCCTGGGTTCCGCCAGTTTTTATGAGGACAGCAGCTTCACTGAAGAGGATATAAAAACCTACAAACGTGACCTGACGTTTTTTACCAACCTGCGGCGCATTACCCTGCAGGATGCGGGTGAGACCGTGGACTATTCCACTTATGCGGCACGCATCAAAAAGATTATCAATACGCATGTGGTGGGTGAGGATATCAAGGAATCAGAGGGTGTTTACCTCGTTAACGAACTGGGTAAAAAGGACGATCCGTCGGACTGGTCTGAAGAAAAGACCCGTAACGAAACCGACATCATTCGCACCCGGATCAAGAAAACCATCGAGCAGGATCTTCAGGATGATCCTTATGCCCAGAAAGTCTTCTCTGAATTACTGGACGAGGCCATCAAGGAAGCTGAGGCGCAGTTTGATCATCCCTACAAGCAGTATGCCCTGTTCAAGGATCTGGAAGAACAGGTAAAAAACAAGGCTGTGCCGGATATGCCGGAGCCACTGGTCGAGAATCCCCATGCCCGTGCTTATTACGGAGTATTCAGGGTCGTGCTGGGCGGCGACGTGTTTGAGAATATCTCAGACAAGGATCATCAACACTATATCGACCAGGCCCTGAATATCGACAAGATTGTGGATAAGGCCGTGGCTGAGCATTCACTGAATCCTCAGAATATCGAGGCCGAGATTCGCAAGAAGCTGTTGCCCGCCTTATTCAAGCTGATTGGCATGGACAAGGCGAAGGAGGTCATCGAACAGACTATTCAGATCACACGCCTTGGCCTGGCAAAACAGGATGCCTGAGCCCATGAGCCAACTGAAATGCCGATATGGGGACGATGAATTCCACTATAAGGTGATCTATCTGCCACCACGAGAAAAACAGCGGCGGCGAAAAATTGCCATACACATCCATCCCAATGGCGTCGTACAGGTTGACGCGCCAGAAGACACTGACGCCACAGAGATACGACAGGCCGTCAATAAGCGGGCACGCTGGGTAGTCAAGCACCTGGCAGAAATCCGGCAACGCCAGCATGAGGTATTGCCACGCCAGTATATTAGTGGAGAAAGCCACTTCTACCTGGGCCGCCGCTACATGCTGAAAGTCCATCATGCGCCTCAGTCAGCACCGGAAGTAAAGTTACAGAGAGGTCGCCTTAACGTATCGACACCGGATACATCGCCTGATGCCGTTAAAGGCTTGTTGTGGAAATGGTACAAGGCACATGCAAAAATCACATTTCAGCGTCGGCTGGACTTACGGGTTGAACAGGTTCCATGGGCACGAAAATCACTGCCAAGGGTTCGGCTGCTGACCATGAAAAGACAATGGGGAAGTTGTTCACCCAAAGGCGACATCATCCTTAATCCTCACTTGGTGAAAGCTCCCCGAGACTGCATCGATTACGTCATACTGCATGAGCTTTGCCACTTACGGGAGCACAATCACAGTCCGAAATTTTACAGATTGCTTGGCCTGCTTATGCCTGAGTGGCAATCGGTAAAAGCCAAACTCGATAATACGTCTGAGCTTTTGTTAAATCATTGATACCAAAACACATTAATAAAACATTCATCCGCAGTGGAACGGTCTGTAGAGCGCGTTGAATTTTGTGGCTGGCGAGGCGCAACAGCAGCGCTCCCGGCATTACCACGCTGACAGACATCAATGGTACTGCGCGCCCTCAAGATGCAAGTGATGCCGGTGTTTTTAGCCGTACCTCCTGAATATGCTATTTGGCAGCGCGACTGGCCTTTTTGCGATCACTTTCGTTGAGGATTTTTTTACGCAGGCGGATGTTGGTGGGCGTCACTTCCACCAGTTCATCGTCATCGATAAATTCCAGCGCCTGTTCCAGGCTCAAATCAATAAACGGGGTGAGTTGAATATTTTCGTCCGTACCCGAGGCACGCACGTTGGTGAGCTGCTTGCCTTTGAGGCAGTTGACCACCAGGTCGTTGTCACGCGCATGAATGCCAATGACACTGCCTTCGTAAACTTCGGTATTGGCTCCGATGAACAATTTGCCACGTTCTTGCAGGTTCCACAGGGAGTAACCCAGCGCTTTACCCCTGCCGTTGGAGATCAGTACGCCATTGAGGCGCTGGCCGTAGTTGCCGGGCTTCATCGGGCCGTAATGATCAAACACGCTGTAGATCAGGCCGGTACCCTGAGTAGCGGTCAGGAACTCCGTGCGAAAACCGATCAGCCCACGCGCGGGCATGATGTAATCCACGCGCACCCGGCCCTGGCCGTCAGGCACCATGTCCTTGAGTTCACCGCCCCGTTCACCGAGTTTTTCCATCACACTGCCTTGGTGGTCGCTTTCTACATCCACGGTGACCTGTTCGTAAGGTTCTTCTTTGGTGCCATCTTCCAGTGTGTGAATAATCACCTCGGGACGGGACACACCCAGCTCGTAACCTTCGCGGCGCATGTTTTCGATGAGGATGGACAGGTGCAATTCACCCCGACCGGAAACCTTGAATTTGTCCGGGTCTTCGGTCTCCTCCACGCGCAGGGCGACATTGTGCAGCAATTCGCGCTGAAGACGTTCGCGTATCTGCCGCGAGGTCAGAAACTTGCCATCCTGTCCGGCAAAGGGGGAGTTGTTGACACCAAAGGTCATGCTCACTGTGGGTTCGTCCACGGACAGCGGTGTCATGGCTTCCACATTATTGGGGTCACACAGGGTATCGGAAATATTCAGCGGGTCGAGGCCGGTGAAGGCAATAATGGCGCCCGCCTGCACCTCGGCTTTCTCAATGCGTTCCAGTCCCAGAAAACCGAAAATTTGCAGAACGCGCCCGCGGCGCTCTTTGCCCTCAACGTCCACCACAACCACTGGCGAATTGGCCTTGAGCCTGCCACGGGTTACACGACCAATGCCGATAACACCGGTGTAGCTGTTGTAATCCAGCGCGCTGACCTGCATCTGGAAAGGGCCGTCCGCATCCACATCGGGGGCTTTAACATGCTCAACAATGGTCTCAAACAGGGGGGTCATATCGCCGCTGCTGACATCGGATTCCAGTCCGGCGTAGCCATTGATGGCCGAGCAATAAATAATGGGGAAATCCATCTGCTCGTCAGTGGCACCAAGACGGTCAAACAGGTCAAAGGTCTGATCCACCGCCCAGTCCGGGCGTGCGCCGTTACGGTCAATTTTGTTCACCACCACAATGGGATTAAGCCCTTGTGCCAGTGCCTTCTCCGTGACAAAGCGGGTTTGCGGCATGGGGCCTTCGGCGGCATCCACCAGCAGCAATACCGAATCCACCATGGACATCACCCGCTCTACTTCACCACCAAAATCAGCATGGCCGGGGGTGTCTACGATATTGATATGGTAGTCATTCCACTCGATAGCGGTGTTTTTGGCGAGAATAGTGATGCCCCGCTCTTTCTCAATATCGTTGGAGTCCATCACCCGTTCTTCGGCATCGCCACGGCTGGTCACAGTACCGGACTGTTGCAGGAGTTTATCGACGAGAGTGGTCTTGCCATGATCGACGTGAGCGATGATGGCGATATTTCTGAGTTTCTGGATCACGGGAATGTGGCTCTACTGGATTGAAAGGGCGCAGATTGTACAGGAAAAATGCAGCCAGCATGCACAAATTTTAGCGACACCACTCCAGCACCCTGCGGCCTGGCGCTATTCCTGACCCAAAAACCGACCGGAAATACGCTCCCGGCCGATATCCGTTTTGTCCGCTCCTGCAATCAGCACCTGACCAACTACAGTTTTTTCAGCTTCAGTTCTTCGGCGCTGGCCTTTAAAAACCCGTAGCTGGCATAGATGTTTTGTGCGTCATCCGATGCCAGATAAGTCAGAAAACGATCCGCATTTTTGGCGTTTTTTGCCTTGTTCAGCTTGCCAATGGCATAGCCCACTTTAGATTCCTTGTTGAGTGGCGCAGGAATCGCAACACCTTCAACCTTGCGGCCTTCGGCCCTGGCATGTGCCACTTCCGTGGTCCATACAATGCCCACATCAGCTTCACCATTTTCAATGCGGTGCGGGGTTTCGCGATGGTGGCGCACGGTAAACCAGGTCTTGCCCGGCACAGCCCAGCAACCCTTGCAAATCTTACCGCCCGTCACTTTGCTGTATAAGCCCATGTCTTTCAGCATTTCAGACCCGTAAAATTTAAAAATGCCTTCAGTGACAGGGTTGGGGTGCGACTGAACCAGATCATCACGCCCCAGGTCTTCCGGCCCTTTAATACCTTTGGGGTTGCCCTCGGCAACCATTAACTCCAGTTTGTTATGTACATAGATCATGCCCTCAGTCATCTTGCCTTCTTTCTTCAGCGTCTTAAGGTGGGCAATTTTTACGCTGGCAAACAAATCCGGTGTTTGGTTGGTATCCTGACCCTCAATTTGCCCTTGTTTAAGAATTTGCTTTTTGAGTATCTGGCCCGGTGGAATGGTTTCCACGTAAACCGTTTTGATATCCTTGTTTTTGGACTGGAAATCCTTGATCAGCTCCTCCATCACCATAAATTGATTACCCGCCAGATACATCACCAGATCAGAGTGATAAGAATCACTGATGTCACCATAATCAATGGTGCCATTGGTATGAAAGGTACGGTAGTCATGGCCGTGTCCTGCATCTTTCCCGGCAATGACTGGCGCACCAGCAAACATTGCTGATATGAAAGTCGCAGCCAACACTGCCGGAAGTCGTCTTTTCGTGAATATCATGTGCGATTTCTCCTTGCTGCTTTGGTTTTTTTCGATCTCTCGCTACCCTGTCATCGTTCCATCGCGGTTATCAGCTGCACCTCTGCAAACAACCCTGAGTTCCGCAGTTGACCGCTTAGAGGGTGTGATAACAACAACGCAACAAACCTGAATATCTACCCTTTTTACTCGGATATCAAACGCCATTGCCAGAGGGTATTTTCAGCGAATAAAGCAGTACCGTTTTGTGCCTGAACAAATGTCATCGCATTTCCGCTAACACTATATTGTTACACAGCTAACAGACTGATTTTCTAAAATAAACGGGGTTAGAAACAACACAAAGGAAAGCATGAATTCACATCGCTTAATAATCGGAACTATCCCCCTCCTCTTGCGTCATAACTCTATATACATAGATAGTATTAGACGGAGGGTGATCAACAATAGAGAATATAAACCTGTACTGTAGCGCGCAGCCACTCAAACGGATGGATGGCAAATGAAATTTTAATAGCTAAAAATTTCTCGTCGTAATACAGTATGAAGGGTACACATATCCAGATAAAGGAATGGAGACTGATAGAACAGTAATATGCGTATACCTACAAATTGATTTGTAGGTTTGATGAAAAAAACGGATATAATCGGCCCAGATTCCGTTCACTCAATAGCGACTCACGGAGGACATTGCTATCAAACCTGATTTCACACCCCATGATCCACTCTCACGTCGGATTTTTCAGGCTGACAAGACACATAAGGCCTTGCAATCCTCTGACGTACCTTTCGTCCTGCGCGAAAAATTCCGAACATTGCAAAAGCAAAATGCAACGCTGCGACAAACCTTGCGTTTATCCAGCGGCCTTCGCCAACGCTTCGAAACACTCTTCGATGCCTCCCCGCTGGGACTGTTTACTCACGACACCAATGAGCAAATTGTGGAGGCCAACCTGACGCTGGCCAATTTACTACAGGTAAAACGCTCACAATTGATAGGTCAGCACATCGGAAAATATATTGCCCAGGAAGATCATGCCCGTTTCATCCGACACCTGACCTGGCTGCGCGACAATAATAAAAATGGTGCCAGCGCACACTGCACTATTCTGCTAATAACATCACAACAAATGCAGATTAAAGTGCAGATGAAAAGCACAATACAAACCACCGGCATGATTCACGGTCGCATTTCACTACAGGAAGATACCCGCTATCCCCAATGCCTTGCCGAACTTGCCAAAAGCCATGCAAAACTGCGCAAGGAAATCAACGGCCGCGAACTGCTGGAAGAACAATCGCGACAACATCAGGAAAAACTCGCCCATGTTGCCCGTCTCAACACCATGGGGGAAATGGCAGCAGGGCTGGCGCATGAAATCAATCAGCCCCTGACTGCCATTAGCAGTTATGTCAGAAGCTGTTTACGCCTGCTGGAAGGTGATGAAAAAAAACGCGCACAGGTTCCCGGCATCCTCGAACAGGCCTGCAATCAGGCGCAGCGGGCTGCCAATATCATTCGTCACCTGCGCGATTTTGTCAGCAAAAGTGCTTCACACCGTGAAACCACCGAACTCGGTAACGTCGTACAACTGGCGGTCAGTATGATGCGCACTGAGTTCCATACCCATAACATCATTCTGAATATTGAAACACTGGCCAACATGCCATTAATTACTGCCGACGCTATTCAAATCGAGCAGGTAGTGCTCAATTTGCTGCGTAATGCCAGTGAGGCCATGAGCGACCCGCAAAATCATTGTGATACCCGTCACCTGAATATTGTCCTGGATCAACCCACCACCACGCATGTGCGCATTTCTGTCAGCGACACCGGGCCAGGAATCCCTCTTGATGACATGAAAAAAATTCCCACGCCCTTTTTCAGCACTAAAGCAAATGGTATGGGGCTCGGGCTGGCTATCAGCCGCACCATCGTGGAAGACCACGGCGGCAAACTCACGCACAAAACCAACCGGGAAGGCGGCGCAACGTTTATGTTCACACTGGCCATCGACGGAAAAGCAATCACGCACCACTAAAGCACACTGCTCCTCATTTAACAGAAACCCGCAATGCGGTGTTTCTTTCCTGTTCGGACTCGAATAAATCATTCACATCTGGTATAAAGCGCGCTGCTCGTGGCTGCGCGCGTCGGCACGCACGCCCCGGCTACACTCTCATTCATTCCATATCTTTCATGTGGTAATTAAAAATGACCTTCAAAACTCCGTCCCCCACTGTTTATTTCGGCAGCCTGCTCATTGCACTGCCTGTCGCCGGCCTAGCTTACTGGATCTTGCAAACACAAAACCTGGCAGGCAATAGCCTGCTCGTACTGGGAGCAGGGCTGCTCATCGGTCATCTGGCAGGTGCTTGCAGCCGGGCATCATCAGCACAACAGCGCGAACGCGCAACCACTGCACATCATTCCCCGCAAACTGCTGCCATTCCCCAGTCTGGTGATACCATCAGCCTCTACGTCGGCAATCTTGCCTACCGCGCGAAACGCGACGAGCTGCACACATTATTTTCACAGTACGGACACGTCAATTCTGTGCGCATCATGATGGATCGCACCACCCATCGGCCACGAGGTTATGCCTTTGTGGAAATGGAAAGCAATGCCGCACATAAAGCCATCAGCCAGCTGGATAACACAGAATTTTGTGAGCGTAATTTGCGCGTCAGCGAGGCAAAACAGAAACAATAGCGCCTGCCCCCAAACAAACCAGCAGAATGCGCACACGTTTGATAAAATCAGTGCCATGACTGACAGCAATCCCTTTCCGCAAACGCTGAGCGAGTTCCTTCAACAGGCCGGTGCCCAGGTGCAGTTTTACGACATGGGCCGTCGTCTGGTGGAAATCCCGGGTGCCAATATGCTGGCTATCGAGCGCCAGCAGCAAGCCTATCCGCAACCCTTTTTGCGCAGCGCCTCACTGGGCGTATTGTTTTATGACGAAGATGATGACGGTGCCAGCAGCGATCAGCAAATCTGGTTTCTGAAATTTCCGCTGGATGAACAGGGTCTGCTGCAACAAGCGGCACGCGATGACTTTCTGCGTCGCATGGTGGAACGGCTGGCGGAACAAACACTGGCCAGGCACGACCCCAAAGTCACGCACAATCCGTCCGACATGCCGGAAGACAACCCCCATGGCTTCACCCCGCGCGAAGACCGCATGGCCTGCTTTCACGCCAGGGTTGCCAAACAGCTTGGCCAGCCAGCCAGCCAGTTTTACGCCCACGCCGTTGATTATTTCACAGGCGGCAGCGGCTTTGAGCAATGGAATTTTGTGGGTCTGCAAGGCATCGCCGATGTGGCTGCCCGCCTCGATGAAAATAACAATCTGGCGACGCTGATCAATGCTGTCCCCCAATTACCTGTCACACCTTTTGCGGCACTGTGCAGCTGCCTGGAAAACGAGATCATCGACCCGGCACTGAGTGCAGCCCTGTCAGTACGCATCACAACAGCCCTGCAAGAAACCGACACTGCCCTTGCCGCCAATACCGTTGCCGCTGCCATTCGTGGTCTGTCACACGGCAGCGACCAGCAGGCACTCGTTGCCGCCCTCCACACGGTATTGAACAGCAACAGCGGGCGCAACGTGGAAGTATTGGCCACCATTGCCGGGCGCGCCTGGCACTGTCTGGAACAGGACGATATCCGCCGTGCTTTTTTATGCAACCTGGCCTTTTGTGATGCCGGCCAGGGGGCTTTTGATAACATCATGGCCGACCTGATGTTTATGCCCGGCCTGCGCCAGCCATTGCTGGATGAATTACACAACCTGCGTGACGCGGGGCATTGCACCCAACCACAGATTAATGTTATCAATCATTTTTTTCAGTCACTGCAAACCTGAACCCAGACTGATAAAAATCAGGGCTCCATATGAAAATAGGCACTCCCCTTTCCGATACCGCACTGCGCGTCATGCTGCTGGGCAGCGGTGAACTGGGCAAAGAAGTCATCATCGCCCTGCAACGCCTGGGGGTGGAAGTCATCGCCGTGGATCGCTACGATAACGCGCCGGGACAACAGGTGGCACACCGCGCTCATACCATCGACATGACCGATGGCGCAGCACTGCGTACCCTGATTGAACAGGAAAAGCCCCATTTCATCGTGCCGGAAATCGAAGCCATTGCCACCGGTATGCTGGCGGAAATCGAGGCCGATGGCCTGACACAGGTGATACCCACCGCACGAGCGACACAATTAACGATGAATCGCGAGGGCATTCGCCGACTGGCTGCGGAAGAACTGAACATACCCACTTCACGTTATGCCTTTGCCGATACACACAGTGAATTGCAGGCGGTCATTGATAATGGCGTGGGTTATCCCTGCATCGTCAAACCAGTGATGTCCTCTTCGGGCAAAGGCCAGTCCACCCTGCACTCCCCGGATGATGTGGCGGCGGCCTGGGATCACGCCATCAGCAGCGGTCGCGTATCACAAACCCGGGTGATCGTGGAAGAAATGGTCCGTTTTGATTTTGAAATCACCCAGCTCACTGTGCGCGCCCTGAATGCGCAGGGTGAAATACAAACGTATTTTTGCGACCCCATTGGCCACCTGCAACAGCAAGGTGACTACGTGGAAAGCTGGCAGCCCCAGATCATGAGCGAAATAGCCTTGGCCCGTTCCCGGCAAATCGCCAAAGAAGTCACTGACAATCTGGGAGGTCGCGGGTTGTTTGGCGTGGAATTATTCATCAAAGGCGACGAAGTCCTGTTCAGTGAAATCAGCCCGCGACCGCACGATACCGGCATGGTCACCATGGTGACCCAGGCGCAAAATGAATTTGAATTGCATGCCCGCGCCATCCTCGGCCTGCCTGTGGACACCCGCCTGCGCGAACCCGGAGCCAGCGCGGTAATTTATGGCGGCCACGAACTGACCGGTATTGCTTTTGACGGCATCGCCGAGGCATTGCGCGTGCAGCAAACCGAGTTACGTCTGTTCGGCAAACCTGAAGCCTTTGTACGTCGGCGCATGGGCGTGGCTCTGGCTTACGGTGGCGGCGGTGCCAACAACAGCGCCAACGATGCCCGCCAGCGCGCCAAACAAGCCGCATCGCTCATCAAACCCGTACCGAAATAACCAAAACCCGCTGCGCCTGCCATGTCTCGCCTCATCATTTTAATCGCCGTTGTACTGGCCGCCTGGCTGCTGATGCGCTGGTTTGTACGCACCCCGCCCAAACAGGTGATCACCACCGCCAAACGTGCCGGACTGATGCTTGCACTGCTTGTGCTTGCCTTTCTGGCCCTTACCGGTCGCCTCAACTGGATCTTTGTCGTCGGCGCAGCAGCTCTGCCCTTCCTAAGGCGAGGTTTTATGTTATTGCGTTTCCTGCCCATGGTGCGGGGTCTGTTTGGTGGCGCAGCCGGTCAGGCGGGAGCCGCTTTCGGCCAGCAGCAGAGCAGTCCGTTCTCCACACTGGAAACCCGTTTCCTGCGGGTCAGCCTGGACATCAGTACCGGCAACCTGGACGGTGAAGTGCTGGACGGCGCCTTTGAGGGACAATTTCTCAGCAAACTGACGCTGGATGAACTACTGCGCCTGCTACAGGAATGCAGCACCGACCCGCGCTCCGCCGCCCTGCTTGCCGCTTACCTGGATCGCCACCACAGCGGCTGGCGTACACAAGCTGACAGCGGCGGACCTCGCGAAACCCCACCGGAACACGGTATGTCCGTTGCAGAAGCCCTCGACATTTTAGGTGTGGAGGCCAAAGCCAGCAAAGAAGAAATCACCCAGGCCCACCGGCGGCTCATCCACAAACTCCATCCGGATCGCGGTGGCTCCACGTATCTGGCCACTAAAATCAATCAGGCCAAAGATTGTCTGCTTAAATCTGGATTCCGTGGTTGAACGGCCTGTAGAGTGCATTAAGGTTTGTGGCTGGCAAGGCGCAATGAGGAGTAATAGCCTGTTATTGCGACGATGCGCAACGCGGCCAGACGCAACTGGATGAAGGTGGTATTCATAAGGCCCGGCTGCGTTGGCAACGATGTTACAGAGCTATATTCAAACCAGGTGTTGTAAACGCAAAGGGCGCAGAGACGCAAAGAAAAAAGTACATACTTTGCGTTCTTTGCGCCTTCGCGAACTTTGCGTTAAATACCCAGGGTATGTTTAACCGCAGTGTGTTTTTGACGTTTATCGATGCTCTGCCTGAATTGAATGCAGAGATATGAAATGTTAATACATCCGCGAAGCCGTCAACTGCGGAGCCCAGGTTAAACCTTGGACAGTGCCCATACTCCCCCAAAGGAGTAGTTGACGAAAGCGCTAGGTTATCTAAAATAACGTACAGGGTCCCTTAATGTTGCTGCCACCCGGCAGCGCGGAACCGTTGGAGTCAATCATGCAGGCAGAAGTAAACGGTAAGATCATTGAACTGAGTGAAGCCGGATGGCTGGAAAACCTCAGCGAATGGAGCGAAGCCCTTGCCTATGAGATCGCCAAAAATGAAAAAGTGGAGCTCACTCCCGAACATTGGGACATCATTAACGAAGCCCGGCATTTTTTCGAAGAAAACGGCAAAGTCTGTGAACCCCGCGCTTTTTCCAAAATTATGAAAAAGAAATACGGCAAAGACCGTAGCGATAGCAGGTACCTCTACTCCCTGTTCCCTTACGGTCTGGTAAAATCAGCCAACAAAATTGCCGGACTGCCACGTCCCAAAGGTTGTAGCTAGGGGGTATAAGCATTACTTTAACGATGTACCGACTATTCTCGCCGGATATGCCCTGCCAATACAGCCTGACAGGGCTTTTTTTTGTCTGTACGCATTTCTTCACCCATACCCGCACAACACAAACCTTTGAATTAACGGCCATTCCACCGTAGGCTAAAGACCCGCACGGATGATCAGAGAGTTCATAAAACGTGGTACAACCGCCTTCCCCAAATACTGCGCCACCGCTTGACCTTATCTGCTGCTGTACGACCCTGTTTTTTTCGATACTGCTGTGCGCAATCCCCCTGCATGCCGCTGAAGCAACAAACACAGACTCAACAGAAAATTCAACGGAACCACGCATTTCCCTACTGGAATCCCTGGACAGCACACGCGATGCCGTCTCGCATCAGGTCACCGAGTTTGCCAATTGGCTGGACAATTTTTTTGGTGATGAGCGCATCTACGATGAATCACAAAACAGCAGCCTCAAGCTGAACCTGCTGCAAATTAACGAAGAGGGCTATCAACCACGTTACGAAGCCAACCTGCAAGGCAAACTCACCCTGCCCAATACACAAAAACGGCTGGAGCTTTTATTTGAGAGTGACCCCGAAGAAAATGCAAATGCCGACAATACTGTCATAGAAGCTGTGGAAGCACAGGAGCAGTCCCTCGGCCTGCGGTACATCCAGCTTTCCACCGACTGGTTGC
>Ga0256839_1004066_pt1 | contig 14554 bp, 13 predicted proteins | sample 354166metaG_FD_185968 | JGI IMG/M metagenome (GOLD analysis project Ga0256839, IMG submission 185968) | Hydrothermal vent microbial communities from Mid Atlantic Ridge, Atlantic Ocean - 354-166 | ecosystem: Environmental > Aquatic > Marine > Hydrothermal vents | place: Atlantic Ocean: Mid... | reverse complement strand
TTTGACCTATCCTTTGCCCCGCTGGTGTCCAGGCAGGTGTTCGAGCAGGTTAAAAGGCAGAAGAATGTTGTTATCGCCGCACCGCTTGATCAGGATACCCCGACGGCGCGTTTCTTAAAGGCACGTATGGACTCCACCGTTTTGCAGCGTGTGTTATCCGGACAATCTATCGTAGTTACGCGGCCGAACCTCTGGTATCAGGACCAGATGGTCGTCTATCTGGTCGGACCACGGGTGGATTCCCTCAGTGCATTCATTCATCGCGAGGGAGAGAATCTGCGCTATCTCTTTAACAAGTTGGCCCGGGAACGGCTGGCTAAAGAGATGTTTGCTCCTGGCAGGGAACGGGATATCGAAAAGTACCTCCTGGAACACCACGGATTTGCCGTTAACATACAGCTGGATTATGTGCTGGTGCAGGATACCATGCTGTATCCGGGAACCGGCTTTGTACGTTTGCGCCGGATCCTCCCCGATACGTGGCGAGATTTCTTTGTCTTCTACATTGAGAAGGGCGATCCTATGCTCATTAATACCGACTGGATTCTGGCCATGCGGGATACGCTTACCTATCATTTTGTACGGGGAACACGTCCTGAGTCCTATGTGAAGATCGATCGCAGACGTCCGCTTACTTCGGAGCCCATTAACTTCCTTAATCGTTTTGGCTATGAGACCCGGGGCCTGTGGCATATGACCTACGATGCCATGGGAGGACCTTTCCTGAACTACACGTTTTACGAAGAAACTCAGGGACGCATCTACATGTTTGACGGGATGGTTTTTGCCCCCGGATATCCGAAACGAGAATTTCTGCGTCAGCTTGAAGTGATTGCCTATACGTTCCGTACACGTGGAGAAGAAGAGCTTAAAAAGGAGGCAACCCCATGACACGTAATCTCCAGACAGAGCAGATACAGGCTCTTGATAAAGACAACCGCAGGACACGCGTACTTCGGTTGGGATTACCCAAGGGAAGTTTGCAGAAGGCAACGTTTGATCTACTGGACAAGGCCGGTTTTTCCTTCTCTGTTCGGGAGCGGTCCTACTTCCCTTCCATTGATGACGAAGAGCTGACAGCCATGCTGGTGCGTGCCCAGGAGATGGGGCGTTATGTGGCCGATGGCGTGTTTGATGCAGGTATTACGGGAAAGGACTGGATCATCGAGACGGGAGCGGATGTCTATCCCGTGGCCGATCTTATCTATTCCAAGGCAAGTATGCGTCCGGTACGCTGGGTGCTTGCCGTACCGGAAGATTCACCGATTCAGTCCGTGTATGATCTCCAGGGTAAGCGTATCGCTACGGAAGTTGTCAACATCACGAAGAATTATCTGGCTCAACATGGTGTTGAGGCAGAAGTAGAGTTTTCCTGGGGAGCCACCGAGGCGAAAGCGCCTGAACTTGTCGATGCCATCGTAGAGGTCACCGAGACCGGTACTTCCTTGCGTGCCAACAAGCTGCGTATTGTGGATACCGTGCTTGAATCGAATACACAGCTTATTGCGAGCCATGAAGCATGGGCCGATCCCTGGAAGCGGGAGAAAATCGAGAATATGGCCATGCTTCTTAAAGGAGCCATTCAGGCTATGGGGCGCGTGGGACTGAAGATGAACGTAATGCGTAAAGACCTGGAGGCTATCACACGTTTACTTCCTGCGCTTCGTATGCCCACTATCTCGCCGCTGGCTTCGGAAGAATGGGTGGCTGTGGAAACCATTATCGAGGAGAAAGAAGTGCGTCGGCTGTTGCCGGAGCTGAAGCGTATGGGTGCCGAGGGTATTATTGAGTATCCACTAAACAAGCTTATTCCATGAGCCGCGTGGTCCAGCTTATTGAGATTGCCCATGCACGGAGTGGCGACAAAGGGGACGCCGTTAATGTGGGGCTGATTGCTCGCAAGCCCGCGTATTACGAGCTCCTTAAGGAAAAGGTAACCCCGGAACGGGTCAAAGAGCATTTCAAAAGTATGTGCAAAGGGGCCGTGGAGCGGTATGAGCTTCCTAACATCCATGCGCTGAATTTTTTGCTTCATGAAGCACTGGATGGGGGAGGAACCATATCCCTGAAACTGGATGCCCAGGGTAAGACCTACGCCTGCCATTTGCTTCGCATGGAAATCGAGCTACCCGATGAGCTTACGCTCTAACCTGTTGGTGCTGATACTCATCCTTGGTGTGCAGGGATGTTCGCTACGTTCGTCTTCGCCTCCGGATATTCCCGATTCTACTATAACGCACCTTCTGGTAGAGTTGCAGCTGGCCGGTGCACGTGCTGAGTTAGAAGGTGATGTCCCTCCACATTATCGGGATTCCCTGCTCCAGGTCTATGGGGTGGATTCGAGCCGTTTCCATCAGCTGATGATGTACTACGCCACACACCCGGATGAAGCCAGGGAGCGTTATAACAGGGTGCTGGATATGCTTCAGGAAGAGCACGCCCGATTGGATACACTTGACTGATCATGTTTGGTACGTATTGACGTATATTCCGGAGGTGATTCACAGTATCTGGTAATGGGGCGGACTATGACGAGGAGTCTTATTCGTGTAGTAGATGTGTATCCTTACCGGAGGCAGGGGTCTCTGGTGGAGTTTCTTCTACTGAAGCGGGCCGAGGGCAACGTGTATCAGGGGCAGTGGCGCATGGTAGCCGGCAAAATGCGTCCCGGTGAGAAAGCCTGGGAAGCGGCATTGCGGGAGCTTCGGGAAGAGACGGGCTTATCGCCTCAACGATTCTGGGCAGTTCCTACGTTGAATGTGTTCTACGAATGGGAGCACGATCGGGTAAATCTCATTCCTGTATTTGCTGCTGAGGTTGCTCCGGGTGCCCGGCCTCGCCTGAACGATGAGCATGAGCGCTATGGCTGGTTTCGGGCGGAGACCATTTCCTCGCATGTCCACTGGCCCGAACATCATCGCATTATTACGCTCATCCAGGACATGCTTCACGCAGGACGCATTCCTCCAGAGCTGGAAATTCCTGTAAAACCTGCATAAATCTACTATGATTGTACTTGTCCTGAATTGCGGCAGCTCGTCGCTCCGTTTTAAGCTCTATGAGATGGAAGAGGAGCGCGTCCTTCTACAGGGAATCGTTGAGCGTATTGGAGCGGTATCTTCCCTTCTTACTGTTCAGACAGCCGGGGGACAGCGCGAACGTCATGGTATAGATGCACCCGATCACGGGGCTGCACTTAACCACGTGCTTCAGCTTCTCCAGAAGGGAGAAGATATTCCCGTGCGTGATCTGCGGGATATCGGGGCGGTGGGACATCGGGTTGTACATGGTGGAGAGCGCTTTGCCGAGTCCGTACGTATTGATGAGGAGGTTATCGAGGCCATCCGGGAAGCTTTTGATCTGGCTCCGCTTCATAATCCTGCCAATCTGAAGGGCATTCTGGCTGCCATGAAGCTTCTTCCGGATACGCCGCATGTGGCCGTTTTCGATACAGCCTTTCATCAGACGCTGCCCCCGGAGGCGTACCTTTACGCCATACCGACCCGACTCTACCGACGGCATCGCATCCGAAAGTACGGCTTTCACGGTACAAGCCACTACTATATCAGTCGCAGGCTCTATCAGCTTACCGATTTACCTGCGGAGCATTCCAGGGTGATCACGCTGCATCTCGGAAACGGTGCTTCGGCAACGGCCATTCGTAATGGGGAGTCGGTAGATACCTCTATGGGACTGACCCCTCTGCCAGGCCTTGTAATGGGCACCCGTTCGGGGGATATCGACCCGTCCATTATCTTCTACCTGGTGGAAAAAGAGGAGATGTCACTTTCCGAAGTGCATAGTCTGTTGAATCGGTACAGCGGACTTCTCGGGATGAGCGGGTACGCTGCCGATATGCGTGATCTGCTGGAGGAGGCTGAACGGGGGGATTATCGTTGCCAGATGGCTATTGAAGTATTCTGCTATCGTGCGCGAAGCTACATCGGCCAGTATATGGCGGTACTGAATGGCTGTGATGCCCTGGTCTTCAGTGGAGGAATCGGGGAAAATGCGCCGGTTATTCGAAGGAAAATATGTGCGGACCTTTCCAATCTGGGGGTGATATTGGATGAGGACAGGAATCAGGAGGCTGTGGGGAAAGAGATGAAGATCTCGACCGATAACAGTCCGGTGCAGGTCTGGGTTATCCCGACCAATGAGGAGCTGGTTATTGCACGTGATGCTGCCAAGATTGCGCAGACAGCCCGGCAGACACCCTGGGTGTGAAACTCAGGGATGAAAGTGGGGAGGACGTAGCAGAGGCTGGCGTTTGAGAATAGAACGTACGGTTTTCCTGAACGCTCGTGCAAGGGGTGTTCGGGGAAGTTTCCGCAGGTCGTGGTAGAGCGGAATATCGGCAACCATCAGGCCTTCCTGATAGTGAAAGGTAACCGCTTTAAGTTCACGGAGTCGCTGTAGCAGGGTCTCATTCTCTGGCAGGATATAGGCCCGAAAGGTGGATATGTTACAGGCAAGAGCACGAAGATAGAGTACGGAGAAAAGGAGTAGTCCTACACCTTTGCCCTGCCACTCATCCAGAACCACGACAGCCACCTCAGCGATTTCAGGGGTTTCGTCCAGCCGAATATAGCGTCCGATGCCCGTTCCTGGAAGCTCCGGATGGTGGATGTCGAGCGCTCCCCATGCCTCATGGTTGTAGTGGTCGATTTCTGTCAGATAACGGAGAATGTCCTCATGCAGGTACTTCAGGGGTATGAAGAAGCGTAATCGCCGGCTTCGCTCGGAAAGCATCTCGTAACCACGTGCCAGACGTTCCTTGTCCTCGGGGAGGACAGGACGCACATAAAGCTTCTCCCCGCTCTGCAGGGTATAGTTAAAGCCGAGACGCGTAATTTCTTCGGTAGTAAGCAAGGACACGCTCCAGATGCAGTGCTATACTTACGAATATAGGCTAATCGGAGGTCCCCTGCTAGATAGGTGTATATCAGAGTACTACTACATCACGGGCTTGAGGCCCTTTGGGACCTTCGACAAGCGTGTACTCGACTTGCTGACCTTCTTTGAGAGTACGGAAACCGTCTCCCTGAATGGCACTGTAATGGACGAATACGTCTCCATCCTCCTCGCGGAGAATAAAGCCGTATCCTTTCTTCTCATTAAACCATTTCACAGTGCCTACTACGCGTTCTTCCATGGTACCAATGTATTTGTGGAAAAAACTCTAAAGCGACGGTCGGAAGAGACCATCTCGCCTGATAAGCGTAGCATAAGGTATGCCAGTTAATTTGTCAAGTACGATCTCCATACGTACTTTATTTAACCTGTGCAGGATATCAAAAACGGAGCTGTATACGTCATGAAAGCACCTATTCGTATTGCCAGTGGACAGGGTTTCTGGGGGGATTGGCAGCGAGCGCCTATCATGCAGGCTTCCCTGGGACCCATTGATTACCTTGTCATGGATTACCTCGCCGAGGTAACCATGTCGATTATGCAGAAACAGAAACTGCGTAGTTCTTCCCTGGGCTATGCGCGGGACTTTCCCGAAGTAGTTGCCGAACTACTTCCGTTATGGAAAGAGAAGCGGTTCAAGATTATCACCAATGCGGGTGGGGTCAATCCGGAAGCCTGCAGGGCACGCATCATGGAGATTGCTCGGGAGCAGGGGATGACGGATCTGCGCGTCGGAGTAGTTGAAGGCGACGATCTTCTGCCACGCTTGGATGATCTGCTTGCCCGGGGTATCAAGCTGGATAATATGGAAACAGGGGAGCCTTTCGAGACGATCCGCGACCGGATTGTCAGTGCGAACGTGTACTTCGGTGCCTTTCCCATCGTAGAGGCTCTGAAGCAGGGAGCTGATATCGTAATAACAGGACGAACTACGGATACAGGCCTGACCCTGGCTCCCATGATCTATGAGTTCGGGTGGACGGAGGAAGATTGGAATCTCCTGGCAGCAGGTACGGTAGCAGGCCACATTAACGAGTGCGGGGCACAGGCTACCGGGGGCAACTTTACCGACTGGCAAACGGTGCCCGATCTGGCACACATTGGCTTCCCCATCATTGAAGCCTACCCGGATGGCTCTTTCATCGTAACAAAGCATGAGGGCACGGGAGGACTGGTTACGGAGGCAACCGTTAAGGAACAGCTGGTCTACGAAATCGGTGATCCAACCTCTTACATTACGCCGGAATGTGTGGCCGATTTTACCAGTATCCAGGTACGTCAGGAAGGCAGGGATCGGGTACGTGTATGGGGGGTTCAGGGACAGCCACCAACGCCTTTCTACAAGGTATCTGCTTCGTATGCGGCAGGCTGGAAGGCCGCTTCAACCCTGGTGTACTCGTGGCCCGATGCCGCTGAAAAAGCACGTGCAGCCGCACGTATTCTGAAGACGCGTCTGGAAGACCTCGGCCTGCAGTTTGATGAATTCAGGTATGAGCTGATCGGGCTCAAAGCGTTGGCTGAAGATGCCGCACCGATTTTCTGTGATGAGAAAGATCTGAATGAGGTTATGCTTCGTGTGGCCGTGCGGGCGCAGGACCGAAAGGCGATTGAAGCCTTCGGGAAGGAGGTGGCTCCGCTTATTCTGACCGGTCCAAGTGGGGTTACCGGCTTTGCCGGAGGACGACCCAAGCCAAGTGAAGTTATTGCCTACTGGCCAGCTCTGATTCCCAAGACAGAAGCCACTCCCCGCGTTGTTGTGACCTCCCTCGGGGTTGAAGAGGAACGGCCTTGATGCTGAAAAGTTGATCCGGATCATGCGTATCCTCTTTCGTCTAAATCCGTATCTGTGGCGATATCGCGTTCGCTTTTTCTCGGGCTTGCTGTGTGCGGTTATTGCAGCTGGATTTGCGCTTTCTGTCCCCGGCGTTATCCGGCGCACGGTTGATGCCGTTGCCCATATGATCGTGCAGTATCAGGATGTGCAGGGCTCATCGCTTGAAGGTTCGGTCTATGTCTATTTTGCACTCTCCTTGCTTGGCTATGCCTTACTCATTCTGGGGTTGAGTCTATTAAGCGGACTCTTTCTCTTCTTCATGCGGTATCTGGTCGTGGGTGTCTCACGCGATATCGAGTATGACCTGAGGAACGATCTCTACGCGCATCTGCAAAAGCTATCCATGCGTTTCTTTCACCGGTATCCGACCGGTGATCTGATTACGCGTGCAACAAGCGATGTGGAGCAGGTAAGAAGGTACATGGGACCTGCCATCATGTATGCCACGCGGGCGCTTGTAACCGTGCTGGTAGCTATCAGCTTTATGGTGACCATCTCGCCCACGCTTACGTTTTATGCCATGCTCCCGATGCCGCTGCTGGCCCTCTCTGTTTTCTGGGTGGCGCATACCATTCACCGGCGGAGTGAGGCTATTCAGCGGCAGTATAGCCGCCTGACCAGTCATGTACAGGAGGCACTTGCAGGTATTCGGGTTATCAAGGCCTATGTCCGGGAGCCCTGGGAAACACAGACCTTTGAGGAGGAAAGTGAGCGTTACCGGCAGAAGGCGATGGCTCTGGCACGGGTGGATGCGGCCTGGCGCCCGGTCTTTCTTCTACTGGTAGGCGCTTCTACGCTGTTGGTGATAGGTATGGGGGGGAATCTGGTGATTCAGGGCAGGCTAACGGTAGGTAATATCGCCGAGTATATCGTCTATGTAGCCCTGATGACGTGGCCGGTGGCTTCGCTGGGCTTTGTAATCAGCCTGATTCAACGTGCTGCGGCTTCTGCCGAACGTATTTTTGAGGTGCTGGATACATCGCCGGAGATTCAGGATACCGAGCGTACCCATTTCGCCATTACCCGCATACAGGGTGACCTTGTCTTCGATGGTGTGTGGTTCCGGTATCATGAGCATCAGGACTGGGTGCTGCGGGATATCTCCTTCCGATTGCCTGCCGGAGGGATGCTGGGTATTGTAGGAAGAACGGGATCGGGGAAATCTACCCTCATAGAGCTTATCCCACGTCTTATTGAGCCTGTACGTGGAAAGGTGTGCGTGGACGGGCATGATATTCGGGAGATTCCTCTGCGCGTATTGCGGTCGGCCATTGGCTATGTGCCCCAGGAGGTTTTTCTCTTCAGCGATACCATTGCACGAAATATCGCCTTCGGAGTGGATGAGGAACGTATGAAGGAGATTGAACGTGCAGCTATGGAGGCAGAGTTGCTGGAAAACATTCAGCACTTCCCTCACCGCTTTGAGACACGGGTGGGTGAGCGTGGCGTGATGCTCTCCGGAGGTCAGAAACAGCGAACATCCATTGCACGTGCTCTTATCCGTCGCCCCCGTATTCTTATCCTTGATGATGCCCTCTCGGCCGTCGATACCCGGACCGAGACGCGTATCCTGGAACACCTCTACCGCCAGCGTGGTCAACGGAGCTTAATTGTGGTAAGCCATCGTATCTCTGCGGTGCAGCAGGCCGACCTGATCCTCGTGCTGGATGAGGGGCGTATAGTAGAGCAGGGTACGCACAGGGATTTGCTCAAGCAGGATGGCTTGTATGCCTCACTCTATCGCAAGCAATTGCTTGAGCAGGAACTGGCAAACCTTCAGTGACATGTTTGATATTATACCTCTAGGGGTAAGTTCAGCGCTTCCTACACGGGACCGTCATCTTTCCTCCACGGTGCTTATACGTGGAGGAGAGAGTTTCCTGTTTGATTGTGGAGAAGGGACCCAATACCAGTTGCTCCATGCCGGACTTAAAGCCTATCGTATCACGGCTATCTTTATTACCCATTTTCATGGCGATCACGTGTATGGTCTTCCGGGCCTGATGGCTTCACTGGCCATGCTCAAGCGCAAGGAGCCTCTCTTGCTGGTAGGTCCCCAGGGACTCCGCCGACTTATCGATTTTGTTCGTGACTTCTCCTCCATGGATTGGCCTTTTGAGATACAGGTTACTGAAGTGGAAGAAGGTACGGCTTATGCGCGCGTGTGGGAGACGGATGAATATTATGTAGAGGCACGTCCCCTGGAGCATCGCATATTTACCCTGGGGTATCGTTTCCAGGAGAAACCCCGTAGAGGGCGCATATATCCGGAGCGTGCCCGGGCCCTGGGACTTACCGATATGCGTTTGCTTGGCTTGCTTGAAGAAGGGAAGGCAATAGAGCTTCCGGGAGGACGACGGATTACCCCCGAGGAGGTGATGGGTCCCCCTCGGCCGGGGGCTGCGTTTGCTTACTGTACGGATACGCGTCCCTGCCCTTCAGGAGTCTTACTCGGACGCAAGGCCGAGTTGCTATATCATGAAGCCACCTTTACGCATGACCTCCTGGAACGGGCTATCGAAACCGGACATTCAACCGCTCGGGAAGCGGCAGAAGTGGCTCTGAAGGCAGAAGCGCAGCGCTTACTTATCGGGCATTTCAGCGTACGCTACCGCTCGGTTACTCCCCTGGTTCAGGAAGCACGAGAGATCTTCCCATGCACAGAGGCTGCGCAGGAGCTTAAACGCTACCGTGTTGGCACACCCGATGTGCTTCCCGTTGAACTGAAGGACGTGTGTAAAGAATGAAAGAGAAGGAGACCAGAAAAACCCTCGATATACGGCTGGGGCGTCAGGTTCTACATCTTCTGTACCCCTATCGGGTATGGGTCTTCCTCGCCCTGGCCATGACGCTTGGAGCCTCCTTCCTGGGTCCCCTTCGGCCCAAACTTGTACAGCTTGCCATCGATGAACATATCCTGACCGAAGACAGTGCGGGACTCTTTCGTATGGTGTTGCTGATTGCGGGGGTTCTGCTTGGTGAGGGTATACTGGCTTTCTCGCTGGAGTACCTGACCCAGTGGGTGGGCGAACGTGCCATCTTTGATGTTCGAAGTCGTCTCTTCCGGCATATCCTGCGCCAACCGCTTCGCTTCTTTGATCGTACGCCAGTGGGGCGGTTGATAACACGGGTGACGAGCGATGTAGAGACCCTGAGTGATGTGCTTTCGGCAGGAGTTGTAACGATCCTGGGTAATCTGGCCCGACTGGGCTTTATTCTGTACTTCATGTTTGCCCTGAATGTGCGTCTTGCCGTAGTTACCCTGCTGGTCCTGCCTGTCATTATCTGGGTTACGCATACCTTCAAGCAGCGGGTCCGGAGGCTTTATCGGGAGACCCGGAAGCTGGTCGCTCAACTTAATAGCTTCCTGCAGGAGCATATTACAGGGATGAAAATCGTCCAGGTGTTTAATCGGGAAGAGGAAGAGCTCCGGCGGTTCATGGAGATTAACGATGCCCATCGAAACGCACAGAAGAAAGCTGTCTTTTACTTTGCCCTGTTCTGGCCCGCTATGGAGATTCTCTCCTCACTTGCGCTTGGTCTGATTCTCTGGTATGGAGGTGTGCATGCCATGGGTGGTGCACTTACACTCGGAGTGCTCATTGCTTTTATCCAGTATGCCCGTCAATTCTTTGAGCCCATACGTAACCTGTCCGAGCAGTACAATGTGCTTCAGAGCGCCATGGCAGCTTCAGAGCGCATTTTCACCCTTCTCGGGACCGATTATGCCCTTCCCGAGCCGGAAAAGCCTGTAGAGGTGCGTCACGTAAAAGGCGATATTGTCTTTGACCATGTATGGTTCACCTATAATGATAACAGGGAGGATCAGGAGCCTGACTGGGTACTTCGGGATATCTCCTTTCATGCCGAACCCGGAAAACTCATTGCCCTGGTTGGTGCTACAGGAGCGGGAAAGACGACGATTATTAATCTGCTCCTGCGTTTCTATGAAGTTACTCGTGGCCGTATTCTTCTGGACGGGGTAGATATTCGACAGTACCGGTTGGCCGATCTTCGTCGGCATATTGGTCTGGTATCGCAGGATGTTTTTCTGTTCAGTGGTTCTGTTCTCGATAATATTACCCTCGGGGATCCCTCCATCTCACGCGAGAAAGTGGAGCAAGCTGTTCGTTTAATAGGTGCCGATAGCTTTATTGAGCGTCTTCCTCAGGGATATGATCAGCCTGTACTTGAACGAGGTGTTTCGTTATCTGTAGGGCAGCGGCAACTTATCAGCATCCTCCGTGCTCTGGTGCGTGAACCCGAGGTGCTGGTTCTTGATGAAGCAACCGCTCACGTAGATACGGAAACGGAGCATCTCATTCAACGGGCGCTGGACATACTGATGAAAGGGCGTACGTCTCTGGTTGTTGCCCATCGCTTATCGACCATTCAGCATGCCGATCGCATTCTGGTCATACATCACGGTGAAATCCGAGAGCAGGGGACCCATCAGGAGCTTCTTGCCCGTGGCGGACTCTACCGGACACTGTATGAGCTTCAGTACCGAGAGCAGGAGCGACTACTTGCTCCGAAGTCTTCCGATGTACGCTGAGCTCAGGTTGCTTCGGCGCTACGCTGTTGCTGGGCATGTACGGCTTTACGGCGGGAGTTCAGACAGAGACGCATCAAATGGATGAGCGCCTCCCGAAGCTGAGTACGGGGTACGATGTGGTCCACAAAGCCTTTCTCGAGCAAGAACTCCGAACGCTGGAAGCCCGGGGGCAGGTCGTGCCCGATGGTTTCTCGAATTACTCGAGGACCTGCAAAGCCGATGAGTGCACCGGGTTCTGCAAGGTGAAAGTCACCCAGCATGGCGAAGGAAGCCGTTACACCACCGGTAGTCGGGTGCGTTAGTAGGGAGATGTAGGGCAGTCCGGTTTCGGCAAAGCGGGTAAGGTGAGCGCTTGTCTTAGCCATCTGCATAAGACTGAAGGCCCCTTCCTGCATCCGGGCACCACCGCTCTGAGCGATGATAATGAGCGGGGTGCGTTTTTCCGTAGCTCGTTTGATGGCTCGGCTGATCATCTCTCCCACTACGGAACCCATGGAGCCACCGATAAAGGAGAAGTCCATGACCGCTATAGAGACAGGGATACCACCTATGGTACCTGTAGCGGAGCGGACGGCGTCGTTCATGCCCGTTTTTTCCTGCGCCTCTTTCAGACGTTGCTTGTAGGGCTTGGTATCCACAAATTCAAGGGGATCGGTAGCGTAAAGGTAGGTGTCATGCAGCGTAAAGATGCCATCATCCATTAGCAGATGCAGGTACTCCAGACTGTTCATTCGGAAGTGGTATCCGCAGCTCGGGCATACCTTGGCATGCTCCTCCAGCTCGCGCTTACTGAAAATCTTGCCACACTCGGGGCATTTCGTCCAGTAATTATCCGGTGCTTCCTTGCGTTCTTTAGCATCCGTAAGGATGCCGGCTTTTTTTCGTCTAAACCAGGCCATGTAGTACGTCGGTTAGGGTGTGTATTTACTATTGAATTTACTGAATCTAGGGCTTATCGGCAACCGGGTGAGGGTTTGAATGCCGGGGGCGTGGTGGATGCGTTTTGAACGCTCGAATGTATGTTGGTTCAAAGGATGCAAGATCCACAAACGCTTTGTCCCTGATGGCGCGCATGGCCAAGGGGATCAGTGCCGGGGCAGAGGGATGTACCACCGACCAGGGCAGGGGGTGCCAGTGTTCGGGAATCCGGGGCAGCCCTTGAAGGAGTTGGGGAATGCCATCTCCAACAAGCCACAGGGACCCGTCGGAAGGGAGCTTCTTGACGAGCTCCTCTGCCGGTAATGCCGCATCTTCCATGTGGCGCTGGAGAGGTATCTCCAGAGATGGTTCGACAACCTCGAAGAGGGCGGCATAGAGATCGCCTCTGCGGGCATCCAGCGCAGCAAGTATCCGGTGGCCTGAGTGGGCAAACGGTTGAACCTGTACGGCAAGCCCTTCGAGGGTGGAAACAGCTACCATCGGGAGGTTATGGGCATAGGCAATGCCCTTGGCTGTGCTGACACCAATGCGCAGGCCCGTGTAGGAGCCTGGTCCGGCCGAAATTGCTATCGCTTCCAGCGAGGAAGGTGGTGTATCCACCGATTGAAGGAGGAACTCAATGGAAGGAGCGAGCTTCTCGGCATGCACACGCGGCATACGCAGGGTTACCGAACCCCGGATGTTACCGGCTTCTGCATAAGCCACGCTACAGACCTCCGTGGCTGTTTCAAGGGCAAGAATGTTCACATCTAAGGGTGATTTTTCGGAGTTTTCAATGAAACGACTACGAACGCTGGAACGTTTTCATCTTGACTATTTCTTCGTACGGTGTATCTTGCATATAGCACATAAAACCGGGGAGTATAACTATGAAAGTGTACGACACACAGCACATTCGCAACATTGCCCTTGTAGGACATCAGGGAAGTGGTAAGACCACGCTTGCCGAGGCCATGCTTTATGTAAGTGGAGCTATCAATCGTATGGGCTCCATTGAGGAGGGAAATACGGTGAGCGATTACCATCCAAGCGAGATCGAGCGGCAGATGTCCGTATTTACCTCCATGCTTCATACCGAATGGAAGGAGCACAAGATCAATATCCTGGATACACCCGGTTATCTGGATTTTGTGGCAGAGGTACTGGCTGCACTTCGGGTATCGGATACGGCATTGTTTGTCATTAATGCCACGGAAGGTGTAGCGGTAGGTACCGAGCGTGCCTGGAGGTTTGCTGAGCAAGAAGGCAAGCCCTCCATGTTTGTCATTAATCATCTGGATCATGCTGAAACCAACTTTGAGCAGATAGTCCAGCAGATCAAGGAGCATTTTGGCCGCGGTGCTACGGTTGTGCAGCTTCCTGCAGGTACGGGTACCCGTGCCATCATCGATGTGCTACTCATGAAACAGCTGCGCTTTCCTGCAGGAAGTACGGAAATGATTGTGGAAGATATCGATCCTGCTTTCCGTGAGCGGGCCGAAGCCCTGCATCAGGAGCTTGTCGAGAATATCGCGGAGAACGATGAGGAGCTTATGGAGCTTTATTTCGAGCAGGGGGAGTTGAGTGAGGATCAGATGCGAAAAGGACTTCGGGAAGCGATGATCAAACGTCAGCTTTTCCCCATTTTCCTGACCAGTGCCAGGGAAAATATCGGGATTGCACGACTCATGGGCTTTATCGATAATGTATGCCCATCGCCTGCCGACATGCCCTCTCCGCCCATGGAAGCGGGAGATCCGCTAACAGCCGATCCGGAGGGTCCGGAGGTGCTCTTTATCTATCGTACGATGGCGGAGCAGCATGTGGGTGAATATTCGTTCTTCCGTATCTATTCAGGAACCATTGAGTCCGGGATTGATCTGGAGAATGCACAGACGGGTTCTACGGAACGTATCGGCCAGCTTTATACCATCAACGGAAAGCAGCGTGAGAGCCTGCCCCGGATGGTTGCCGGGGATCTGGGTGCCGTTGTGAAGCTGAAAAACACGCATACGAACAACACGCTTCGACGTAAAGGTACACCCTATGTCGTTGCTTCTATTGAGTTTCCCGAGCCTATCTACTGGGTAGCTGTCAAGCCTGTACGTCAGGGTGAAGAGGATAAACTGGCTTCCGGTCTCCATCAGCTACGCGAGGAAGATCCTTCGCTGGTTGTGAAGCATGATCCGCTTCTCAAGCAAATCCTTCTGGGCGGACAGGGTGAATTGCATTTGCAGATTGCCAGATATCGGCTCAAGCATCGTTTCGGTGTAGAAGTGGAGTTTGAGCGCCCGCGGGTGTCCTATCGAGAGACCATTACCAATCGTGCGGCA
>Ga0256839_1004065_pt1 | contig 14555 bp, 13 predicted proteins | sample 354166metaG_FD_185968 | JGI IMG/M metagenome (GOLD analysis project Ga0256839, IMG submission 185968) | Hydrothermal vent microbial communities from Mid Atlantic Ridge, Atlantic Ocean - 354-166 | ecosystem: Environmental > Aquatic > Marine > Hydrothermal vents | place: Atlantic Ocean: Mid... | reverse complement strand
ATGCGCGCCGATGTAAATGCGCTGCTCCACATCAGCACAAAGGCCAAGCCCATTACGATTGCCCGAAAATCCATTTATGCTCCGCCTGTTTTATCCGGACGCTAGGGGAGCCGGCCAGCAGTTACAACGCCAAAATCCACGGGGTCTGACCCGTGGTTCAGGATGCAGTGCGATTGCCGACCTATCCCTTGGCAGGGTCTTTGAAAAAGGTTCCAAGCCGAATGCGCTGTACCCGGCGGTTCATCCAATGGCGAATAATATATTGATAAAGCAGTTTTTTCCCGACCGAGAAATCCTGTTGATGAACCGCATAAAACTGGTCGGGTGTGGCAAATACTCCAAAATCATTGTTGATACCCGTTTGCTGGATATAGGTATCGACACCGCTCCAGTTAACTTTCGGATTTGACAGCGCATTGGTCCCGACCCCCCAGCCACAAAGGGTTTCACCCTGGAACCGGTTTTGAATCTGTGCCAAATATGCGTCATCCAGAATGAACCCTTCCAGGTTAAGCCAAGCACCGTCAAACTTTATTTCCACCCATGAATGCAAAATATTCTCAGGGGCAATTCCAAAAACCGGTTCCGGCACCACCCCGCGCTGGAGTTCTTTTTTGATGGTAAAACCATGCAAGCGGCACGCCACCCCGACCGCGCGCAGCAATGCCATTAACAGTGTGGCCTTGGTATTGCATTGGCCATACCCGTTTGCCAGAATCTCTGATGCGGGAATGTCATCGGCGCGACTATACCCGAACTGAATATCATTCCGGACAAAGTCGTAAACCGCGCCAATCCGTTCAAATTCAGGCCGGTTTTTCCAGCCATGTTTTGCCACAAGCATCCGGATTTCTGGTGTTTCATAATCCAGCAATAATGTCGCGCCGGTTAAGTCGCCGGTTTGAATATTTATGGCTTTGTTCATTTTTTAACCTCTTGCTTTTGTTTGATTCTATGTATAATTGCTCTAGCAACTAGAGCTTCAAGAGGTTTTTTAAGTATGTTCAGTATTGGCCAGATTGCACGAAAAACCGGATTGAAAATACCGACCATCCGCTACTATGAACAAGAAAAACTGGTAGCCGCCATTGGCCGTTCCGCGGGCAACCAGCGGCGCTATTCACAGGCAGAACTGGACCGGCTGGTATTTATCAAACATGGCCGTGATCTGGGGCTTAGCCTTGATGATATCCGCGAGCTGGTGAAATTATCCGGTGAGCCCGATCAATCTTGCGCAACGGCCAACCGGATTGCGGCTGAACACCTGAAATCGGTGCGCGAACGCATTTCCAAATTGCAAGCGTTGGAGCAGGAGCTGGACAGGATTGCCAATAATTGCCACAGCAAAACCATTGGCGAATGTTATGTGATAGAATCACTGTCCAACCACCGGCTTTGCAAACATAGCCATTAGTGTATTTCACTTTTGCATTCGCTGGCACTCTCATAGTTTTATGTTTACTGTTGTATCCAGCACGGGATTTTGGATAAAATTTATAGAGAGGTTTGCTCGATGGACCCTTGGGAGCAAGACCGGCTTGGATACAAAGCCATTGGCGAAACATTCACCAACTTAATCAAATCAATTGACACCGCAAAGGTCATTTCGATTGAGGCCGGTTTTGGCAGAGGAAAAACCTTTTTTAGAGAGGCATGGTCGAAACAATTACGACAATCCGGGGAAACCGTCATCGAGATAGACGTGCAGCAGTCCGATCATTCCGGTGATCCGGTTGTGACTCTGCTTGGCGCACTGGTCGATGCAATGCCAAAGGGCGATGATGATAAAGGCAAAAAAGCGATTGCTTCTGCTAAAAAACTTGGCGCCATTGGGGTAAGATCCGTGGCTAAATTAGTATTGAGATCAGGAGCCGATGAGCTGATCGATGCTGTCACGGACACAGCCCTCGACAAGTTAGATGATTTCGACGCTCTTGATAAGGTTATCAATGAGCTTGGCAAGGGAATGTCAAAAGCCGCAGGGCAATTGATCGCCGCCCAAATGGCCGCTGAAAAAGTGCGGCAAAAAGAACTGCCTGAGCAGTTAAAAGCACTTCACGCAGCACTTCAGAAGGGCAAAAATAAGCGCGTTATCATTATTATTGATGAACTGGACCGTTGCCACCCGGATTATGCAATCGCCTTTCTAGAAGCGATGAAGCAGGTTTTCAACCAATCGGGTTTTGTATTTTGCCTTATGGTGAATGCCGATTATCTCGAAAACCTGGCGCAACACCGGTTTGGCGTTTCGACTAACGATGAGAAGTATCTCGACAAGTTTGTCGATATTCGCCTCGCGCTGGGAGCAAAAGAAGATAACTTCAAGAACGCAGTGTATGAGCTGGCTTTAGAATTGCCGCTTAAGGTTCCGTATGGTGACAATGACAGCTTTTCGGTTGAACACGCTGCAAAATTAGCCAGCAAGCTTGCGGTTCACAGTCAGCTTTCTATGCGTAAGATCAAAAGAATCCTGCTGAAAGTGGAAATAGCATTGCGGTGTTATGCTGACCGGCCGTTGGACGCCTCGCTGCTTGTGTTTCTTGCATTTCAGGAAGTAACTGCTGTTGAATTTGGGTCAGATTTCCTACTCCGAAGCTTTTTGACGCCTGAAGAGGGCGCAAAACAGATCAAGCGATTAGAGAAAGACAATAACATGCTTCGGCAAGGCACTATTTCAGTGGGCAAAATGGGCAATGAACTAAATCAATTGATAAATTCTAAAGGGCCTGAGCTTTTGAAACTCCTACCGGATCGCTACCAGCTTCCAGACGGTCGAAATTACCATGATTGGGCGAAAGCTTTTCAATTTTTAGCGCCACACTATGTGCCGAACCATCAAGACGTGCTAAATGCTGTGGCGGCAGTGATAGCGCCTGCGGATTGAATTATTTTTTGGGCTTAGGAAATTGTGCGGTATCGCGTCGATAGTGCCATTTGCTGACCCCAAACTAAAACGGGCCGCCCGATGGCAGCCCGTTAAATTCAAATTCGTGAAATGATCAAGAGTTGATAACGTCTTTTAATGCTTTGGCGATGGTCACTTTGGCCACGCGGTCGGCATCTTTGTGCATTTGTTCGCCAGTGGCGGGGTTGCGCACCATGCGGTCAGGGCGGTCACGGCAGGAAAATTTGCCAAGGCCCGGCAAAGTCACGGCACCACCGGCGGCAACCTCGGCTGTTACAATATCACAAATTGCTTCAAGCGCGGCGTTTGCACCGGCTTTGTCGGTATCGAGTTTTTCGGCCAGTGCCGAAACAAGTGCGGCTTTGGTCATAGGTTTTTGTGTCATGTTATTTTTTCCCTAGTTTGGTTTCGTTTCTTGATATGTTCGGCTTCACCCGTTTCCGCAGAGACTAAATCCGGTTTACGAATGAAACTCAATCACTGAATGCGATATCCGGTATTTTTTCTGTGCATTATGCACAAAAACCAGCGGAGTATCGCCTAAATTGGCTGTGTTTACAGAAAAGCAGTCTCCTCAAAGCTGCGTAGTTTGCGCGAATGCAAGCGTTCAAGTGGCATTGAGCGCAGGCTTTCCATGGCTTTGATGCCGATTTGCAAGTGTTGCGCCACTTGGGTTTTGTAAAATTCCGTGGCCATTCCGGGCAGTTTCAATTCGCCGTGCAGGGGTTTATCCGACACACAAAGCAAGGTGCCATATGGCACCCGAAACCGGAAACCGTTGGCGGCAATAGTGGCGCTTTCCATATCCAGCGCAATGGCGCGCGATTGCGAAAGCCGATACACAGGGCCGGATTGGTCGCGCAATTCCCAATTGCGGTTGTCAATCGTGGCTACGGTGCCGGTACGCATGATTTTCTTCAGCTCGTATCCCGAAAAATTGGTCACCTCGGCCACGGCGGTTTCCAGCGCCACTTGCACCTCGGCCAAGGCCGGAATCGGCACCCATGTCGGCAAATCGTCATCCAGCACTTTGTCTTCGCGCATATAGGCATGGGCCAGCACATAATCGCCAAGGTTCTGCGAATTGCGCAGACCGGCGCAATGGCCCAGCATCAGCCAGACATGCGGGCGCAACACCGCCACATGATCAGTAATGGTTTTGGCATTACTTGGCCCGACGCCAATGTTCACCATGGTTAACCCCGACCCATCCTTGCGGGTCAGATGATAAGTAGGCATTTGCGGAGTGCGACCGGCAGGATGGCCGGTAACCCCGTTTGCGGTGGTCACCAGATTGCCCGGCTCCACCAGCGAGACATAACCGGATGCAGGGTCATTGACCTGTTTCAGCGCAAAGGTTTTGAATTCATCCATATAAAACTGGTAATTGGTAAACAGTACATGGTTTTGAAAATGCGCGGGGCTGGTGGCGGTATAATGCGAAAGCCGCGCCAGCGAATAATCCACCCGTTGCGCGGTAAACGGCCCCAAAGGCAACGCGCCGCTGGCATCGCGCCCTGCGGTGCCGTTAACAATTTTATCATCGGTGCAATCCAGATCGGGCACATCGAACAGATCCCGCAAGGGGCGTTCAAAATTATCCTCGATAGAGCCCTCGATATGGGCGCCTTCCTTCATGGCAAAATGCACAGGAATCGGCGTGTCGGAAATGCTGATTTCCACCGGCACATTATGGTTTTCCAACAGCAAAGCGATTTGCTCGGTCAGATAGCCCTCAAACAGATCGGGGCGGGTGATGTTGATCACAAACCGGCCCGGTTCGGCGACATGGCCAAAAGACAGGCGCGTATCGACCTTTGTGTGGGTGGTGGTGGTGATGGATACCTGCGGATAATAGGCGCGATATCGGCCTTGGGGGGGCTCGCCAGCCATGACCGCATCAAAATGGGCGCGCAGAAATTGTGTTGATTGATTATACATCGCCTGAAGCGCGGCCACGGCTTTGGCCGCGTCGGTATAGGTCTGGGTTTGCAAGGCATCAGGCGTAATCAGGGGCAGATCCTCTGGGGCCATATTTTTAATCATTTTTCACGCCCTCCAGAAACAGCTCGGTGATTTCGAATTTGGTAACATCTATCAGGCCTTTGTCAGAAATTCTGAGTTCGGGAATAACCACCAGCCCCAGCAATGAATGCTGCATATAGGCATTGTTCAGGGTGCAGCCACATTGCGCCATCGCGGCAACCATCTGGTCGGCAGCGGCGGCAACTTCGGCTGCGGGCGCATCGGACATCAAGCCGCCAATCGGCAGCTTGACCAGCGCCAGTTGTTTGCCCTCAGAGAAAATACAGACCCCGCCTTGCACATCCTGTATACAATTTGCGGCCAGCGCCATGTCATCTTTGTTGGTGCCAATGACAATCATATGGTGGCTGTCATGGGCAACGCTTGATGCCATGGCAAATGGTTTGTCATAGCCAAACCCAGACACAAACGCATTCACAACCCCGCCGGTGCTTTGGTGGCGTTCCACCAGCGCAATCTGGCAAATGTCTTTTTCAATATCCCCGATAACCAAGCCGTCTTTGACCTGCAAATCGGCGGTTAATGCTTTGGTAGGGGCTTGGTTTTCCACCACGCCAATCACCCGCGCGGTGACCGTGTTTTGGCCCGCCGGTGCCGCGATATCAAAATCTGTGCCGATCAGGGATTTACCCATATGGATAGAATTGCGCGCCGCATCGGGCCAGTGGTATTCTGGCCGATCACACAGGATTTGGCCATTTTCAGCCACTACCTGACCGCGTGCGATCACCAGTTCTATCGGCAATTCTGACAGATCGGAGGTCAACACAACATCAGCGCGCCGCCCCGGCGCGATTGATCCCATTTCGCGTTCCAGCCCGAAATGGGTGGCGGTATTGATGGTCGCCATCTGCAAAGCCACCAGCGGGTCGCACCCACAAGCAATGGCATGCCTGACAACACGGTTCATATGTCCGTCATTGACCAATGTGCCCGAATGGGAATCGTCAGTGCATAAAATGAAATTACGCGAATCCAGGCCTTTTTCGGTAATTGCGGTGATCTGCGTTTCAACGTCATACCACGCGGAACCCAGCCGCAGCATGGCGCGCATGCCTTGGCGCACTCGGCAGATCGCGTCAGCCTCACAGGTGCCTTCATGATCATCCGCGGGGCCACCGGCGGCATATGCATGAAAGCCTGCCAGATCAGGGCTGGCATAATGGCCGCCAACGGTTTTACCGGCATCCTGCGTGGCTTTGATAATCGCCAGCATCTTTGGGTCAGCATTCATCACACCGGGGAAATTCATCATTTCGCCAAGGCCGATAATATTGGGCCAAGTCATGGCCTCGACTACGTCTTCCGGCGATATTTCATGGCCGGTGGTTTCCAAGCCCGGCGCTGATGGCGCGCAGCTGGGCATTTGCACATATACATTGATGGGCTGCATTAACGCCTCGTCATGCATATGGCGCACGCCGGCCAGACCCATAACATTGGCAATCTCGTGCGGATCAACAAACATCGACGTAGTGCCATGCGGGATCACGGCGCGGGAAAATTCGGTTACCGTCAACATGCCGCTTTCAATATGCATATGGCCGTCAACCAGACCCGGAATGGCAAACCGCCCCTTGGCGTCAATTACCGTGGTTTCCGGCCCGATCAGGCTGGCCATATCCACCCCGCAATAGGCAAACCGCCCGTCTTTTATGGCAATAAAGGAATTTTCGATCACCTCGCGTGAATGCACATTCACCCAACTCGCGTTGGTAATCAGCATGTCAGCCGGTGCGCGCCCTGCGGCAACGGCGATTAAATTCGGGGCGCATTCCGCCCATGTTTTCAGTTTCATATCAGTCATGGGCTAATCTGGCATATCTGCCAGATCGCATTCAAGTGAATTTTTGACCATTTGAAAAAACTTCACAAAGCATGGCCTCAAGCATTTCCTGATCCTTAACCGTAAAAGCATCCAGCTGGTTGCTGTCAATATCCAGCACCCCCAAAAGCGCGCCATCTGGCCCAAAAACCGGCAACACGATTTCGGATCGCGTTGTGCTGGCACAGGCAATATGCCCTGCAAATGCATCGACATCGGCCACCAGCTGCGTGCGCCGCTCGCGCGCGGCTGCGCCACAAACCCCGCGCGTAAACGCAATGGTCAAACAGCCATGCCCACCCTGATACGGCCCGATTTTCAAAATATCACCGCCGATATTGCGATAAAACCCGACCCAGTCAAACCGCGCATCCCCGTGAAACAGCTCACATGCGATGGTGGCCATATTGGCAATCACATCATTTTCATCCGCACAAATGGCCTGAATATTTCTCAGCGACTCGTCCATAGACCCCTCCTGTTTCTTTGTTGCCTGAATACTCCAGGGGGGAATTGCGAAGCAAGGAGGGATAAAATCCCCCGCCTTACAAAAAAGCCCGGGCACAAAGGCCCGGGCGAGGTGTCATCCGGCTGTCAAAACCGAATAATAAGGATTATCTGTTGGTAAAGTCGGGATAGGCCTCCATGCCAAGCTCGGTCATATCCAGCCCGTTGATCTCGGCTTCTTGGCTGACCCGAATGCCCATGGTTGCTTTCAAAATCATCCAGACCACATAAGAGATCACAAAGACAAACACACCGACAATCACAATCGACAAAAGCTGTCCCTTAAGCGTGGCTTCGGGGTTGGTAAACAGCACCGCCATGGTGCCCCAGATACCGGCAAACAGATGTACCGGAATGGCACCGACCACATCGTCGATCTTCAGCTTGTCGAGCATTGGCACTGCAAACACCACGATAATACCACCCATGGCACCAATCAGGGTTGCTTGCCCCAATGTCGGGGTTAGCGGTTCAGCAGTAATTGCCACAAGTCCGGCCAGCGCGCCGTTCAGAATCATGGTCAGATCCGGCTTTTTATACAAAAGCTGGGTCAAAACCAAGGCCGCCAGCGCGCCGCCCATCGCCGCCGTGTTGGTATTTGCAAATATCCGGCTGATATCGGTAACATCACCCAAAGTGCCCATGGCCAGTTGCGAACCACCGTTAAAGCCAAACCAGCCCATCCACAAAATAAATGTGCCAAGCGTGGCCAATGGCAGGTTGGAACCGTGAAACGGCACAACACGGCCGTCTTTGCCATAACGCCCCGTGCGCGCGCCAAGCACCAGCGCACCCGCCAATGCCGCCCAGCCGCCCACGGAATGCACCACGGTAGAACCGGCAAAATCAAGAAAACCAAGCTGGCTGTCCAGAAATCCGCCGCCCCATTTCCAGCTGGCCTGAATAGGATAGATCAGACCGGTCAGAATGGCGACAAAGACCAGAAACGGCCAAAGCTTAATCCGTTCAGCCAAAGCGCCTGAAACGATCGAGGCCGTCGCCGCTGCAAACATCAGTTGAAAGAAAAAATCCGAACCGGTTGAGGCGTATGAAAGATCATCCAACGCATCGGCACCGGCACCCACGACCTCTAACGCCGCAACACCGATAGCACCGATATAACCGCCGGTTTCATCCGCGCCGATCATCCAGTTGCCCAAGGGATACATCAGGTTATAGCCAACCAGATAATAAATAATGCCCGCCAATGAAAACAGCGCCATGTTTTTGGTCAGCTGCATGGTTACGTTTTTGGAGCGCACCAGACCGGCCTCCAGCATGGTGAACCCTGCCGCCATCCAGAACACCAGAAAGCCGCCGATCAAAAACAACAGCGAATTAAAGATAAATTGTGTATGCACGGCGGCTTCTTGCGATGCGGCCTCTTGTGCCAAAGCAGGGGCCGCCATGGCGCTTGCCAAAACCCCTGTGGTGATAATTTTGCTAAACTTGTTCATTTTTTTGCTAAACTTGTTCATTTTCATGTCTCTCGTATGGTTGATTTGGGGGGGTATGGATTAAAGCGCTTCGTCGCCGGTTTCGCCGGTGCGCACCCGCAGGCTGGTTTCGACATTCAGCACAAATACCTTGCCATCGCCGATAGAGCCGGTTTTGGCCGCAGCGGCCAGCGCTTCGACCACCTGTTCGGCGATATCGTCAGCCACCACCATTTCCAGTTTGATTTTCGGAATAAAATTCACGACATATTCCGCGCCGCGATAAATTTCCGTATGGCCAGCCTGGCGGCCATAGCCCTTGATTTCCGAAACCATAAGCCCCTGCACCCCGATGGTGGTCAGTGCCTCGCGCACTTCTTCCAGCTTGAAAGGTTTGATAGCTGCGATAATAAGTTTCATAACGTCCCCGTGTGTTGCGATTAACTGCAGTCTTTTTTGCCCGCACAGGGCAGGTTTTCCAGATGATTGCCCGAAAAAAGGTCGGAGTGTCGCAGTTGATTGTGCAATAAATAGACACTATATGCATTTTGCCTATTTATTAATCACCGCGCAAACCCGCTCATGGGGATTTTCCCTCTCTACAAACCGGACGGGATTCGATATTCCTAAGAAAAAACGAGCAGTATTTATGGCCAGTAAAAAAACTCCGCCCTTAAAAGGAGAGCGCCGCACCCGTGCGACGCCCGCAAAAAAGAAGCCCGTCAAGCGCAAGCCGGCGGCAAAACGCACGCCTGCAAAACGCAAACCGGCCAAGCGCAAAAAGCCCGCTGTAAAACGCGGCTTGTTATCGCGGATGTTTCGCTGGGTATTTCGCACAATATTCCGCACCCTTTGGTGGGTCGGCATTCGTGGCGCGGTTCTGGGCGCGGTGGCGCTGGCCGCCTGGGTCGGGTTTTATTATGTGCAACTGCCACCCATGGAAAAACAGCTGGATGCCCGCGCAAGGGGTTCGGTGCAGCTTATGGATCGTTATGGCGAGATATTCGCCTGGCGCGGCGAACAGTTTGACGGGTCTTTGCGGTCCGAAACCATATCGCCGCATTTGCGAAACGCGGTTATCGCCACCGAGGATAAGCGGTTTTATTCCCATTTCGGCATCAGCCCGCGCGGCGTGGCGTCAGCCATCCGCATTAACCTGCGCGAAGGCCGCGGGCCATTACAAGGCCATGGCGGGTCTACCATCACCCAACAGGTGGCAAAATTGCTGTGTCTGGGGGTGCCATATGACATTTCATCGGGCATGACCCTTGGCGAATACGAGGGCGATTGCCGGCGCGGGTCATTGATGCGCAAAATGAAAGAGGCCGTATACGCACTGGCACTAGAGGCAAAATATTCCAAAGACGACATTCTGACCATATATCTGAACCGCGCTTTTCTGGGGTCTGGCGCCTATGGGTTCGAGGCCGCGGCCCAGCGCTATTTTAGCAAATCGGCGGTTGATCTGGTGCCGGCGGAATCGGCAATGCTGGCGGGGCTGCTAACCGCGCCAACCCGTTATGCCCCCACCAACAGCCTTGAACGCTCTCAGGATCGGGCCTCGCTGGTATTGGGCCTGATGCAGGAACAGGGTTATTTAACCGAAATAGAGGCCCAGATCGCCCGTGCCCAGCCTGCCACCCTTTCCAGTTCGGCGCGGGTTCTTACCGGCGAGGATTTCGCCGATTGGGTCATGAACATGAACGGCGATCCGGTGTTGCAGGCTTTTACCCGTGACACATCCGAGGATGTGCAAATTCTAACCACCTTTGATCCCGCCATTCAGGCCGCCGCCGAAGAAGCCTTGGCGCAGGTATTTGAAAACAGCGTCAGCCAAGGATCAAACGCCCAGGCCGCGATTGTGGTTTTATCGGCGGATGGCGCGGTGCGGGCCATTGTTGGCGGGCGCGATATTGTCGGTGATTATTTCAACCGCGCAACGCAAGCCCAGCGCCAGACCGGATCCGCGTTCAAGCCCTTTGTCTATGCCGCCGCACTAGAGGCCGGCTTCAGCCCCAACAATATTGTCGAAGACGCGCCCCTGACCATCGAAATGGCAGGCCAGCCCGATTACAGTCCGCGCAATTACAACAAGGAATATCTGGGTCTGATGACAATGTCACAGGCAATGGCGCGATCGATCAACACCATCGCCGTGCGCCTGTCCGAGGAAATAGGCCGTGAAAAAGTGCGCGCCATGGCCATGGATTTCGGCATCGAATCCGAACTGTCCACCGGCCCCTCGCTGGCGCTGGGCGTGTCCGAGGCCAACCTGCTGGAAATGACGGGAGCCTATGCAGGGTTTCTGAACGGGGGCCGATTGACAAAACCCTTTGGCATGCTTGATCTGCGCCTGCTTGACGGATCACGCCCTTTGCCGGTTTCCAGCCGCTCCAATGGCCGCACCATTTTAAGCCAGCGCGCGGCGGGGTATCTGGTTTATATGCTTCATCAGGTGGTTGAAACCGGATCAGGCGTGCGCGCGCAGATGGATGGCTGGCAGGTGGCTGGCAAAACCGGCACCACCCAAGGGGCCAAAGATGCATGGTTTATCGGGTTTACCGCTGATTATGTAACGGGGGTATGGATGGGGTATGATGACAACACCCCCCTGACCGGCGTTACCGGATCGGGCCTGCCCACAGAAATCTGGCGCGAAGTCATGGTGCGCATCCACAAAGACCGCGCCCCGCGCCCGCTGCCAATGATTATCCCGCCGGAACCCCGCCCGATTGAACAGGTGGATACGCCGATAGAACAGGAACGCAGAAGCCAAAGCATATTGGACCTGTTGCTGAACGGGCGGTCGAACTAACCGCGCAGATCAGCGATCAATCTGTCGATATTACCGCGATTGCCGGAAAGGCGCGCGCGGATTTCTTCGCGCTCGGATGATATTAGCGAAATGCCCTCGATGATCATGTCCAGCATTTTGGTCTGGCCCGATCCATCGGAAACCTGCCAATCCAGATCAAAGGGAGCCTGACCAACCCGCGCCACGCTGGAATAAACCAGAATGCCCTTGCGCCCCGCATCCACTGAACGGGTAATGGTGATGGTCGCCCCGCGATAGGCCCGAAACCGCTGGCCGTATTTATCGGAAAGGTAATCGGCAAAGGCTTCAGAAAATGCGGTTTTTTGGTTGGCAGAAAGCGTGCGCCACGGCGCGCCAAGCACCAGCCGGGCAATGGTCGGGAAATCTGCATAAGAAGAAAACACCTGCCGGAACCGCAACAGAATATCTGCATCGGATGCGTTGGAATTGATGGTCTCCAGAAAATCATCAATAATATTTTGCACATATCTGCGCGCTTGCGGTTCGGTTAACGCAAAGGCGGGCATAGGCACCGCCAGGGCGGCCGCACCAAGCAGCGCGGTTCTGCGGGTAATTTTATTCAAGGGCATAGGGGTCCTCCAGATCATCAATCGTCGTTTCGCCAGCCAAAGCATGACGTTTGTTTTGCAAATAGGAAAGCCGTTGCGCAGTATAACTGTCAGCTGATTCGTAAAGCAACGCCCGGATCAGATCATCATATTCGTGACGTTTGCCCAGCAGATTCAGCACCCTTGCGGTAAATAAATAAGATGCCTGTTCATCCGAAAGCGCGTATTTCAGTGGATCAATGCCAAAATCAACCATCATACCGATGGTATCGCGCACCGTGCTAGAGCCAAGCAAGGGCAGTTCGATATAGGCACCTTCGCCCACCCCCCACACGGCCAGAGTTTCGCCAAAATCGGTTGGCTGGTCAAAAACCCCGATTTCAGCCGCGGGGTCAAACATACCCGCCAGACCAATGGTGGAATTCAGCACAAAACGCACCAATGTGTCGCCCGCCGCATCGCCATCGCCTTGTAAAACATGGTTAACAAAGGCATTGGGCTGGCCAAGATTGGTCACGGCATTGCCCAGAAAGTATTGGAATTCTTCGGGGATAATTGCGCCGTAAATCCCCGATAAGGGCGCCAGCAGCGCCTGATCAACCGCTTTGTTAAAATCATGGATCTCGCGATTTGTGGCCTCAAAAGGGTCATATATGTGGTCTTCTTGCGTGGGTGTATTTGCAGCGCAACCCGCCAAAAAGCCCGCCAGCAAAACCACGGGCAACCGCAAAAATGTTCTGGAAATTATGTTCACCTAATCAGCCTTATATTTAATGTCTTAATCATATAGTTACGGGCATAATAAATATGTAGTCTCGCGCCCAATGTCGGTATACAGGCTAAAGTAACAGACATGATTAATATTGTCGAAAGCAAAACCGATGGACCAGCAAAACATAGCCCGACACGGCAAAGCAGAAATGTCGGCGCTTTTGAAAAAATGGGCCGCTTCGATCTTTTCGATCGGGCTGTTCAGTGTGTTTGTAAACCTTTTGATGCTGACCGGCCCCCTGTTTATGCTGCAAATCTATGATCGGGTGCTGGGCAGCCGCTCGGTTGAAACCCTGGTGGCGTTAACCATTCTGGTGGCGATGCTGTATCTGATCATGGGGGTGCTGGATTATGCGCGCGGGCGCATTGCCGCAAGGTTGGGCGCGGGGTTTCAATCCGATCTGGACGCGCGGGTTTTTGATATTACCATGCGTCAGGCCATCAGCGCTGATGCCCGATCAAAACCCGCAACAGGGTTGCAGGATCTTGACGCCATCCAGCGGTTGCTCAGCTCTCCGGCGTTGTTTTCGTTTTTTGATCTGCCATGGACCCCGATTTTTCTAGGGGCGATCTTTATTTTCCACCCCTTGCTGGGGGTGTTGGCGGTTGGCGGCGGCGCAACCCTGATCATCATTACCTTGCTAAACCAGAAACTGACCCGCCAGCCAGTGGGCCGCGCCGCACATACCAGCACCAAAGCAGATAACACCGCCGAGGCCCTGCGCGCACAAGCCGAGGTGATCCGCGGCCTTGGCATGAATGACAAAGCCCTGAACCGCTGGAATGCCAGCAGAACCGACGCGCTGGATGCCCAAATTCTGGCCTCGGACCGCACCGGTATATTCACCACAATGTCCAAAACCCTGCGGTTCTTTTTACAAAGCGCGATGCTGGCGCTGGGCGCGTGGCTGGTGTTGCAAAATGAATTGACCGCTGGTGCCATGATAGCCGGATCAATTTTGCTGGGCCGCGCCTTGGCCCCTGTGGAACAGGCAATTGCTCAATGGGGGCTGGTGCTGCGCGCCCGCCAAGGCCGCAAAAATCTGGCAATGCTGCTGGGCAGCACCCCCCCTGAGGCCCCGCGCACGGAATTGCCAGCGCCAAAGGCCTATCTGGAATTATCACAGGTAACGGTTTTGCCCCCCCGGTGAAAAAGTCGCCACCTTGCGGGTGATTTCATTTCGGGTGGAACCCGGGCAGGCTTTGGGGGTGATTGGCGAAAGTGCTTCGGGAAAATCGACCTTGGCGCGGGTGCTGACCGGCATTTGGCATCCGGTTTCGGGCAAGGTCCGGCTGGATGGCGCAGCGCTGGATAATTATGACCAGAACAGTCTTGGCCAATATATCGGGTATTTGCCCCAAGATGTAACCTTGTTTGAAGGCAGTATCGCCGAAAACATTGCCCGGCTTGACCCAAACCCCGATGCTGAAAAAGTGGTGGCTGCCGCCAAAAAAGCCGACGCCCATGAAATGATTCTGAAGTTGCCCGATGGCTATGACACCCAAATCAGTGCCGCTGGCGGGCGTCTTTCGGGTGGGCAAAAACAACGTATCGGGCTGGCGCGCGCCATGTTTGGCGATCCGGTTTTGCTGGTGCTGGATGAACCCAATTCCAACTTGGACAGCCATGGTGCCGAGGCATTGAATGCCGCCATCCGCGCCATCAAAGCCGAGGGCGGGG
>Ga0256839_1004064_pt1 | contig 14556 bp, 13 predicted proteins | sample 354166metaG_FD_185968 | JGI IMG/M metagenome (GOLD analysis project Ga0256839, IMG submission 185968) | Hydrothermal vent microbial communities from Mid Atlantic Ridge, Atlantic Ocean - 354-166 | ecosystem: Environmental > Aquatic > Marine > Hydrothermal vents | place: Atlantic Ocean: Mid... | reverse complement strand
TTTTCGGATGCTCCTTCCTTTTCTTGCTCCGCTTTCGAGCCGGGGCTTTCGCTGCCGGAGCTCTGTGCTGCCGGAGGCTTGTTTTCCTGCGGAGTCTTTCTTTTGACACCGGTATCCGCTTTTTCCGCTTTTTGTGTGACGGAGGCTTCCTCTATGCGGCCATTTCCGGCAGCCGATGGCGTAGTTATCCGGCTTGCAGACAGTTCATTTTCAACGATTGAGGCAATCTGCGAAGCATAGCGCCTGAGCAGACGTTTGTCCATGTCGGTCAAATTATCACCGGCCTCTTCCAGCACCAGCTGAATTTTATCAAGCAATACCTCTATTTTTGTTTTCAACATGGGTCTTATCCGAATTTGATCTTCAAGTTAACGTCAAAAGTCATCATTCCTTTTATCACGATGCAAAAATATGGAATAGCCGGATGTTTGTAGAACCACATACGGGAAGCGAAAAGCGGGGATGGATCGAGGTGGTCTGCGGCAGCATGTTCTCCGGAAAAACAGAAGAACTGATACGCAGGCTCAAGCGGGCCGTCATTGCAGGCAGGAAGGTGGAAATATTCAAACCGCATATCGACATACGCTACGATGAAGAAAGCATCGTTTCTCACGACCAGCGCAGCATACCATCCACCCCGGTGAGCAATTCTCAGAGTATTCTGGTACTGGCTTCGGGCGTGGATGTCATTGGCATCGATGAAGCTCAATTTTTTGACGATCAACTGCCGGAAGTGTGCAACAAACTGGCTTCGGCCGGCAGCCGGGTGATCATTGCGGGACTTGATATGGATTTTACGGGAAAGCCTTTCGGCCCCATGCCTGCCCTGCTGAGCATGGCCGAATATGTAACAAAACTGCACGCCATTTGCATGCAGTGCGGATCACCGGCCTCCTACTCCTTTCGCCTCACGGCCAGCGAACAGCAAATCGAGTTGGGCGAAAAAGATATCTATGAACCGCGTTGCAGGCATTGCTTTCATAAAAAGTGACAATTTTCTGAACAAATTGCCATTTGCTCTTCCTATTTTCATTACTCGGCCGGAGCTTTCTTTCAGGAAGCGAGGCTAATATGTACTTAATCCCCGTTTGCCCCGTGAATTTTTTATTAAATTTGATACACAATTTTAAATCTAAATCATTAAAACAAAAACTAGCCTTATGAGAAGAATCTTACTACTCGCTGTTGCTGTTTTGATCTCCATGCCCTTTTTCGGGCAGGCGGATCAAATCGGACAGATTAATCAAAAGCCAAGTAAAGAAAATGTCGTGAGACATTCTGCTTATGCCAAAGCCAAAGCACCTGCCGAAGACGGAGAGCCCATCACGGTGATATGGGGCGAAGACTTTTCTGCCGGCATTCCGGCCTCATGGTCCAATACCGGAACCATCAACGGATCGGATACGGCTCTTTGGGAATACCGCGGACCAAATACGACACCAGACATTACTGTGGGCTCCAGAGGCTCCTGCTCCAGTTTTGCCCCCCTCGAATCAGCCACACAAGCCAACGGCTTTGTGATATTCGATTCAAACTGGTATGACGACCCGGGTGCTACCTGTGGCGGTGCTGCCGGCTCGGGACTTGTTCCGGTACCGCACGAGTCCTACCTCGTCACCGATACGATTGATTGCTCGGGATACAACGATATTCTGCTTGAATGGTTTCAGGCTGTCCGTCATTTCTCAGCCATTCCTTCACTGGAAGTTTCGGCTGATGGTGGTGCAACCTTCACGACTGTATATGATGCACGTAACTTCTATAATCCCAACGAAGGATCTGCATTTGACGACTATGTATCTATCGATATTTCATCAATTGCAGGCGGCTCAAGCAATGTAGTTCTGAAGTTTTCATGGCAGCCCAGTGGGCGCGTTGCACCCTTTGACGGATATTACTACTGGATGGTAGATGATGTCCGGCTGATCGCCAAACCTAAGAATGATTTGGTGATGGCCAGCTATGCCATCAGTTCGGTGGACTTCAACGGACCTGTGAGGGTATCTTACGGACTGATACCATCCGAGCAAAGCCCTGCTGCCTACGCCCTGGCCGGCCTCTTTAACCAGGGGATATACGACCAAAGCAATGCCGGTTCGAAATTCTACGTGTACAACAACAGCAGTAGCTTTAGTAATCTTTCTCAGCTGATTACACTGGCAGCCGACTCTTTCCGCATTACCGGCAACATGATTGATCTTTCCACTGCCGATATGGATACGGAATACATGTATGCTCTTGCAGCTGTTTCGGACAGTGTCAGCGATTTCGACCCGTCCGGTGTACGTCCTTCTGTCGATTCGGTCAATCCTCCCAATGTCCTGATGATTACCGATACCGTCTATGCTGTTGACAACGGATTTGCCAGCCGCGAGATCGGGTCAAACTATGCCGATAACTTTGGACCTGCACGTGACGGAGCCCGTTTTGCCAATGTTATGCACATTAAAAATGCCGATACCGTAACGGCTGTTCGCATCTATCTCGGTCCTTCCACCATCCCCGGTGGCGATGTCTTTATCGAAATCAAAGACACCACACCTACTTTCGGAACTGCCTTCGATGCCAACCTCGGTGGCGACTGGACCAATGTGGTATTGAAATCAGAGCCGTACAGGATCACAGATGCCGATACGGCCAGAGGATATGCTGAAATTGAAATTCCCGAAGTTCTCACCGGTGGTGTCATTCAGGACCGCATTCTGATGCCCAATATGTACTATGTTTCCGTCAGTATGTTTAGCAATGACGGAGCCAACGTAATTACCATGCTGGATGACCGGGTCTCTGATCAGGGGCCCTTTGCCAGCATCTACTACTACTATCCCGATGGACAATGGTTTACCGATGGTGAAGCCGTTTGGATTCGCACCATATTTGGTAAGAGCTTACCTATAGGCATTGAAGATGTGAATGCAATAGCTCGTGTAAATATCCATCCGAATCCGGCCAGCAATCAGATTCAACTCAACGTGGAAGGAAAGGTGGTGAGCGACTACCAGGTAGTAATTACCAACATTTCCGGACAGATTGTTCGGGTGCTGAACTACAGCAACACCGACAATATTCTGGAAAACATAGATGTCAGTGATCTGGCTGCCGGTATTTACAGTGTACAGGTGAAAAACGAATTGGGAGTATCTACCAGGAAACTGGTTATTGCTCGCTAATTCATCATACTTAATCTTAACTTCATAAAAAGCCTCCGGTTCTCTTCCGGGGGCTTTTTTATATCCCCGGGTCGGAAAAGCCGGGGTCTATGCACCTTTGCAAATGTTATCGATACACTATTCCGCTTGCTGTAGCGGACAGCTGCATTGCCCTTCTCTTACGATCACTATTTTTTAAGGCATTATTAACAGGATTCCGGTTTTTTTAGTCCGGTACCCCAGCCCGATTGTTTAACAAATCGTTTATCTTAGTTACCCGGCCGGGGCTGGAAATGTTGAGAAATGGGAGACATCACAAAAGCACTACAAGTTCTTGGTAAGTTTGAAGCATTGCGGAATGCCGGGGCCCTGAAACTAAGCATTGAGAAAAAAGCAATGTTCATTGATGGAGATAAAATCCCCCGGGACGATCAAACGAGATATTACTGGTATCGCGAAGCATTTCTTTATTTCAAGTTTAAAGCGCTCAGCGATTTTGACGAACACAAGGATCCATTGACATTTTTCGACAAGAAAACGGGCAAAAAAATCGCCTCGTTAAACCTGGAAGAACTGGAAGAAAGCACTCCCCTGAAGGAGCCCAACACCTAAGAATAGAGCAATAATGACACTTTCTCTGTGTCCTTTGAGGAACAAGCAAGGTATCCCAGCAGCACCGGCCTATCCGTGCATATCATCAATTGCCGGCAAATTGCTTTCACAGCCTTCCACCCTTTGACACTGTCCGCGCCCCTACGGGAAAGGCCTTGCGCCCACCCTTTGATATGTGCACTGAAGCTTATAAAAGAAAACCCCCGCCACATTTAGATTAATGTTCCGGGGGTTCCTCTATTACCTTTCTTATCTTATGCTTGGATGATTGGTTAATGCAATACCGTCAGTTTTTTAACCAGTTGGCTATTGTCTGTACGAAGTACCACAATGTATTTTCCGTTTTTCCACGATGACACCGTGAGGTATTCCTGCTGTTCTCCCGCAGGTAGTGCCCCCAGGTGGCGTTCTTCAATCACTCTTCCCGAGAGGTCGTAGACCAAGAGTTGCACATCGCTTTGCTTTGTAAGGTTAAAGCGGATATTCAACTGACCGGAAGCCGGATTCGGGAATAAGGTGAGTTCACCGCTAAGATTAGCAATCGGACTGCCCGTACCCGTACTGATGTTGTCTTTAGGAATCTGACATCCGGCAGGAGAGAGGGATGACGAAGCATAGCTGCCCTTGCCATATGTGCCGGCATAAAGGATGTAGCAATCCCCGTTGAGGTCATAAACCAACTCCTGGTTCAGGGTCAGAACAGGAGTCGTAGGCAGGCCGTTGAACTCGGGTTGCCAGTTGCTGCCATTCAGATTGGAGGCATATACTCCTAATTCGGTTCCCACGATAATATTCTTGCTGTCATAGCGATCAATCACCACACTATAAACAGGCATTTTAGGCAGATTATTCTGAATGCTGGAGAATGAGTTGGGATTGTTGGCGGAGACCGCATTTGTGGAGCGGTACACATACTGGTTATTGCCATAATTACCCAAAACAACCACCACATGCTCCGGATTGTTTTTATCCACGGCTATATCCGTAACAAAACGGCCGCTGAAGTTTCCTATCAACTGCGTAGTAATGCCCTGCGCAACCGGATCAAAAAAGTCGTCATTCGGATTGGTAGGCGTTCCGTTGTCATTGTATTCCCATTCCACATCATTCAGTCCGGAAATTCGGTACACTCGCCCACTTGATGTACCTACAAAGATGTGATTGCCATCTTCAGAAACATTCATAGCCGTATATTCTGCTGAACTTGGAAGGCCATTGCCTGACCCCGCGATGTGAAACCAAGTCGGTATGGATCCGAAGTTCAACGCATCAAATGCAGCCCATACTCCGTCAAACGGAGCCCAAAGGAAAAGACCTTTCCCGTAATTGGGACTGTTCATATCTATATATTCATACAAATGGCTGACCGGAACAAAGGGTGCTCCTGCATCGGGCAGGCGATCTCCGTTGCCGTCAATATGCTCATCATAAAAACTTGAGAATCCGTCTCCCCCGTTTGAGGAACGTGCCAAAATTCCAAAATAAGATGAACCGAAGAAAGCCTGGTCATTTAATTTGGAAGCTTCGACATACCCGCCATCCCCAAAACCACCTGCTCTGAATGCCTGGGTGGTTGAGTTTCCGTCAAAGTTGATAAGCAGTACTCCGTTGTCTTGAGTTCCGCCAATAATATGCCCTTTCAAATTGACTGCAATATTATTAAATTGAGCTACTCCGAAGCCGGTGTTGATTTGTTCAAAGACAGGAGGATTGGGATACTTTTTCGAGGCTTCTCTGGTACGGAATAAACCGCCATCCGTACAGACTGTCATCACGTCCGGGTTATTCGGATGAAAAACAAAGCGATGATGATCAGCATGTATATAGTGGGGGTCAAAAGCTGAAGAGCCACTCCACCAATTGCTGATGGGCCACCAGAAGTCTCTCGGAAGGCCATTCTCTACCGAATAGTTGTATTCGTAAACAGAAAATTGACCGGCAACAAAAGCGATATCTTTATTGCTCGGGTGAACGGCAATCTCCATGTCGTAGTCTCCCTGTGTACCGGTAGGATTAAAGGATTCCGAAGGCATCGTGCTGGGCCCGATATTGCGCCAGGTATTGCCTCCGTCAACCGAACGGAAGAGACCGGATGTTGCTCCTGCTCCGTTGCATCCCACAAGGTACACGTAGTTCTCATCGGAAGGTGCTGTGGCAATCTTTGCATCTCTAAAGGCAATTCCTAGACTTACATTCTGATACGATGTTTTATCATCAATATCTCCATGCCAGTATTTTCCTCCGGCTGTTAAATGAACCTTGCCTGTTTTTGTAACCTCCAGGTCCTGAATATCTTGATTTCTCAAGCCGAGTGCCGTTGCTGCTTCTTCCCAACTGACACCTCCGTCATAGGTAATTTTAAGGCCTCTGGCCGTGCCTGCCAGAATGATGTCCGGATTGTTAGGATGTGCTTCAAGTTCGGCTACAAAAGCAAATGCCGAAGAGGGAGTATTGGGCGTAGGGAGTGTTGAACGAAGCAGACGGAAAGTAGTTCCTCCATCGTTCGACTTCCAAATTCCCATACCCATAAAACTCCGGGAGCGTCCGGTACCATTTGCAAAATTGTTGCTTACAAATTCTCCCGTACCAACGTAAATATCTCCATTGGCGGCCTGAGTCAGCGAAACCACACTTACTCCTGCCAGCGTATCATTGCCCCAGAAAGGTTCCCAGGTAGAGCCACCGTCATCGGAGATATACAGTCCGCCCGAAACGCCTCCGGAATATACTCTTTTCGGATTGTTTCTGTCATAAAGAAGGTCTCGTGTACGGCCTCCTTTGTTGGTCGGCCCCATAAAGTCAAAATCTATATTGAGGCTTGAGGAACGCTGACGAAGCACCCTTCTCACCAGTTCAAAGTGTGCTTTTCTGGCTTCATACACGTCTTTCGGGTCAATATCATGTGTGTTTTGATTGGCTCTCGCTTTCAGCGAAAAGTCTAACCAGAAGTCAATACCTTCTTCTTGGGCCTTTTCTTCGGATTTTTGCATAAGCGCCACTCCTTCGGGAGCATCCAATAGCACAAAGCGACCCTTATCGGCAGGTGCCTGCAGACCCGCATTGTAATAATAAAACCCCGATGCGGCCAGCATCAGAGTGAGGGTAGAAATAAGTAATCTTTTTTTCATAGGATTTTTTTGGATTTTACCAGAATCAAATATAATCGTTAAGCTGCTTTAATTAAAACTATTTATACAAGTAAGAGACAGAAGAAAATCCATTTTTACTTTGTACTTACAATACGTGTTTTTCCGCATGATAGGACGAACGCACCAAAGCAGCACTTTCAACATACATAAAGCCCTTGTCCAGCGCATAGAGCCGATATTTTTCAAATTGATCGGGATGCACAAACTCACGGACTTTGGCATGCATTTTACTGGGTTGCAGGTATTGGCCGATGGTCAACACATCCACACCGGCAGCGGCCAGATCATCGATGGTTTCAAGTATTTCGGGCTCGCTTTCGCCCAGGCCGAGCATAATCCCTGACTTGGTTCTCATCCCTCCGGCCTTGAGCATTCGCAACACCGACAGGCTTCTTTCATATTTGGCCTGCGGTCGAATGAGCCTTGTAAGCCGTTTCACCGTTTCCAGATTGTGCGAAACCACTTCCGGCTTGACCTCGATTACTTTCTGAACGAGTTCGGCCTTCCCTTTAAAATCGGGGATGAGCGTTTCGAGGGTCGTTTCCGGGTTCAGATCTCTTATCTTTCTGACCGTTTCTGCCCAAAAGGCAGCTCCGCAGTCTTCGAGATCGTCTCTATCAACTGACGTAATCACACAATGCCTGACACCCATGGTCTTTACCGCACGGGCCACGCGTTCGGGCTCGTTCCAATCCACCGGCAGTGGACGACCCGTGGCTACTGCACAAAATCCGCAGGAACGCGTACAAATATTGCCCAGGATCATAAAAGTAGCCGTGCCGGCTCCCCAACATTCGCCCATGTTCGGACAATTGCCGCTTTGGCAAATGGTATGCACTTCATTGTCATCGACCAGCTTTCTGACTTTGCGGTAATTCTCACCGATGGGCAGCTTGACGCGCAGCCATTTCGGTTTCCTGTTGCGGGTTTCCACCTTATCGGCAATCGGAATATCTATCATTGTTTTTTCGCTTTACCATCTTTTACCAAACTCCACTCCGAGGTATATGTTGACGAAGTAGAACCTATTCTGCTCATTCAACATAATCGGAATTCTGCGAAAATACACATCTGCGGCCAATCCTACCTCAAGCGCCCTGACCAATTCGTTGAAAGGCGCCCAATCAAATCGAAGGCCGGCCTTGGCATGTAAGCCGGGTACCGGTGTGATTTCATCCAGACCCCTTGAAAAACCCGAAGCCCCGAAGATATAGCGCCTGTCAAGAAATTTATCGTGATTCTCCGCACTATAGCGCTCAGGGCGGGCCTCATTTCGTGTGATACCATCGCTTTGCACCGTGTAAATCAAATCCAGGTAATAAGGTTTGATAAGGCCCAGTGAAAAGCCGTATTGATACGTAAATTCTGCGGAAACTCCGCTTTTTTCTGCCTTATCGCCAATAAGAACTCGCGTTCCTTTTGAAAAATGCAAACTGAGAAATGCATTTTGCTTGGCGAAAATATAGGACTTGGGATGATTGCCGAAGCGGTTGGTGATGGTAATGGCACTCTCATTGTTCACTTTCTTCTCCTTCGGATCCCGGTAATTTATCAATTGAAACTGATAAAATTTGGATTTGTAGAAACCCGTGCTCTTATTGTAGGTCATGGAAGCCGACCAGCCGTTGGTATTGAGCCGGCCTCCGAAACTCAACTCCTTTTGCTTTAGCGTACTGAAACTCTGCTCTGACCCCAGTTCTGTAGACTGGCTCCACAGCATGGAGCTGAAAACAAAAAGTACAGAGAAAATGAGTAGTTTTTTCAAATTTCAATCTTTCTTTTCCTAAACCTGTATAAAAATATAAAATTCCCGCATGCCGGCAGATCACTTTTCTTGCCTGAGGGGCATTTGCCCCTGTCAAAAGGTCATCGCCCGGTAAAATTTAAATCCCCGAAGCAGCCGGGGATGGAAACAAAAAAACCGGGTAAGATTTGCTCCGGCATGTCAAGTGCTCTGCAAATCCTACCCGGAGTAAAGGGTAAATGGACTTATCGTTTATTTTTAACCGTTTACGTTCTCCTGGGTTTCGGCTTTAGTAATTTGATTTGGGCAACCGTAATGGCTTACTGAGCATGATTGTGCAATCAGCATTGTTGCAAATAAAATAAGTGCTAAAATTGCAGCTCTGCTTTGGATTTTTTTGCTTTTCATAATTGAGGTATTTTGTTACTCCTAATAACTACGCATCATATTTTATATTGTTACAACGCATGTTTAAAAAATATCACTTCATATCCATCGGAGGCAGTATCATGCACAACCTGGCCATCTCACTTTCGGAGGCCGGACACGATGTGACGGGCTCGGATGATGAAATTTATGAACCGGCCTTTTCGGCCCTGAAGAAGCATGGCCTGCTTCCCGCTAAGACCGGGTGGTTTCCAGACCGCATTCATGGCGGGCTTGATGCCGTGATTCTGGGTATGCACGCCAAAAAAGACAATCCGGAGCTGCTCAAAGCACTCGAATTGAAGCTGCCGATTTTCTCATTTCCTGAATTCATGTATGAAATTGCAAAAGAAAAGCCCCGCATTGTAGTGGCAGGAAGTCACGGAAAAACCACGGTGACCTCTATGCTGCTACACATCTTCAAAGAAGCGGGGCGCAAATGCAATTTTCTCGTGGGTGCCCGCCTGAAAGGCTATACAACAATGGTCAACACAGAACCCGGGGCAGAGCTCGCCATCTTCGAAGGAGACGAATATCTGGCTTCGGCCCTCCAGCCTGTTCCCAAGTTTCTCTTTTACAGGGCAGACATTGCCATTATAACGGGCATTGCCTGGGACCATATCAATGTCTTTCCAAGCTTTGAGCTCTATCTTGAGCAGTTCAGAAAACTGATCCGCAGCATCCCCCAGGAAGGCACGCTGATTTACAACGAATCGGACCGTATCCTTGCAAAGCTGGTGGAGCAGAGCGATGCCTCCTGCAAACGCATCCCTTACCGCACTCCGGCATGCAAAGCCGGCCCCGGTGGCATTCACTTTCACCTGAATGGAGAAAAATACAGGCTGCCCATGCTGGGTATTCACAATGCCGGCAATTATACGGCTGCGGCTCTTGCGGCAAAAGCGTATGGCCTCGATTACGGGCTGATTGCACGGACTGCCTCCGGCTTCTCCGGTCCTTCGCGCAGGCTCGAAATCATTGCACAGAACGAAGAGCTGACCTTGATAGATGATTTTGCCCATGCACCGTCTAAAGTCCGCGCCAGTGTCGCAGCCGTTCGCCTTCACTATCCCCGCCATCATTTTATTGCGGTTCTGGAGCTGCATACCTTCAGTTCTCTTCGTCCCGAATTTCTAAAGGAATATGAAGGCAGCCTCAGTGAGGCCGATGAATCCCTGGTCTATTTGAACCCGGAGGCATTGAAAAAAAAGGGGGCGGGAATAGATGAAGAAATGATTTACAGGAGCTTCGGATATCCCGGCCTTACAGTTTCTCAGGATATAAGCGAGATCCGGGAAGCGGTAAAAAACAAAAAGCATAAAAAGAGCGTCATTCTGCTGATGAGCTCCGGACATTGGGGCGGCAAAGATTGGAGCGATTTGGCTACTTTTGCTGCTGCCCGAAAAAAGGGAACATTATGAATTTGAAATTAACAAGGCCGCTTGCATTTTTTGACATCGAGAGCACAGGAACCAGCGTATCGAAAGACCGCATCGTAGAACTGGCCATTCTCAAGCTCTTTCCCGATGGACTTCGCGAAACCCGCATATACCGCTTCAACCCGGAAATCCCCATAGCCGAAGAGGCCGTGAAAATTCACGGGATCAGCAATGAAGATGTAAAAGATGCCCCTCTTTTTTCGGACAATGCAGCGGAGATCTACGAATACCTTGACCGCTGTGACCTGGCCGGCTACAACAGCAATCGTTTCGATGTCCCCATGCTCATCGAAGAGTTTTCTCGTGCAGGCCTGAAATTCGACATCGATAATCGAAAGCTCATCGATGCGTACCAAATCTTTATACAAAAAGAAAGACGTGACCTCAGCGCAGCCTACCGCTTTTATTGCGACAAGGATTTGATTAACGCCCACAGCGCAGAAGCCGACATCACCGCTACCTTCGAAGTACTTGAATCGCAGCTGGAGCGTTATGACGACCTGGAAAGGACTCCCGAAGCGCTGGACCGCTTTTGCAAGCAGGATGACTTTGTAGACCTGGGTCGCAGGATGATACGCAAAGAGGGAGAAGTTATCTTTAACTTTGGGAAGCACAAAGGCCGCAGAGTAGTAGATGTGCTCAAACGCGAACCCCAATATTACGACTGGATTATGAATGCGGATTTTATGAGCGATACGAAGCAAAAGCTCAAAGAGATTAAAAAGAATATGTCCTGATACCGATTTAATAAAACTTAATTAAAGCAAGTGCCTTGAAAAGAGATTCCATTGTAATCATTCCTACCTACAACGAAAAGGAGAACATTGAAAGAATCATCAGGAAGGTTTTTTCATTGCCACACCCTTTCGATATTCTGATTGTGGATGACGGTTCGCCCGATGGCACGGCTGCAATAGTAAAAGACCTGCAAAAGGAATTCCCTGAACGTCTGCACCTGGTCGAACGCTCGGGCAAGCTCGGCCTCGGAACGGCCTATATAAAAGGATTTGAATGGAGCCTTGAGCGCGATTATCAGTACATTTTTGAAATGGATGCGGATTTTTCTCACAATCCGGAAGACTTGGTGCGCCTGCGGGCTGCCAATGCCGTGCAGGGAGGAGATGTTTCCGTGGGTTCACGATATGTAAAGGGCGGCAAGGTCAAAAACTGGCCGCTTTCGCGCATCCTGATTTCTTACTTTGCTTCGGTCTATGCCCGCGCCATCACCGGCATTCCGGTTCACGACACCACAGCCGGATTTATCTGCTGGACCCGCGATGTGCTGGAAAGTATTGATTTCGATAAAATCACATTTGTCGGTTATGCCTTTCAGATACAAATGAAATATGCGGCATGGAAACTGGGGTTCCGGTTGATTGAAGTGCCGATCACTTTTATCGACCGCGAACTGGGGAAATCGAAAATGAGCAAAAACATTATAAAAGAAGCCGCCCTCGGTGTCATTAAGATGCGGGGGAATGATTACGGGAAAAGGAAAAGCGAAAATTGACCCTGCCCGGCCGGCCCTTCCCAGAAGCAATCATTCCTTGCTTAATTTATTTGCCGAAGCATTTCAAAAAGACTCGAATGAGTACCCGAAACGAGAAGCGCATTTTCGTATTCATTGTAATTCTGTTTTTCTCCCTCTTTACGGAGAAGCCGGTCATGGCACAATCAAGCACTTCCGGATTCGGCCTATCCATCGTACCCTCTCTCGGAAGCCAGCATCTCTTAAACCTGGACTATGAGTACCGGAGCCGCCTCGTGCAGATTCAGATCAATGGCCGGCCGGGAGCCCTCGGTAACGAAAATGAAAGCGCTTTTCAGCTTCAGTGGCTCCTTCAGTTGCAGACCGGATGGAGCCGGTATCGTTATGATTCGAAGAGTCCGGTCGAGAAAGGCATAGAGGTCGGTATTAACGGGGGATTTATACTCTCATGGCATAGCCCCAACAAACGTTTCAGACCTTATCTGGCCCTTCATGCCGGCCCTCATTACATCAGCGGGCGAATAAAAAGGCAAAAAGCGGGATTTATTTTTTCCGACAACTTTGCACTGGGATTGCTTCTGCGCATAAAAAATGAAATGTATATTGACCTCCGTCCGGCTTTTCGCCACCTGAGCAATGCCGGCCTCGGTCTTCCCAATGGAGGCATCAACAGCCTCCAATTGGGAGTGGGCATTTGCTATGATTTCTGAGCATTCTTTTCCAGAAAACGAACCCTGCCACTGCGCACATCGTAAAGGGCCGCAAGCATTTGCATCTTGCCACTCTTTTCAAGTGTTCTCAGCACTTTGCTTCCTCCTAACTTCAGAGGTTAAAGCAAAAGAAATTGGGAAGGGAGAACTCACCCGGGATAGATACACCGGGCTCAGTGGCTTCCTCTTCCGCTTGGCTTCGCTTTTTCATGGCGTTGCTCATGCTCTCGGCCCAAAAATAGCGGATCCGATCCGTACCATCGTACTGCCTTCCTCAATGGCCAGACGATAATCAGTGGTCATTCCCATCGACAGTTCCTTAAAGTGCGCATCGCCTTTGAAGTATTCTTCTCTGATTTCTTCAAAGAGCTTCCGGAGGCCCCGGAATTCTTTCCGGATTTCTTCGCTGTCGGGGGTGAGCGATGCCATACCCATCAGCCCGCAGATGCGGACATGCTCCATGTTTGCAAATTCCTCACTTTCCAGTATCTCACGAAGGCCGCTGGCGCTCAGCCCGAACTTGCCCGGCTCTTTGGCAATATGAATTTCAAAAAGGCAGTCCTGTATGCGCCCTGCCGCCTTTGCCCGCTTCTCAATTTCTTTTAGCAGGCGAAGACTGTCGACCGAGTGAATCAGATGAACAAAAGATGCGATATATTTCACCTTATTGCGCTGAAGATGCCCGATCATGTGCCACCGGATACCGGGCGGCAGACCGCTGGCCTTGTTGCTTAATTCCTGTACCTTGTTCTCGCCAAAGTCGAGCTGCCCTTCTTTGTAAAGTGCTTCGACCGCCTTTGCGCTTTTGGTTTTTGAAACAGCCACCAGGGTCACTCCCTGCCGGTCGCAGTATTCTTTTATATTTTTGTATCTCTCAACATTGGGCATGTCAAAAGATTCATTCAGATTACCGGGGTTTATTATCATAGTGCTTCTCTTTTTGCTTTCTTGCCAAAACAAAGTTAAGCGGCCGGAAGCACTTATAGAAAAGCAGGATTTCGCAGCAATACTGAGCGATTTGCATCTGCTCGAATCTGCCTATATGACGGGCAAAGAAGTGCCCGACTCCACCCGGGAGGCCTATTTGCGAGACTACAATATTGTTTTTCAGATTCATCACGTGGATGCTTCTGTTTTCTTTAAAAACTTCGCATATTACAAAGACGATCCCGAGTTGATGAACGAGATTTATGAAATGGTCAATACGCGTCTGCAGATCATGGAAGATCAGATGTTAATAGACGTGGAAGGAGGACATTAACGAGAAAAGCCAGGAAGAATGAGTGAGATAATTGAATTTTCTGCGGAAGAGCTTCAAAAGCGGGGAGCCGGAGAGGAGGAAGCTTTGCAAATTGCAGAAACGATAAAAAAGAACATTGCCTTCGGAGCCAATTTTTGCTGGCAAAAGCTGATAAGCGGCCCGCTTCATCCCGACAGTTCCCGTGCCGTCCTGGAGTATCTCTATCGCAAGCTCTTTCGCATGGACCAAAACCCCGGTTCCTGCCCTCCCGTCTGGATACCCGACAGTGAACGTATTAAAAATTCAAACATCTATCAAACGGCCCGTGGCCTGGGCCTGGAGACCTATGATGATTTCTATCGCTGGTCGGCCTGCAACCGGGCCGGATTCTGGGATCTGAGCACCCGGAAATTAGGCATTCCGTTTCGAAAAGAATACAAGCAGGTCGTACGGTTCAAAGATTCGCTCGAGAACCCGGAATGGTATCCGGAAGCGGAGCTGAACATTGCCGATGCATGCTTCCGTGCGGCACCCGGTCAAACGGCCATTATTTACGGGCGCGAAGACGGCTCTACCGGCCGGATGAGCTATGGCGAGC
>Ga0256839_1004063_pt1 | contig 14557 bp, 12 predicted proteins | sample 354166metaG_FD_185968 | JGI IMG/M metagenome (GOLD analysis project Ga0256839, IMG submission 185968) | Hydrothermal vent microbial communities from Mid Atlantic Ridge, Atlantic Ocean - 354-166 | ecosystem: Environmental > Aquatic > Marine > Hydrothermal vents | place: Atlantic Ocean: Mid... | reverse complement strand
TTGACCAGCTCTGGGTTTTAGTCCAGGTATTCTGCATTCCCAACAGTGTCGTGATGTCTGTTATCTGAACCCATGCAGCCCCATCCATAAAATAAAACGCACCAGTAGAAGGCTTCAACCACAGGTAAACGCTTCCATCAGTGGCCGGTGTGGCCTCCTGGCGGACGTAGATATTGTCTATGAAATCAGCCAGTGTGAGACCATCGGCGGTAGAGTTGAAAGAGAGTAACTTGCTTGCAACAGGGTTTGGCAATGTAAGGTCAACAGGCGACGTTGTTCCAGCAGAAAGTGTCATCGCCCTGGATAGCAGCGTTGTCAGCTCCTGAAGCATCAGGATCGGCCTGTCAAAACCCTGCTCAACGGTCTCTGCTGGGAGATTATCGTTTTCCACAAGATCAATAGGCTGATTTTTGGCAGTATTGCGTTCCACTACTAAGGTTATCCCAGAAGCATAAGTAGCCACTGTGGTAACTACGCCACTGGTAGGCGTTGCTTCCCCGGATACCGTGTAGTCGGTCGTTAGAGTGAGCGTAGTCTCAACTCCAGTAGCATTCACCACATGAATGACAACAAGGTCAGTTTCAGACAAAAAATAATGGGGGAATTGAAATTGCGTTGTAACCCCGTTACAAGCAAAGGAAAGTCTGGATATAAACGAGCTTACCGTCATTGAATAGTGCCTCTTTGTATTGTTCCGCGCTTGAGTTCTTCTTGGCTAAGTCCTCTGTCTTGATATGCGTCATCTTCTTCCCTGATAACAGGAATAAGACCGGCTCGCATTAGATAGCCATGCACTCTACCCATAAGCCGAAAGACTTCTTTTTCTGGCAGCTTAGAAATGTCAGCAAGCATGTCCTTGCCAAAAGCTGGATCAAGAATCGCCCGTTCGAGCATCTTGATTTGCCGTTCATGCGGCATTTTATCCAGCATCTTCTGGCTTATCTGTCCGGCTGCCTGGTAAGCTGAGATTGACCCGCCACCACCTGGCGCCAAGCCCGTGGCTTCAAATGCTCTCAAGCCACCAAGTCTAGCAAGCGCACTGCTCAATAAGCTGGTAACTGTTGATTCATCACCTGGGAGTGGAACAGCGCCATGAGTTGATGCGTCAGATATAATATTGTCGAACGCCTTTAATATATCGGTTAAATTCTGGTGGATGTCCTTGTCGATAATTCCGTTTTTAAGCATTTGATCCATCAGCGATGGCGCGCCGTCCCCGGTTGATGATCTAAGGGTAGTTAGCTTCTTATCAACTGTATCGCCTATGCCTTCCATTATCGCTGCCCTTAGCCCGGTAATAGCTTCGTTATCACCTTTGGCAATTGCGCTCAGGCGGGTCAACCCCTTCACTGGGCTGTCCGAGCGAAGAATTTCAGCAACCACGACACTTGGCCTATCTACGCCACCAAGCAGTTCCGCTAACTTTGCGGTTGGTGCATCTATCCCGACACCGGGTGGCATCTCTGTTGGCATTCCGTAGGCAGGTATATTTTTCTCAAGATCCATCAAACTTAGTTCTGAGTCAATAATGCGATTAAGGTCGTCCCGCAGACCCGGCATCCTGTCTAGCAGGTTTTCGTTCTTTCTGATGAAATCAGCCATTAATTTATGCTTCGCCCGGCCTGTGACAGGATCTGTTCCCTCCGTTAGAACAAGCCTCAGCATACGCTCTTGCGCATTCAGCATAGTGGCCATGGCCTGCTCTGGGTCATAATCACCCATAGCCATGGTAACGGCCTTTGACAATTCGTCATTCTCTTTAACAGATACCAGGAATCGTGTTGCATCCTCAAGATCTTGAAGACGGATGTCTGTAGCGTCACCGCCTGTTGCCATAGCTCGCCTCAATACCATCTCAGGATTGATAACACGCCCTCCCCCGCTGGTTTCGCGTATTTCCCCAGCAAAGCTACGTGTAAATGACTCGTGAAACTCCCTGGTGAACGATCTGGCTATGTCATAAGCAGGATCATCAATCGCTTCAAAATGGTCGTCCAGGGTTTTTAGTGCCGCGTCTGCATAATTTGAAAGTAACCGCGCCTTGTTCATCTCGCCACTGTCACCCGCTTTAGATGCGAGGTCTCCCATCTTTGACCTAAATGACGTGAAATCCTTCGCTGTCATCTCCCCGCCTTCTTTCATGCGCTTAATAAAGCTCTTAAAATATTTTGGCAGCTCATCAATATCTTCCGGGGTTAATGATCGTTGCGAATCCTTAATCGCACTCAAGAAATCACGCTTCAGCAATGGAGTTACACTGGTTACGTTATCAATGCTCTCATACAGCGGCCTCTCAATATCTCTGGCAACACGCCGCGCATCATCAATTACGTCCGATGCAATTTTACTTATCTGTCGGCTATCACGCGGTGAATCCCTTGATAGCTTCTCCACGGCAATTCTTGCCTTGAGCTTTCCGTCCTCAAATAGCCCATCAAGCATTGTTCTTGTGTACGCTCGCCTCAGCTCGGAGGCGGCCACCATGGCGCTTGGGTCTCCCGTTGACATCAGCGCATCAACTAGCTTTCCGGTGGTCTCCAGCGCCTTCTCAGTGCGTTTCTGCACCTTTAACCCAAACACAGATGAACGACTAACAAGCGCATGTTTTAGCGCCGTCAATTCAATTGAGCCTGTAAGCTGCGAAGTGGTAGCATCAGGGAGTACACCAGGCTTGCTTAGAACCTCTACCAAGCCGTTTATGTCATCACCATCAATCCCGGTTTCATCAAACAGCGACTTCAAGTACCTTGCAGCATCTATCCTTGCCGCTTTCTCAGGAAACGCCCCAGAAATTCGCTTCGGAGCCATGGCCAGGACTGCGTTTCTGCTGCGAAACCAAGCAAAGCGTAATAATTCTTCGCCCCATCTGGCAGGATTAACCGCTCCTGCAACTGTTTCAGCAGCAAATCGCGTCAAAGCATCACCAGGATCGGATGCCTCAGCGGCCACAGCAGCAAAACCGGCGGATAAGGATGCCGTCGCCTCAGTCTTCATGGTCGCGCTCCATGGCTGTTTTGATACTTTATCCAGGTTCTTATTAAACCATTTGCCAACAGAGCTTACGCCCTTTAGTCGGAATCCTGCTTTTGCCATGGAAATAGAGCCAGCAGCAGGAAAAAGACTCGCTGTGAATGTTTCTGCGCCTACAAAGTAACGCCTGTAGGCTTGTGGTATGTCTTCGTATCCGGGGATGCCAATTACATCGAACGCCTGATCTGTAAGTGGCCTCGCACCAATAGAACCGGCAACTCCACCGAGTATAGTTGCACCAACTCTCGGTAATGGAGGCAAGAATGGCGTACTACGAAAGGCTAGTGATGCGCCGCCCACAAAAGCGCCACCTTCAGCCGCGCCGTGAGCAGCACCGGACTCTGCGGCATCCCAGGCTCCAGGAGGGCGCGCTCGTGGCCCACGCTCCATCGTGCCAGCCGCAGATAGCTGAGCTGATATTGGATCTCTCTCAGAAACACCTGTCATTACTGGGCCAGTTGGGCTGCTGACAGCCTGCAACCAGTCCTCAGTGCTTCGTGATGGAGCAGGAACCTGGTCTGGTTGTTGCTCTGAATCAGACTCATCCGACCCTCCAATAGCATCAAGCCAGGCTTTCGTGCCGCCACTCTCAAGCTCTGCACCTAATGGATCGGCCATTATTGGTTCCTGTAGTACACTGGTTTTTGACTCCCGCGCTCTTTCTTGTATATCGTGCCTTCTTCCGTGTAATACAGCGTCCCGTAAGGGTCATTTGCAAACTGTTTGGCCTTATCCGCTGGATCTTTAGGCGCGTCCCTTAATCTGCGAACGCCAAACTGCTTGATTAACCCGTCTTTTGATGACATTGTGCGCCTGGCCAGTAAAATTGATTTTTTATCTGGTCGATCTTTAAGGTCAGGTGCGTTTTCTCTTGCCAGTATAGCTTCGCTTTTCTTGGCTTCAGACATAACAATATCGTACATGCCAAGCAGTTTATCCTGGTATTTCTCCTCGCTACCCATAACTTGAGGGCCAATATCTACAATGCCCTCAAGCGACTCACGTTCTCTCTGGGCATAGGTTGGGCTGGTTTGAAGGAAGGCCACCATTTTCTTCTGGGTATTCTTGGCTTGAGTTCTGCCGGTGGTTCTTGAGGTGTCAGCAAACATGCCGCCCAAACCTGTAATATCAGATAATGCTTCCTTAGTAGCGTCCAATGGGCCTGTAACTTGTTCAGCCAATGCTGATAATGGAACAAATCCTGAATCAGGAGTCGTCTCTGTAGACACTTCCCCCATGGTCGGAGCTTGCTCTTGCTTATCACCCAGCGTAACAAGCCTGTGGAACCCATTTGGCGGGATAGGACGACCTGACGACTTCATGATATTGATGATACTTGGTGGTATCTCAGGGACGTACTCAGTCATTTCATCTGTTGCCCAGTCTCTATTGGGTATAGGAGTGAGCCATTGAGACAGATTCATGTCCCATATAACATCATCATCTGGTGTCATTGTTCCTGACTGCATCTTCCTTGAAAGATCCGTCATTAACCCCATGCGATTTGCTTTTGCATCGGTTCCATAGGGGTTTGCTTTTTCACCTGGGCCAGGCATACCAGTAACCTCAAGCGCGGTGTCTGTTGGTATATCACTAACCTTGATCCCGCGTACACTTGCATAGAGCGCCAGCTTGTCGCCAGCGTCTTCAAATATGTTCTTCTGATGCTGAGGCATTGTAATACCCAAAGCCGCAGAACGCTGTTGGGCGGACATCTTGTCAACAGGCACACCCCATGCCCATGCAGCACGATCAAGGCTTTTTTGATCCTCGTTAGCCTCTTTTTTCCTCCGGCTGCGCTCTATAGCTATTTTGGTTTTGTACTGTTGCAATACTTCCGGTTCCAGCGCCTCAATAACGATCTTGTCATTAAGCACAAGGTCTGCTTTATCAAGGCTCTCCTCGTCCCCCATATTCATAAAGCGGGTAATTGAGTTTATAGCTATCTTTGAGCGTCCATCTTGCTCGTATAATTTCTCCTGCTCAGGCGTAAGTGCGGCCGACATCTTGGCTATCTCAATATCAAGCCCACGAAACTGAGTAGACAGACTTTCGGGCGAGTCACCTGCCTTGTCTGCAAGATTGGCAATAGTGGTCTCCATGTGCTGTCCCATAACACGGAACTGCTCCGTAACACTGGCCTTGTATGCGGATCTTGAATACTGTCCACGATATGCCTCCAGTTGCGCAGACAACTCCGCCCTGCTGGAATCCGTCCCAGTATGCTCCTCTAATAGTTTCTCAGCCCTCTCCTTCAGGAACTGGTTATAATTTGACACCACCTCGTCTTTAGACAGATCCTCTTCGGTCTGTATGCGAGTAAACTCTTCATCGTTGCCTGCCGCATATTCGTTTATTGTCTGAACACGCGATATGGTGTCTCCCCTGTTCCTTTTTCTCTCTTCGAGAACTGACAGGGTAGCGGATAGCTCTGCTCCAGCCCTCCCAGCTCCAAACATGGCCTCCCCAACACCAGCGCCAAAGTCAGCACCAGAAGCTCCACGGACTGGCTGCTGGACTGGCTGGCTTGCGGGTCTGTCGTAGTTTTTAATTTTAGGCATATTCTTTACACTCAAGTCCAAACTTGTTTTGGTGGAGCTTTTGGTTTAGTGGAGGCACCACCCAGTTTTGCCATGGCTGATGCCCCATATAGAAGCGCCGTGCCCGCCTGCATGTAGCCTTGTCTCTGGACAGTACGCGCCCGGTTCCTGTTGAGCTCTGCCGTACTTTCGTACCCTGAAGCCTTTACTTCACCTTCATAATAGGCCATTTGGGAATACAATTCAGACTCCATGGCGACATCCCCCAGTATGTCTAGCGGGGTTCCCTCCTGAGTAAACCCAGAGGCTCCTGTACTGGCGCGTATTGAACCCAATCGCTTCTGCGTTAATCTTCGTTGCCGTTCAACCTCTGATGCGGCATTCTGCCGCGACAGAATCGCATTGTTTTCGGCAACCGCCTCATTGAATTTGGCTGCATCCTTCTGCGCACTGGCTGCCGACATTGCACCAGCCACACTCATTGCCGTACCCGCAAGCAGTAGCTCCATTCCGGTCATGGCCTCACCCTCGCATAAAGTGAGCAATCACCACCGTCCGGCCTATAAGCCTTCATGCAGGATGCCTCCATTTTGAATCCCAGCATGCGCATCCACCTGTGGCCTTGAGCGAAACCAACATCCACTGTGGCCTCCATCCGCTGCACATAACAATCATCTAGGAAGCGGCGCGTCTCATTGTGTATTGATATAATGTGCTTTCCTGCATCCTTTGATAGATACGACCACATCATCGAGCGTCCAACCCATAATGGAATAACCCCCCCACAGCAAATCACCTTGCCACCCTCAACTCCTGTATATGAGTTATGATCCTCAAGCGTTTTAGCCATGGCAGGACTAACCCATGCGGTCAGATAGGATTGTGCATCCTGTAGAGCCATAGCCTCCAAATGCTCCGCTTTGAATGTGATAACTTTCATCTATCTTGCGTGTTAACTTGCGGCATAATAGCCAAAACAGTCAATGGCAATGGCTGCGATTGCCTCCAGCATACGTTAGACTCTGTTTCATAGTCACCATCCCAATCCACCTCTTTATCACCTGAAAATAGCGGTGGCGGCGCGTCCATTGGATCGCCTGCGGTACGAAAAGTAATATCATCCAGGTTATCAAAGTCTGGCCCTACTGATATGCCTAGTGAATCATACAGCCTGAACTTTACGCTGTGTATGCGTTTCGTTTTGCCCTGCGCCGTGCCGTCTGCCGAACCTGCCTCAAGACTCAGTGTTTGCCCGTCTCCATTGTAACCCCAGCCTATATGTACTTTGGATGATGATCTTTCCAGTGTGATAGACCCATTAACGACTGTCTTTACAGGATGCGTGGCTCCATCCGCCAGGACAGTAGCCACCTCGCCTTCCATGTGATCCAGGCCGCTTATAATGGTAGCCGGAGATCCATCATAAGTAAGGCCACCATCTACAAAGAAGGCATCCTCCAGTGACATCCCTTTTTCCCACAATGGAGTCAAATATTCTATGTGTCGAACAATCTCGCCATTAACATATCGCTGAGCTATCAACCACGGGGTTTCTGATGTCCCATCAGCTGAGGGTATTATGGCAAGAGCCTCTACCCTCGCCGGAGTGCCTGACGCATCACTCACGCCACCCAAGACGTGCCTGTGCCAGCCTATGACCTCCTGATCACGCTCGTATGTCATGCCCACCAACGTGCCGTCTGTTCGGTATGCCCACAAGATGGGATTCGGCTCCTGTTGGAATTTAATATCCAGCAGCCCCCCATAAGTGATATGTTGCGAAATATCTGACATGCTGGCTGAGACAAACTTATCCCGATCAAACTGGTACGCAAGCTCTCTTATTTTACGGCCAGCCTTTTGTAGGAACAGTATCGCATTTCCCGCTCTCACGCCTTTCACATTGGCCGCTCCTAACTTAGATGATCGCTTTGCTTCAGCATTGGTAGGAGATAGCGGCTCTAACGCAGTCACCGGCTGCACCAACCACGGCCCGCCTGTGGTGCCGATAAGCAGCCCTTTGTCATCTTCAAGCATCCACTTTATGGCATTCACATCATCAGCATTCAGTGTTCTGAACATGGCCGCATCATCTGTAACCGTGCCATCAGGCCCTACACGCTTGTGATTTTCGTAATCAGATACCTGAGATAGCCAAATAGATTGCGGATGCCCCGTCGTGCCTCCCCATACCAACCTGTCAGCATAGAAAGTGACGGCCTGCGGGTGTCCGTTCTTAGGAGACCACGCGCCTTCTGCATGCCGCCAGGTTCCACTGGTGCTGCTGGCAGGTAATTGCTTTATCACAGTGGCCGTGACAACGGTAGGGCTTGTGTATGCTGTTATCTTGGCATATCCGCGCCCAGGATGCTGGAATTCAAGATTAACCGCTCCATCTGAGACAGTGCCTTCTGTGTGTGTCGGTGGACGCTTACCTGTAGTACCACCTGATACAACCTTGTATACATTACCAAGATAGTAGAGCAGTTGATTTGTTGATACCGCAGTTGAAGAAGTCCATTTATTGTGTTCGCTGGCTACCAGTTCCTGCAATTCCCAATGCCCACCAACCATCGCAGCGGTGAAAAGGTTGTTCGATGCGGTAAGCGTTATCCCTGAACCAGTTATAGCAGAGGCAGTGACTGTCAGCGTGTCATCAAGGTTTTTATCCAGAAAAGGCACCCAGTCGAAGGCAATCTCAGTGAGAGTCCATGAAGTATGCCCTGTGCGAGTCAGTTTTTGTGGTGCGTAATCCGGGTGAGCCAAGTACAAGACATCGGCACTTTGAGCTATTCGCAGATTCAGGCGATTGTTCGCATCGAACAGGTCTGCTTGTAGATATGGCGTGCTGATTTCGTAGATCCTGGCTGCTGTCCCGCCAGAAGCATAGGCAGTATACGAACTTGAATCTGTACCGGCCAATTCGAATGTATTTGCTGTCTGATTAGCTACAATGAATTTCTTGCCATTGACCTCTGTCATTCCTGCTACACCGGAAAGAAACACCTCGTTACCGTTGGAGAATCCATGTGATGCGATAGTGACTACTGCGGGATTTGCCTGTGATATAGCGGTTATCACAAGCGCAGTCTCTGTTATTTGCCCATTATCCTTATAAAAGCGCAAATACTGATCGCCTACCTCAATGACATAAGCCTGTGTAGTAGAAAATTCAAACTCAAGCAATGCAGTTCGGTTTGCTGGGTATTTTACGCTGGCTACGTGTCTTGTTCCGGGACGGAAAGTGAGACCACCTTGAATAAGCGGGATGTTGTTAAGGCATGTTTTCAGCCCATTTTTGTATTTGGCAAAATCCGTCCTGCCATACATCAAAGGTGAAAATTCACCTGCATTCAGGCTGTTTTGTATGGGTGATGCTTTTGGCATGTTAACGCCTCCCAGAGATCCAGCTACTCTCTGGTGGGTTGTCGGCTAATTTGGTAAATGCATTCGCTCTGCGTGCTTCAAAAATATCATTAACGTACCGATCTTCGAGCATCCGCTTCTTGGTATTTGATTGCGTAATAGCCTCACACAGCTCTAACGCCAATCTGGTTGACATCGCTTCTGTGAATGTGGGGTCGAATAGATTGGGGTCTGTTACCCTGGCTATGTATCTGAGATTTAAGGTATCACCATCATTCGTGAGTAGCTTACGCCCCTCCACATACCAGGATACCGTGTCTCGCTCTTTTAGTGGCCGCAAGCAGTCACCAGGCAGAGTGAATTGATAACTGTAATCAAAGGCCGGAGTGGCTGTATCTGGTGCCAACTGCACCCTGGCCAAAGAAAACGTCCATTCGCGTTTTGCCAGTTCTGAGTCACGAACTATAGCATAGGCAAGATTGCTCTCCCTGGCGCTTTTTACGTTATCGGAAAAAGAGGTGAACCTCTTTGCACCTAACTTCTGCATTGCACGGTTGCAGATGTCTTCCTCTGAAGGCATGACTTATGCAGGAGGCCAGTTGTTTTCCAGGATGTACCGGCGCACATTATCAATAGCCATCAACACCTCTTTTCGATTGTTGGCCACCGCCAGATCAACAGTTACCTGTACAACGCCACTGGCTATGGATGCTCCAACAGTCTCTACTACCTCAAAATCAGAGGCATCTAACGCCACGTTATATTTTCGAGTTGCCATATTGTATCCTCAAAAGCCGGATCAGAGGTCAGTCCGATCCGGCTCAGGTTAATCCAGCACGTAGAGAAGATAGCCATTCAGGGTGCCTGCATCCGGAATGGTGCCATCATTGACTTGCGCGGTAATTGTGACTCCATCCGTGGATGTGAACAGATAGGTTTCATCTCCACCTACCGTTCCCCCTGGATTAACACTTCCCGCAATGTCAACGGCCACACCATCGTCCAGGCCATTAGGGTCTGCCGCTACGGCATCTCCTGCAAGATCGGTGTACGCAAGCCACCCTAGATCCATGGTACGAGCCAGGCCAAATGCTGAGAACGCAATGCGGGATAGCGGCAGGATAATCCTGACTTTACCCGGAGGCAGCTTTGCAATCTCTGCAAGCGAACCCGCGTCTCCAGCACCAGATTGCGTGAAATCAAACCGCGCAATACGCAGCTTTCCGGTCATATCCGTAGTCGGATTGGCGACCTGTGGGGCAAGATCAGTATTTGATAACTGAGTTGCCTGTTGTTGAGTTACAGCCATGAGATCACCTCCCGGTTATTCGCTGCATTTGACTTCGACAACCCGCTTTTCCTGCGTACGGGTGGCCGCGATTGAACCCTTCATAAATACCTGAGTCAGGTATTTCTTATCAGGTCGTTCCCCGATACGTGTCGTCAGATCGTTCCACGTACCAAGGTGTATACCGCTGCGTGTCCATACTGGGCATCTTCGATAGCCGTTGGCATCCGTAGGTAAGCTCTGGTATTTGATGAAGGTGAATCCCATAAACTGGTTAACTTCACCAGCCACGAGTGCCTTTACATCATTATGATCAGCACTTCCAACCTCGAATGAGCGCAGCAAATTACTCAGCTGCTTCTTGCCGATTGCCATGTAAAGCTCGTTTTCACCATCATCTTCGTATTCATTGCCCACGAAGATCTCTTTGGCCTGGATTAACTTTTCAAGGTTAAGCCCAGTAGCCGCAGACGCACCAGCGGCTACTGCAACAACTTGATTGGCAGTATCAAACGCAGTAGAAGTGGAGCCGTTCTTGCCAGTCTTTGCTGATGCAAAAAAAGCAGCCGAGACAACCGCGTCTTTTTTACGGTTCCAGGCGGCTCGCATGGCCAGAGCATAAGGCGATAGAGGCGAGTCAAGCATTTTGAGTTCATCTTCCCGATCTACCGGAAGCGCGAGGTCAAAATCAGACGGGAAGATCCAGCGCTGCTTATGCTGGATGTCAGAGAAATTGGTGTCGTCGTGGCGAGTGGTTTTCTCGGTAAATTCGACTTCACCAAATTGTTTGACTACTTGTGCCGCCTCACCAGAATACCCACCAGTGGCAACCGCGCCACCGAATCGTGATGTTTTCTGACAGAGCAACAGCTCGACATTCGTGGTGAATGTTCTGTGAAAATGGTCAGGAATTTCAAAAGCCATGTTGGCCTCCCTTTAACAGTTAAAAAAAAGTCATCTGTCAGGGTTGTTCAGCCATGGCTGGCCCTTAAAACCGATAAATGGCGGCTAATTCAGGTAAAAAAGCCTGAATTAGCCGTTATTCACTCATCTATTTTGATTATAGGCATTAAATACCTGTTTTTACAAGCAATTAAAAAGCGTTTGCCTTGGCATTCAAGCGCCGCCACTTTTCATTGTTCGCTTTGTGTGCCGGGTCATTCACATCAGTCAGTGACTTTGTGAAGTCCTTGTCACCCATTAGCCTGTCACGTTCAACCACAGACTGCTCGCGAGTGTTTCCACTAAAAGATGAACTGTGCATGTCACGCAGAAAATCATCTTCTCCAAGACGTTTCCCCAGAACAGCCATAACCTTCATCATGGCTGGAGTCCCCACCTCACCCTCAAACGCACTCAAGGTGGCCTCATCCAGGTCTGAACCCAGTGCGCGCACAAGTTTTTGACCAGAGGCCACGTTCGCGTCCAGATCCGCGCCCCAATCCTTTTTTAGAGCCTCGAACTGTTCTGCCGTAGAAGACTCATTCGCATCGGCCATTTTCTGTTGCAGGCTAGCAATTTGTTCATTATGCGCGTTCGCCAATATATTGAACTGCTTGTTATTCAAGCCTGCTTTATGTGCGACACCTCTGAACCAGTCCAGTGTTGGCTCATCCACCTCAACGCCTTCAGCAAACTCTGGTGCATACCCTCCTTCATCTGAAGGCATGCCAAGTTGTTTGTAGAAAGAACCCCATGTTTCTTCATCCGCATCTTCACCAGGAAGACCAACCACTGTTGGATCTTTTGCATGCAGCTTTTGCAGATTATAATAGGACTTTGCCAGATCTTGGTGTACGGTTTCTTCAGGATAGCCTTTGCTATCTACGAAGCCCCTGATGTCCGTATCCAGTCCGTCCATCCAGCTTGTCTCACCGCTGGGTTGATCGCCTTCTGGTGGTGTGATGTCATCAGTCATTGCTACTCTCCTTAAAATATATTATATTGGGGTTCAATTTGCTTTCTCCTGTGACGCCCTTTGCCCTCATGGACTTTTTCATGAGGGCTTTTCTTTGTCCGCACCCTGACAAAGTTCCCACAACTGCTCATCTGTCATATTCAGGTGCTGCTGGATACGCAGCCACACCTCACGCCGCCCATTCAAGGCGTCAGATATTCTTTGATCCTGGTGTAATGTACTCTGGTTTGCCCGGCAAAATATAGCCAGGTCTCGCAAAACAGCATCACCAGGTGGCCCATCGAATACTCGAATATAGTTTTGCCTGCGGGTGGCAAGAAAATCTTGAGCCTTCTCTATCCAGTTGGCCATTCTAGGCTCCTCCAGCTGCTTTTGCCAAACCTGCGGCGGCAGGTGCAGCGTCGATCATCTGTTGTGTTTGTGCAGCCTCAGCCCTGGCCTCCCTCCGCTCCTCTACATCATCCTTAGACCGTTTCCAACGCTCAGGCACTGCATTGATCACCATGACCTCTGGCATCGCCTCATCCATATTAATCCAGTCGAAAGGGGCTTGATCACCAGTCACATTCGCATAGGTAGTTGCCAGCTCTATAGCTCTGAACAGACCACCAGCCTCCTCTGCCTTCTGCGCTCTTGAAAGAGGTGAGTCATATTCTATGTCATATTCGCCTTCAGCCTCGATCAAAGCGGGTGGCATTGGCCTCAGAAGACCAAGCCTTGAGGCAATATCCAGCTCACGCTCTATCTGTGGGCCAAGGGCTTCTGATTGTTGGCGACCCATCGTAGGGGACAGCAACGCACCCTTTTCACGCGACCGCTCCAAAACCTCTGTTGCGGTCATGGCTGGCGTATCCACCAGGATCTGAAACAGCGTAACAAGGAACGCATCGTTGATCGTATTGCGCTCGTCCTGCATCAACTCAATCCCAACTGATAGCTGGCCTGTAGGCAGCACATCTACCAGGCGCTTTCCGTCCTTGGTCATGGTTCCAGGATTAATGTACCCTGAGCGCATGTTGAATGCATCTACAATTCCATCATCGTGAGCGAGAAGAACCGGGTCTGTAATTCGCTGCCCCTGCTTTAGAATCGTTTTTTTCTGTAAATTTATTGTTTTGAGTGCTGGCAGCACCAACATACCCGGGCTTCTACCGTAAACCTCACCCGGAGCTGTAACATACCGTGATATGGCGTATGGGAACGTGTGGTATCCACCCTCAGACATAATTTGCTTGTCGGCCTTTGCAATATAGAGTGCCTCGATTGGCATGCCTCTGTGATCTATACGCTCAGGGTCATAATTCTTGCGTGGTGCTACATAATGGATGAATTCAAACTCTTCTTGAGAATTTTTCCCCAAAGCCTTCTGCATCTTGTCAGGCAGATTTTCAGCTCCCCATTTCTCAGCCGCTTGCTTTGCAGTCCATTTAAACAGGCGAAAAGCGGTGTCGATAAGCCCCTGATGGTTTTCCAGGAAGTAAATGCCACTTAAATGCACTGATCGGTAACGAAACCCTGGTGAACCCTGTAGCTCATCTATGAACATTGCACCCGTACCGAACGCACCAAGTGCCATATAATTCTCATGCTGCTGAGAAGCATAATTGGCTTTATTTGCGTATCTGTGCCTGAACAGGACGCGGGTCGCATCCTCGAACCACATGGCCACATCACGATCTTTATTAAGGTGGATGTTTGATGTGCGCAAACGATGCCACATACTGTTTCGAGGCGTTAGCATGGACTCCATAGCAGCAGCGAATCTTTCCAGCGCAAGAGCACCTGTAGCATCATATAACTCAGTTGTGCGCTTTTCTCCCCGCTGCTGACCCCCTTCAAACGCGCCGCTCTGACGAGGCAGCACCCGCTTGGCTATCTCTTCGCAATGCGAGTCAAGGGTGCCCCTGTCGCTGATAAGCCGTTCAAGTAACGCAACAATGCTTTTTGCAGTCTCGTCTCCCATCACATCATCCTTCCAACATTCACCATGAATCCACGATAGTTTTCAGTAGTTATTACCTCGACAGCATAAGTGACTGAATACGCGCTGTCATATTCTATAGCCAGTCCAAGCTGTACTGTTTTTGCCCATGATGGTGTGAACGCACTATCTGTTTCGACCGCAAGGCCAATCAAATAGGCCTGTTCAGCCGTCACAACAAAAGCTGAATCTGACTCCACGGCAAGGCCAAGATGCATTGTTTTCGAGCTATCAATAACGAATGCAGTATCCGTTTCGGTGGCTTGCCCTATCGGTATTCCTGCTGATGACGCAATAGTGAATGCGGAATCTACCTCAGAGGAAAGTCCAATGCTGAGTACCTTAGAAGCGCTGACAGCAAATGCGCTATCTATCTCTACGGCTATCCCTATGTCATGTACTTTAAGGCCAGTTATCTGGAAAGCGCTATCTGC
>Ga0256839_1004062_pt1 | contig 14560 bp, 13 predicted proteins | sample 354166metaG_FD_185968 | JGI IMG/M metagenome (GOLD analysis project Ga0256839, IMG submission 185968) | Hydrothermal vent microbial communities from Mid Atlantic Ridge, Atlantic Ocean - 354-166 | ecosystem: Environmental > Aquatic > Marine > Hydrothermal vents | place: Atlantic Ocean: Mid... | reverse complement strand
GGCGTACCGAAATAGCACGGGCACTGGCCACCGACCCCAAGTTCATACTGCTGGACGAACCCTTTGCCGGCATCGATCCCATTGCCGTGGAAGACATCCAAGAGATCATCGCACGTCTGAAGAAAAAGAACATCGGAATACTGATTACCGATCACAATGTGCAGGAGACTCTGAGCATTACCGATCGCTCCTATCTGCTCTATCAGGGCCATATCCTCAAATCGGGGACGTCCGAAGAACTGTCGGAAGACGAAGAGGTACGAAGACTGTACCTGGGAAAATTCTTTAAACTGCGAAAAAAGAAATTCTTTGACGAAGAAAAAGAATAGAGAAAGTCCGAAGTCAGGTGCGGATATGAAGAAGGCGGCCCGAATCCGGCCTGCAGGAACAGCTATGGCATATCGTCTGATTTTGCTGATTCTTCCGTTTTTGCTCTATGCCAACACCCTGCATCATCAATATGCTTTGGATGATGACATAGTGATCCGGAAGAATGAATTTGTGCAACAGGGTGTCTCGGGCATTTACGATCTTTTTGCGCAGGAAACCTTCACCGGTTTCTTCGGAAAGAAGAAAGACCTGGTGGCAGGAGGCCGCTACCGGCCTCTTTCTCTGGTGACTTTTGCCCTCGAGCATGAGTTTTTTGGCGACCGTCCCGCTTTGAGCCATTTTATCAATATACTGTTGTATGCCGTCACGGCTTTGCTGATTTTCGCCCTGCTCAATCTCCTCTTTCTAAAAAGCGAATACCGGAGCTTATGGGCGCCTGCACTGCCGTTTCTGGCCGCTTTGCTCTGGGTGGTGCATCCCATTCATACGGAAGTGGTGGCCAATATCAAGGGCCGGGATGAGATAATGGCCATGCTCTTTTCGATCCTGGCTGCCTATTCCTATCTCCGGTTTTATGATGCCGGAAAAACGAAGTGGATGCTTTTGTCGCTCTTTTCTCTTTTTCTGGCCATGCTTTCCAAAGAGAATGCCTTCACATTCGTGTTGGTCATTCCTTTGGCTGTATGGTTTTTCCGTTCGGCTTCGCCAAAGGTCTTTCTGCGGGATATGTCATTGCTGCTCATACCGGCAGCGCTGGTGCTTTTGCTCCGCTATCAGGCCCTACACGGGCTGGAGCTCTCGGGCGAATCGGTGAACGAACTCATGAACAATCCCTTTGTGGGTGCCGGATTTGCCCGCAAGTATGCCACGATCATTTTCACCCTGGGCAAATATCTGCAATTGCTCCTGCTGCCGCTTGCTCTCACGCATGATTATTACCCCTATCACATCCCGCTCAAAACTTTCAGCGATCCTTATGTGATCGGCAGTGCACTGGTTTATCTGGCCCTGATCCTTTACGCTTTATTTTCCTTTCTCCGCAAGCCGGATATTCCCGGGTTTGCCGTGGCATTTTACCTGATTACGCTTTCGGTAGTGGCCAATGTCTTTTTTCCGGTGGGCACCTTCATGGCCGAGCGTCTGGTATTCATGCCTTCGCTGGGCATCATGCTTCTTTTTGCATGGGGCATAGTGAAATTGGGCATGCTGCTGTCCGGGGCGGATCGTGTGCCCGGCAGGGAGGCATTTTGGAAGTGGATGCTTGAAAAGAACAAAGCCGGCCTGCTTGTTTTGCTGGCCATGCTGGCAGGATATTCCTTTAAAACGGTAGATCGAAATCCGGTATGGAAAAACAATGAAACGCTCTTTTTATCGGATATTCATATTTCGAAAAACAGTGCGAAAATGAACAACGCGGCTGCCGGCATGCTCTATGATATGAGCCAGCGAAAGAATATTTCGCCTGCTCAGAAAAGAAAATACCTCTCTCGGGCAAAGGGCTATGCCGAGAAAGCCGTTGAGATTCATCCCGGATATCATGCCGCATGGCAAACCCTTGGAAATATCTATTATTTTCTGGATCACGATATCGACAAGGCATTGCGGGCGTATGAAAAAGCCGCTACGGCAGAGGCCTATCGCAATATGCTGGCCATCGGGCAGCGGGCCATGAAAAAAGGGGATTACGCGGGAGCCGAAAAATGTTTTGGGATCTACATTGCAAAAAAACCGAACCACAGCATCGGATACCTCGAACTGGCAGATGTATATCTGCAGGCCGGAGAGGCAGAAACCGCAGTCCGGGTTCTCGAAGATGCCCTCAAAAAATTTAAGAACAACAGTGAAATATTGAATAAATTGGGATTGGTATACGGCCAGGGGCTGGAGGATTTTGACAGGGCCATCCGTTATTTTGAACTTGCTTTGGAGGCAAATCCGGAGAATGCCGAGGCCATGGAAAACATGGGAGTGGCATATGGATTTTTGGGAGAAAATGAGAAGTCGATCGGCTTTTTTAAGCAGGCGTTGAAATATAAAAGGAAAGACTCACGGCTCTACCAAAACATTGCCAATGCCTACTTTCGTCTTGGCGAAGTGAAGAAGGCAAAGGAGTATGTGATCAAAGCCGAGCAATATGCCCGGCAAAAAAACAAAGAGCAGGAATGAAGTTTTTCAATTCGATCATGGGATGGTTTTTGAAGCTGCGAATACCGCAGATCGAGCACTTTATGTCCGATCCCATTGAAGTCCAGAATGAAATATTTATGAAGCTGGTCGAGTCGGCCCGTGAGACAGAGTGGGGCATTGTGCACGATTATAAGTCAATAAAAAGCATAGCCGATTATAAGGCACGCGTGCCGATCAGCAGCTACGATGATTTGAAACCCTATGTGGATCGCATTATGAAGGGCGAACAGAACATATTGTGGCCTTCGGAGATCACCTGGTTTGCCAAGTCATCAGGCACAACGGCTGACCGGTCGAAGTTTATTCCGGTTAGCAGTGAGGCGTTGGAAGACTGTCATTTTAAAGCGGGACGCGATGTGATGGCGCTCTACTTTCAGCAGTATCCCGATACCAGGGTTTTCTCGGGGCGCGGAATCATTATGGGGGGCAGCTCTCAAATCAACAGCCTGAATAAGAAGGCCCGGTATGGCGATGTGTCGGCTGTTCTGATGCAAAACATGCCCTTGCTGGCGCAGATCATCAAAACCCCCAGCCTGAAAATTGCCCTCCTCGAGGATTATGAGGAGAAGATTGAACGGATTGCCCGTGAAACGCTTCATAAAAATGTGACCCATATTGCGGGGGTGCCCACGTGGACCGTGGTACTTATCAAGCGGCTCTTTGAGATAACGGGCAAAGACAATCTGGCGGATATCTGGCCCAATCTGGAACTCTATATACATGGCGGGGTGAGTTTTACCCCTTATCGCGAGCTCTTCAATCAGCTTATTCGTAAAGACGATATGCACTATATGGAAACCTACAATGCTTCTGAAGGTTTCTTCGGCATACAGAATGAATCCGGAAAAACGGACTTGCTGCTCATGCTGGACTATGGCATTTTTTATGAATTTTTGCCCATGGACGAACTGGGCAAAGAAAATCCGAAAACCCTGCAACTGGATGAGGTGGAATTGGATAAAAACTATGCTTTGGTGATTTCGACCAATGCAGGCCTGTGGCGCTATTTGATCGGAGATACGATCCGCTTTACGAGCCGCTATCCCTTTAAAATAAAAATATCGGGTCGTACGAAGCAGTTTATCAATGCATTTGGTGAAGAGCTGATTGTTGACAATGCCGACACAGCGCTGCGCGAAACTTGCGCGGCCCTTCAGTGTGCGGTAAGAGATTATACGGCCGGCCCGGTCTATTTTGATGAGGATGTCGGAGAAGGCAAGGGCGGGCATGAGTGGATCATAGAGTTTGAGAAAGCGCCTGCGGACCGGGAGCAGTTTGTGGAGCTGCTCGACCGGAATCTGAGAAAAGTGAACAGCGACTACGATGCCAAGCGCCAACATGACCTGGCACTTCTGCGACCGATCGTACACTTTGCCCCCGAAGGCACCTTTTATAATTGGATGAAAAAAAGAGGGAAACTTGGCGGTCAGCACAAAGTGCCGCGCCTTGCCAATGACCGGCAGTATCTTGAAGATATACTGCTTTTCATGCCGGAGTATCCGGACTAGCGATTGGTCAATCCGAGCTGAATGGCTGCCTTTTGAGCAGCCGCCTGCTCTGCCTGTTTCTTGTTGTGCCGGCTGGCTTTCCCTCTCAGTTTCCCGTCAATGTAGAGTGCCGAAGAAAATTTTTTTCGATTTTTCCCAATCGGCTCTTCGCTGGTTTTAAACTCAAAAGGCAGGTTCTGCTGCTGGCAGTATTGAATGATGGCACTTTTAAAGTTGACCATGGTATCTTCCAGTTCATTGAGATTAAAGTGGATATGCAGGATTTTCCTGTAAATGATTTTCCGGGTTCTTTTATAGCCCAGGTCAAGGTATAAGGCTCCGAGCAGTGCTTCGAATGCATTGCCCAGCGAGCTGCTTCGTTTCAAGCGGTCTTCCGACAGGTTGCTCTCAAGAAACTGTTCAATGCCCAGCTTTCTGGCCAGGATGTTGCTTTGCTGACGGCTGACGATTTTAGAGCGCATTTCGCTCAGGAAGCCTTCATCTCGGTAGGGGTAGCGCTTATAGAGATATTCGCTGACGACCAGGTCAAAAACAGAATCGCCCAGCAGTTCCAGGCGCTCATTGTTTCTGCCCACTTCGGCATGTTTTGAGCTGTGGGTAAAGGCGGTTCGGTAGATGTTTAAATGAATGGGAGTGGTGCCGATGACCGTCCTGAGTTTGCTTACAAATGGCTTATCGGGCGACAAGTATTTATTGTAAAACTGACGGAATAAAGCAAACAACTATTCTTCAAATTTTTTAACGATGAGTGAGGCATTGTGTCCTCCGAAGCCAAAGGTATTGCTCAGTGCGGCACGCACTTCTCTTTCCTGCGGCTCATTGAAGGTAAAGTTCAATCCCCCGGGGAATGCGGGATCATCCGTAAAGTGATTGATCGTAGGCGGTACAATGCCTTCTCTGATGGCATATATGCAGGCAATCAGCTCGATGCCTCCGGCTGCTCCCAGCGTGTGTCCGGTCATCGACTTGGTCGAGGAGATGTTCAGACGGAAGGCATGATCACCATAGACCTTCATGATGGCTTTTATCTCGGCCAGGTCGCCCAATGGGGTAGAGGTGCCGTGTACATTGATATAATCAATGTCTTCGGGGTTCATCTCTGCATCGGAGAGGGCATTTTTGATCACATTGATAGCTCCCAGTCCTTCCGGGTGGGGGGCCGTAATGTGATAGGCATCGGCCGACATACCGCCACCGACTATTTCTGCATATATCTTTGCTCCGCGCGCTTTGGCATGTTCATATTCTTCGAAAACCAGAGACCCTCCGCCTTCGCCCAAAACGAAGCCGTCACGGTCTTTATCGAAAGGGCGCGAGGCAGTCTCGGGCGAATCGTTGCGCTCACTCAAAGCTTTCATTGAGTTGAACCCGCCCACACCCCCTTGTGTGATGGTGGTTTCGGCTCCTCCGGTGATAATGGCATCGGCCTTGCCCAGGCGGATATAATTGAAGGCATCTATCATGGCATGGCTTGACGAGGCACAGGCCGAAACCGTGGCATAGTTGATACCTCTGAAGCCGTGACGAATGGATATCTGTCCGGCAGCAATGTCCAGAATCATTTTGGGAATGAAAAAGGGGCTGAACCGGGGGGTGCCGTCACCATTGGCAAATTCAATGATTTCATCCTCGAAAGTACGAATACCCCCAATACCCGAAGCATAGATCACTCCGATGCGGTCGGGATTGAATGCCGAATCCTTTAATCCCGAATCGGCAATGGCTTCATCGGTAGATACCAGCGCAAACTGGGCAAAACGGTCAAGCCGTCTGGCTTCTTTGCGGCCCAGCAGTTCATTGGCATCAAAGTCTTTTACCTCACAGGCAAACTTTGTTTTAAACTTTTCGGGATTAAACAAAGTAATGCGCCCGGCTCCGCTCTTTCCTGCCAGCAGGGCATTCCAGAATTCAGGAGCCGAATTGCCTATGGGTGTGATTGCACCGATGCCGGTAACAACAACCCGTTTCAAATCCATGTATGATCTATTTTACGTTTTCCTCGAGGTACTTGATGGCCTCGCCTACCGTAGTGATTCCTTCGGCTTGTTCATCAGGAATGGAGATGTTGAATTCTTTCTCAAATTCCATGATCAGTTCAACAGTATCCAATGAATCAGCACCCAGATCATTGGTAAAACTTGCTTCCGGGGTCACTTCACTTTCGTCAACTCCTAATTTGTCTACAATGATCTTTTTAACTCTTGATGCTATATCAGCCATAACTAAAGGGTTTAGATTTTAAAATGATGCTGCAAAGTAAATTATTTCAAATTGCAAAAGCAAAATTACGGATAAAATTTTAACCTTATCTAAATTCTTGCTTACCGCCCTTATCCTCTTCCTTTGTTTAATTTTATCGCGGATTATGGCCAAATACAAACTCGACATCCCGCTTCAAACCGATTTTCAGCTTATGGGAATTGTTACGCCATTGCCGGCCTACCGTGTGGCCTACTTCATTAACAAGGAGTTGGAGCTCCGTTTGAAGCGCAAAGAGGACTGGGCGATCGAGTTTGGCAAACGCAATGAGAAATATCGCTATCCGCTGTTTTGCGATTATCTGGAAATTGACAAGTTGAATATTTATCTGCTGGGCAACAAGGCGCCCGGCTCCGGCACGGCCCTTTTGCCCGAGCATCGATATCTTGATTTCCTTCTCCTCATGAAAGGAGTCGAAGGAATCTACTTTGGCCGCAGATATCTCGAAATACTGGGTTCGTTCACACACTTCCAAACGACAGTGAAAATAGATGTCGGGAAACTCTCTTCAATAGAAAATATTATTATCGATGATGAAATTGTACAACAGAACTAAAATCATAGCCACCCTCGGGCCGGCCAGCAGCAGCAAAGAGGCCCTTATGGCTTTGATCCGCTCGGGCGTCAATGTTTTCCGACTCAATTTTTCGCATGGGACGCACAGCGATAAGCAACTGCTCATTTCACTTATTCATGAGGTAAATGAAGCGTTGAAAAGCAATGCCGGAATTATTGCAGATTTGCAGGGGCCCAAAATACGCCTGGGCCTTATCGAAGGAGATTTCTTCGATATACAGGCAGGCGAAAAACTGAGAATCACCACGGAGAAGCTGAGAGGAAACCGTGAACGCGTTTATATCAGTTATCCGCAGTTTCCGGCCGATGTAAATGCCGGTGATAAAATCCTGATAGATGACGGAAAACTTGAAATGCTTGTCTTAGAGAGCGATGGGAAAAAGGAAGTATGGGTAGAAGCGATTCAGGACGGCCGGATTTCGAGTAATAAAGGCGTCAACCTTCCCGATACCGATGTATCTCTTCCCTCCCTAACGGAAAAAGACCTCGAAGACCTGAAATTTATCCTCACACAGGAGGTCGACTGGATCGCCCTCTCTTTTGTGCGCAAGGCCGGGGATATCGTGGATATAAAAAAGAAGATTGCAGAGGCCTTGCCGGATACGGACGAGATCATGCACCCCAAAATCATTGCCAAAATTGAAAAACCCCAAGCGGTAAAAAACATTGAAGACATACTGAAGGTAACGGATGCCATCATGATTGCCCGGGGTGACCTCGGGGTGGAAATGCCGATGGAGGAAGTCCCGAAAATTCAGAAGCAGATCGTAAAAAAATGCATTAAACATGCGAAGCCCGTCATCATTGCCACGCAAATGATGGAGAGCATGATCAGCAGTCCGAAGCCTACCCGTGCCGAAGTAGCCGATGTGGCCAACGCCATTTATGACGGAGCGGATGCCGTCATGCTGAGTGCAGAGACAGCCGTAGGCAAATATCCCACGGTGGTGGTGGAAATGATGAGGCGCATCATCAAAGAGGTCGAAGACGACCGCTCTATCTACAACAAGCACCTGGAGCCCAATCCCGATTCTCCTACCTATCTTTCGGATGCCATTTGCTATAATGCCGGTGAACTGGCTACACGGGTGGGGGCGTATGCCATCATCGGAATGACGCGCAGCGGATATACGGCATATATGGTATCGAGTTTCAGACCCAGTTCCCGCATTTTTGTATTTACCGACAACAAGCGGCTCTTAAACCGCCTCAGCATGGTATGGGGAGTAAAAGCCAGCTATTATGACGGCCTGGTGGGCACGGATGAGACAATACGGGAAGTGCACCAGATGATGAAAGAAAAAGGTTTTCTGCATCCGGGTGACATTACGGTCAATATGGCCAGTATGCCGCTTCACAAGCAGGGCAGAACCAATATGATGAAACTGTCGAAAATCGAATGACGGGAATTGTTGACAGTTGTTTTTTGCAGCCTGCGAGACATGAGGAGGTGGGGAATGGCGGATGAGGCAGAAGTGAAAAGAGGGCTGCCTCATCTTGCACGCTGCCTGCCGGATATTCATACCTTTGACCGGAAGCATTTATAATCAAAAAAGATGGCTGATGAGCTGGAAAGAAGAAAATCACGCCCTCGTACGTGAATTTACATTTAAAGACTTTAGTGAGGCGTTTGCCTTTATGTGTCGTGTGGCCATGCTGGCCGAGAAAATGGATCATCACCCCGAATGGAGCAATGTGTACAACCGGGTAAGAATCAGCTTGTGCACCCATGACCTTGGGAACAGCATCAGCGAAAAAGACCGGGAGATGGCACGGGCCATTGATAAACTTATTTAAAAGCGAAGCCGTTTCAAAAATGCTGCCTGCCTGCCGGAGGCCGGTATTTTGCAACGACCAAAGAAATCAAAATGTATACACCTGATCAGGAACGCAAACTGGCACGCTTGAGCGAAGAACTGCTGGAAAAAAACACGGAAAATTTATTATCCCGGATTCAGGATTTGAGGGATGTAATTCGCTATCACGAATACCGCTACTATATTTTGAATGATCCGGTCATCAGTGATGCCGAGTATGATCAATTGTTCAAAAAACTGGAAAAGCTGGAGGCCGGTCATCCGGAGCTGATCACTCCGGACTCTCCCACCCAGCGCGTGGCCTCGGACCTGACCCCGGAATTTCCCACCATACGGCATCTGGAGCCCATGTATTCGTTGGACAACACTTATGATGAAGAGGGCCTTCGCGACTGGGACCGCAAGGTCAGGGAGCTCTTGAAAAAAGAAGAAATCATATATTCTGCCGAACCGAAGTTTGACGGTTCGGGAATTGCTCTCATATATTTGGATGATAAATTGTGGAGGGGTGCGACCCGGGGCAACGGCATAGAGGGAGATGACATTACACCCAATGTACGCACGATCAACAGCATTCCGTTGCGGGCCGGATTCTCGGAATTCGGGATTTACCGTACGGAAATCAGGGGAGAGGTGCTAATGAAAAAATCCTTTTTCAGAAAAATCAATGAAAGGCGCATGGAGGAAGGACTGACGGCACTGGCCAATCCGCGCAATGCAGCTGCCGGCACCTTGCGCCTGAAAGACCCCAAAGAAGTGGCCAAAAGAGGCCTGGAAGCTTTTGTGTATCAGGTGGCACTGGCCGAAGACCGGGAGGGAAATGAGCTGATAGGAAAAAAATTCAATTCTCATTTCCGCACCATGGAGATGCTCTATGAACTGGGGTTCAGATCGCCCGTAAAGGAGATGCGCAAGTGCCGGAATATCGGGGAAGTGCTGGAATATGTGGAAGAGTGGAAAGAGAAAAGAGAAGCCTATCCGTATGAAATTGACGGATTGGTGATAAAAGTGGATGACCTCACACTGCAACGGGAGGCGGGGTTTACCTCACATCATCCGCGTTGGGCGATTGCGTATAAATTTCCGGCCAGGCAGGCGACTACCCGCCTTGTGGATGTGGAGTTTCAGGTGGGGCGCACGGGAGCTGTCACCCCGGTGGGCAAATTGGAGCCCGTACACATCGGTGGCGTGACGGTAAGCTCGGTTTCGCTCTTTAATGAAGAATTTATCAGGGAAAAAGATCTGAGAATCGGAGACTATGTGCTGGTCGAGCGGGCAGGTGATGTCATTCCCTACATTGTGAAGAGCATACGCGAGAGAAGGACGGGGAGCGAGAAAGAGATCGTGTTTCCGCGGCATTGCCCTTCCTGTCACTCTGACCTTGTGAAGCCGGAGGGCGAGGCCGTATGGCGCTGCGTAAACATCAATTGCCCGGCTCAGGTCAAAGAGCGGATCATTCACTGGGTGAGCAAAGATGCGATGGATGTGGACGGAATGGGAGAAAAGATCGTGGAAAGGCTTTTTGAGGAGGAGAAAATGCTTCATTCCATAACGGACATCTATCGCCTGCCTTACGATCGCATCGAGAAGATGGAGGGCTTTGGAAAGAAATCGGTGGAAAAGCTCCGCGAGTCCATCGAAAAATCGAAGAGCCGTACACTGGATCGCCTTATTTTTGCGCTGGGCATACGCTATGTGGGCAAGAACACAGCCCGCGTGATAGCTGAAAATATTGATCGCCTGGAAGACCTCGGTCACATGTCTGAGGAAGAACTCATGCACATTGAGGGTGTGGGCGGGAAAGTGGCCAAAAGCATCTACGATTTCTTTCACAATGAGCAAAACCTGCAATTGATAGAATCACTGAAGAAGCTGGGTGTGCGTACGGATGTAAAAGAAGGTCTAGAGCCGAAAAGCGGGAAGCTGGAGGGGCTGACTTTTGTTTTGACGGGCAGTCTCACACATTTTTCGCGGAGCGAAGCAGGCCGCCTTCTTGAGGCAAACGGAGCGCACGTCACGGGGAGCGTCAGCCGAAAAACAGACTATGTCGTGGTAGGCAAAGACCCGGGCTCAAAATATGCGAAAGCCATCGAATTGGGGGTGAAAACCCTCAATGAAGATGATTTCCTTCAATTGCTCAAAGAAAAGGGCATTCAGGCATAGCGTTCCATAAAACGATCCATGCGCATCAGCACTTCTTCTTTGCCAAGCAATTCGGCCACATCGAAGATGGGAGGTCCGGCTACGGTGCCGCAAAGCATTACCCGGAAAACCGGCAATACCTGTCCGAATTTCATCCCCTTCAATTCCATTTCCGATTTAACCGCCTTTTCGATTTCCTCCTTTTCGAAAGGGTTGATATCCGTCAGCCTTTGACGCAAAGCCGTGAAAAAGGGTTTCACGCTGTCGTTCCATTTTTTAGCAACGATTTTTTCATCATACGCTTCGACCGGGGCGAAGAAGTATTTGCCTTCCGAATAAATATCAGGGATAAAAGCGGCCCTTTCTTTCATAAGCCGGCAGACCTGAACGAGATACGCATCCTCTGCCTTCACGCCCTCTTTTTCGAGGTAGGGGCGGAGCATACTTGCCAACTCGGCATCATCTTTTTGCTTGAGGAACTGCTGGTTGAACCAGCGTGCCTTCTCAATATCGAAACGGGCACCTGCCTTTCCGATGCGTTCGATAGAAAAGGCCTTAATCAGTTCATCCAGCGAAAATATTTCCTGGTCGCTGCCCGGGTTCCAGCCCAGAAAGGCCAGCATATTGACAAAAGCCTCAGGGAAAAATCCCTTTTCTCTGAATCCCATGGATTCTTCTCCGCTTGCGGGGTCTTTCCAGGTAATCGGGTAGACGGGTATTCCCAGGCGATCTCCGTCTCTTTTGCTTAGTTTTCCCTTACCATCGGGTCGCAGGATCAGCGGCAGGTGGGCAAACTCGGGCATGCTTTCTTCCCAGCCGAGATAGCGGTAGAGCAATACATGAAGGGGAGTGGACGGCAGCCACTCTTCCCCTCTGATGACATGCGATATTTTCATAAGGTGGTCGTCCACCACATTGGCCAGATGATAGGTCGGGAGCCCATCGGCTTTTACCAGCACTTTGTCGTCAAGCTGATTCGACTGAAAACTGACCCATCCGCGGATGAGGTCCTTTACTTTTACCTCTTCGTTGCGCGGCATTTTGATGCGAATGACATAAGGCTCACCGGCTGCCAGTCTTTTTTCCACCTCATCAGCCGGGAGGGTGAGTGAATTTTTCATGTATTGCCGCGTGATGGCATTGTACTGAGGAGAGGGGTTGCCTTCTTTGCGCATCCGCTCGCGCATGGCTTCCAGTTCTTCGGGCGTGTCGAAAGCCATATAGGCATGGCCGTCTTTGAGAAGCTGTTCGGAATACTTTTTATAAATGTCTCTTCTTTCGCTCTGGCGATAGGGTCCGTAGGGCCCTCCCTGTACAGGCCCTTCATCAATATTCAAACCGGCCCATGAGAGCGATTCGAGAATATATTCCTCGGCTCCCGGTACAAATCTTTTTTGGTCCGTATCCTCAATACGCAGGATAAAGCGGCCCTTCGACTGACGGGCAAAGAGAAAATTATACAGGGCGGTTCGTACCCCTCCGATGTGCAGGGGGCCGGTAGGGCTGGGGGCAAAACGTACACGTATCTCACTCATGGTCTCAGCTCGTTTTTAGGCGGGCAAAGTTAAGAATTCGAGGGCCATATTGCATCGATTTTGGTATGCCGCAGACAATTCCTGCTTATATTGTCAAAAATCTTCTGATAAAAGGATGAATTTGAAATTTTGATAAGACATTAATCGTTCGTATTTTAATTCGGATCCATATTCTTCACCAAAAACCAATGTGCATGTCGCTGGCGCAAATGTATGCAACCAAAACCTCCCGGGTTTTGAAGCAGTTTTATAAAGATTATACCTGGTCAATTCATACGAAAGAAAAAGTTTTATATCTCACATTTGATGACGGTCCGCATCCTGAGATCACCCCCTGGGTGCTTGAGCAGCTTAAGAAATACGATGCCAAAGCCACCTTTTTTATGGTGGGAGCCCATGCACGCAAGCTGCCCGATCTGGTAAAATCCGTTCGGGAAGAGGGCCATGCCATCGGCAATCACACCGAGCATCATGTGAACGGGTGGGATGTCACGGGCAAAGAGTATTTCAGAGAAATCCTCCAGTGCCATCAATTGCTGAAAAGCCCGCTCTTCCGCCCTCCTTACGGAAAAATAAAACGATCGCAGGCAAGAGCAATCAGGCAACGTTTCGACATAATTATGTGGGATGTGCTGAGTTGGGATTTCCGGCCCAAAGTAAAACCGTTGCAAGTCTATGAAAACGTAAAAAAGTATGCAGAGCCGGGCTCTATTGTAGTTTTTCACGACAGCGAGAAGGCCTGGCGCAACTTACAGTTTGCGCTTCCTCAGGTGCTTCGCTATTTTCACGATAAGGGCTATCGCTTTGATGCCCTGATTAAATCCATGGATCAGAGACGCATCCGGAATGTGGGTTGACACACACACGCACCTCTTTGTAAAAGAATTTGACGAAGACCGCGAAGAAGTCATTCGCAGGGCCCTGAATGAGGGGGTCGGTAAAATGCTCTTGCCCAATATTGATTTGCAAAGCATCGCAGCCATGCATCAGCTGGTCGCGGACCACCCTTCCCATTGCTATCCCATGATGGGGCTTCACCCGTCATCGGTGGATGCCGGCTATAAAGAGGCACTTGATCAAATGGAGAATCTGCTTCGAAGCCGCTCATATGTCGGGATCGGAGAGACGGGCCTTGATTATTACTGGGATATTACTTATAAAAAGGAGCAAATTAAGAGCCTGGAGCAGCATATTGCCTGGGCCATTGAGTTCAAATTGCCCATCATTCTTCATACCCGCGAATCCTTTGATGATACGTATGAGCTGATTAAATATGCCAACTGCAGCGAACTTCGGGGAATCTTTCATTGCTTTTCCGGTACGGAAGAGGACGCATGGAAAGTGATAAGCCTGGGAGGGTTTAAACTGGGAATCGGAGGGGTCTATACCTTTAAAAACAGCACGCTTCGCGAATCATTAAAGAATATACCGTTGGAGCACATGGTTTTGGAAACAGACAGTCCCTATCTGGCTCCGCATCCCTTTCGGGGCAAGCGCAACGAAAGTGCTTACCTGCGGGTGATAGCAGAGCGCATGGCCGTAGAGCGTAATCTTTCTGTCAAAGAGATAGAGGAAGTAACAAGCCGGAATGCGGTATCGTTATTTCCCCAAATACGGCAGTAGTTTTGATTTATCAGGGCTTTTAGCGAATTTTGGCAGTCTGTTTGAAAAAAAGCAGGACAAAGCTGAGAGGAGAGGTGCTGGAGTGGTCGAACAGGCACGCCTGGAAAGCGTGTGTACCTTTACGGGTACCGGGGGTTCGAATCCCCCTCTCTCCGCACAAATGAGCGGGCTCGCAGACGGAAGGAGAAGAATCATGGGGAAAGGAGGCAGGAGCTATCCGTGGACGGGTGGAAGGCATTGGGAGCCTTGAAGTAAAAATTATAAGGATTATTAACACATTTTTCAAATTTCTGCCTTTATTTGCAGGAACCACAATTCATACAACAAAACGAAAAACAATTATGAAGAAACTGATCACAATGTTTGCCTTGGTAGGAAGCCTTGTTTTTCTGGCCTACTCGCCAGTGAGTGCCCAGTCTGATTCTGCCATGGCGGATTCGGCAAGCACCATGACGGAAGACAGCGCTGCTGCAGCCACGCAAGAGGAAGCGGTAGTGGAGGAAAAAACAGAAGAAGTAGTAGTGGAGGCGCCAAAAGGAATTCAGAATGTGCTGAAGCAAAAGTTTATCGAGGGAGACCCGGT
>Ga0256839_1004061_pt1 | contig 14560 bp, 12 predicted proteins | sample 354166metaG_FD_185968 | JGI IMG/M metagenome (GOLD analysis project Ga0256839, IMG submission 185968) | Hydrothermal vent microbial communities from Mid Atlantic Ridge, Atlantic Ocean - 354-166 | ecosystem: Environmental > Aquatic > Marine > Hydrothermal vents | place: Atlantic Ocean: Mid... | reverse complement strand
GACCGTTGTCACGAGAGGCGGCGATGAGAAGGTTGTTGTTTCTCTGGTTGTCGTTGGCGGCCGTCAACGCGGTCTTCGCGGTCGAGACCCGGGACGTTTCCCTGGCGGAAGGCCGGCTTCTGCTCACCGAGCGCCACGAGGGTTGGGGCAAGGGGCGCTGCCAGAGTTGTCACGTTCTGCGGATGATCCACGGGGACGCCCCCCATATCCGGGACATCGTCCGCGCCAAGGGTTTCGACACCTGCGGCGGTTGCCACGGCGACAACGGCGCCGGTGTCGAACGCCGGTGCGCGATTTGCCACAATCCCCGGGATCTGCCGGCATCGCCCTATCTGACGGGGCTTCACGCCCACGACTTCACCATCGACGGCGACCGACCCCTGGCGGACGGCGATTGCATGATCTGCCACTGGGCCGCGGACATGGATGGACGCTGGGAGATCGACACCGACCTGACCCGCTTCCCCGACGCCGCCGGTTTCGATCGCCCTTACCTGCGGGAGTCCGAATTCTGTCTGCGCTGCCACAACCGCATTCACCAGCAGCCGGGTTTCCCGGTGCGGGCGCGGGACTATCTCGACCCGCTGGTGGCCATTGAGGAGAGTTGGCGCTACATGGATTATCACGGCTGGGCGGTCGGCAGCGGCGACCGAATCTTCGCCGGTCTGCGCGACGGTTATCGTTACGGTACCGAGCTGGCCTGTACCGAGTGCCACGCCATGCACGGCACCGACAACCCCAAGCTGATCCTCGACGACAGCCGCAAGGGGGTGTTCGGGCTGTCCTTCCGGGAGCAGGGCGTGCCGGTGCAGGTGTTCGCGCCGGGGGACTATTCCCAACTGTGTGTGCTCTGCCACGCCATGAAGACTCCCCTGGAGGACGCCCATATCGACACCGGCAACGGTCTTGCCGGCGTCCACCAGGTGGGGGGCGACTGCACCCTGTGTCACACTCATGGCCGGGCGGCCCAGGTGGGCTTATGAGACGGGCGTTCCTGCTGGCGTGCTGGTTCGGGCTCCAGGCGGCCGCCGCGGCGGAAGAAAAGCCGAAGGTGCCGCCGTTGCATCACCTGGTGGAGGTGACCGTGCCGGAAACCATGAAAGTGGATCCGGCCTTGCCGCTGCCGGCGGACCGCAAGCTCGTCTGCCGCGTCTGCCACGGCATCGAAGACATCGACAAGATGGAGTTCGACGAGGTGGACAAGGACGATCCAAAATTTTTGCGCGGCGGACCGTACCGCCGCCTGACCGACTTCTGCTTCCGTTGCCACGACCGCGAGCGTCACCGGCGTCCCAACGTTCATGCCATGCTCGACGACAACGGCGAGATCATCGAGGAAAACTGCCGTTACTGCCATCGCAAGGTCCTGAAACGGGACCGTCGCTACCGTCTCGACGAGATCGAACTGCGGGCGCCGGTGGACAAGCTGTGCTGGGGATGCCATCTCAAGACGCCTCATCTCAACGCCCTGGTCCATCAGGTGGAGCCGTCCGACAAGGTCAGGGAGCGGCGCAAGCGCTTCCTGGCCGAACATCCCGAGCTCGTCCTGCCGTTGACCGCCGAGGGCAGGGTGACCTGTATCACCTGTCACACCCCGCATCCGCCGGGGGTGCTGGACGAGAAATTGCCGGCCGCTCGGCAGGCCGCCACCGCCGAGGTGGAGAAGGCCCCGGTGTACGCCGACAGTCCGTGGGCCGCCACCCTCGCCGAGGACAAGCGCGAGCGGCTGGCGGAACTGAGCCGCCGCCTCGGCCGGCCGCTGGATTACCGTTACCGTCAGATTCAGAAAGAAGCCTTGCTGCGCCTGCCCGCCAAGGACGGGCAGCTGTGCCGGGCCTGTCACGTGTTCGATGAATGAGTTCGCCGTTTTTTGGAGGGTATCGCCATGAGAGTCTGGTCCATCGCCCAACGTTGGCGCAAAGTGCCGAAGATGCAAAAGTTCCGCTACGGCGTCATCGCCGCTTCCTGCATCGCCTTTCTCGGCCCGCTGGCCTTCCTCCCCCGCCTGGTGGGCAACGAAGACCTGTGCGGGGTGCTGTGCATGCGCCGCTTCTATCTCTATTTCCCGGGCATGAGTTTCGAGGATCTGTGGATGCACGTGTCGGTGGCCTGGATCGGGGTCATCGCCTTCTTCACCATCATCACGGTCACCTTCTTCTTCGGCCGCCTCTGGTGTTCGTTTTTGTGTCCGGTCGGCGGCCTCAGCGAACTGGTGAGCCGGGCGTTGGGGGAGCGCTGGAAGATCGATTTCCGCTTCCTGCCCCAGGTGCCGATCCGTTATGGCTATCTGGCCACCTACATGGTGCTGCTGCCGATGCTGGGGGTGAGCGCCTGTACCCTCTGCAACTTCGTCACCGTGCCGCGCCTGGTGACCGCGCTCACCGGCGGTGCCGCCGGTCTGGCCTTCCTCTTTTCCACCATCGGCCTGGTGAATCTGTCCATGCTGCTGCTGCTCGGTTTCTTTTCCGCCAAGGGGCGGGCCTACTGCCAGTTCATGTGCCCCATCGGCGCCCTCGACGCCCTGGTCAACCGCCTGGGGGCCAAGTTCCGTTTCACCTACCACATCCGCGTCGAACGCAGCCGCTGCACCGGGTGCAACGAATGCGCCAAGGCGTGCATGTGCGGCGCCATCAAGATGGTGGACCGCATCGCCGTGGTGGATCAGACTTCGTGCATGTCCTGCCACGATTGTGTCGATTCCTGTGAATGGCACGCCATCGAATGGACGCCGGGTCCCATCAACAAGACGCCGAAACGGCTCAAGAAAGGGGTGCAGATCTACCCCGAGCCCCAGTGGCAGGCGTTCGCCCCGGCGATAGGGGAGGGGATTCCCTGGATCCGGATCGCCAACGCCCTGATCGTCGCCGCTGCTTCCGCCTTCGTTCTCTACACCTCCTACACCGCATGGATCGCTCATTGACATTCATTCGTCTGTTGGCGGCGGGTCTGGCGATCGCTGCGACGGCGGGTTGGACGGCGCCGCGTCAGACCGATCCCGACGGCTGCCTGGTGTGTCACGCCCTGCCGGGATTGGAATACATCGACGAGCAGGGTGTGCGGCGCACCGCCACCATCGATCGGCACGCCTTCTACGGATCGCTCCACGGTAGCGTGCCCTGCCGCGACTGCCACCGCAAGATCCGCGACTATCCCCACGATCCCAAGAACGGCTACGTGGACTGCGGCGCCGCCTGCCACGTGGAAGAGCCGTCGGAGGCCGAGGCCTTCAGCCACCGTGACATCGTCGACGAATTCAAGGCTTCGGTACACGGCGAGGGCGAGGACGGCGGCGCCACCGCGGGATTCCATGGCGGCAACCGCCTGGAGGAGGTGGAAAACGCCCTCAATCCTTCCTGCCGCCGTTGCCATTACAACGAGCCCTACATCCGTCCCGACCGCCTCGCCGACTTCATGGAAGCCTTCGACCACGTGGACAGCGAATGCGGCAGCTGTCATCAGGGCGAAATCTGGCGCGATCAGTTCGCCGGCCATATCCTGCGCCGCCTGATCGGCAAGCATTACTCCAAGCAGGAGGCCAACGCCATGTGCGTCGGCTGCCACGACGACGTCGAGATGATGAAGCAGGTCAAGATCGAAAACCCGGACACCGGCGTCGAAGAGCCAGCCGGTCCTCGTTTCGTGTTCGCCGTGGCCAGCTACGCCAAGTTTCTCCACGCCCGCTTGCTCGAAGTCGGGGTGGAGGACGGCGCCGCCTGCATCGACTGCCATGCGCCGGAGGGAGCCGGTTTCCGTCACAACGTGCGCCGCGCCCGCGATCCCGAATCCACCATCCACGAGGACCGGTTGGCCGACACCGGCGGCCAGTCCGGCTGCCACGGGGATTACGCCCACGACCCCAGAAACGAGGGATTTCTCCACACCGACGTCCACGATCTGGCCTGGGTGCCGCTGGACCGGATCGTCGCCGCCGGATTCTCTCCCGAAGTGGTGGCCGATTCCCCCTGGGTGACGGTGTTGACGGTCCTGGGGCCGGCCGCAGTCCTCTTCGTCCTGGGACAATTGCTGTGGCTGGCCTGGGAGCGGCGCGACCAGGCGATCCCCCTGCTGGGCGGGCGGTCGTTCCAGAAGATCATGCTGGAGATGCCGGTGCCGCCGGCGTGGTGGCGCCGCTGGCGGCGCGGTGACGAGGCCGGGCTCGTCACCGAGACGGCCGGCGATGCCGAGCTGGACGATTCCCTCACCATCGTCTACGGTTCCCAGACCGGCAACGCCGAAGGTCTGGCCGAGCGCCTGCACGATCTGGCCGAACGCTGGGGGCTGCCGGTACGGCTCTTCAATCTCGCCGATTTCGACGCTGCCCAGCTGATCCGTACCCGATTCCTGTTCCTCCTGACCAGCACCCAGGGGGAGGGGGAACCGCCCCTCAACGCCCAGCCCTTCTATCACCACCTCAAGGATCTGAGTCAGCGGGAGCACGAGAAACCGCTCCTGGGGCACCTGCGGTTTGCCGTCTTCGGTCTCGGCGACAGCAGCTACACCTATTTCTGTCAGTGCGGCAAGGATTTCGACGCCTTCCTGGAGAAACTGGGGGCCGAGCGCATCCTGCCCCGGGTCGATGCCGATGTCGATTTCGAGGAGCCGGCCGCCGAATGGATGCGCCGGGTCATCGAGGTCTATCAGGAACTGAGCGGCCACCGGGGTACGCCGCCGCCGGTGGAGGAGGAAGCGGCTCCGCAAGGGTACGGCAAACAGCGCCCCTATCCGGCGCCGGTGCGGGAGAACCGTAATCTCAACGGGCCGGGATCGGCCAAGGAAACCCGACATCTGGAACTGGATCTCGGCGATTCGGGCTTCACCTACGAGCCCGGGGACGTGGTCGGCGTCTATCCCCGGAACGACGGCCGCTACGTCGACGCCCTGCTGCAGATGCTGGGGTGGGACGGCGACGGCGAAGTAATCCTCGGGGAGGAGACCCTGAGCCTGCGCGAGGCGCTCCTGGGCCGTCTCGACGTCACCACCCTGACCCGGCCGCTGGCGGAGAGCTACGCCGAGGCCACCGGCGACGAAACCTTGAAGGGGCTGCTCGCCGATGCCGAGGTCTTCCAGAAATATAGTTGGGGACGGCAGTTGATCGATCTGGTCCAGGACCATCCCCCCAAGGGTCTGTCGCCCCAGGATTTCGTCGCCCTGTTGCGGCGCATGCCGCCGCGGCTGTATTCCATCGCCTCCAGCCTGAAGAAGCATCCCGGCCAGGTGCATCTGTGCGTCGGCGTGGTGCGTTATCACAGCCACGGGCGCGACCGCGAGGGGGTCTGCTCCAACTATCTGGCCCGGCGCCGCCCCGGTGACCGGGTGCCGATCTTCTTCCAGGCCAATCCCCACTTCCGCCTGCCCGACGATCCGGCCACCGACATCATCATGGTGGGTCCGGGCACCGGCATCGCCCCCTTCCGGGCTTTCCTCGAGGAACGCGAGGTCACCGAAGCCCCTGGCCGCAACTGGCTGTTCTTCGGCGACCAGCACCGCCAGACCGATTTCCTCTACGGGGAGCAATGGCTGGCGCTGCAAAAGCAGGGGGTTCTGACCCGGCTGGATCTGGCCTTCTCCCGCGATCAGGCCGAACGGATCTACGTCCAGCACCGGATGCGGGAGAACGCCGCCGAGTTGTACGCCTGGCTGCGGGACGGCGCCCATTTCTACGTTTGCGGCGACGCTTCCCGGATGGCCAAGGACGTGCACCGCGCCCTGGTGGAAATCGCCGTGGCTCAAGGGGGGATGACCGAGGAGGCGGCCGAGGAATGGCTCAAGACCCTGGAACGGGAAGGCAGGTATCAGCGCGATGTGTATTGAGAGGAACGGACTTCGCTGGCTGGGCTGGCTGTTGCTGGTGCTGGGTGGGCCGTTGTCGGCGGCCACCCTTTACGAACAACAGGTGGAAACTTTTCGTCCCGACGTCGAGACCCTGGCCGAGGCTCGGGAGAAGGTGGAAAAGCACCGCGACATCGTCATCCGCGACGACATCGATGCCCGGTTGCCCCATTTCCACCGCCGCGGTCCCGGCCTGAAACGGGGGGAGACCTTCTGCCAGACCTGCCACCTGCCCTTGCCCCATACCCGCAAAGTGCGCACCCGCAGCTTCCTCAACATGCACAGCCGCTACATCGCCTGCGGTACCTGCCATTTCCGCCCCGAGGGCGTCACCTTCCGTTACCGCTGGCTCGATCTACGCCGCGGCGAGCCGGTCGAGCCGGACGCGCGCCGTTTCCCCAGCCGGCGCGAGACGGTGGACGACTGGCGTTTCGTCGACTGGATCAAGATCGCCCCCTTCTTCGCCGGCGAGCCGGCGGTGCCGCTGCCCGGCAGCGACTTCGCCCGCGATGTGGGGCGGCGCTGGCGCGACGGCGATCTGGAAGCACGGACCCGTCTCCAGGCCCGTTTGCACGGTCCCCTGGAGACGAAGGGACCCGAATGCGGCGACTGCCATCGGGTGGAGGGGCCGTTGCTGGATCTGGAGGCGCTGGGGGAGGATCCCGAGACGGCCCGGCGGGTGTACCGCCATTCGGTGCCCCAGTTCTTCCAGCGTTACCGGGAGGACGATCAGCGTATCCGTATCATCGACATCCTCCGATGAGCCTGCTGCTCCAGTTTTGTCTTCTCCTGATGTGGCCGCTGCTGGCGGCGGCCGATGCCGCCCCCTGGCCGGTGGCGGTGCGCGTCGAGCGCCTCGGCCCGGTTTCCCAGCCGGCGGCGGTGGCGGTGGACGCCGCCGGGACGGTGTGGGCCCTGGACGCCGACGGCCGGTTGTTACGCTGGACGGCGCCGGGGGCGCCGGAGGCGGTTCCCACCGAGCCGTTGGAACGTCCCCTGGGCTTGAGCGCTGCGGAAGGGTTTCTCTGGGTCGCCGATACCGGCCACGGACGGCTGTTGCAGTTGCGGCTGGACGGGACCACCGTGGCCCGGTGGCCGCTGGGGGAACCCTGCCTGCCGCCGGCAGGTGAGGACGAACCGGTCTGCCGGCGCGCCGAACCGGTGGCCGTGGCCGTCGCCGGTTCCATCCTCGCCTGGAGCGACCGGGCTCTCCACGCCCTGTGCCGGCTGGAGCGCGACACCGGCCGCCAGGTCTGCCAGGGCGGATACGGCACGACCGAGGGACAATTCCGCTATCCGTTCCAGATCGCCGTGGACGGCGACGGCTTTCTCGCCGTGGTGGACGTCCTCAACGCCCGGCTGCAGCAGTTCCACCCCAAGGGCAAGCGGGTGGGGCGGCTGGGCTGGTTCGGCCTGCGCGAGGGGGACCTGTACCGCCCCAACGGCATCGCCTTCGATACCGGCCGCAGTCTGGCCTTCGTCAGCGACGCCTATTTCGGTACCGTGACGGTGTTCTTCCACGGCCGCCCCCTGGGCCGGTTGCGGGATCAGGCCGGAAGTCCCTTGCGCTTCGACACCCCGGCGGCCCTGGCTTACCGGGACGGGGTTCTGTACGTGGCGGAAACCGGCGCCGACCGCATCGTCCGGGTCGCCCTGACCTTCGCCGAGCGCCCGGAACCGGCCCAGGTGGCGCCGGCGCCGCTGGCCCGGCGCGACTGTCTCGTCTGCCACCTGGAGTTCGCCCCCGGATTCAAAGCCGCCACCGACCACGCCGGGCAGATGCCGGTGGCGGCGTTTTCCATGTGCTACAGTTGTCACCACGGGCCGGTGATCGATTCCCGGCGGATCATTCATGCCGGCGCCCAGCACCCGACGGTGTACGATCCCGAGGAAAAGCGCCGCCGGCATCCCTGGCCCCGCGACGACGAACTGCCGGACGATTTCCCCATCACCGACGATCACCAGCTCACCTGCACCAGTTGCCACACGCCCCACACCGACGTGGATCAGGCCCGCACCCTGTACGCGGACCATCACAACGCCTGGCTGCGGGTGCCCAACGACGACGGCCGTCTGTGCGAGCGTTGCCACGAATCCAAGGCGAAAACCGCCCGCGAGCGTCTTGCCCGAAAGCGGGGGCGCAACCATCCCCTTGGAATTCACCTGCGTCCGCCTCCCTTCGAGGGCGCGCCCGGATACCCCGCCGATCCCGACCTCACCCACGGTCTGCCCGAAGTCCTCGCCCGTGCCGGCGGTGCCCTGGGGCCCGCCGACACCCTGATCTGCCAAAGCTGCCATCAGATCCACGGCGGGGTGAGCGACGATCTGCTGCTGCTCGACGACGACCGGGGAGAACTGTGCCGCCAGTGCCACCGGCGCCAGTTCAGCCGCAGCAGGGAAGAAGCCCGCCGCAAGGGGGTGCATCCGGTCAACGTCGAGCCGGAGGAGAAGATCGTCATCGGCGGCGAGCGGCTGCGCTGGGTGACCTGCACCACCTGTCATCCGGTGCACGACGGCCGGTTGGCGACGCCGATGCTGAAAAAGCCGGCGCCGCGGTTGTGTCAGGACTGTCATCCCCGTCAGCACGCCGAGGGCCGTGACGATGCCCGCCGCAAGGGGGTGCATCCGGTCAACGTCGATCTGGACGAGCCGGTCACCGTCGCCGGCCGCCGCATCGAGCGGCTCGACTGTCTCACCTGCCACGCCGTGCATCGGGGTAAGCCGAATACCCCGGCGCTGATGGCCGATCACCGCGACGGCGCTCTGTGCCGTCCCTGCCACCAGGACAACCTGCCGGTGGTGGGCAGCGATCACGATCTTCGGGTCACCGCCGCCGACAGCCGCAACCGTTTCGACGAGCCCCCGCGCCAAAGCGGTGTGTGCGGTGCCTGTCACACCCTGCACCGGGGCAAGGGAAAATGGCCGTTCCTGTACGCCGCCCGTATCGTCGGCCGTCCAGGAAAGCCGGCCGAGGAAGGGGACGAGACGGCGTTGAAACGGGACCGGCTGTGCCTGAACTGCCATCAGGACCATCCCCGGGCCGTCGCCAAGAAGAAGGTCGTGGCCTGGTTCAGCCATCCGGCCAAGGACATCGTCCTCCGTTCGGACGAGGCCCACATGCCGCTCCTGGACTCCAAGGAAGAGGACGCCGATTTCGGGGTGATCGGCTGTGCCACCTGTCACGATCCCCACGTCTGGACTCCGGCTCATCGTCATGCCACCGCCCCGCCCCTGGCCGGCAACCGCGACAACCGGGAAGGCGATCCCCACTCCAGCTTCCTGCGCGAGCTCAAGCCGGAAAAGACCCTCTGTCTCGGTTGCCACGGCCTGGAGACCCGGGAAAAATACAAGTATTTTCACGACCGCATCGTGCGCGGCGTGGTCGATTACCTGCATTGACGGAGGTGAGGGTATGCGCTGGATGATCGGTATCTGCCTGCTGGCTCTGGTCTGGCTGCCGGCGGCCCAGGCGACGGCGGTGCGGGCGGTGAGCCTGCAGGAGGCGCTGCGGCACAGCGAGCTGGTGTTTCAGGGGCGGGTGGTGACGCGGAAAGTGATCGACGACGCGGGCCCGCGTCCCTTCACCCGCATCGTTTTCGCGGTCGAAGAGGTGATCAAGGGCGACTATGCGGCGCCGACGCTGACCCTGGATTTCGCCGGCGCCCCCGAGAGGGGGCTGGTGGTGGCCGACATGGACTATCCCGAGCCGGGCGAGGCCGGGATCTATTTCGTCGAATCGTTGCGGCGGCGTCAGGCCAATCCCCTCTACGGCTGGTCCCAGGGGCGTTTCCGCATCGTGGTTCGTGGCGGCCGGCCGCTGGTGGTGACCGCCGACGGCAGTCCGGTGGTGGCCCTGACGCCGGCGGCCGACGGGCGCTACCTGAGCCGCGGGGTGGCCAAGGGCGTCCGGGTCCGGCGCCAGGCCTGGGAGCAGGGTATGGCACCGGAGGACTTCAAGGCCGTTCTCCGAGACTGGCTCGCGGGGGAAAGGCGATGAGCCGTCTGGGGTTGGTGGCCCTGCTGCTGGGGTACGCCCTCGGCGCTCCGGCCTATCAGCTGTCGGGGGAACGTTGGCCACGGCCGGAGGCGACCTTTCGCTTCGACATTGTCGATCTGGCCGGCCACCGCCAGGCGCCCAGCGGAACTGCTTGGAACGCCGGTTTCTTCGAGGCGATGCGGCGCTGGAACGAGGCCACGGTATTCACTTTCCATGGCCGGGACGGCGAGGCCCGCGACCCCTGCCGCACCGACGGTGTCAACAGCGCCGGTTTCCGCGCCGACGATTGCGGTTTCGCCTTCGGGCGCACCACCCTGGCCATCACCTACAGCCAGTTCGCTTGGGACGGAACTTTGTCGGAGACCGACATCGTCTTCAACGGCAATCTGGATTGGGACATCTACGCCGGGCCGCTGCGGCGGGCGGACGAATTCGTCCGGGTGGCGACCCACGAACTGGGACACGCCCTGGGCCTCGGCCACGAGGATGGGGGCATCCCCACCATCATGACCTCGCTGGTGGGTGACCTGGAATTTCCCCAGAAGGACGACATCGCCGCCGTCAGTGCGATCTACGGCGGTTCCCCGCCGCAGCCGCCTCCTGTCTGTGAAGACATGGTGGAGATCCCCCTGAACCGGATGCTCGAAGGCCGCTTCGAAGCCGGCGACTGCCAGCGCCGCTTTCTGCCCGGCCCCACCTTCGACAGCGACGACAGTTACGTGGATCTCTACCGCTTCCGGTTACCGGTGGCGGCGCTGGTGGTGGTGGCAATGGAATCGGAAAGCGTCGATCCCTATCTGGAACTCTACGACCTGAACGGTGAAAGGTTGCTCGCCTGGGACGACGACAGCGGCCGGGATCGGAACGCCCTGCTGTACGCCTACCTGCAACCGGGTTCCTATCGTCTCGTCGCCAACACCGCCATGATGTACTCGGCGACCGGCGCTTACCGGCTGCAGGTCGTCGTCAATCTGGACGGACCGTCGGCGGCGGAACTGCTCGACGACTGGCGTTTGCAGATCCATGCCGTGGTGGTGAACGGCGCCTTTTTCAAAGCCGTGCTGTCGCCCTACGCCAATCCCCTGGATCCGGAAGGGTTGTATTGGCGATTGGCGGAAGTCGTGCCGGGAGGCGATCCTACCTTGCGGGGCGTCACCTTCGTGCCTGGTTCCAAGGCGCTGCTGTTCAATCCGGTGACGGCTCTGGGGAGGCGTTACGATGCCGTGTTGCAGCGCTACGTCAATCCCCTCGAGCCGGAAGGGTGGTTTTGGAAGCTGGAATCGGCCTGGCCGCGTCCCTAGCTCAGGCCGATGCGGATGGCGGCGGCGATGGCCGGCGGCGCCAGGGTGACGGCCAGAACCAGCAGGGCGGCGAGGAAGTACAGTTGCCCTTCGATCGGCAGTCCGGCGGCGGCGGCGCTCACGGCGCCGGTGGCGAAGATCAGTACCGGAATGTAGAGCGGCAGCACCAGCAGGGTGAGCAGGACGCCGCCGCGGCGCAATCCCACCGTCAGGGCGGTGCCGACGGCGCCGATGAGGCTGAGCAGTGGGGTACCCAGGGCCAGGGTGGCCGCGAGGGCCAGGGTGGCCGCGGGGGTCAGGGACAGCAATACCGCCAGCAGCGGGGCCAGCAGCACCATCGGCAGGCCGCTGACCAGCCAGTGGGCCAGCACCTTGGCGCCGATCAGCAAGGGTAGGGGATGGGGGCTCAGGGCCAGTTGTTCCAGGGTGCCGTCGGCGAAATCGGCCTTGAACAGATTCTCCAGGGAGAACAGGGCTGCCAGCAGCGCGGCGATCCAGATGATCCCGGGGGCGATGGTGCGCAGAACGTCCGTCTCCGGGCTGATGCCCAGGGGATAGAGGCTGACGGTCATCAGAAAGAACAGGGGCGGGTTGAGCAGTTCCCCCCGGTGGCGGAAAGCCAGGATCAGATCCCGTTGCAGCACCGTCCAGAAGGCGACGAGCGGTGACTTCATCATAGCGACAGTTCACGAACGTGAAAAAGCCGCCCTGAAGGCGGCTTCGGCGAATGGCTGGGGGACCAGGATTCGAACCTGGGTTAACGGAGTCAGAGTCCGCTGTCCTGCCGCTAGACGATCCCCCAACGAGAAACCTTTAACGCTTGGAGTATTGCGGCCGCTTGCGTGCCTTGTGCAGGCCGACCTTCTTGCGTTCCACCTTGCGAGCGTCGCGGGTGACGTAACCGGCCTTGCGCAAAGACGGGCGCAGGGATTCGTCGTAATCGATCAGCGCCCGGGTGATGCCGTGGCGGATCGCGCCTGCCTGCCCTGTCGGGCCGCCGCCCTTCACGGTCACCATGATATCAAATTTGTCGGTCATCTCAACGCATTCCAACGGCTGGCGCACGATCATGCAGTCGGTCTTGCGGCCGAAATAGACGTCCAGCGGTTTCCGGTTGACGGTGATCCGGCCGGAACCCGGCTTCAGGAAGACCCGGGCGACGGAACTCTTGCGGCGGCCGGTGCCGTAGTTGTATTGGATTTGTGCCATGACTCGATTGCCTTACAGTTCCAGAACTTTGGGTTGTTGGGCGTGATGGTTGTGCTGCGGTCCGGCGTAGACCTTGAGCTTGCGGAACATCGCCCGACCAAGGGGGTTCTTGGGCAGCATGCCGCGCACGGCGTTCTCGATGATCCGTTCCGGATGGGCGGCCCGCTGCTTTTCCAGGGAGATGGCCTTGAGGCCACCGGGATAACCGCTGTGACGGTAGTAAATCTTTTTCTCCTCCTTGCGGCCGGTCACCTTCACCTTTTCCGCGTTGATGACGATGATGTAGTCGCCGGTGTCCACGTGGGGGGTGTATTCGGGTTTGTGCTTGCCACGCAGGCGCCGGGCGATCTCGCTCGCCAAACGCCCCAAGGTCTTCCCTTCGGCGTCGATGACGTACCAGTCGCGTTTCACTTCGTGGGGTTTGGCGCTAAAGGTTTTCATGATTCTCCTTGCGAACTTCTTTGGGGCCGATCTGAAACGGGAAATTCTAGATTATGAAAAAAAATACTGCAAGAGGGTGTTTCATCGATGCCTGCTGTCGAGAAAGCAAACGGACAGTTAGGGTTGGCAGCTTGCCTGAGCGAAAATTGGGTCATGTTATACTGCGGCCGTTTTGGATTTTCAATCAAGTCATCGGTCGTCATGTCGAACGCTTCCGCAGCCAAGGTCTTTCCCCGGATGCAGCCCGGGCCTCGCTTCGAGGTCTATACCCTGGCCGATCTGGAGAAGGGCACGATTCCGCATTTGCAAATCCTCTCCGAAGAACAACGTCTGCTCATGAGGGCGGTAGCGCACGTGTTGCCATTCCGGGCCAACCGCTATGTGGTGGAAGAGCTGATCGACTGGGATCGGGTACCGGACGATCCCCTGTTCCAGTTGACCTTTCCCCAACCCGGGATGCTGGCGCCCCAGGATCTGGCGACAATGACCGACCTGCTGCGCCGGGAAACGCCGGCCGTGGAAATCAAGGCCGCCGTCGCCGGCATTCGCGCCCGTCTCAATCCCCATCCAGCCGGCCAGTTGCAGCTGAACCGCCCCCGGGACGCCGACGGTCGGCCCATCGACGGCTTGCAGCACAAGTACCGCGAGACGGTCCTGTTCTTTCCCAGCCAGGGACAGACCTGCCACAGCTACTGCACTTTCTGTTTCCGCTGGGCCCAATTCATCGGTGACAAGTCTCTGCGCATGGCCTCGCGCGAGGCCGCCGTGGTGCACGAATATCTGCGCCGCCACCCGGAGGTGACCGACCTGCTGATCACCGGCGGTGATCCCCTGGTGATGAAGACCCGCCATCTGGCCGATTATCTGGAACCGTTGCTGGCGCCGGAATTCGAGCATCTCCGTACCATCCGCATCGGCACCAAGTCGCTCAGCTTCTGGCCTTACCGTTATCTGGATGGCGATGATGCCGACGAGTTGCTGCGCCTGCTGGAAAAGCTGGTCGCCGGCGGCAAGCACGTGGCCCTGATGGCCCACTACAACCACTGGCGCGAGCTGGAAACTCCGGCGGCCCGGCGCGCCATCGCCCGGGTGCGCGCGACCGGTGCGGTGATCCGGGCCCAGGGACCTTTGATCGCCCACGTCAACGACGACCCGGCGGTCTGGGCGCGTCTGTGGCGGACCCAGGTGCATCTGGGTATCGTGCCCTACTATATGTTCGTGGAGCGGGACACCGGTGCCCGGCACTATTTTGAGGTACCGCTGGTGCGCTGCTGGGAGATCTATCGCGAGGCGATTCAGCGGGTGTCCGGTCTTGGGCGTACCGTCCGCGGTCCCAGCATGAGCGCGACCCCCGGCAAGGTGGAAGTGCAGGGGGTGGCGGAGATCGGCGGTGAGAAAGTTTTCGTCCTCCGTTTCCTGCAAGGGCGCAATCCCGACTGGGTGCAGCGGCCTTTCTTCGCCCGTTTCGATCCCCGGGCCACCTGGCTCGACCAGTTGAAGCCGGCTTTCGGCGACGACAGGTTCTTCTTCGAGGACGAGCTGACGGCGATGTTTCAAGCCGAGCGCCGCGGCGGGGCGTCGTAGACCATCCGTTCCCGGCCGCAGTAGACCAGGAAGTGGTGGCCGCGGGCGCGGGCGATCAGAACCATCCCTGCGCGCCGGGCCATCGCCAGGCCCATCTCGGTGATGCCGGAGCGGGACAGGAGGACGGGGATGCCCATCTGCGCCGCCTTGATGCTCATCTCCGAGGTCAGGCGGCCGGTGGTGTAGAAGATCTTGTCGC